>WNGM01006301.1_pt1 | contig 15365 bp, 9 predicted proteins | sample 5400571 | NCBI WGS metagenome assembly WNGM01 (sample SAMN13153378, study PRJNA577476) | soil metagenome | isolation source: 100 cm soil or saprolite under Garry oak tree replicate 2 | place: USA:California | collected 2016-06-15
CACGTTCATCAACGGCTACAGGAAGCGGCGGCGCGAGCCCGCGGCGGCGCTCGGCGCCGACCTGCAGGGGGACTGGCACATCGGCACCGACCCGCTCGCCCCGCCCGCGCGCTCGGCTGAGGCCGAGGCGCTGGACCGGCTGGCCGACTCCGAGATCCTGCGCGCGCTGCGTGACCTGCCGGAGGATTTCAAGGTGGCCATCTACCTCGCCGACATCGAGGGCTACCCGTACAAGGAAGTCGCGGAGATGATGGGCACACCGATCGGCACCGTGATGTCGCGCCTGCACCGCGGCCGGAGCAGGCTCCGCGAGAAGCTCGCCAGCTATGCACCCAAACGCAGCCTCCCGGCCCTGACCGGCTAATCGCCTCCGTGCCGTTACGCAACTCGCCGGGGCACTGCCGGCGCCCCTGACGACCCGGCCACCGGGCGCGAGGCGGCGTGCGGTCACGCGGCGTACAGGCTCAGCACCACCGACTGGACCGTCCAGCGCCTGATCAGGCGCAGGCCGCGGGCCAGCGCGAGTTCCTCGTGGTCCAGGCTGGTGTCCGGCCGGACCGAGGGCGTGTTGCGCCACTGCACAACCCATACCCGGCGCACGCCTCCGCTCCCGTGGCTCGCCTCGGTGCGGCCTGCAGCACGCCATAGGGAAAACCGGGTTGCCAGCACCTGCGCGGACACCGGAATGCCGGTCAGGCTGTCCGACGCGACCGGCGACTCGCCCAGCGCGAGGTCTCGGAGCTTGCGGAACGGTGCCGGGTAGCCCATGCTCACCACCCGCGTTTCCGAGGGAATGTAGAAGACCGCGTCGCCCGGCCGCTCGTTCGCGGCGACGACCGCCGAAACCCACCGCAGGTTGTCGGGCCTGGCTGAGGTGCGCCTGACCGCCTGCTGCGGCCCGGCCAGCATCGCCGCCAGCACCGCGACGATCATCACCGGCACGGTCCACGCAACCACGGGCCAGGCCAGCACGGACCAGGCCAGCACGGGCCAGCGCGGCACGGTCCTGGCCCGCGCCGGGATCCTGGCCCGCAGCGACGAGGCGGCGACCAGGCTGGCCAGCCAGATCACCCCGGCGGCGCACAGCAGGGCGAGCGCGGGCTGGCAGAAGACGACATATCTCTCGACGTAGACAGGCTGGACGAGGGAGACACCGAGCAGGACGAGCGGCGGCAGCACCAGCCAGGGCAAGGCCACGGTGGCCACGGTGACCTCGCGCCGCCGGCCGGGCCGCAGGCTGGCCGCGACGCCGCACGTGGCGAGCACGGCCACCAGCGGGATCAGCTGCCGGGAGCCCGCGGAATGCTCGAACAGGCCGCCGACGGCGCGCAGGCCGGGCGAGGATATCCAGCCCAGGGCCCGGTCCTGCTGGTAGCCGAGGACGATCAGCGGCGCGAGCAGGGCGGCGGCGATGGCCGCGGCCCCCAGGCACGGCAGCAGGCGGGCGCGGTTGCGGGTCACCAGCAGCGTGACGGCGTGCGCGGCCACCAGCAGCAGGGCGAACAGGCTGGCCATCCCGGTCAGCGCGATGGCCGCGCCGTACGCGGCCCACCAGCGCTTGCCGCCATGGGCCAGGGCCACGAGCAGCAGGTAGGTAGCGGCGGCCGCGCACGCGGTGACCAGCCCGTAGGGCCTTGCGTCCTGTGCGTAAAAGGTCGTCTGAGGAGTGGCTACATACAGCAGGCCGGCCAGCAGGCCGGTGAACCCGGGAACGGGCAGCCGCGTCAGCCCGGCCAGCCGCCGGCCCAGCGCGGCGGTGATCCCGGCCGCGAGGCCGGTGGCCAGCAGTGAGGGCAGCCTGAGCACCGTCACCGCGTCGACGTGCAGCAGCAGGGCAAAAATCTGGCCGAACGAGCGCTGCGCCGCGGCGAGCGTGTAGGCCTCATCCCGCCACAGCGATGGGGTGCCGATCCGGTAGCCGCCCACCGCCAGGGCAGCGAGAGCGGGGACGACCACGACCAGCCAGCCGGGCAGCCGCCTGGAGTCCCGGCGCGGCCGGGGCACGCCCGCTCCGGCCGCGTCGGCGGGGTTTTGGCTAGCGGGCTCAGCGCGGCTGGCCACGGGCAGTGAAGGGGGATGGGGAGGCGGGTGGGTAATGGCCGAACACGCTGTCGCAGGCCCGGGCCGCGGCCTCGCCGTCGTCCAGCGGGCAGAACTTGGCCGTGAACGCCGCGTAGGCGGCTTGGTGCCCGGCGGCCACGGAATCGATGTCGGCGATCGCCGACACCACCTCGTCCGAGGTGGCTAGCAGCGGGCCTGGCGCCTCGGCCTCGAAGTCGAAATAGAAACCGCGCAAGTTGTCACGGTACTGCTCCAGGTCGTAGGTGAAGAAGACCATGGGCCGGCCGGTCGGGGCGAAGTCGAACATCACCGACGAGTAGTCGGTCACCAGCACGTCAGTGACCAGGAACAGCTCGGAGATGTCCGGATAGGCGGTCACGTTGATCGCGAAATCGGGCCGGGGGCCGGCCGGCACATCCTCGGCCATGTGGTGGTGCCCCCGGATCAGGAACACGTGGTCGTCACCGAGATCCCGCCACGCACGCTCGAGATCGAGCCGGAAGTCGAAGCGGTACCGGCCCGAGGCGTAGTACTGGTTGTACCGCCAGGTCGGCGCGTACAGCACTACCTTCTTCCCGTCCGGCAGACCGAGCCGCCGCCGGACTTCGGCGGCGACGCGGCTGGAGTCGCCGCTGCGCAGAACGTCATTTCTCGGGTAGCCGCACTCCAGGATCTCGCCGTCGTACCGGAAGGCCCGGCGCATGATCGGCGTGCTGAACGGGTTGGGCGACAGCAGCAGGTCCCACTTGGCCACGTCCTCGGCCAGCACGTCGAAGTAGCGCACCCCGCTGATGAAATGGGCCTGGGTGATGTCAAAGCCGATCCGCTTCAGCGGCGTGCCATGCCAGGTCTGTACGTAGACCTGGCCGTCCCGCTTGTGGTAGTTCGGGCCCATGTCATCGTTGGCGATCACGTACCGGGACCGGGCCAGCGCCTCGAAGTAGTCCTCGGTTCCGCTGAGCACGACCCGCGCGCCCTCGGGAGCGGGCACCGAGTAATCATTGACCGCCCAGATGTGCTCGCGGTCGTCGCCGCGGCGGCGGAGTTCGTCCGCGATCCCCCGCGGGTTGTCCCCGCACTGCTTTCCCTTCCAGCTGACGAACACCACGGCGTCCCGGAACGGGAGTTTCTGCTGCAGCGGGTAGTAGACGCCGCGCAGCATGCGCCGCTGTACCCGGCCGTGCTCGGTGAGCTTGAGCGCGGGACCGACGGCGAGCAGCGGCGTGTCATACCCGGACGTGGTGAACCGGTAGACCTTCAGCCCGAAGGTGAGTCTCTTGCCGTCGACGTCGGCCAGCCTGGCATGGTCGTAGCGCGGCACGATCAGCCCGGCATCGCCGGTCCCGGACCGGCGCACGAGGATGTCCCAGGATCCGTCCCGCAGCGGCAGCGACCGCCCGAACGACGGTATGCGGCCCCCATCGATGCTGATGGTGAACGTGTCGCCTTCCCGGTCAAACGGGACCGCGTGCTGCTGCGTCGAGGAACGCCGGCGCAGCACCGCCTCGAAGGAGCCCTCCACGGACGCCGGGTAAATGCCGCGCAGCGTCAGCCGCCCGTCGTCGCTCCACGAGTACTCCTCGATGACCGGGCGCAGGCCGCGGCGCGCGATCACCGTATTGCCGTTCCTGGTCCGCTCCACCGCGATCTCCTGGTGCCCGGCCGGGTACCGGTATTCGGCCCGCCCGGCCGGGAATGCCACCCGCATCCGCTCCTGGCCCTCGGCCCTGACGTACAGGTCCCATTCGGCACCGCCGTCGCTGGCCTGCTCGCCGTGGGTTGGCCCGAGGATGCGCAGCGGTATCGCGCCGTGCACCCGCGCCGCATCGCCGTCCATCCGGTGCACTGCGGCCGGGAAATGATGCGTCGCCGCACCCTTTGGCCGGGCCAGCACCAGCTCCGCGTGGGCGCCCGCGCCCACGCGGTCGACGTCCACCTCGATCTGCAGCGCGCTGCCCGCGTGCTCAGACCCGTGCAGCACCGCAGGCGTCCTGGTCACCGCCACCTGCAAGCGTCGCCCGACCCACCGGGTGCCGAACCTGATCCTGGGGGCCACCTGCAGGAACTCCGGGCGCTCGGCCGGCCCGCGAACCGGCGTGTGCAGGCGGGCGGGCCGCCAAACCCCGCGCCCCCTGACCAGCACGTATCCGTCCCACTCCCCCGTCAGCCAGCGGCGGCCGATCCGGAACCACCGGGAGCTGATCTCACAGCGGAAGCCTGCCCAGTCATACGAGTACCTGTCCTGTCCCGACCATGCGGTGGCATCGGGATGGCGGAGCGAGCGGGCCGGGATCACGACCGGCAGCCGCCGCCCGCCGACCGGGCGCAGGATGACGATCTTCGAGGCCCTCCTGCGCTTGGTAATGTCGATGGAAGGCACGAACGCGCATCCGGTGATGACCAGCCGGTTCCCACGCCAGCCGAGGCCCTCAACGCGGACGAACGGGTCGAGCTCCCGCCAGTACGGCCGGTAGACGCTGGCCGGTATCTTCAGGCTGCGGTCGCCGCGGAACGGGAGGTCGGCCCAGAGCCTGCCGAATCTCCTGACCACCGGGATGGTCTTGATCGGCTGCCTGGCCCGCCAGGCGTTGAACTCCCTGAGCTGCTCGAGCCTTCCCGTTTTGATCAGGTAGTACGCGAGTTTGTGCGTTGACGGCAGCTTCGCCATCGCCCGCCTGTCGACCTGGCTGAGGTACTTGCCGCCGAGCACGATGAACTCGGCCTGGTATTCGTCGCTGGTCCGGGACAGGTCGCCGACGTAGAGCCACAGGTCGTTCACCAGCGCCTTGCGCTGATGGTCCCGGAGCAGCTTGGCCGAGCCGCGATCGCGCAGGAAGCCGTCGATGGCGAGCAGCGCGGCGATCCGGTCCCTGAAGTTGCTGATACTCGTCCGCGACTGGGTGATCGACAGCGCGCCCTTGCCACGCTCCCGCCAGTAGTAGATCGGATCCGGGATCACGTCCACCGCCGTGGCCAGCACGTGCGCCCGTGTCATGGCTTGGAGGTCTTCCCAGGCCATGACCTCAGGGAAGGTCATCCCGTTGGAGTCCCAGAACGACTGCGGAAGAGCTTGTTCCACACCGAGACGTCCCAGAACAGCTCGGGCGACCTGCTGATGTGCGTGCCGATGCGCCTGGTCTTGATCGCGTTGGAGTGCATGCTCGATGGCGTGATCCCTGCCGGGCCGATCCGCTCCACGCCGCCTGACACGAAGTCCGACCCTGACGCCTGCAGGGTGTGCAGCATGATCTCGCAGGCGTGGCTGGGCAGCATGTCATCCGCGTCGACGAAGGCCAGGAACTCTCCTTTGGCCTTCTCGATGCCCCGGTTGCGGGCGTATCCGGGACCCCCGTTGGCCACACTGACCAGGGTGAACCTCGGATCAGCGTCGGCCTGGCGCTGGGCGACCTTCGCGCTGCCGTCGGTCGAGCCGTCGTCTACCATGATCACTTCGAGGCTGGTCACGGTCTGGGCGGCAATGGACCCCAGGCATTCCCCGAGCAGGTCCTCGTTGTTGTGGAACGGCACAACAACGCTGATCTGCGGACCCGTCATGGCTGTCGCTCTCTTCCCGGAGGCGTGCGTCCACGCCTGCATCTATGCCGGGAAGCCTAAGAGATCAGGCGCAGTACGGTCACTATACGCGGTCGGTTGCTCACTCACCGCGCCAGGCTGGCGGCCGCTTCTCCGTGAAGGCGACCGCCCCCTCCATCGCGTCCGCGGAGACGAACACCGGGCCGATCACCTCGCCCTGCCGGGCGAACGCCTCATCGCTGGACCAGTCCGCGGACTCGACAATGACTCGCTTGCTGGCGGCGAGCGCAAGCGGGGCCCCCAGGGCAACCCGTGCCGCCAATTCCCTGGCGCCGGCCAGGGCCTGGCCGGCGCCGACCAGCCTACTGACCAGGCCGGCCTGGTGCAGGCGATCGGCAGGGAAGTGCTCGCCGGTCAGGACGATCTCCATGGCCAGGTGGTAGGGGATCCGGCGCGGCAGCCTGAGCAGCCCGCCTGCTCCGGCCGCCAGGCCCCTCCTGACCTCGGGCAGGCCGAACTTCGCCGTCTCGCTCGCGACGATCAGGTCGCAGCTCAGGACGATCTCGAAGCCGCCCGCCAGCGCGTAGCCCTCAACCGCCGCGATCACCGGCTTGGCCGGCGGCCGCTCCGTGATCCCGGCCAGGCCCCGGCCCGCCACCACGGGGTGGTCGCCGGCCAGGAACGCCTTCAGGTCCATGCCCGCGCTGAACGTTCCCCCGGCCCCGGTAATGATCAGCACCCGGACATCCTTGGCGGCGTCGAACTCATCGATGGCCGCGGCCATGGCGCGGGCGACCTCGCTGTTTACCGCGTTGCGGGCCTCTGGTCGGTTGATGGTGATGACGGCGATCCCGTCGTCCACCTCGGTGAGAACCGCGTCCGACATCACTGCCTCTTTGCCTGGTCTACGGGGGTTCGGCTGGTCTGCTGGGTTAGCCCTACTGGTGGGTTAGCCCTACTGGGGCTCAGTCACTTGGGCTGGAACCGGATGCCGCCGTCGAAGCGGATGACGTCGGCGTTCATGTAGTCGTTCTCAATCAGCACGCGGACCAGGTGGCCGAACTCGGCGGCGGTGCCCATCCGCTTGGGGAAGACCACCGGTGCGATCAGCTTGGCCTTGAACTCGTCGCTGGCCAGCCCGGAGCCGTAGATGGGCGTGTCGATGATGCCGGGACAGATGGTGTTCACCCGGACCCCGATCGCGGCGAGGTCGCGGGCGGCGGGGACAGTCATGCCGATGATGCCGCCCTTGGACGCCGAGTAGGCGACCTGGCCGGTCTGCCCCTCGATGCCCGCGACCGAGGCGGTGTTGATGATCACCCCGCGCTGCCCGTCGGCGTCGGCGGCCTCGGTCCTGGCGATTGCCGCGGCGCCTATCCGCATCAGGTTGAACGTGCCGATCAGGTTAATGTCGATGACCTTCCGGTACGCGGCCAGGTCGTGCGGGGTTCCGTCGCGGGCCACCGTGCGTGCTGCCCAGCCGATTCCCGCGCAGCTCACGGCGACCCGCAGCGGCGGCCCGGCCGAGACAGCCGCGTCGACTGCCGCCTGCACCGACTGCTCGTCGGATACGTCGGTCCTGACGAAGATGCCACCGACAGCGTCGGCCACCGCCTTGCCCTGCGCCTCGTTGAGGTCAGCGACGACCACCCGGCAGCCCGCGGCGGCGAGCACTCGCGCGGTGGCCTCGCCCAGGCCGCTCGCGCCCCCGGACACTATTGCCCCGACTGCGTTCAGTTCCATGGCGGGAGCTTACTGGCCGCTGAGCCGACGTCCCGAACGGGGTTCGGTTTGCCGCGGCCGCAGGTCGCTCACCGGGCTGAATGTCAGTGCCCCCATCTACTATGCGAATGAGATATTGCCACAGGGTCGGAATGCCGGGGCCTGGCCGGGCGCTACTGCCTAGACAGCAGGCGCCTCCCGCGACTCCCGCTACCTGGGATGTAGCTACTTGAGATATATCTCAAGACCGGGATATCGTGTGGCGCTGTTGCGACCGTAGCGGCAGTGGGCGGGCTAACAGGTTGGCTGACTAGGGGCGGGACGTCGAGGAGGACAGGTGCGGAAGTACGCCGGGAACCCGTGGCTGGTGCTGCTGGTGGTCTCGCTCGGGTTCTTCATGACCCTGCTGGACCTGACGATCGTGAACATCGCGATCCCCAACATGATCACGAAGCTGAACGCCTCCCTGGACGACGTCCTGTGGGTGATCAACGCCTATGCCCTGGTGCTTGCCGTGCTGGTCATCACCACCGGCAGGCTCGGCGACCTGATCGGCCCGCGCATCCTGTTCATGAGCGGCGTGGCCGTGTTCACCTTGGCGTCGGCCGCGTGCGGCCTGTCCCCGAGCCCTGGCTGGCTGATCGGGTTCCGCGCCGTCCAGGGCCTCGGCGCGGCCATGCTCATGCCGCAGACCCTGACGATCATCACGAACACCTTTCCGCCGGAACGGCGCGGCGCCGCGTTCGGCGTCTGGGGCGCGGTCGCCGGGGTGGCCACCATCGCCGGGCCGACTCTCGGCGGGCTGCTGGTGAGCGCGTTCGACTGGCGCTGGATCTTCTTCGTGAACCTGCCGATCGGCGTGATCGTGCTGCTGATCACCCCGGTGCTCATTCCCGACCTGCGGCTCGGCCGCAGGCACCGGTTCGACATCCCCGGCGTGCTGCTGGCCAGCGCGGCGCTGCTCGCCATCTGCTACGGCCTGGTTGAGGGGCAGAAGTACGACTGGGGCACGATCACCTCGTTCATCAGCATCCCGCTGGTCCTGGGCGTCGGAGTGGTCCTGCTTGCGGCCTTCCTCGTGTACCAGAAGCTGACCCAGGGCCAGGAGCCGCTGGTGCCGTTCGCTGTGTTCCGGGACCGGAACTACGCGGTGGTGAACTGGGTGTCCGGCGTGCTCGCGATCGGCATGATGGGGATCTTCCTGCCGTTCACCATCTACCTGCAGTCCGTGCTTGGCTTCTCGGCGCTGAAGGCGGGGCTCGTGATGGCGCCCGCCTCGCTGATATCGCTGCCCATCGCCCCGGTCGCGGGCCGGCTGACCGACAGGATCGGCGGCAAGTACATCCTGATGTCCGGCTTGCTGCTGTTCGGTTTCGGGATGGGCTGGCTGGCGCTGATCGCACATCCGGATTCGTCCTGGCAGGACTTCCTGATCCCGCTGATGGTGGCCGGGATCGGCATGGGCTGCACGTTCGCACCGCTGGTCACCACGGCCATGCGCAACATCCAGCCGCAGATGGCCGGGGCGGCATCGGGCGTGCTGAACACCGTCCGGCAGGTTGGCCTGGTGATCGGCACGGCCGCGGTCGGCGCCCTGCTGCAGAACCGGCTCGTGTCGGAGATGACCAGCCAGGCCACGGCCCGCTCGGCGGCACTGCCCGCGCAGGTACGCGGCCGGTTCATCACCGAGATCCAGAACACGGCCAGGAACGGCATCCAGGTCGGGGCCGGCCAGAACGGCGGCATGAGCAAGCAGTCTGGCCTTCCCGCCAACCTGGTCGCGGAGGTCGCGAGAATCGGCCACGACGTCTTCACGTTCGGGTACGTGAATGCCATGCGCTCGACCATGGTGCTGCCTGTCGTGCTGCTGACGATCGGCGCGCTGAGCTGCCTGGCGATCAAACAGCAGAAGCGGCCGGCCGGGCCGCGCCCGGCGGCAGAGGCCACGGCGGCCGATGCTGCGGCGGCAGAAGCGCGCACGCAGCCGCGGACCCACGACCAGGCCGGGCTCGCCTGATCACCGGGCCGGACTGATCGCCGGACCGGCTCCTCATATGGGCCAGCCGGGGCGGCGCCTGCGGCGACCGACGGGCAAACGGGAGCGGCCCGCCAGGACAAACCTGGCGGGCCGTGCCCGTAGCGGGAAAAGATCGCCGACGGATTCAGCTCAGCGCGAGCGCCTCCGCCGCCCACTGGCCGGGAACGCTCGCAGGCTCGGACTCGAAGGGGAACCTCGGGGCGAACGCGGGCTCCAGGTCGGATAGCCAGATCGCGGTCGGGTCGAACCGCGCGAAGAACGGCCTGCCGACAAGATCCGGATTGCGGGCCTGGATCATATGCAGGGCGAACACTTTCTCACCCGCCACCTCGACGACCCCGTCGATGCACACCTTGCCCGGAGTCGCCGACATGGACGGGCCGCGCACGGTCCGGCACAGGCCAGAGACACTCGAGTAGGCATCGCGGAAAATTTCATGCCCCCTGGCCAGCGGCACGGCGAAATATCCCTGCGGGCCCGTGTCGCGTTCCACGAACATGTAATAGGGGACCATGCCCATCCGCATCTGGGCACGCCACATGCGGGCCCAGATGGCAGGATCGTCGTTGATGGACCTGATCAGCGGCGCCTGGGTCCTGATCACTGCGCCGACCGACCTGATCCGGCGCACCGCGTCGTCCACCAGGGACGACTCGAGCTCCCTGGGATGGGAGAAATGAGCCATGACCGCCAGGCTCTTGCCCGCCGCCACGACCTCCTCGAACAGCCGCAGGGTGTCGTCGGCGTCCGGGTCGCTGACGAAGCGCTGCGGCCAGTAGCCGAGCGCCTTGGTTCCGATCCGGATCGACTCGATATGGCCGAGCTGGGGGTCGAGCATTGGCTCGATGTAGCGCCGCAGGACGGCCGCGCTCATGATCATCGGGTCGCCGCCGGTGATCAGGATGCTCGTGACCTCAGGATGCTCCCGTAGATAGGCGGTGACCCTGGTCATGTCGTCGGTCGCCATCTTGAGGTCTGGCTCATCCACGAACTGGGCCCACCGGAAGCAGTAGGTGCAGTAGGCGTGGCAGGTCTGGCCCTGTTTGGGGAACACAAGCACCGTTTCCGCGTATTTGTGCTGAACCCCGGGCAGCGGCTCATCGGCGAGGTCAGGGATGTTGAGGGCGAGCTGGCCCGCGGGATGCGGATTGAGCCTGGTCCGCACGGCGTGCGCGGCGGAGCGAATCTCGGCCTCCGGGGCATCCCGGGCGAGCAGCCCGGCGATCTCGCTGACGTCGGCGGCCGGGAGCATGTCTGCCTGCGGAAAGACGAGCCGGTAGATCGGGTCGTCCGGGGCCGCGTCCCAGTCGATGAGGCGCTCGATGACGTACTCGTTGGTGCGGAACGGAAGCACTGTGGCCACGGCCCTGACCGCCAGCCGCTCGCTGGCGTCCAGCCCCGCGCGCGCGGTGAGGTCGTCCAGGTGCTTGGCTGTGTAGGCGCGAAAGCGGCGGCCAGGCGATGAGAGGCCGGGCGCCATCTGATGAAGTCCAGTCACGCATCTCCCTCCGGTTGGTCGCCGCTCGTGACGCGAATTGCCCGAGCGCGCGAGTCCACTCAGCCGCGGCGGGATCGCCGCGTTGTGACCAGCTGGTCACATTTAGAAAACATCCAGGGAACGAAGAGGGTTCCCTTGCGGCCAGTGCCGTCCTCTCGGCTGCTATCGCTGTGCCGGCGGGGGCCGCCGTACCCACCGCCGGGGATGACCGAGGGCCCCCGTAGAGACGATCTGCAGACATGATTCCCCCTCCCACCCGAGCGAAGCAACCCTCCTTCCTGCATTCCCCTGCGATGCGCTGCTCCGGGCCGGTACTGGCATGACTCCGCTGCCGGCAGTGCCGGCGATACACGGCATATCCGGCGGTGAGAAGCTTGGCCGCATGTGGGACACGGTCACGAAGGCGTCGCCCTCATTGTGGGCCTCGCTCCCAGCGCGATCGGCGCCACCCTGAGCCGCGACGCGGGGCGCTCCGGCCCGGCCGACGGCAAGCCGCGCGGTGCGGCGCAGCCACGCGCTGCCCGGCCGCGGGGGCCGATCGCCGTGGACGCCATGGGCGGTGATCACGCGCCGGCCGAGATCGTCGCGGGCGCCGTCGCAGCGGTCCGGGACGGCATACCGGTGCTGCTGACGGGCCGCCCCGGGCAGCTGCGACCGCTGCTGGCCAGGCACGGGGCACTGGCTGACATCCGGATCGTGCCGGCGGAAGACTCGATCGCCATGGACGAGGGTGCGCTCGCCAGCTGGCGCCGCCCCCGGTCCAGCATCGCCGTGGCCTGCCAGCTCGTCCGGCGAGGCCAGGCCGACGCTGTCGTCTCGGCCGGCTCAACCGGCGGCGTGGTCGCCACGGCCAGGCTCCGCCTGCGGCCGCTGCCCGGGGTGCTGCACCCCGCCCTGGCGGTGGTGCTCCCCACCCGGCCCGAGCCCACGCTGCTGCTGGACGCCGGGGCGATCGCAGACCCCAAGCCGGAAATGCTGGTGCAGTTCGCGCAGCTAGGGGTGGCCTATGCCCAGACCGCCTATGGCATCACCGAACCGCGGGTCGGCCTGCTCACGATCGGCGCCGAGCCAGGGAAGGGCAACAAGCTGACCAGGCGGGCTCACGAGCTGCTTGACTCCGACCCCCCGCACGGCGGGCTGCCGATCAGCTTCGCCGGCAACGTCGAGGGCGGTGACCTGCTGACTGGCAAGGTTGATGTGATCGTGACCGACGGATTCACGGGAAACGTGGCGCTGAAGACGCTCGAGGGCACCGCGGGATTTACCGCCCGGCTGCTGCGGGAGACCCTCGGCGGATCCCGGACCGCCCGGATCGGGGCATTGCTGCAGCGGCGCGAGATGCGCGAGCTTGCCGAGCGCATGGATGCGGAGACCTACGGCGGGGGCGCACTGCTTGGGATGGAGGGCACCGTCGTGATCGCGCACGGCGCGGCGACGGCTCGTGGCGCCGCTGCGGCTTGCGTGCTGGCCGCGGACCTGGCACGGGGCCAGATTACGGAGAAGATCAAGGAACGGCTGGGCCCGCCACGCGGCGGCCACTTCCTGCGCAGGCCGTAACGGCGACCGCGGCCCAGCGGCAGGCCGATAGGCTTGACCGCATGACCGATCCGCAGGAGGCGCTGGCCCGGCTGATGAGCGGTGCGCTCGCGGCCGCGTACGGCCCGGAGTACGCGGACGACGACCCTGTGATCCGGCCCTCCCAGTTCGCCGACTACCAGGCGAACGTGGCGCTGCCGCTGGCCAAGCGGCTGAACCGGGCTCCGCGGGATGTCGCCGCCGAGCTGGTCGGCCACCTGGGCGATAGCGAGGTGCTCCGCGAGCCCGAGGTGAGCGGGCCAGGCTTCATCAACCTCACGCTACGGGACGACTGGATCGCTGCCCAGGCCACCGGCCAGCTCAGTGACCCGCGGCTTGGTGTGCTCCCGGCGGAGGTGGCCCAGACGATCGTGGTCGACTACTCGGCGCCGAATGTAGCCAAGGAAATGCACGTCGGGCATCTGCGCACCACGGTCGTGGGCGACTCGATCGTGCGCGTCCTTGAGCACCTCGGCCAGAGGGTGATACGGGCAAATCACATCGGCGACTGGGGCACCCAGTTCGGCCTGCTCCTCGAGCACCTCCTCGACGTGGGCGAGGAGGCAACGTACCAGCAGCTCGCCTCGGGCGAGATCAATGCCTTCTACCAGGCGGCCAAGGTCAAGTTCGACACCGACCCGGCCTTCGCGGAGCGGTCGCGCCGCCGGGTGGTTGCGCTGCAGGCCGGCGACGCCGAGACGATGCGCCTGTGGCAGATGCTGGTCAACGACACCAAGCACTACTACAACGCCATCTACGGCAAGCTCGGCGTGACGCTCACCGACGCCGACCTGGACCCGGAGAGTTTCTACAACCCGGTGCTCGCCAGCGTCTGCGATGAGCTCCAGGCCGCGGGGGTCGCGGTGATCAGCGACGGCGCGCTGTGCGCGTTCCCGCCCGGATTCACCGGCCGGGACGGCTCGCCGCTGCCGCTGATCCTGCGCAAGTCCGACGGCGGGTATGGCTACGGCACCACGGACATGGCCGCCATCCGCTACCGAATCCGTGACCTGCACGCGAACCGCATCATCTACGTGGTCGGGTCCGAGCAGGCCCAGCACTTCGCCATGGTGCTGGCGGTCGCGCGCCAGGCCGGCTGGCTGACCGAGACCGTCCGCGTTGAGCATGCCGCCATCGGCATGGTTACCGGCGCCGACAGGAAGCGGTTCCGGAGCAGGTCAGGCGGCTCCGTGAAGCTCATCGACCTGATCGACGAAGCTGTGGGGCGCGCCGAGGAAGTCATCAAGGACCGGTACGACGACCCCGAGTTGCGCGGCCAGATCGCCGACGCGGTCGGCATCGGTGCGCTGAAGTACGCCGACCTTTCGGTGGACCGTGAATCCAGCTACGTGCTCGACTTCGACCGGATGCTCGCCCTCACCGGCAACACCGGCCCTTACCTGCAGTACGCCACCGCGCGGATCCGCTCCATCTTCCGCCGGGCCGGGATCGAGCCGGATACCGCTGCCGGGCCCATCCGGCTCACCGAGGACGCCGAGCGGGCGCTCGCGCTGCGGCTGCTCGGGTTCGGCACCGCGGTGCACCAGGTGGCAGACGCGGCCGAGCCGCACAAGCTCGCTGCCTTCCTGTTCGAGACGGCCAGCGCGTTCACCACGTTCTACGAGCAGTGCCCGGTGCTCCAGGCCGGGGACGAAGCCGTCCGCCGCAGCAGGCTGGCCCTGTCCGCGCTGACCCTGCGGGTGCTGCTGACCGGCCTTGGCTTGCTCGGCATCCCGGTGCCGGAGCGCATGTAGCGGCTCTACGGCATTTTTCTGCGCGTTCCCAGGCTGCTCCCAGGATCTGCTGGCTGACATCCCAGCCCGCTCCGGCACGCTCGGCGGCATGGACAACATGAACCAGCCGCGAGGCGGCGACCGGCAGGATTTCTGGCCGACTCAGGAACTGGGCCCAGTGGCCGGCCGGCCTGGACAGGGCGGGGGCCTGCCCGGACAGGCCGACCCGCCAGGCCCGCGGCGGCGGGGCGGCCGGGCGCTCTGGTGGGGTGCCGGTCTCGCGCTCGTCGCGCTGCTGGCCGGCGGCGGCGCAGTCGCGGCCGCATCGCTCTCGAGCCGCACGCCCGCGCCACCGTCCGGGCCGACGGGGCAGGCCGCGGTGCTGAATACGATGCTCAGCTCGGCGTCGTCACCCGCGTCAGCGACCACCGCCAGCAGCATCGCCGCCGGATCCGCGACCCCGGCGGACCACCCCTGCCTGAGCCGGGCGGCGAAGCTCAAGGCGGCCGGGCACCCCGCCGCGGCCCGGGCCGCGCTGCGGCGCTGTCATCCGCTGCGGCGGATACGCGCCCTCGGCGGGATTCACGGTCAGTTCACGTTCGAGACCAAGAGCGGGCCCCGCACCCTCGCTTACGAGCGCGGTGTGATCGAGTCAGTCACCGGCACCGGCGTGGTCGTCCAGGCCACGGACGGCACCACCTGGACCTGGGACCTGAAGAGCAACACCGTTGTCCGCGAGAATGCCAAGCGCACCAGCACCAGCGCGCTGTCCGACGGTGAGCATGTCTTCGTGGGCGGGCCCGTGGTCAGCGGGGCATATGACGCCAGGCTGATCGTTATCCTGCCGTCCAGCGGCGGTTCCGCATCCGGCGGCTCCGCATCCGGCTCATAGCCTCCGGCACCGAGCCGGTCTCGGTACCGCCCAGCGTCATCCGGGGCACTCAGGCCCCGGATGACGCTGTGTCTGCCGATGAGCTGGGCCAGAATGATCCCGGTACCTCATGACAGACAATGACCAGATTCCGCAGGTGCTCGTCGTGGACGACGAGCCGAACATCCGCGAGCTCGTCCAGGTCGCGCTGAAGTTCCACGGGTGCTCGCTGACCACCGCGGCCACCGGGCAGGACGCACTGCGGCAGGTGGACGCCAGCCGGCCGGACCTGATCGTCCTGGACGTGATGCTGCCGGACATGGACGGCTTCGA
>WNGM01002599.1_pt1 | contig 15353 bp, 17 predicted proteins | sample 5400571 | NCBI WGS metagenome assembly WNGM01 (sample SAMN13153378, study PRJNA577476) | soil metagenome | isolation source: 100 cm soil or saprolite under Garry oak tree replicate 2 | place: USA:California | collected 2016-06-15
ACGCCGAGGGCCATCTGGCTCTCGAGCTTCTTGGTAGGCTGAATACCGTCGAAGCCGGTGTGAGTGTCGGTTGTGCGTATGTCGCTGATTTCGCGGATTTCTCTGACTGTCTGGTAGATGTTGTGAGGTGTGTTGGGTTTCAGGCGTAGGACTAGGTCGTATCTGCCTGTGACTGGTGCGATGATGTCGATCTGGCTGTTTCGCTTTAGCTCCTCGACCACTTTCGTAGCGCGGCCCGAATTGACGGTCGCGAATACGTAGGTCGGGAAATTCATATTGGTTTGCATTGTTGTTTTTTCTACTGCATTTTATTGCAGTATAGTAACACTTGTTACTTGCATATAAGACTTTTATTACGGAACCCACGATCTATTACATGAGGTCACAGGGGCCACCAAGGCTTGACAGTTCACCGAAACGGCGTCAGCGTCCCAGAGGCAGTACGCGAGATTATCGTCAGAAACTACCCCGTCTACCAATGCCTGAAAATGAAACTCTTGAACTTCCACGCCCTGGCAGAACAGATCCGAGCCGAGGTCAAAGAAGTGAGCGGAAGAGATGCGAGTATCAACACACTAGTTGTGGCGATCAAGAGATTCTCCGACACCATGCCTGACGGTGGTCTTGTTGCGTCGAAAGTTCTCAAAGACGCTAGAATCTCGCTTTCAAGCGGCATAGTAGACGTGACTATCAGAACCCCGAGAACTCAGTTCCCGGCCATCGTCAAAGAACTAGCAGATGCCGCGAGCGGATTGTCAGAGTTTCCAAACATCTTTCCTCTTTCGAACTCGATCAAACTGATTCTTCACGGAGATGATTATTCCCTCGTCCAGGGCGAACTGGAACGTTATGGACAGGTGACGACGCAGCCTAACGTCGCAAGGTTGACACTTAACTTGTCGCCTCGCGCTGAGATGACCCCCGGAATATCATCTTACATCACTGAACTATTGTTCAGAAACGGTGTGAATATCCTCGACGCGTTTCTCGGCTACGGTGACATCATAATGGTTGTTGACGATAGAGACGGACCAATCGCGTACGACGTACTACAGAGAGAAATTCAAGGCCCCATGCCAAGGGGCAAACTGGAAGTGTTGTATACAGAGCGAACCAGAATGAGCTTCGAACTGGAGCAACTGCCGGAGGCAGCGGAGAAGTACACGTATCATCAGGCTTGCTCAATTGACTTAGGAATGGCACCCGTTCTCGTAAGAGGTAAACCCTCTTCGATACAATAGATATAATGACGAGTCGCGCATAGATCGTCTTGGGAAGCGGGTTGCAACGCCTCCTGCTGGTCCTAGTCGTCGTCTTCCTCATTGCGGGTAGCATTCCTTTTGGAAGGGCTCAGGCCAACTACCAGCCAGGTGTCAAGCCGGGAGATACAATCACTTATGGCCAAGTTAGTGCGAGCTGGGTCAGCAATCTCAACCCTCAATCGCCTATCGCCAACTTTCTGAATGTCTCCTCGATCCAGAACGTAATCAGCAGCGTCAACCAGGACAATGTCACTCTACAGCAGACCAAGACCTACAACAATGGGACGATGATCAGTTACCATCTGCTCTACAACACTCAGAGTGGATATGGAAACTATACGCCGTCGATCGCCTGGGTAATCGCCAAGGGACTGGAAGCTCCCGAGGCAGGCTATGAGACGCCTCAGGCTCCGACCATTACCGAGACTGTCGAGAAAGTGTATCTCGGCACTGTCCGAACAGTCAACATCTTCAGCCAGTTCCAAGTCCTTTCAGGAGGATACGTGTCTGTCGAAGAAGATTATGACCAGCAGACCGGAATCCTCCTATACCTTACGATCACCGAGGTCTACTCAAACATCTACTCCGTCACCGCCCACCTCGATATCGTGATAACACAGACTAGTCTCTGGTTCCCGCCCGTCCAGCCCGACTTCGCAATCTACGCCAACCCCTCCGGTGCGACGATATTGAAAGGGTCCGGCGTCAACTCGACGATTACTATCCAGAGTCTCAACAACTTCCAGGGTACCCTCAACCTTACTCCAATGGTAACTCCGTCAGGACCCCTAGTCACGCTCAACCAGATAGCCTTCACGATAACCGCCGGGGGTATCGTCAATGTTCTCTTGAACTTCTCAACCAGTCCGTCCGTCTCGGCCGCCAACTATAGAGTGAACATAACCGCAACAGACGGGTCGCTGGTGCATTCTACAGTGCTTAATGTCACGGTCACGGGACCGGGCTACAGTCTCAGTCCAGCCCAAGCCTATGTCGCCATCCCGACAAATTCCTCAGGAACTGACGCTGTTACACTATCGAGCGTCGGCCGCTTTAATGGAACTATCACCCTCAAAGCCGTCTCTCTGACATCTGGACCTGTGTTGAGCCTCAATCCTTCAACGATCATCGTCAAGGCTGGAACAAACACGACCACAATGACCATCACAACACATCTCGTCCCTGCAGGCTACTACACGTTAGAAGTCAACGGAACAGGCGCCCTGTTACAGCCCGCCTACATCTATCTCCAAGTCTTACCCGGTCCGCCAGACTTTACCATCAGCGTCAGCCCGTCATACGCATCCTACGATGTCACCTCTGGAACAATTGCAACTCACATCATACTGACAAGCGTGAACGAGTTCGTCGGGACTGTCAATCTCAACCTCTACTGGATCAACGGATCCCAAACCACATTCCTCGGGCTAGAGAACCCCGATCTGTCGGCCTATGGGAGCCAAAGTATCCAGCTCAAAGTCTTTGGTCCCCCCATCAACCTCGGATGTTGTGGAATCCTCAAGGTCGTGGCCACGAGCGGCTCTCTCTCCCATGCAGCTAACTTTACCATCTATGTACCTCCCGGCCCCGACTTTACAGTACTTGTATCACCTTCCAATACTGATGTTCCGCAGGGAGTCTTCGCCACCGCAAATGTAACGGTGACTAACACAGGCACGGTCGCAGGTACCGTCCAGTTTTCCGCCAGCCCATCGGGGTCCTTCGGTGGTGGCTGGGCATTCAGTCCCGACTCTGTGGTGCTCGCTCCTGGCGCTTCGGGCACTGTTCTGTTCGAAATTAGTCCCGTCTCTCCCACCCTCGGAAAATTCAACTTCACGATAGACGCGTACGATAATACTCACTCTCACACTCTACTGTTCACCCTCACGGTTCTCGCTCCGTCAGCAGGGTTCACAATCAACTCCAGCACTGGGACCCTCACGGTTCAGGCAGGGTCCTCGACCGCTTCCTACGTAGTCTTGACAAGCCTTGACAATTTCTACGCTAACATCAGTCTATCCGCCTCGGGAAGCAGCCCTAACCTCGTCCCAAGCTGGACGAGCCCGAGGGTACAACTTACTCCGAATGCAACCATATCCTCGACTCTCACCATAACGGTCCCAAGTTCCACCACGCCTGGACCTTACACTATGAACGTGACCGCGACCGGAAATGGAATAGTCCACACGACGATCATTACAATCCAAGTCGTGATCCCCCCGATCGTAGCTCCCCCTGACTTTACCGTAACCGTCGCTCCAACCCAGATGAACATACAATCCGGCCATTCAGCCACCGCCACAATAACCCTAAACGGACTCTACAAGTTCAACGGCACCATCAACCTCGGCACCGTGGCCACAGGAAGCGGACCAGTACTCAGCCTCTACACACAGACAATGCTTCTAAGCTACATGACGTCCACTGCCACGACAACACTCACCATCGCGTTGCCTGCGGACGCAACACCGGGCTCGACTTACACTATCACTATTACCGCATCAAACGGAACCACGACTCGCCAAGCCAGCTTCGTCGTAACAGCGACGTCCTCTTCTGGAGGTCAACCGACGAGTCCGGGGATAGGCGGACTCTCGACGCCCAACACGATCGCCCTCGGTCTCCTAGTTGCAGGCATTGTCACTCTTGCAGTCTTCTTCATTATGAAACGTCGAGAATCTCAAAAAACCGCAGGGACGAACGTAGCATCCATAGCTTAGAATTCTTCTATACTGTTGTTGCGTATTCGAGCAAACCGGATTGAGCTTCGAACTGGAGCAGCTGCGCGAGGCAGCTGAGAAGTACACCAACCATAGGATACGAATCGAACAAGCTGGCAGAAATCTGCGGGATAGTCATGCTACGACCCCGCGTTGAAAGCTGAAATAAGTGTCAGCGAAGTTCCGCAGGCTTACGTATCTCAGGCCTCCCCGTATCGGAGTCTTTGTGTAATAGTAGATTTGTTGCTCTGCCATAGCAACCAGAACTGTTAGTCCAACCCTGCCGTGCATCGAACTGCCTTCGGGCGCAGTGGCACTGATGGACCGTTTTACGTCATCGCTGAACTTGTCTGAGACTATCACGGAGTATAGGTTGAGGTTGTCTCCTGAGCCGAGTCCTAGTTGGCTCTTGTTATCGAGAGCGTACTTCATACCTAGCGAGTAGAACTCTTCAACATTGTCGAGGGTCGCGGGTTCAAGCGAGGTCGCGATCACCAGATCCCGAAAGCCTCCAACTCTGTTGGCGGGCATAACTGCGACGATCTCGAACAAATAGGGGTCCATCTTCTCTTCTCTTCGCACTGCGAATCCAGCCTTGGACAGCCTGAGCGAGAGGCTCTGAAGATAATCCGCGGAGCTTTTGGGTCTTGATGAGCTCGTCGGCAAAGGAGTTTCATGTCCTAGCGATGATTCGGACCCAGTTCCCAGAGGCGGACCGTGTTCTTCGATCCATGTCCGTTGAAACCCACGCTTTCCCTTCAGCCGGACCACCAGTAGTGCCGAGGTTATGGCTAGGGATATCGCTAAGAGACTTCCAAAGACGCTTGTATCACCGCTCGGACGATCGCCTGAAAGAGATCCCACTAACAGGAGCAAGAACGCGATATCGGCAATGATAACCGGGACAGAGAGTGTCTTTGTCCTATTATCCCATCGCAGATAGTCGGGATGATTGCGTCTGAGGTGTTCCTCGTACAGGCGTCTCGGAACTGGCGACGTCATTAGCTGCCCAGACCAAATGTGTTCCTTGCAGATTGGACACGACGTCGGAATGTATCCTACAGGACTGGTCGCTGGCAAGGGCTTGCAGCCAATTATTCTATCGAATTATTAAACGAGACTTGGCGACACCCGAGCAGCAATGCGTCTCAATTGGTGCTCTCCAATTCTTTCACTCTGGACTGGACTAGATTGAGCTTCGAATTGGAGCAGCTTCGAGAGGCGGCGCGGAAGTACCCTTATCATGATGCTGGCACGCGCGGGGTCTGGCCGAGGCTCGTATGGGAACGGAGAAACGAATCTCCGGTAGCGAGACTCGATGATGCGGTAGAATTCTTGGGTAAATGGAAAGCCCTTCGCTTCAAAGGCGGGGGAACGGCCTTCAGAAGGATTTGTACCACTTGGCTGAGAAAAAATCTGACCGACTTACAAGGTCTTCGAGGAGGGGTCCTCTACAGCCTCGCCCCTGAGGACTTTCAGCATGTTCTTGACATAAGTTCTAGCTTTCGAGACTGCGGAGCGCCTCCAACCACTATTGGCAAAGCCCTTCATTTTTTCCTTCCCGAAACGGTCATGATGTGGGACCAAGCAATAGTCAGGAACACGTACAAACTTCGCCCAGACCCAGAGAGCTTCGTGGCATACCAGCGCTTCGGATGGAAACTACTCCACCATGTTACACGCGGCAAAACCGTCAAAGTGCTACGGCAAATTGAGAGAGACCACGCAAGAACTGTCGGGTACTTCGAACCGATGACCATGATCCTAGATCATCTCGCATTTTCTCCCAAGCTGTCAGCAAGAGCCGTTGGAGCACTGGGAGGAGCTTCGCAGGCGTTTTCAGACGATCCTTCACGTTAACCGTTAAAGATTCGTTGGTTGTCGTCTTACATGCTACAAATCCCTCGGATCTTGGTCGCAAAGTCCGCACCTTCAGCGCCCTCCGAGGACACTGAATTCCTTGTCCTGTGCCGCTGTGAGAGTAACGGCATAGTAATGACATCTCGGGAGTCATTCTGGCCGTGGTTGGCGCCCCGAGAGGGTTCGACGCCCGCGGACAGAATGAAACGTCTTTTTCTGCTATTTTACTGGCGTTTCTTCCACGGATCTTCTTCGGGTGGCTTGATGATTTTCCCTTGATCGTATAGTTTCCAATCCGCATGCTTCAGGTAAAAGGCCATATCGCGTTCGCCAAGGGCAAAAAGAGTGTGCTCGAAGCCTCGTTCCTGCACATCTTCAAGAGTCGCATCCTCGTAGAGATGCACGACTAGGTGACCGAATGATTCTCCGTGCACAGTATCACCAACGGAGTTCTTGCAAGCAACGTAAAATCCCAGAACCGCGAAAGTTGCCCCGTTGGATCGAAGGAAATCCTTCGCAAGGTCGAAATCAAGAGGGTTGAAAGCCCAACTCCCGCTTACGAAACGTTTCTTCGCGGGTTTGATCGCAAAACTAGGCTCTGCCTCCATAACCTGGCGGTTTCCGGGGTCTAGAATCGATTCTCCTCCTAGTTTGTCATTGTATAGAGTGTTTGCCGTATCTGCAGTCTCAACTTCCATGCCTTGGAAGTCGAGCCTCTTGTTACCTTGAAGCAGCCCGGTTGGTCTGACCCAGACCTTCTTGACACCTTTTGCAATCAGACTCTTGATTTCTTCATCGCTAAGAGGTGGACCATTTTCTTCAGCACGGGTTATCATCGATGTTGGATTGAACCAAGATCGGACCACTAGCCAGAAGGCTCGTCCCGGGCCAAGGTTCTCGACTTCGACGCTAAGTTTGTTTTTCTTGAATGACCAAGAGTGGAGTTTCAGCAACGGGTCCATTTGTGATCTAACAGCCCTAGCTTGATACGTTAGCATCCTCAACTGCTGTTTCTCCTCTTCGAGAGTCTTGCTCGCTGCGCGGGCCAGAAGGTAAGTCGCCACTGCCAGCACACCTGTCGCGATTGCAACTCCTATGGTTGCGATGGCTGCCAGATCGTCCGTCATGGTTTGGCATGTCAAGTCGCCTGCTCAAAAAGGGTCCCTGATTTGGATGGCCAGACCGACAATGGAGTTCACCCATTCGCGCTGAAACTGAGCAGAAGGGTAAGCGAGAGTGTCTTTCCCAAAGTCAACTCGGGGTACTGCGTCTATCGTAGCTCAGTCGAGCATCTTACTCAGCACTTGTCTATACGATAGACGGGATTGTGCATGACTTATAGAGAGGATCGGCCAGCAGCCATGAGCGGTTGATGCCCATCGCTGACTTGTCAGAGTCGCGAATCACGTTACCGAGTAACTTGCGCGAATTGTGAGGATCCAGCTCCTTGTAACATTCCGCCTTACCTCACTTCACAAAGACAAATCTGATCCATTTCTACAAAACAGGATTACTGAAGCTTTGACTAGGGGCTCGTAGCGACAGGTGGCGCGGCCGGCTCCATGCCAAGCGCCTTTTTCTGGTTCGAAGGAAGGTAGCCTAGTTCTGCAAGAGAACGGAGTATTAGAAAGCGCAGTGTAGCGGCTCTGGTTGAGTCTTGCCTTCGCTGTTTTAGCTTATCGACTAGGGGGACGAGGTCTTCGGACAGATAGAAGGTTGTCCCGTTTCCCTTAGCCATGAAAGAACATTCCATGCAAGATGTTTAGAAATCTTTCGAAAAGAAAAATGTCAAGCCTCTGGCTTCGTGGCCAGGGGCTTGAACTGTTCTAGCAGTTTCTGTGTCGTGTCAATCGCGGCCTTGACATCGATTCCGCCAACAGCATATCTCTTGTACGCGCTCGTCTGTATCGCGGCGCCTAGGCTGTGAATCTTCCAAGCATGCTGCAAATACAGACCCCAGGTCGCCTTGACCCATCTTGCATCTTTTCTCCAGCTCTCCCTGAGGATCACATACCTGTCGAGTTCCTCTAGCTTCTTTGTCTTCAGATCAAAGAGGTCCGCATCCTTCACATGATTACCCTCAATGCCCCAGAGGGCTTTCTCGGACTGTCGACTGTAAGCCTTGATCATACGTTTCGCGTCCTCGGTAGGCTTTCCTAGCTCCCCTGCCATCTCTTGTGTCGTAAACGGGTACTTGTCTGGTGGGAGTTCGCGGAATCGGTCCTCAATTGTCAAGAATTGTTTCTTACTCAGAGTCCATCACCCCCTCTTCTAGACGATCTATTTGTCTCAGCCATGCGTCGGCATGGTCTTTGACTCGGACGACTAGGGAACGACAGTGATGTATCTGGGGCTTTGACAGTTCTTTGGCGGCTTTCCAGCTACAGCCTGAGAATGCACTCGAAGCGCTTTCGAGAGATTTGACGAGCCATTCGCCTTGAACGGACACAACAGTCTTGACCGGTAGGGGTTCGCCGGCTGAGCTTGCCTTCTTCACAATGCCGACGTGAGTATCGATCGCCTTTGCGAAGTTGAGCCGGTTCTTGACCTCTCTGGCGATCAGTTTCTTGTTGTCTTCGTCAAGCGATGGATCTCTGAGGGCACGTGTCAACGCTTTGTTGACTTCGTCTTGAGCCTGTCTCGCCGCTGCTACCAGTTTTCTAGTGGGGGCAGTTCTCTCTGCACCTTGAAGCGCGATATCACGGTGACTCCTGTCCTTGAACTCGACTCTCAGGTACGCATCTACGGTTGTGCGGTCGTATCCAGTCTTGTCAGCGACCAGTTGCACGATTTCGCCGGGCTTGGCTCCCTGTTTCCGATAGATTTCGGCAAGTTCGTTGAGAATCTCTCCGATCTCCTCTGCTTCCATGACCCGACGGTTGTCGTTCGCCAGAAGCCGTGCTCTCAGGAACTTTTCATCTGTGTCGATGTGCTTGAGCCGTTCTGTACGCCAACCCCTGTCACGTTGCTTCCGGTGCGAGCCGTCGATGGTTCTTCCACGAGCATCGAGCAGAACCGGAATGAGCTGACCGATTTCCTTGTCGAGAACGATTTCTACCATAGGCGTCGAACCGAACCGAGCGCAGTTCTTATAGTTTTCTTTAGAAATGTTTGTTTTCAGTTTTCTCGAAATGCGATAGATGGTGTGCCTGTGTCGTCGTGACTGGATGGCTCCTCTGTAGGAGCGGCGGAAGTCGAATCCCCTGCCAGCTTCACCCTTATCACTCCAATGTGATTCGACATCAGCCTTGTCATTTGGGCCCGGATGTGATCCGTCTTCTTCTTGACCTTCGCGGAAAGGGTTCGGACGTATTCCAAAGCGTTGTTGATCAAGTCGTCTATTGCTTCAGCATCACGGGGCAAAGAGGCAATGATCTCGTCGAGGTCCCCGTTATTGACCGAGTCTCGAAGCTCCTGTATTACCTGTTCGCTCACTTGTAATTGGGACACTTTGGACTGGTACTCTCGTTCGAGCTTCAGCCTGGCGATTAGGTACTGTCGCATGAAGAGATAGGCCATCTCTACGTGGTCTACCTTCACGACCAAGACGCCGTCGATCATAAATGAGTCGCTGAGGGCGTCGCTCGGCATCGCAATGGTCGCTATTATCCCGAATGGAGTGCCCCTTCTGGCCATGTATTCTTTGATCTGTTCGATGTAGCTGGAACTCCAAGTCTTTACCCGCTTCGATTCTACGATGATTGTGCCTGCCAGGTCACTCTGTTCGAGTACGGAGCACTCAACGTCTTCGCCTTTCCGAGTAGAGTTCTCTGTACTGAATGAATCTGTGGGAACTTCTGCCTTCAACCTCTTGGCGATGGACACTTCTTGGATCTTGCCCCGAAGCGGATTTCCAGTCAGTTCGTGAAGGGCTTTGAGAATCTCGCCACTGCTATCGTGAACAGTGTCCTTGATACCATGTGAAAGGATTCGTGTCTGCTCCTCCAGTAAGTCCTTCATCCACTGAGGATTGTCCTGGACAGTTCTCACAATCTTTATCGCGACCAATATCGCTTGCGTGAGTTTGCCCTCGTCGCGGAGCGCCTGCACCTCTTCCAAGACGTTTCCTCCAAGTCCCAGTTTGTGAAGAGTCTCCTCGTCCACTTCTTGGCCGCAGACCGGACATGCCATGAGCACTTGCATTCTATCTGTCTCCCTAACCGAATGTGCTTCCGTGAAAGAAAAGGCCCGGTTGAGTTCACCTGGCGGTCTTCCTAGCTAACTTCACCGAAAGCATAACTAAGTTCAACTAGGCTGACCCGACAACTCGGTCTGCGTGCCGTTCAGGCATAGAAGCTCGGAGAGGGTCAGACAGCCGCTTGTTGAGATAGTTCTCTCCATTCTAAACTTCCTTGCCACCCATCCTAAGGAGAGGCTACTAGGGAGTAATCCCAATTGGATCGGCGCGAGCAAATACGAGATCAGGACGAACTTGCCCGGCACTCAGCATGACGCCATAATTGGGGATGGACTTGAACGACTGCTCCGTCTGGGATACGTAAGAGAAAGGACTACGACCGGTGCCGCAAAGTACTACAGAATAACTGACGAAGGACGCGACTGGTACAACAAGATGGGGAACACCTTTCTAGATTTTGCGAGAGGTGTTCGCATGGACAGACCGACGAAGTAAGTGCACAAAGTTAGTTCAGTCCTTATAATTGACCAGAACCAGTTTTCTTTGATAACGGATCGAAGTTGGCTTCACAGTCGAGCGACGAACCTTCTGCCCCCACTAGGGATCCTTCCGCGCTAATTCTCAGAATAGGGGATACTCTTAGTAATCACGCCGACGAAATCGACAGGGTCTACAGAGTCTACAGCACTTCGATCTTCGTAGTCGGAGCCTTGGCGTTCGCTATCACATTGCTCATCGTCGCTGTTTGGTCCACTTTGAGCCTGCTTACTCAGGCGATCTTCGGAGTCTTTGACGCGACACTGGTCGGGCTCACCGGCTATGGGCTCTGGGCACAGAAGGGCTTCGAAGTTGTTGGCGAGATAGACTGGGAAGTAGACCGATTCAGGTTCATCACGACGTTCGAGCTTCTTCCCCCCGAAGGGAGCACCCCTGCTGAACGTATCTGGAACTCTTTGAAGCGGGCAAGCAACGCGGCGGAAGACATAGAGGAACTGCCGGAAGACAAAGTCAAGTTCAATTTTGAGGCTGATGGCAAGAGTGGAAAGCGATACATGTTTGACGTATTCGTCCATAATGAGCCTCGAAACAGGCTACGACGGTTTCTCTCCAAGTGGACCCTTAGAGCAACCCCAACCCACTGGATCTATTACTGGTTCTTTCCGCGACTGCACGATAGGCTTCACGAGGACCTTCTGACTATAATGGTGAAGAGAATCTCTAAGACTACACCAGTGACTAAGGCGGATCTGGAAGATTGCAAGAAAGAGTTTGAAGATGTAAGCAGGAAGCTACGCGATATTCCTGAACACGCTGTCGTGGTTTCCACATCGGGGTTTTCGGCGGACGCGCTCGACTATGTGAAAGACGAGAAGAGTGAGATCAGCCCCTTTGCCGACGAAGAAGAATCTGCGACAATGGACCTATTGGTCGAACGACCAAAAGGTCGACACGATGAGTCTTTCGAAGTAGCATACTACGGCTAAACAGGCCCGAATACTCAAGCCCGTTCGGCCAAGAAACGTTCCGTTGCAGAAACTCCGCCGCCCCGTAGCCCGAGAATGATGGTTCTGGGCCGAGCCCTCGCAAGAGGAGTCTCACGACTCAATTCTGGTCAGACTGACAAGCAAAAAGTTCGAATACTTTTGCTCGAATCTTCTGTCAGCTTTTCGTTCTGCTCTCTTGGACATATTCAACTAGCCGGTAGGACTGTGCAGGTTACAATGGACGAGGATGGGATTCGTGAGGAGTCTGAGGTTGAGAAGAGTATCAATGCGTGGCGGCAGTCTGAGCGTAAGATCATGATCGAGACGGTTCAGGATCTAATCCAGACTTCTCACAAGTATGCAAAGTCACAGTATACTCCTAGTGCGCAGCGGGCCCGGTGGACCAAGCTTGCGGGTCAGTTGATCTGGTATAAGGATCAGATTTTGAAGAATTTCAGTCTGGAGGCTATGACGATTGAGCTGCAGACGCTGAAGAGACAGGTGAGAGAATCGGAGGAGCGGAGAGAGCGTCTGGCCCAGTCCAGGAATTATCAGACAATAGTCTTTCGCAAGCCAGAGGAGAAGAACCCGGAGGAGGCGCAGAATGCGGAGACCTCCGAGGCTTCCAAAGCTGACGACCCTTGACGATGCCAAGGAAAACGCCTTGAAAACAGCCTGAGACTCAAATCCCTAGCAGAATCATCAGCAACTCCCACATCCCGTCCCTGACCCGAACAAGTCGAAGAGGTCGTTAGCCTCGTCACACATTCTCGACTTTAGAGGACGCTCGTCCTCTTCTGACCGGGGTTTTCCAGTCTCTTAGGAGGATCGCATCCTTTCGGCCCTTCAGTCTTCCAAAAAGTTTCTTGTCAGCCGTCACTAGGACGGCTTTTGATTCCTCGGTGGCTGTGAGATAGCTTGCGTCATAGAACGTGATCTCCAAGCTTCGAGCCGTCTCGAAGACTCGTGTTAGAACCTTCGGATCATCAATGTCAAGCGTTGGAATAGCCATCTCTGAGAGCGATTCGAAGTCTTCCCTGACACTTTCGATCCTCTTAGCTGGATGTTTCCAGAGAACATTTCCCAACTCGTAACGGAGGAGGGAGATGGTTGAGACTCTGTGCTTCTTCTGGATAAAGAGGTCTCGAATCTCCAGGGCCTTGTCCGAGCCCTCCTCTTGAGCAAACCATTTGGCGATAACGCTCGAGTCTAGAAGATACAGAGGGCTACCGGGCATCCCTCATCTTCCTAATCTCCCTAGTACTATTGAACCGTACCCCAACCGTCTTCTTTCTCGATGCGTCCATCCTAGCCGCGGCCCGTCTACGCTTCTCAAGGAGAACTCTCTCTTCAACTATCCTCCGCAGCACATCAGGCCAGTCAATACTCATCCGTTCCATCTCCTCGCGGAGACTGTCCGGGACCCGAAACGAAACAACCGCCAAATCAGGCTCCCCAAATGTTTACATGAATCGTCTACACTTAAAGCTAGCGAAACAGGCAGACACTACGCCAAGATTGACAAGCTGAATCCTGGGATGGTGCTAATAACGAGGGTCGAGAGGCCCACGCTCCAAGTATATTCCTGAGTCAACCATCTTCTCTCTGGTCGTATGGTCCTAGCTGGCTGCGATAGGAAAGATTTAATCGTGGGAGAAACGTTAGTATTGTGGGATGAGTAATGGCAGTGTTGAGGGTGGATGATCGGTATCGGGTTGTCTTGGACAAGGAGGTTCGAGAATTCTTGAAGGTTGAGCCCGGAGACAAAGTGTTGGCTATTCCGTCCTCGGAAGGGGTCGTGATGGTCTCTCTTAAGGGGAAGAGCTTCAACACTTCTCTCCCTGGATTTCGCTACAAGGAGCGGGATCATGAGGCTTCTCGCTTCTTGTCTAAGAAGAACTAGATCTCTTGCCTATCCTTGATACCGTTGTGCTCTTCGGGGCCGGGGACCCCAAGGATGCCGTTCACGACAAGTCCAAGCGGTTTCTAGCCCGTCTCGCCGAGCCCGATTATTATCTGGCGGCTTTTGCAATGCTCGAATTCGACATCGTTATGAAGAGTCGGGGTTTCAGCCATGGGCAGAGGATGCTGCAGCACGCACTGCTCGCGAAGGACTATCCTGACTCCACGGTAAAAGTAAGGCCCGTCTCGCCAACAGTCCTCTATCTTTCAGCCAGGATCGAAGGCGAGGAGGGAACAGACTATTTTGACGCTGGAGTTGCGGCCGAGGCGGAGAGCTTTGATGGGATAGTCGTCTCGACTGACAGGGTCTTCGACAAGCTCAAGGGATTGAAGAGAATCTGGTGACTGGTAGGGTCCTGAGGATGCCAAGGAAAACGCCTAGAAACCAACCTGCAGCTCACTTCTAAGACGCTCGTGATTCGGTGCAAATCTCTCGCGGCTTCCAGAAAATTCCCAATATGGCACCCGTAAGACCCAAGAAAAGCGCGCCAGCCAGAGGCCAAAACCATCCGGGTAGCGGGATGGTCGCGAGGTGGATAAGAACGGGAAGGTGGATCTGGGTGACGTAATAGAAAGATGCAGCCCCGTACGGCGCAAGGACCAGTATTCCCCAAAGCAGGTGACGGGCTTCATCGAACAGGAGCGCAATAGAGAATCCTAATCCGACCAGTCCCGATAATCCAATCGACAGGTAGGGAAGAGCTTCGCTCAAGCTCAACGGCTGGTCGTATACGGGTCTGACGAGAGAGAAGAACCCTAGTACTGCAATTGCATAACCCATGAGTATTACGGTTCCCGCTATTGAGAAGAAAGCCGGTCAGACGATTCTGATCTCTAAGACCAATACAGAAAGGGCGGGACGGCCTCTTAAGGAAAAGGGTAGTGATTCGCGCCTTTCATTAGCTTACCGTAAGATGCTTCTAGTCTTCTCGATCTTATTCCGGACTTGAGCCTCGGCCTCATCTAGATTCTTCGATAACACTCCGAGAACCGTGCGCATGTTCTTGATGTCCCGATCAGAGATCGCTGGCCGAAAGACTAGCGCCACTGATCAGATCGCACTCCCCATTGCAACCCGCGCGATTATCGGGTCCGTAGTAGCGGCATAGAGGACTCTTCGCTATATCTAGGGACACGGTAGGATTGTGACGTGTGTGGAGCACCGGACCCGAGAAAGTCGGAGGATTTGGTCATGAGGGTGCCAAGGAAAACGTGTCGAGCTGAGACTCACTCATCGCGGTCTTGGATAGGGGTCCGGAAGGTTAATCTATCCTATTCGCCTAATAGGATTGTGGTTAGAGGTTTGATGGTAAAGGTCGCGCGAAGATACCAGGTGACCATACCTGAAGAGGTTCGGGAGAAGGCGAAGATTTCGGTCGGAGACGATGTGGACGTCCGGTACGAGGATGGTAAGATCCTCCTCGAAAAACTAGAGGATAATTGGGAAAGGGTGATGAAGGAGACGGAGGGCAGCTGGGCCGATCATCCGGTGTTCGGTAAGATGAAGAACAGTGTTGAGATCGTTCACTGGCTGAGGTCCCAGCGCTGAGGCTCGCGCTCGACACGAGCGTTCTCATCAGTCATTTGAGAGGCGACGAGTTCTCACAGCCCACGACAAGATTTCTCCAATGGGCGCGTAGAACCCGCCAGGACCTCGTCATGTCCGACATCAGCTACGGCAGGCTTTACGTAGGAATCCATCTATCTCAAGACCCGTCGCGTGAAGAACGTCGCGTCCAGAGACTCTTGGCCGTGAACAGAATCGAGACCCGCCTTCCGGGAACACTAGATATTGCGAAGAGAGCTGGCCAACTCTATTCAAGCTATCTGAGAAAGCGGGGGGAAGGTGTCAGAAGGATACTGTCAGATTTCTTGATAGGCTCCTATGCAGAAGTCTACGCATCCCAGCTTGTAACTTGGAATCCGG
>WNGM01015927.1_pt1 | contig 15320 bp, 9 predicted proteins | sample 5400571 | NCBI WGS metagenome assembly WNGM01 (sample SAMN13153378, study PRJNA577476) | soil metagenome | isolation source: 100 cm soil or saprolite under Garry oak tree replicate 2 | place: USA:California | collected 2016-06-15
CACCCGATACCAGGACCCCTTTGTTCGCTAGTTCCATTTTTCTTCCCTTTCTTGATGATAAAGATCTGTCGTCATATCTTCTTTACACGAATATACTCTCTCCGCGAAAATTTGTCACGTCTAAAGGTAGAATACGTTGGATGAATTGTTGGTAGGTAATCAGCTATGATGGGAGGCCGATAAATCGGCCCTACTCTCGTTTGGCTACAACTTTTTCATACACCCATAGCGGCGGTAGAATGCGTTATAATCAAGGGTAGCTTCACCAATCATTTCATTCTCTGAGAAAGCAGGAGATCTAAAAGAAATGCTAGCAATTACCAATGGCACCATTATTGACGGGCGGGGCAGCGACCCGCTGACAGGTATGACACTACTCATCGAAAACGAACGGATCATAGCCTTAGATCGCCAGGACCAGGTAACAATTCCACGCGGCACAACGGTCATCGACGCGCTGGGCGGGAGCATCTTGCCCGGGTTGATCGACACCCATGTCCATTTCATGCTGGAATATCCCGATGTGCTGCGCGGCTTGCTTACACCACCTTCCCTGCGCCTGCTCCAGGCCATTCCACGTATGCGGGCTACACTCGAGGCCGGCGTCACCACCGTGCGCGATGCAGCCGGTTCGCCCGCAGGACTAAAGATGGCCGTGGAGCGCGGCATTATCGCCGGGCCACGCATGCAGGTCGCCATCAGCTTAATTGCCCAGACCGGCGGTCATGGCGATGGCTTCTACCCTTGCTGTGTAGATATTGGCTTCTTCGGTATCAACTTCATTGACGTTCCCAATGGCGTCGCCGATGGCGTCGAGGAAGTACGTAAGGCAGTGCGCGAGGTATTACGGGCCGGAGCCGATTGGATCAAGCTGGCTACAACAGGCGGCGTACTCTCTACGGCAGACGCTCCAACCTCATCGCAGCTCACCCTCGAGGAGATCGCTACCGCCGTCTACGAGGCGGCTGCCCAGGAGAAACGCTGTATGGCTCATGCCCAGGGGACGCAGGGTATTAAAAATGCCTTGCTGGCCGGCGTTGTCTCGATCGAGCACGGCATCTACCTGACCGATGAACTCATCGACCTGATGCTTGAAAAGGACGCCTATCTCGTACCAACATTAGTCGCTCCGCTGGCTGTCATTAAATTCTCGCAAGATCACCCTGACCTGCTGCCGGCTATGATGGCGGTGAAGGCAGTGAGTGTGGTGGAGGCTCATCAGAAGAGCTTCCGCAAGGCAGTCGAGGCGGGAGTAAAAATAGCTATGGGCACCGATTCAGGCGTAGGTCGTCATGGGGAAAACGGCCAGGAGTTGCAGTTGATGGTCGAAAATGGTATGACTCCTATGCAGGCCATCCTGGCAAGTACATCCCAGGCGGCTCAATTGCTACACCTGGAGAAAAACCTTGGCACACTTGAAGTAGGGAAACTCGCTGACGTGATCATCGTAGAAGGCGATGTGCTGAGCAATATCAGTAAGATAGCCAATCCGGTCAACATAAAACTTGTTCTCAAAGCCGGACAGGCGGCGAAGAATCTGTTGGATATACCTGTGCCAATGCTGGCAGGGTTAGCATAAAATGCAAGGAAAAGCAAGGCAGGTTCTGATGACGACGAAACAGGATCAACTGAAACAGCTGCGTGATCGTATGCAGCAAGATACGAGCCTTCCGCTTCGCGCAGATGCGACACAATTAGTTTTTGGAGAGGGCAATCCAGACGCAAAACTTTACTTCCTCGGTGAAGCGCCAGGTCAATCAGAAGACAAACAGGGAAGGCCATTTGTCGGGCGGGCAGGAAAATTATTAGATACACTTCTTGAGCGCATTGGTATGCAGCGAGCAGATGTATATATCTCCAATATTGTCCGTTTCCGTCCTCCGAATAATCGACCACCGACACCTGCTGAAATTGCAGCATTTTTACCTTATGTCAATGAAGAGATCGCCATCATCAAACCCTTGCTTATCGTAACCCTGGGACGATTCTCCCTGGCAAAGTTTTTGCCAACGGAAAAAATTACGCAAGCGCATGGAACGCTGCACACTGTGGACTGGCAAGGAAGGCGCATTCATGTCTTCCCTTTGTATCATCCAGCTGCTGCGCTCCGCAATCCACAAATGCGCAGTGCCCTGGAAGAGGACTTCGATAAAATTCCTTCTGTTCTGGCACAGCTACAATCTCTACATCAAAAAGGACCATAGGTGTGATCACAAAACACGAGAGACTGAATGCCCTCGAAAATCAAATCAGCCGCTTGCAAAGGCGCCTGGCTAACTTAAATCGTCGCAGCGACCGCTATTCATGGATCCGGCTGGCTATCTTCCTGGTTGGGGCTTTGCTTAGCGTCGTTGCTTTTTTCCTGCTAGGATGGTTGTGGGGCCTCATACCTGGTGCGATCACCCTGATCATCTTTAACATCGTTGCCTACTATCACCGTAAGATCGACCGGAGCATCACCCGGCACAAAATCTGGCTGCAGATCAAAGTGACACAGGTAGCACGCGTACAACTGGACTGGCCAGATATTCCAGCAGTCAACTCCAGAGCGCCCGTGGCAGATCACCCATTTGCCACCGACCTGGATATTACCGGAGAGCGATCACTACACCAGCTTATCAATACAGCTATCTCATACGAAGGCAGCCAGCGTGTGTGCGAGTGGTTATTGAATAGCAGGCCAGACCTGCAAACAATACGCAACAGAGAGGCACTTGTCCAGGAACTGGCTCCGCTGTCCCGTTTTCGCAGCAAACTCACCCTGAAATCCATACTCGCTGTAAAAAACGTCGCCGAACAATGGGAGGGAAAAAGACTACTGAGCTGGCTCGATGCACATGCTGCTGCTCCGCCCAGATCACTTCGTTTAACGTTTTGGGTTGCAACAATACTATCTGCTCTGACCATCATCCTCTTTCTCTTAAACATCTTCGCGCTGCTCGGTCCCCAGTTCTGGATAATCTCCCTGCTGCTCTCTATTGGCTGGTTCTATGTCAAAAGAGGCGAACGAGGCGATCTGTTTGAGGATGCCTATTTTCTGAGAGACGCCTTTGCCCAACTCAGCATGGTGTTTGAGTACCTGGAAACATACCCCTATGGGAAGCATGAGCACTTGAAAAAGCTCTGCGAACCTTTCTTCAGCAACCGCGAACATCGCCCCTCGAAGCTTTTGCAACGTCTCTCGCGTATTGCTTCAGCGGCCACATTGGAAAAGAACCAGGTGCTCTGGCTCATCGTGAATGTCCTGCTGCCCTGGGATATTTATGTGGCCCTGCGGCTCAATCACTACAAATCGCTGATAGCAGGACTTTTACCTACCTGGCTGGACACCTGGTTCGAGCTTGAAGCCCTTAACTCGTTAGCCAATTTTGCTTATCTGAACCCGGAGTATGCTCTACCAGAAGTGATACCAGACACAGATCAAACTAATTCTTACCTCTTTCGTGCACGCGACCTGGGGCATCCTCTCATTCCAGAAGAGCAGAAAGTCGTCAATGATTTTGCCATGAGCGAACGAGGTGAAGTTGTCATCATCACTGGCTCTAACATGTCGGGCAAAAGCACCTTCCTACGGACGCTGGGCATTAACCTCTGTCTTGCTTATGCTGGCGGGCCGGTTAATGCCAGCGCCCTCCAGGCATCTCTCTTCAAGCTCTACACCTGCATCAAAGTCAGTGACTCCGTGACCGATGGCTACTCCTACTTCTATGCTGAAGTGAGACGTCTCAAAGGGCTGTTAACGGAACTCGAGCGGAGCAGCGATTTCCCGATTTTCTTCCTCATCGATGAGATTTTTAAAGGTACGAACAACCGCGAGCGACAGATTGGCAGCCGTGCCTATATACATGCCCTGGTGGGCCAAAACTGTATGGGAGTAATTTCGACACACGACCTGGAGCTGGTCAAACTGGCCGATACGCTGCCTGGCATCAAAAACTACCACTTCAAGGAAGACGTGATAGACGGACGTATGGTCTTTGATTACATCCTTCGCCCTGGCCCAAGTCCGTCAACCAATGCACTAAAGATTATGCAGATGGAGGGATTGCCTGTTGATGTGCCCGTGTAGACAGGCCTGGCAGCCCTCGTGGCTGCCAGGCTCATTTATATACTAAGAGCCGAGTATATCTCTCCGAAAAAGCGACTGGGCACCGTAGCTAACAGCTGAGTACCGGAAAAACCATTCTGGCGTGCCAGTACTTCCCAAGTATGGTACGAGAACGGATACGGCACCCACATGTTGCCGCGATCAGCGTTATATTCCACGATGAGCAGCCGCCCACGGGGCTTCATATAGGTGCGTATCAACTGCAACACGGGATCTTTCTTGCGCACGTAATGGAGCGAGTTGGCCATGACTATTCCATCGAGAGGGGGTAGGTCAAGCCGCTGGGTGAAATCTGCGGTCAGGTAGTGGACAGTTGTGCCGGAAAAGCGGCTGCGCATGGCCCTCTCCTGCTCCCTGAGCGCACCGCGATCCTTGTCCACCGAATAAATATGTCCTGTCGCGCCAATCAAATCGGCGAGCGCCAGCGTAAAAGCTCCACTGCCTGAGCCAAGGTCAGCCCATACGCCTCCTGGCCCAGGTATGCCCTTCTGCAACAGGTACACATGGTCATTATGGTTCATAACTTCTTCCGTTTCATTGTTTCTTTTACGAGGGATTTTATCACCATTGACGAGGTGGTAAATGCGCTACAATGGGGGGGGATTACGTAGAGGCTGGATGCTTCTACTCAGAAAAGCCCACACCTCTTGCCACCTGGTCTCAGCTAGCTTGCTCGTTTTTATATTGTTATTGTTCTGTTACAGGGCTGGTGCAGCGAGCTTCACTACTCCTCTACCTCTTTACGCAGGGCTACATCTACCGCATCATAGGCCTTTGCTAGAAGAGAGGCCATATTCTGCCCTCCAATTGTAAAGGGCGCGTCTCCCAGGCGCTTAAGAATCGCCTTATCAACCTGAGGAGCCTCGAGATGCACGGCAAAGGTATTCAGCGCCTCAGCCGCCTGCCAGAAGGTGTCCAGGTTTTCTTCAAGAGGAGGTCCGGCAGCGTCAGTGGAATCTTCTGCGCCAGCTACAAACGCGGAGCTTTCGCCAGAGGAAGTCCCAGCGCGCTTTTCCCGCAGTACCTCAATAATCTGCTCCTTTGTGCGACCGCGCAGCTTGAAAATCAGGAATGGGTCCCCATCGAAACGCTCTGCTAACAGGTAATAGACAGCGGCGATATGCTTACAGGGATTGGCCCAGTCGGGACAGGAACAATCGGTATCCAGATCCGTCGCCGCGGTTGGGAAAAGTGATACGTTTACCGCGTCAAAGGCATCCTCTATATCCTGAGGCATCTCTCCGGCCAGCAATTTGGCCGCAAAGATTGCCTGAGAAGCCATAGCCTCCGTAACCCTGTCCCAATCATTATCTGAAAGGGGTTTTAACTTTATCTTGATGTCATAGGGCCTGGGTTGTGTTCCCTGAACTTTGGCCTTCACAATACCAGGCTCAACATCAATCGAGATCACCTGCCCCTGTCGTGCATAGGAACGGCCACGCGTCAGCCGCGTTCCCAGGCTGAATGACTCTAAAACGCCTCGCCTCTACCTCGCCAGTGTCCCATACTCTACTCTCCTACTGCCTCGCGGCTCAGTGCAAACAGTTCCTTGAGCTGGTCTGTCGACATTTCGGTCAGCCAGTTCTCCCCACTACCAACAATGCTTTCTGCCAGCACCTTCTTGCGCTCGATCATCAGGTCGATGCGTTCTTCCAATGTTCCGACGCAGACAAACTTGTGTACCTGTACGTTCCTATGCTGCCCAATGCGAAAAGCTCTATCCGTGGCCTGATTCTCTACTGCCGGGTTCCACCAACGGTCAAAGTGGAAAACATGGTTGGCAGCCGTCAGGTTAAGCCCCACTCCACCTGCCTTGAGTGAAAGGATAAAAATCGGGGCTCCACGGCGGTCTTCTTGAAAACGCTGCACCATTGCATCGCGCTGCTTCTTGGACGTGCCACCATGCAGGAAGAGCACTTCGCATCCCAGGGTTTCCTGCAGGTGGTGCCGCAGCATCGATCCCATCTCCGCGAATTGCGTGAATATCAGCGCCTTGTCACCTGCTGCCAGCGCCTCTGCCAGCATCTCCTCCAGGCGAGCCAGCTTACCAGAGCGGCCAGGCAAACTACTGCCATCACCCACGAACTGGGCGGGATGGTTACATACCTGCTTCAGTCTCAGGAGCGTAGACAGTATCAACCCCTTGCGCTCGATACCCTCCTCCGCCTGCTCGATCTTCTCGATCATCTCCTTCACCACCGCCTCGTAAAGCGAGGCCTGTTCCTGGGTCAGGTTGCAGAAGACCTTCATCTCCATCTTGTCGGGCAGGTCCTGAATAATCGCCTTATCCGTTTTCAAACGGCGCAGGACGAAGGGCTGTATCAAGCGTTTGAGCGATTCCGCCCGGCTGGCATCATGGTACTTCTCAATGGGAATGCCAAACTTCTTACGAAAATCTGTACCAGATCCCAGATAGCTTGGATTCAGAAAATCCATGATCGACCACAATTCGGAGAGCCGGTTCTCTACCGGTGTACCTGTCAAAGCAATTCTATGCCTGGCATTGAGGCTGCGTATAGCTCTGGTCTGCTTGGCACTCTCATTCTTGATATTCTGCGCCTCATCCAGCACAACGTATTCCCACTCAACAGGCGCAAGGTGCTCCTTATCACGCAAGGCAAGGGCATACGTAGTGATTACAATATCATGCTTTCTTGCCTCTTCCCTGAACGCCTCATCCGAAAGCCTTTCCGCCCCGTGATGAACCATGACCGAGAGTGACGGCGCGAAACGTTGAAGTTCCCTGTGCCAGTTGCCCACGATAGACATTGGACAAATTACAAGTGTGGGACCAGGCCGTGATGCACCATTTTGTGCGCTACGATCATGAAGCAAAAGAGTGATAAGCTCTAAGGTCTTGCCCAATCCCATGTCGTCTGCTAAGCAAGCCCCAAACCCGAACTGCTTGAGAAACGCTAGCCAGGAAACACCCTTGAGTTGATACGGCCGCAGCTTGCCGTGGAGCGTTGAAGGGGACTCGATAGTAGTTATCTTCCTACTATTGGTGAGTTTGTCCATAAGCTCCTTGATCCACCCCTGGCCCTCGATGTCTATCACCTGCAGACCGACTGCGGACTGCTCCTGGCCCAACCCAAGCCGCAGCGCCTCACCAAGGGTCATGTCCCCATTGCTATGTTTTTTCTCGAAGAAGGCGATGGCAGCCTCAATCTCCTCCGGGCGCAGCTCAATCCATTGGCCGCGCACCTGGATGAGCGGCATTTTCAGTTTGACTAACTTCTCAAATTCTTTCTCAGAAAGCGTCGTGTTACCAACAGCAACCATCCAATCATAAGTGACAATACTATCGAAGCCCATCAGGCCTGCACCCGTTTTTGCATCCTCCTTCGGCTTAACTTTCAACTTGACCTTGAGACGGGCCGCCGGTTTTTGCCACCATGACGGAACGAGAACGCCAAACCCGCTTTGTTCCAGGAGTGGAACGGATTGGCGCAGGAACGTATACGCTTCCTCAGTGGTCAGGCGCAGGTCCTGTGGGCGGGCCGTTCTCAAACTTTCCTCAATAGCAGGAAACAGGCGGGAAGCCTTGCCAAGGTCGGTCAATAGTCGTTCCTGCGGATTCTCAAACTGGCGTTTGAGAAATGTCAGAGTACTCGAACGCTCTTTCCACACCTTCTCTGCCGGAACCAGCAGGCTTCGATCATCGTTCGCCTGGAGATAATAACTGACTTGCCATGCTGAATCTTTCTCGTTATCCCCTGAGGGAGGGTCGAGCCGGAAACAGGTACGGAACGGCGCATTCGCTGCAACAGGCTGGAGTTGATTGAGCCAGGCCTGCATGGCGCCGGCAAAACCATGCAACTCTTCAGCAGGCGCCTTGAGCGTTGCCGTTGCATCATCGGCTGCCAGCGCTGGCAGCCATTGTTCCGCCAGGGATGCGACCGCAGAGCGACGATTACTATGTCGAGACGGGTGAAGATCTTTCTCAGATAGGTTTTCTCGTACAAAGGCATCAATAGTTTGATTGAGAAAATGCGATAGCATAGCTTGTGGCAGCGAAGAAAACCTTTCGCTGGGCGATACATGTGCCCAACAAATCGCTGGCATCAAAGTTGACAGCAGGTGCATGCGCTCATCATCTTCACCCACAAGCACAGCTTCCCAGGCCGCTCGATAGAATGGAGCATTATCGCGCCGGTATTCCTGGAGAGCCGGCACAAAGGACTGCTTTGTAAGCAGTTCAAACGTGAATTTTGCCGCTTCTGCCCAGAAACGCAGGGAGCTGCCAAAAGCTACTCCGTGCGGAGGGTCATTGGGCAACTGGAGGAGCAAATCCAGGGCAAGCTTCGGGTCGAGGGCCAGCGTTGCAACTTCCCACGTCTGAAATTCAGTTGGCCGCACATCGTCATCTTCCCTCTCCAGGATAAGCTCTGGAGAATGGTGCGGTCCTTTTGCTGTTGAAGGTAAGCGCAGTGTGAGTGTACCCGTATCCACGCCTTTGAGCAGGGAGGTTTCTAAATGTTCTTCTACTGCTGCCTTCAGCGCTTCATGAGCGAGAGCATAGGGATGGTGCTGTTTGTCTTGTTCTTTCGTTTGCTTTTTATTAGTACCTGTACGCCTGGGAGCTGGCAGGCTAGATGTCTCTGCCCAGATATGAAGTTTACCCGGCGTCAGGCTCTCCCAATTTGCATGTAAAACTATCAATACTCTTCCTCATTTATTAAATTGTTAATTCTCATGATGATACCCCACTTAAAAAGGTGAAGACTGCCAAAAAAGATGGGGATGGAATTATGGACATCCGTATGTCATCATAGGTTATTATTATATCACAAATATGCGCAAGGAAGAAAATTTATGCAGCATCTTTTTCTACGGGTATGGAGTATAATTCTTTCAAGACTATGGTAACTCTTCATGGCTCCTCGCCGCCTACGGCGGCTCGGCCCATTGAGGTGTGAGTTGCGGATATTGCAGCCTGTAGGCTGCAATATCCGCAACTCACACCAAATGCTTGCGAACTGCCTGCGGCAGTGAGGAATCAAGAAGAGAAGAGACCTGAATAGTTACAAGAGGATCAATATGCCTGAGATGGAGCCTACAGAGGAAGAGTACCAATACGAAGACGACAGCCAGGAGGTCGAGGATGAGAGCATGCGCGCTAAGAACGAGCAGAGCGCTCGCCCTTTCTTCTCGCTGCTGAGTTTCCTGATGGCGGTAATTTGCCTGGCAATCTTCCTCACCAAACCTCTCGATAGTATCACCGGTGTGCTTTTATTATTTGGCGTCCTCATTTTTGGCATTGGCGGCATGCTCCTCCTGGAACGAAAACCTGCCCAGGAACACCATGTAAGCACTTACAGACATAGAGGTGACAGCGAAACCGGGCTTACCATAGTCGACAGCACAATAGTTGATGTCGATCGAGAGGATGAGGAAGACAGCGAGGACGATGAGGACGATGAGGAACTGAGTCAATTCAAGCTGCTGGTTGAAGATGCCCTCTCCTCAATCCGGGCCTGTATCAAGGCGTTCCATTGACCGCTCAAGGGCATGCCCGGCCTATGCTACCAGAGAGCATCACCATTTACCAGCGTCCCATCGAGGACTACTGCCTTGGAGACCCCGAGCGCATTCGCAAGCAGGTACGCAGCACCGTCCTGCACGAAGTCGCTCACCACTTCGGCATGGACCATGAAGAGATGCCTATCTGGGTCAAATGAGATAGGCCGGGCAATCTACGCCTGAAGCTGCCCGCTGCCCAGCCAATGACGAATAGTCTCTGAATTGTGCAATAACTGTTCGAGGATGGTGCAGCGCAAGCGAGAGATTTCTTGCACATTACTGAACTCTTGCGGACAGGTACGTACTATTTCTCCCGGTTTGAGGCCACAGTGATAGAGCAAGTAGGCCAGCCGCTGCTCGCGTACATCTGAAATCAGCTTCTGTATCGTCTCCCAGAACTTAGCAGAATCATCAAGGTCTTCTCCAGGCGAAACTGGCCGGTGTAAGGAAGCTCGCAGGGTATCTACCAGCACGCCGTTTAAACTCGCGTACAGGTACTGGAGCGCACCATCCAACGTATCGAATTTCAACTCCTGCTTACCGGTCGAAGCTTGCCAGAAACATGCAAAGGTTTGAGACACGTAATAATTCTCATCGTAAAAACGGTAGATCTCTTCTTTATGAGGGTGGCTGTGCAGCCAATCAAGCACAGTCTTCCAGTAAGAGCGCTGCACCCATTCCCTGGCCTGAGAATCACCTTGTATCAGGGCGCGGCGGAACATTTTTAAAGAATACGGATCTTTGAACATGTCGAATACTCCCTTGCTCTCGGTGAGGAGCATAGATGTCACCACTAACTCTTTTGCAAGCTTAGCACAGTAACCGAAGCAATACTATGAAACAATAAACAATTGCACAGTGATACAGGTCACAAAACAAACGGTAGATGTAATTTGACAATGACCATTATCTCATGCTAATATTTTGTAGGTGATTAATAACTCAGCGCAGAAATCAAAGTAGGATACACTTAATGACAATGCACATCTCTATAACAATCCAAATGAGCTCTCCCGCCGTCTAAGCGATCACGCCGGGCTTATGCGGCAGGAAGTGGCACTCGTTGATGCATCTGCTCACTTTGCAGTTTATAAAAGACCGCCCGCCCATCACATCTCTGCACGAGAGCGTGCTCGGCAACTATTACACCTGTCGCCTCGTGCTGGCACGTTCGCGCGCAGGTCATAAATTCAAAGACTCTTTAGCGGATGCATACAACAATAAAAAAGGATTAAAATACTGTGTTACAGGTTAACAATGTTTCTCTTTCATATGGCCCACGTCTCGTGCTGGATGATGTATCGTTCACAGTGGCACCTGGAGAAAAAGCCGGGCTCATCGGTGTGAATGGCGCCGGTAAAAGCTCGCTGCTCAAGATAGTTGCACGCGTGCAAGAGGCTGATAGCAGTACAGTCATGTTACCGCGCAGCCACGGCTACCTGTCACAGGATGTCGCCCATGACTATGAGACCGCAGCTGGCCAGGGTACCAGCGTGCGCAATTTCATCTTTAGCAGCACCGGCTTGAATACAGCTATTGATTCCTATGAGACACTGACCCATAAGATCGCGGAAGCGGCGAACGATGCCGATTTACCCATCCTGTTGAATGATTTTGAACAGGCACAGGACACCCTCGACCGCCTGGGCTACTATGATGCCGATGCGCGAGCCGAGCAACTGCTTGCTGGCCTGAATCTCGGTGGTGTGACATTAGATCGGCAGGTATCGACGCTGAGCGGCGGCCAGAAAACGAAGCTAGCCCTGGCAAGGTTACTCTTCCAGGCTCCTGATCTCTTGCTGCTTGACGAGCCGACCAACTTCCTCGACGTAGAAGCAACGGCCTGGCTGATGGACTTCCTGGAACGCTATCAAGGCGCGCTTTTAATCATCTCGCATGACCTGGACCTGCTCGACCGGAGTATCAACAAAATATTGCGCCTCAACGAGTTCACTCACAAACTCGAAGAGTATAAGGGCAACTATAGCAGCTATATCAAGCTGGCTGGAGACGCCCTGGCTCTGATGGAGCGCACAAGGACGCAGCAGGTACGCGAAATCACACGACTACGCAAAACTTCCGAGAAGCTGCGAGGCTATGGCGCGACCCGTGTAAGCCAGCGTATCGCCGTGGACAAGCGCATCGCCACGCTTGAAGTGAGTAAGCCAATCTTGCCACAGACCAGTCGCCGCATTAAGATTGACTTCCCGGTGCGCCAGCAGAGCGGGCAGATTGTCCTGCGTGCCGACCGTCTCGCTAAACGTTATGGCACAAAGGAAGTCTTCCGCAACATGAGCTTTCAGGTTGAACGAGGGCAGCGTTTGGTAGTCGTCGGGCTAAACGGTGCAGGTAAGACGACGCTTTTGCGCACATTGCTTGGCATCACATCACTGGATACGGGTACAGTATCAATGGGAGACCGCGTGCACGTGGGCTACTATGCCCAGGAAAACGAAGGTCTCGACTATGACAGCACACTGTTAAGCGAAGCGACAGACGTATTGCAAGAAGACCCCAGGCGCGTACGCTCAATACTGGGACGCTTCCTGTTCAGTGGCAGCAGGGTCTTTCAGCAGGTCGGAACCCTGAGTGGTGGCGAGAAGACGCGCCTGGCTCTGGCGAAAATGGTCCTGGCAGGGCCCAATCTCCTCGTCCTTGACGAGCCAACAACCCACCTTGATATGTTGTCACGCGATATCATCGGTGAGGCCCTGGGCAACTACAACGGCACTATCATCGCTGTAACGCATGATATCGAATTTGTGCGCTACTTGCAGCCCGACACGCTGCTGCTCATGCCTGAAGGCCGCACCATGTTCTACAAGACCGAACATGACGAGTTACTGAAACGGGCCTGATTTTTGATATGACCGGCAGCTCTGGGCCAAAGCTGCCGGTCATCATAGCCCTATTATCCCTTCTTTAAGACAAATATGTTGAATGTCACAGCCCCGGCAGATCCGGGGTTCAGGGGGAACAAGAACACGAAAATCTTTCTTTTGAATTTTGCCAATCACAGCATCAAATAAGCGATTGGTCTGCCCCATCACTTCGGGGTCGCAATGTACTTCCATCAAAGCATCTTCTTTGCGCAACTCCTCGGTCCAGTAGAGAAAAAGCCTGGCAGGCCGCTCTCCATAGCGACGTTCCAAGGCCCAGGCATATGTGTACAATTGTCTCTTATAATCCTCAAGCCCATCAGGAGTATCGCCATCGCCAGGCCTCCTGCCAGTCTTGAAATCAAGGACTTCCAGCCTGCCATGTCTCTTCATAAGGAGGTCAATTCTACCTGTCAGAATGTATCCCTCCATCTCCGTCGAGACGTCAATTTCGGTTCCTACGGTGGACTGTATCTCTTCCCGATTTTGTAAAAAGTAATTCATGATATGGCCGAACGCCTGCTCTTTCCCCATAGGATCAATCGGACGCATATCTGTGTGTAAGAGTAGAGAAAACGTTTTTTCAAACGCTTCTCGAAGCGTAGCCTCATTAAGAGTGGCGAACTTTCCTTTAAGGCTAATCCGGTGCATCTCTTCAATGGTGTAATGTACAAGCTGACCGAAGAAAGCCTCTCTGGAACGAGCCGGCTTAAAGTCGTACTCACGAAAGAACTGATACTGGCGCGGACACGTCTCATACATCTTGATATGACCTGTAAAATTGTAGCGGAGCATTGGTAGAAGTTGCTGCTTTGGTTCAGGTAATGGCATCTTACTCAGATCATTATGTACATCTCGCCACTGAGATAAACCATTCCAGATAACTCTAAAGTATTTCTCTGGTGGCTTACGTTTATGCGATGTCAGTACAAGTAACTTTTGAGCACGCGAGAAGGCAACATAGTAAAGGCGCATTTTATCAAAATATGGCATGCGGCTCTCAGGCTCAAACGACTTTCGCTTATAAAAGGGTTGTAGCTCACTATCCACCTTATCAGCCTCTGATAATCTTTCATTGAGGCTACCAACTACTACAACAGGAAACTCTAAGCCCTTCGATTGGTGAATGGTCATGATCTGGACATGGTCCTTTGGAAACGGCTCTTGAGAATCTTCATAATCATAGACACCGGCATCGTGTAGAAGGCGCAAGAAAACATGGAAAAAATGAGCTTTGATTTGCTCACGGCCAGCTCCAGCAATACTTGTATGGCGATAGAAGTACTGAAATGTATCCAGGGCTTTCGAGAAGATCACCAGGTTACGCATCTGATGCTCATTTTTGAGAAAAGTTGTAAACGGTTCTATTGCAAGAATCTGGTAGAAGTAGTCAGCTAGACGAACAGCAAGCTCCTCCCTCAGATCTTCTTCACCGCCTATAATCTCTGCCTCGAGTTTTCGCATTGCTACAAGCAACGGATGGGATGACATGTAACCATTATTAAGTTTCTGAATACAGTCCTTTACGTACTCAGAGAAGGACTCTTGATCTAAAAGATTGTCTTGCTTTTCACCACAATACCCAAAGAGCTCAGCAAAACAGGCCACCATAAGGCTGACTTCAATTTGATTAAAAAAGGATCTAGAGCGAGGGCTGAAGGCCTGAATACCTCTCTTTTTGAGAGCTTCTACATACACATCACAATAGGCCGGTTTCACACTATACAAAAGCAAAGCTACCTGGCTATAGTCACTAATGGTGCCGCGAGATTTCAGTGACAATACAAATTCTGCGAACTGCTCAGCCTCATCGTAGGTATCCTCACCGTAAATGGAGAGCACGGCGGGATAGTTGAAGTGCATTGTGTTTAAATCTGGCCGAATGGTTTTGTCAAAGCGGAATCTTTGGTCATTCTGACTTGACCAATCAGCAGATTTCATCCAACGATCGTTGGCATCTATAATTTTGGGATGTGAGCGGTAATTCGTGGTCAATTGTATACATTTACAACCATCGGTTAAACCAAAAAACTTATTGGCTGTATCAGGAAATTCAAGAATGTTGCGGACGGTTGCCCCTCTGAATCGATATAATGCCTGATCTTCATCACCGACGACACAAATGTTTCCAGTAGCAGAGGCAAGCCTCAAAACTATCTGCTCCTGAATATAATTCGTGTCTTGATACTCATCAACAAACACGTATCGAATCCCCTGAGTAATTTTACAAGAATGCTCAGCATTATACAGAAGTTTATGGGCAATTTTCTGTACGGAGGCAAAGCCCACGCAGTTTTCAAGCATCAGAACTCTTTGATACATTCGATAGGCGCGAGCCAGATGAGACCGGAATGGATTGCTCCGAAAACAAGATTGATCAACATCGACATCCTCTTCCATGATCTTGTCGAAGTACCTTTGCAATTCTTTAGCAACATACCATGCTGATCCCCACTTGTTTTTGAAAAGGTTTATTGCGTCGTTCGAACATATCTCATTTAAGTGGTCAAATAGAAAGAACCATTGAGAGAACTGATCTAGAGTTTCATAACCATTCCCTAGCGGAGTATGATGCCGGTATTCCATAATAAGCCGGTTGCATAAGCTATGGATTGTACCTATCCGCATGAAAGAAAGGTCTTTTCTATAATCTATTCTCCTGGCTAACGCGGTCATACGAGTCAGCATCTCATTGGCCGCTTTCTCCGTAAACGTACAGAGCACAAACTCCTCCGGTTTGGCCTTATCAAGCAACAATAAATTCATAGCACGAAGGATGAGACTATGCGTCTTGCCTGATCCCGGGCCAG
>WNGM01004826.1_pt1 | contig 15313 bp, 14 predicted proteins | sample 5400571 | NCBI WGS metagenome assembly WNGM01 (sample SAMN13153378, study PRJNA577476) | soil metagenome | isolation source: 100 cm soil or saprolite under Garry oak tree replicate 2 | place: USA:California | collected 2016-06-15
GCTCCTTTGGCCTCGCACTATAGCAGACAGCCCTTACCGGAGAATTAGAATTACACTCACAAGCCGGTCAAAGCGGCTCACGAGCAGTACAATGCGGCGATTCACAGCTGAAAGGGAGATTCCTGTGTCCACGAAAGTCAAAAAAGTCTCGCCTTCAAGCGTGGCGGCGCATATAGTTTCGTTTCACTTCACTTCTTCAAAACACTCCAGAGGAGGAAAATGATGAGCAAGCTAATGTTCGTAGTGGGCCTCGTATGTCTTTGTGCGACTGTTGCCCTGCCTCAGAACGAGGGCAAGGTGTCGAATGGATGGTTGTGCTCAAAACCCGACCAGATGAACAGCATCGACGTGGGAGACCAGCCCGGCCACGCCTACGCGATTGAACAGATCAAGTGCACCTCCACCAAAGGCGAATACGCGGGCGTAAAAGAGAAGGAGGGCACCGGAACAGAGTTCGTCGAAGTCACGGGCAATAACTCGAGCGGGCATGGCGTTTTTGTCGAGACCTTCGCCAACGGGGACAAAGCTACCTTCACCTACCAGTTCACCGGCGCCGTGGCGGATGGCAAGATGCAGTCCGGCACGAACAAGTGGCAGGCCACCAGCGGTACTGGGAAGTTCAAAGGGATGAAGGCCAGCGGCACTTGCAAGGCAACCGGAAACCCGGACAGCTCCACCAGCTTCGCCTGCGAAGGCACGTACTCGCTTCCCAAGTAGTTCTGCAAGCGCCATCACGAAGCGAGCGCCGAATCCGGCGGTCATGGCATTTGACAGGCGAGCACGTGCGCCTATCGTCCGAGCAACCGCGTGCAGATAGTTGTTGTAAACAGAGGTTCACAGGCAGAACCTCGTTGTTAGTGAAATGACGATGTTACGCAGTTACCCCATACTCTAGTGGCGCTGGAATTGTGGGAGCTATCTCCTTGCCTCGAAGGAGAAACAATGCAAAAGCGCAAACTTGGAAAAAGCAACTTGGAGGTCTCGGCTCTCGGATTGGGCTGCATGGGAATGAGTTTTGGTCTCGGGCCGCCTGCTGACAAGAAAGAAATGATTGCGCTGATCCGGTCAGCGGTCGAGCGCGGCGTCACATTCTTCGACACCGCTGAAGTGTACGGTCCATTCACAAACGAAGAACTTGTCGGCGAAGCGCTTGCTCCATTCCGCGACCAGGTGGTGATAGCAACCAAGTTCGGCTTTGCTCCTAATCCCGACGACGGGGGCAAGTGGACTGCCCTCGATAGTCGGCCAGAGCATATCAAGGAATCGGCCGAGGGCTCGCTCAAACGACTCAAGACCGATGTCATTGACTTGTACTACCAGCACCGTGTTGATCCGAACGTGCCGATCGAAGACGTGGCGGGAGCGGTGAAGAACCTCATTCAGCAAGGCAAGGTGAAGCACTTCGGCCTTTCTGAACCAGGAGTGCAGACAATCCGTCGCGCACACCGAGTCCAGCCGGTTACGGCGATTCAGAGCGAATACTCGCTGTGGTGGAGACGCCCTGAAGAGCAGGTGTTGCCGGCCCTCGAAGAACTCGGGATTGGATTCGTTCCCTTTAGCCCTCTTGGTAAGGGTTTTCTCACGGGCAAAATCAACGAGAATACGAAGTTCGATAGCACCGATTTCCGCAACATCGTCCCTCGCTTTACCCCAGAAGCTCGAAAAGCGAATCAGGCCTTGGTTGATTTGCTTACCAACATCGCACAACGAAAGAAGGCGACACCTGCTCAGATTGCGCTCGCCTGGCTGCTTGCGCAAAGGCCGTGGATCGTTCCCATCCCCGGGACGACGAAGCTTCATCGCCTGGAAGAGAACCTCGGAGCGCTGTCTATCGAACTCACACCCGACGATCTTCGTGAAATCGATAGCGCCTCGTCAAAGATCAAAGTAGAAGGGGACCGGTACCCGGAAAGACTGGAGAATATGACCGGTCGATGAAAATCCGAATTTATGCGGCTCAGCTCTTATTCCAGAACGGCAACGGCTTCAATCTCGATCAGGAAATCTTTGCTGGCTAGGGCGGAAACCCCGATCCAAGTGCTGGTCGGTAAATTCTCTGCAGGGAAGAAGCCGAGTAAGGCTTCGCGCACCGATCGGGCGTTGTGGATGTGTTCGCCCACGATGTACACGCGCAAGGACACGATATCAGTCCGTGTCCCACCGGGCCGCCCTGACGGCAATCTCGAGGTTCTCTAAAGCCTGCCGGGTCTGCGCCCCCAAATCGGTGAGATCCGTGATTTGTTGCGGGGCGTTCCAGCCCACCTGACCGGACACGTATAGCGTAGTCTTTCCCACCGTGGCGACTCCCTGAGAAAAACCATACTGCTGACTTGGGAAGAGCGCGCTCGGATTCACTCGACGTATCCAGAAAGACTGGAGCAAATGACCGGGAAAACTGAACGTCAGCTTTCGTTAGCGATTAAGGATTACTCGTGTAAGGGCGATTTGGCACCCAATCTATCTGGCAACGGGAGAAATGGTCATAGGTTTCCCCGCCGATGATTTAGGTTGAACTGGCATCGCTTCAAGAATACCGTCTTTGAGGTATATCCATCCTCCCTCCGGCTTATTGAAGATATTTTCATACATTCTATATTGCAGCTCATCTCGAGTTGCGGCTCGCTCATGTCTCCGAAGCCTATAGCGTCCAGAGGAGATCAATGATCCAGTCTTATCCGCGTGCACACTGCATCGATTCCATGTCTCGCCTGATCGTGCTGTCTGGCAGACGATCCATTCTCCGCTTACTCTTACAGCCTGTTGTGGTACATCGTTGGGACGGATGGGGAGCTGATCAGAACCTACTGACGGCACCTCAATAAGGCGGACAGAGATTCCAGCCCAGCTAGGTTCCGTTTCCCAGACAGTCCCAGCTGAACAGTCGCAACGGATCAGTAATGCCTCATTGCCATGCCACTCGGTTTCGACTCTGCTGAAATTATCTCCAAAGAATATGAACTTGCCGCGTGCGAACAGTCGAAAACCCCTTGGACGCACGTATACCGTCCAGTCGGTCCGGTCTTTTACGACCGGATTCTTTTCGAGGTACGTCGCTAACTCGCGTATCGAGCATCAGGCGAACTAGTAGCACTTTTGAGAGTTGATCGTTCCTCCATGAGCTTCGAGCCGATGTTCACTCCAGCGAAGGCCAACACGATAACAGACAGGAGGAGCGTGGGTGCAGGTGATCTCTTGACTGCTCTCGCGCAGACCCAAAGCATCGCTAAATCGACCATCACGGCGATGACAGCAGCGAGAAGGATAGGGATTAGCGGGTCAGACATGACGTTGTTCTAATGCATTAGACACCGCGCGAGCGGAGTAGGTCTGCCTCTTAAGGGTGAAAACAGGTGCTATAGCTTCTAGGCTGAGTTTTCCGCTGCTGGGGTTTTGGTGAACAGAATTTCATAGACCAACAAGGCAGCGCCCACCACAATGGCACTGTCCGCCACGTTGAAGGCGGGCCATTGATATTGCCCGATGTAGAACAGCAGGAAGTCGACAACACGGCCGCTCACCACCCGATCCCACAAGTTCCCCAGAGCGCCGCCTAGAATGAGCGAAAGACCCACGCCGGTAGTGCTCATAGAATGACTGTTGTTCCAGAGCAGTGCGGACACGATTACCAGCGCCACAATCGAGAACAGCACCAGCACTGCGATCTTCCACTCTGACGGAGACTCGGCGAACAAGCCGAAGGCGGCGCCACGATTCTCCACGTGCGTGAGCCGGAAGAAATCCGGAATTACCTGGATGCTGTCGTGCAACGGAATTTCTTTGGCAATCACCCATTTCGCAACCCGATCGAGGAACACGATGCTCACGGCAATCAGGAAGTGGAACTTGCGCATGGCGTGACGGTCAATCATTGGGTCCCGGGAAGGTTTCTCTGCACATTAGATTACTTGGATGAGGCTTCGGCTCCGAGTTGTTTCAGGACAGCACTGCAGCGTTCACAGACCATGGGATAAGCCGGATCGTCACCCACATGCGTGGAATAGTTCCAGCAGCGCTCACACTTTTGCCCCGCCGCCTTGCCCACCTGAACCGTCACGCCGCCGGTTCCGTTCCCGGACGTACCACGTTCGATCACAACTTCCGAAACAATGAACAAGTATCGGAGCTGCTCTTGGTAACGCGAGAGAACGGAATATACGGGATCTGAGGCTATGACTTTGACTTGAGCTTCCAGACTGCCGCCAATCAGTTTGCTATTGCGGGCATCCTCCAGCGCCTTGAGCACTTCCTCGCGCACAACACGGAGGGTGGCCCAGTCTTCCCGCTGCTTGGGATCATCAATCAGTAAGGCGCCGTCAAGAATGTCGGCAGTCTTGGGAAACTCTGCCAGGTGCACGCTCGCCGGCCGATCCGGTACCGCGGGAAGATATTGCCAGACTTCTTCGCTGGTAAAACTCGTGATGGGAGCTAGCAGCCGCACCAATGCCGCGCCGATTCTCCAGATGGCGGTTTGTGCAGCCCGCCGGGCAGCGGAGCGGGGCGCTGCAGTGTATAGACGGTCTTTTAATACATCGAAATAAAAGGCACTCAACTCGACGACGCAGAAGTGGTTGATCCGCTGATAAATTCTGTGAAAGGCGAACTCGTCGTACCAGCGCAATACATCGGTGGACATCTCCGCCGTCTTGCCCAGCATGTATCGATCAAGATCTTCTAACTTCTCGAAGGGCACAGCGTCACGCTGAGGATCAAAATCGTAGAGGTTGCCGAGGATGTAGCGGAAGGTATTGCGAATCTTGCGATAATTTTCCGCCACCCGCCGCATTAATTGTTCGGAGCCGACAACATCCTCGCGGAAGTCCACTGACGCAACCCACAAGCGGACCACCTCGCCACCCAGACGGTTAGCAATGTCCACCGGATCCACGTCGTTTCCCCGCGACTTGGACATCGCACTAATGAAACCATCCGCGGTGTTGGTCTCCGCCTTCGAGGTAAAGGTCGGCAGGAAAGGGCAGCTTCGGTTCATGGCCGAGCACAGCGGCAAAACTTGATCCCGATTCAAACCAGACGTCGAGAATGTCGGTTTCTTTGGTGAACTTGGTTGCTCCACACTTCTCGCACTTCGTCCCCGCAGGAAGCACGGCATCCGCTTCGGGTGTGAACCAGGCATCCGCGCCAGCGCGAGCGAAGAGTTCGACGATCTTGCGATTGATATTCGCATCGTTCAGCGGCTCGCCGCAGCCTTCGCACAGAAAGACCGCGATGGGGACGCCCCAAATGCGCTGGCGCGATACGCACCAATCCGGGCGGGTGGCGATCATGTTGGAGATACGCTCTTCACCCCAGGCTGGATCCCATTTCACTTTCTTAATTTCTTCCAGAGTACGGCTTCGCAATGTGCCGCCGTCCAGAGGAGTTTCCATGGAGATGAACCACTGCTCAGTGGCGCGGAAGATGATCGGATTATGACAGCGCCAGCAGTGCGGGTAGGAATGCTCCAGCTTTTCTTGATGCAGTAGCACTCCGCGGTTTTTCAGCAGCTCAACAATCGGGTCATTGGCATCGAAGACCCTCTTACCCTCGTACTCAGGAAGGCCGTTATGTATGACGCCGGACTCGTCCACATTGGTCGTCAGATCGAGTTTGTACTTCGCCCCAGTGGCAAAATCGTCCGCACCGTGCGAGGGAGCTGTGTGCACCACGCCAGTGCCCTGATCCATAGTGACGTAATCGGCTAGCACTCCCAGTATCTTCCGCTGCTCCCACGGTAGAAAGGGGTGGTAGAACAATGTATGCTCCAGCGCTTTTCCGGGGAAACGCGCAATGGGCTTAGCATCCGGGAAGCCGCTCTTCTCGGCAACCTCCTTGGCCAACTTCTCGGCGACGATGTAGATCTCTTTGTCACCCTCAAGGGCGACATACGCTTCACTGGGATGAAACGCGACCGCCATGGAAGCGGGAAGTGTCCATGGAGTGGTCGTCCAAATAATCGTTGATATTGGCTTACCGCTGTGGATACGAGCCTCGGCTAGCGCGGGATTGATGCTGCGAGGATCCGACTGCAAGGGGTACTTCACCCATACCGTCGGACTGGTATGGTTCTCATACTCGACTTCAGCCTCGGCCAAAGCAGTCTTGTCGCAGATGCACCAATAGACAGAGCGCAGGCCTTTGTAGACGAATCCTTTTTCCAAGAACGTGAACAACGTTCTTACTACCTCTGACTCATACTGCGGCGTCATGGTCGAGTAGGGGCGATCGAACCGTCCAAAAACGCCGATACGTTTGAACTGCTCGCGCTGCAAGTCCAGGTATTTTTGCGCATACCTGCGGCATTCCAGGCGAACATCAACAGCTTTCATCTGAAGCTTCTTGCCCCCTAGTTGCTGGTCAACTTTGATCTCGATGGGCAAGCCGTGACAGTCCCATCCCGGAACATAGGGCGAGTCAAATCCGGACATGGTCTTGGATTTGACGATGAAATCCTTCAAACATTTGTTCAATGCGTGGCCCAAATGGATAGGTCCATTGGCATAGGGCGGTCCATCGTGGAGTACGTAAGTGGACGCTGCCTGGCGAGCTTCTCGAATCCGCTCATAGATCCCCATCTGTTCCCAACGCGCCAACAGTTTGGGCTCATTTTGAGGCAGATTGGCCTTCATGGGGAATTCGGTTTTAGGCAGATTGATGGTGGATTTGAGCTCGAGCGCCACTCGCTTGATTTCCCTTCAAATAGTTGATTTTTTTCATTATAGGGACAGGGCTAGCAGACGTCTATCGGACCCCTTCAGCAACACGAAAGTGTGTGGCCGGGGCTGCCGAAGTAACTGTCGAAAGGAGGCACCGAAGTGTACAATTTTCCTCAAGGTGACGTTTTTCCAGTTTGAGCATCTAAAGTTGTGAACTGAATAGCTCAATCTTCTTGCAAACAGTTAACTTGCAAGAAGGAAGAAGAACCTGGGTAGTATTCGAGCCGGCATGCAACTTGGCATCGAATGTGCTCATCAAGGATAGAGATGGACGGACTAAGATCCGGTCTATGGAACGATTGGACTCGGGCGCACCTATGGCAACACTCGACATTAAACCCGCCGCTACCGAACCCCAACTGAACCTGCTGATGCCCAAGGGCAGCTTGGATCAGCCCTTGTGGAAGTCGCTGTTTCAGAATCTGGATGATTTCTTCTTTCCTAAAAAACAGGCCCCACTGGTTCTGACTTCAAAGCCGGTACCGGTAAAAGATATCTGGGGTTTTTACGACTACAAAAAGAATGGCGCGCTTGGATCCACCCTCGTACACGTGGTTGTGATCGGCGCAGTTATCGGCCTCACCATTCTGGGCCGTCATGTGGTCACACAGGTCACCAAGCCCCACGAGACGGTGACACTGATTTCGCCCGAGGACGTTGCTGTCCTTCAGCCCGCTAAGACGCAGGCTGGCGGCGGCGGTGGTGGCGGCGATCGCGACAAGTTCCAGGCCCCAAAGGGAAAGCTGCCCAAAGCGGCCATGGAGCAGATCACGCCCCCGGCGATGGTGGTGCGCAACGATCATCCCAAGTTGACGGCTGAGCCTACCGTGGTGCTTCCGCCGCAGATCAAGATGGCGGCGAACAATCTGCCTAACATAGGCGACATTACCTCGCACCTGCCTTCCGGACCTCCGTCGAACGGTACTGGTTCGGGTGGTGGTATCGGAGCTGGCAGCGGTGGTGGCGTAGGTGTGGGAACAGGACCTGGAGTTGGCGAAGGTCGCGGTGGCGGCGCTGGCGGCGGCGTATTCCGCGTGGGTGGCGGAGTCTCCGCGCCTAAGTCTTTATTTGCTCCCGATCCCGAGTACTCGGAGGAAGCTCGCAAGGCGAAGTATCAGGGAACCTGCGTTCTGTATCTCATCGTCGGTCCGGATGGCAAGCCGCGGGACATTCGCGTTGCCCGCAGTTTAGGTCTGGGTCTGGACGAGAAAGCTATCGAAGCTGTGAGGCAATGGAAATTCGAGCCAGCCATGAAAGACGGCAAGCCAGTCGCGGTAGCGATCAACGTGGAAGTAGATTTCCGCTTGTATTAAGTATTTCTGCTTTCGATGAAAACGGCTGCGAATCCCGCAGCCGTTTTCTTTTGTAGCGCCGGCGTCCCGCCGGGGACTTTTCATTCCTCCAAATTCACATGCCGGACATCCTCAATCGCATGTCCCAAAAATCGCATCCCAAGAGAACGGAACTTTTCAACGGAATCAGTAGCGAAGAATTTCATGCGAGGCATACGCCGACGCTCATCCTCGGTGGATGTCGAAACCGGAGTCACGCGGAGCAACTCCCCGACCACCCCAGCCGTAGATTCAGCAGAATCCACGATGGTCACGTGTGCTGGCGCAACCCGCCGCAAGAGCGGCTTCAGCAGCGGATAATGGGTGCAACCCAGAACCAGAACATCTGCCGACTTGAAACTATCCTGAAAGGCTTCGTCCAGATAAATGCGCGCTACCTGCTCGGTCACCAGATGCTCGGTCCAGCCCTCCTCCACCAGCGGCACCAGCAAGGGACAGGCTTTTTCTTTTGCCTGCACCCCTCGCGCTTCGAGGGCCTTGCGATAGGCTTGGCTGCTGATCGTGGCCTCCGTGCCAATCACTACAACTTTGCGTTTCTGGCTAGCCGTGGAGGCACGCTCAGCCCCCGGCTCAATCACTCCAACCACCGGAACGCGGCAGACCTGGGTGATTTTATCCAGTGCCAGCGCCGTGGCGGTGTTGCAGGCGATTACCAACAATTGCGACCCGCAGTGTTCCAGAAACTGGCTGGCTTGTGTGGCATACCGGGCAACCGTTTCGACGGACTTGGAGCCGTACGGTAGCCGCGCGGTATCACCGAAATACAGATAATCCGCGGCAGGGATAAGTTCAAGTAACGCTTTAAGAACGGTCAAGCCTCCAACGCCGGAATCAAAAACCCCGACAATAGGTCGCCGCGTGGTCGTCGCAGAGCGGGTTGTTGCTGAGCCGATCATATCTGAGCCGATCATACCTGCTGCACGCCATCGGGCAGATGACTAGGCGGATGCTTTCACTGTCTTCCGTGGGAAAACTATGCGTGACGATCTGATTTCTTGATGGATGTGCCAACCAGCTCCGTAGACCTGCCACAGCAAGGACCGGGAGGAATGGGTGCGCCATGCGGGCAGGTTCGCGGGTGCCCGAGGAAGGTGCAGATCTTGTCCGTGGCTTCGGTGGATAGGATGTGTTCGAACTTGCAGGCCTGTTGTTCAATTTCAGTTTCACTTTCGAGCGCGAGACTATCCGTGAAGAGCCGCTCCGCCAGTCGATGACGGCGAATAATATCTGCGGCACGCTGGCGGCCACGTTCGGTGAGTTCCACGATCATGCTGCCATCACCGGTCGAGACGCCTGACGGTTTAAGTGCTTCGTGGCATGGATTAACGAATGGACGGTGGGCATGAGGCTCAGGCGGATGAGGAGTGGTAACAACCAACCCGAGCGCGGCCATCTTTTCAATGGCAATGCTGACCGGCAGCGCGCCATGGACTTCCATGCGCTCAATTTCGGCGATCTCTCCATTCTCGGCCAGCGCCCAGAGCTCTTCCAATACCTCGTCAAACTGCTCCTCATCGGCCATGGCGAACACTTCTTGCTCGGCAATCTTGCCGTGATGCAATTCAATGCGGCGATCAGCAAGACGGGCGACCACCGGATCATGCGTGACCATGACAATGGTGCGTCCCTGGCGATGAAGTTCGCGAAGCAGGCGCAGAACAATTTCTTCGTTCACCGCGTCAAGATTGCCCGTAGGCTCGTCGGCTAACACAATCTTGGGATCATTGATTAAGGCGCGGGCGATGCACACTCGCTGCTGCTCGCCTCCGGAAAGCTGTGCCGGAACGTGCTCGGCTCGATCTTTCAATCCAACGCGCGCCAACGCTTCCAGCGCTTCCTGTTCGTCCGTCATACTGTGGAAGTATTGCGCCAACATGACGTTTTCGAGGGCACTCAAATAGGGAATGAGATGGAACTGCTGAAAGATGAACCCAACTTTTTCTGCTCGCACGCGGTTCAGTTCGTTAGGCGACATGTTGGCTACGTTCACGCCATCCAGCCAGATCTCGCCTTCCGTCGGACGGTCCAGACAACCGATAAGATTTACTAAGGTGGACTTCCCCGAGCCGGACGGCCCCATGATCGCGACCCATTCCCCGGGATCGACCGACAGGGTGAAAGCGTCGAGCGCGCGAATGACGCCACCACTGGCCTCTGCCTTGGCCGGGTAGAGCCTGCTCACGTCTTTCAACCTGATCATGTCACTCCCCTCTAAGAATCATAGCGGGTTGCACCCGCCGCAGCAGAAAAATAGGCAGGATTGCCGCGATCAAGGCAACAGCTACACTGCCAGCCAAGATCGTAGGAAAAACGCTGAAGCGCGGTACAACGGGTGCATGGAAATTTGCTCGGCCGATCCAAGCTGCGCCTCCAATGCCAAAGCCAAATCCAATCACAGCGCCCAGAGCACCGAGTAGAACGGCCTCTGCCGCTACGAATCCGCTGATTAGCCGCTGCGAAGCTCCTAGAGCTTTCATGATGGCAAAATCGCGCCGCCGGTCATAAACCCAACCCGTCAGGGTAGCCAGCACGCACAGAGTAGCGGTCAAGATAATCAGTATCGCCGTTGCCAAAAGGGTAGCCTGCGTCCTGCCTAGCACACGGGCTTCGCCTTCCATGATTTGCCGGACCGGCCGCACTTCGGCCTCTGGAAGTGTTTCAGACAACTTCTGCATCACGCTGCTGACTTCCTCCGACGCACCGGAGACAGCAATCTCAATGGTTGAAGGATGGGTTTGAGTCCAGGCTTCGAAATCCCTGAGTGAAAGATAGATGCGACTGTCTTCCGCAGCGCCTGTCTGCAGGGTTCCAGCGAGGCTGAGATGTACAACACGGCCGCCGAAATTCAGATCAATGGGCTTGCCTTGAGGACTGACGAGGGCAGCCGCTCGCACCCCCACGAGCGCTTGCTGCGATGCAGTTGGCCATCGTGTAACGGACCACCAGCGGTTCAATTTGCGGGCCTGATCAAAGTCTGTTCCCGTTACCACTATGGATCGTCCATCACTGGTACGTGCCACGGCGTAGGCGAATGGAACTGCGAGGCCACGCCCAGCGAGCGTCGAGGAAACTTTGTTCAAGGCATTCGGGGGCAGTGTCTGGCCGTCTTTTGCAACGACCACGACATTCGCTCCGTAGTTGCGAAACTCTTTACGCAACTTGGCTTGAACATCGACGAAAAGATTGAGCATAGTGGTGACCACAGCGGCAGCTACTACCATCGCTAGCAGAGCCGAGGCGGCGCGGCCCCGACGCAGTATGGCAGCACGAAACAGCATTCGCCAGAACATCGATCCCCGGGAGGTGCGGCGCTTGCGCAGATCAGGCGCAGACTGAGCCGGAAGGGAACTCAACCCTCACCCCGCAAGGCATACACAGGATCGAGTTCTATCGCACGACGGATGGCCAATGCACTGCCGGCAAAGGTCACGATTACGGCAATTGCAAGAATTAGCGGAAGCAGCACGGGTTGGATCGTGATCTCAGAATCGAAGATCGACCGGCCAATCAGCCGGGCAAGAAGCGCGCCGCCTGCAAATCCAACTAACCCACCCATCAGGCCGAGCAGCAGGGCTTCCGTGAAGAACAGTCCTGCCACTGAAATTTTGCCCGCTCCCAGAGCTTTCATTAGTCCAACTTCGCCGCGGCGCTCGAACATGGCCGTCGCCATGGCAGCCGAAACGGCTAGAGCGGAGGCAAACAACGCAGCCAGCGTTATCAGAAGCATCAATCCCTTCACGCTGGAGAGAACGACGCCTTCGTTTTGCGCTACCTGGCGAATCTGCTCGGCATGAGAGTTGGGAATGGCTTCTTGCAGTTGATACGCGATCGACTGCGCGTAGGGAGAGCAATACCAGCGATCGTACATTGCCGCGTTCATGGTTTTTGGATCGCGGCGGGCAAACGCGTCTTCGGGCTTGGTCAGGGCACTGACGTAGATGCGACGCACGGCGCGCGGTCTTCCCAGAACCTGTTGCGCTAACGCCAGAGGTGCGACGATCTCATCATCTTCCGCACCGCCGGTCGAAAGGATTCCAGATATGCGGTGCAGGTGTCCAGCGATCTCGATTCGATCGCCCGGCCCGCGATTGAGCCGGAAGGCCAGGCGCTCGCCCAACAAAACATCTTCGGCACCATCGTTAGGCCATGCACCTTGCACCTTCCACCACGGATGCGTGCTGCGTACACCAGTCACGAAATCTGTTTTGCCAAAGCTGAGTTGCTTAGAAAAATATGTTCCGAGCAGCGTCATCTGCCCGTCATCACCGGCGTTAACAGTCACCGGCAACATCGGAGCGAAGCCAACAATGTTATTGCGCCAGAACATTCCCTTGATCTTAGGGAGGCCCGCTTCGTCGAGGTAAGCGCCGTCGCTGGCGGGCTTAAGATTTAGCCCACCGATTTCTACGTCCAGCGTATCTTCTTGCGGAATTACGACAAGGTTCGCACCATAGCGGCGCAGTTCGCGGTTGATCTTGTCGCCGATATCGGTCGCCACACCTATCATGGCTGTGGCTACACCTACACCGAGCGTGATGGCGACTCCGGCTAGGACCTTTCGGCGCGTCTGCCGCCGGAACGATTCATACACCAGGCGCACAAACATGGACTATTTTTGGAACACCCGGGCTCCGGCCGCGATGTCCGCCTCCTGGATGATGACACTGTCGGAGTTGATGGTGGCGTTCAGGGGAATGGGATTGCATCCGCCTGCCGTACCCACCGACTGCGGATTAATGGGCGCGGCGCAATTCTTGCAAACCACACCGTTGGGTCCCTTGTAGAAGCCAACTCCTCCGCAGATCTGGCAGGCGTCAAATACCGTGGCAATTTTGCCGTCTGGTTTTTGATAAAGCCAGAAACGAATGTCCACGCCATTTTCTCGGGCAGAGAAGCGATGCAGGTCGCCTCCGGAAACTTGCGCCAGCGGAATAGCCACTTGTCCATTTACAAACGTGACTTCGGTTGCAGGCGAGGGAGCGCTCAGGCTTTTAGCATAGATAAATTCCGCCGTCACCAGCAGGATGAAAAGAAACGAACTGGCGTACACCGAAGCCATCCACAAACGCTCTCGACGAACGCTCCAGGCAGCTTTGCGTCGCTCCGCTGCCGATGCTGCCACGGAGGCCGGCTCGCGGCGCTTGACTTCAAACAGCACCATCAACGCGGCCAACGCAAAAATGGTTACGAAAAAAAACCAGTCGTTGGCCACGATGGGACCGACAATCGCCATCTCCCGCTTGGAGGAGGGAAGCACTCCATTCTCGGAAAGCTCGTGCAATCCAGTGATAATCAGTTGCCCGGCCACGAAGAAGAGAATGACGGTGGTTACTCGGAAGAACTTTTGCAGATTGATGGGCAGGCTGCCCTTGACGAACATCACACCAAATAAAATGGCAACGATCACACCCAGCAGCGTGCCCAAAAAACTCATTAGTTCGGTGGTATTCAACGAAACTGCGCCAAGATACAGAACGGTTTCTACGCCCTCTCGGAGGACCATCAGAAAAACGAAAACAAAGAGTCCGAAGCCGGCGTTTTCGCCAGCCAGCAATCCCACTTTTCCTTCAATGTGTCCCTTCAACTTGCGGCCGGTCTTCATCATGAAGATGATCATGGTGACGACGAAGAAAGCCGCAGCCAACATGATCCAGCCTTCGAAAATGTCCTGGTTCCACTGCAGGCGGGAAAGCACGATCGCGACACCAATGCTGGCTACAAATGCTGCCGCGAGCGCGAAATAAATGAATTTGCGCAACTGTGGACGTCCAATTTTGCCCAAATAAGCCAGCGTGATACCGACAATCAGTGCGGCTTCGACTCCCTCGCGCAAGGTACCGATAAAGGCCTGCAACATCTAAAAAGTGCCCTCAATGATTTTGAAAATGAATTTCAATTTCAACTACTTAGGATAGTCTTCCAGGCAGCGAACGTCAACGTTCACGCAGCAACGATCACAGCCGTTTTAGGAATTGTTTGGCATTTTCCAGGCCAGGAAACAGTCTTTCTTCCGCCTGAAACGCCGCCGAATGTACGCACCGCCGGTTGCCTCGCAGCTTCACGGGATATTTCAAATGCAGCATCTCGTGATACACGATGTATTCGATTGCACACCGTGGCACGGCGGGATGGTCGAAGACGCGACTTACCACGATGGCGTTATGAGCCGGGTCGTAGTGGCCAAGACTATTGCGGGCATGATCGCGACTCCAAGTCATTTGCGGCCGGGCCAGGAGTCCATAGAAGAAGCGCGTGTTCAAGTCGTCGAAAACTTTCTCGAGATCGTAGGTGTGGCCACGTGCAGACTCGATGCGTTTGCGGCCGCGTATTTGCCGCACCAAGTGAGCTTTCTGGGTAATGTCGTGACTGGAAACATATCGGCGGTACCGGCTGGCGTGCTCTCGTTCAATGGGACGACGATACATCTTCGCCAGCAAGATATGTGCAATCGCGCCCAGGACAGATTGAGGCGCGCCCTCCAGCAGATCGGAAAGACGCACCAGTAATCTTCCCTCACGCAAACGGATGGTGTTGTTGAGATTGGCGAAAGCGAAGAATTCAACTACGAACTCGGGGACAGGCGCTCTGGGGCGCAGTTCGCGATAGGTTCCTTCAAATACCTGGAGAAGACCATCCCTCACGTTGTCGCTAGATTAGCATGAATCGCATTCCCTAAAAGAGGGCTCACTGCGGTTCAGCTTTGGTTTTCTTTTTGTGCTTCGCGGCTTCTTCCTGTTCGCTGAGCAATTGGCGGTGGTCCTGAGCGCTGTTGTCGATAGTATCTATCGTATTGGTCAGCAGGAACTCGTAGTGGCTTTGTTCGTCCTTGCTCGCCGTGCCGGAATTCTTCAGCGCCCGCAGCTTGGCTTCAAATTCAGTGTCGGCTTCGATTATCGGTTTCAACACTTTCCGCAGGTCCTCTTTCCGGTCGGCGTATGTATCGATGTTGTCGTTTAACTCGTCATAGAGATCGAGAAAATCTTGCAGCCGATCATGGGTTTCCTGGCCTCGATCCGTGACCTTGGGATCGGAGCGTACCTGTTCCACAGCAGCCAGGCGGGCGCGGACAAATTTAACGTACAACTTCAACCGCTGGTCCGGTTCCTGGGCCGTGTCGCGTAATTGATCAATTTCAGCTGGTGTCAACGGGTCGTGGCGCGGTGCGGCGGATGCAATCGGCAGCAGAAGTAAGCTTAAGCCGCAGCAGATTACCCCATGGCCAAGATTCATTTGTTTTCCTTCTTGCCAAAC
>WNGM01002307.1_pt1 | contig 15312 bp, 10 predicted proteins | sample 5400571 | NCBI WGS metagenome assembly WNGM01 (sample SAMN13153378, study PRJNA577476) | soil metagenome | isolation source: 100 cm soil or saprolite under Garry oak tree replicate 2 | place: USA:California | collected 2016-06-15
GTTTCAAGAAGGGGCCTTCCTGAACCTCTGGAAGACAAGGCCACTCTGGAGCGTGGGGCTGGAGTACCGGCCGACGATTTTGCTCCACGAAACAGCGACGGCTATCAATGCACTAGACCAAGGTCTCAAACTGGATGGCATTTACAGCCTTCGGCGGAACTTGCAGTTTCACTGGAAGGAATCGGTACTCTATTCGGTCTATTACACAGCTGGAGTTTTGGAATCGGCTTCAAACGAATATTTTTCTCCCCCGACCGGTCCGCCTCCCGGCACCCTAAATTCCACACTCATCACACCGCTCATACCAGAGCTGACTAACCAATCTGAGTTAGGCGTTATTTATGACATCAGCCGACGCAGCTTGTTCGAGGTGTCAGGCAATTATGCATTCCGGGAGATCCCTGGTGCGACGAGCTCAACTTTGAACCTCTTCAACACCCAGAGTAGCACGGGTGGCTTCGGCTATCAGTACCGCCTGACACGCCACTTCACTCTTGGTTCCCGATATCTATTCCAGAACTTCCACTATGACGTGGCTGGTCGCGACGATACGCACAGCATGTTCCTCACCGCGTTGTGGCAGATGGGGCCATATGTACTTGTGACCATCTTCGGGGGGCCATCGTTTTCGAGAACCGGTGGGCCGTTGACAATTCTATCGGGGAACGCTGGTGCATCGGAGAATATTTTGTCTACTGGGACGGTTGGGAAGTGGGGCCCAGGCGCTGGCGCGTCGCTTACGTTGCGATCCGATCAGACGGTCTTGCGTTTGACTGTGCAGCGGCTAGTAGACGACGGCGGAGGACTGCTGACCACGGTCGTCAACGCCTATGAGGGTGCATTACTACGCCGCCGTCTTGCATACGGCTGGGATTTGCTATTGATGGCCAGCAATGCGCGGTCTGTTGCGCTACAGGGCTCTCTCGGAAGAGGAGCACTGGACACACAGTCCGCGGAAGTGGCTCTCGAACATTCGGTTTTTGGAAACCTGAACATGCATTTCGAATACGACTTTATTCGGCAGCGCGCAAACCAATATGTCCCCTTCGCCGCAGAGGTGGACGACAATCGATACACTGTCGGCATTTTGTATCGAATTGGAAGCCACAAGTTAACGGGCCGATTTACATCCCCCCCCTCCGATTAGGGGAAATCCCTGCTGTTCCTTTGCGAGGTTTCCATGCCGATGTTTGCGAACTGTACCGGATTGGCGGGAAACACATACTTCTGTAACTTGCTATGCGGGCGAGCGAGCTCCGAGCAAGACTCGGAGGGCGATGGGCCTGAAGTGCCGATGACTGTTTCTAAAAACGGACCGAGGGAGCAATGGTCGCTCATAGAGAACTGAGTGTTGAAGATTGGCTGGCGATTGTTCGCCGAAGGCTCTGGTGGTTGCTCATTCCGGCAATTCTATGCGCTGTAGCTGGCTTTTTTCTCTCCCTTGTCCTACCGAAACAGTATACCTCGCACACGAGGGTTCTGGTGGAAGCGCCAATCGTACCGGATAGTTATGTCAAACCCGTGGTGAGCGATGATCTGAACCGGCGTCTTGCCAGCATGCAAGGAGAGATCCTCAGTCGCACGCGGCTGCAACACCTCGTGGAGCAATTCGGCCTATACAAGGATGTTAACCAGGCCCCCATGGAGTTACTCGTCAACCGGCTGCTCAGTCGCACGCGGCTGCAACACCTCGTGGAGCAATCCGGCCCATCCAAGGATGCTAACCAGGTCCCGATGGAGGTACTCGTGGATCGGCTGCAGAAGTCAATTGAGGTAACCCCACTCAGCCCAACGCCGGGGACACTATCTCCGGCACTGCTCGGCTTTAACATTGATGTAACGCTCGGACAAGCCAGGCTATCGCAGCAAGTGTGCACCGAGATCACCTCGTTGTTCATGGAGCAGAACTTGCGCCGGCGCGAACAGCAGGCCGAGGACACTACCCAATTCCTGGCCAAACAACTAGATGATGCCAAGGCAAAGTTCGATGAGCAGGACGCCAAACTAGCGACATTTCAGAGCCAGTATGTGGGAGCACAGCCCGAGGACGAACAGACAAACCTTACCCTGCTGACGGGACTGACGCCGCAACTCGAGGCGGTCACTCAGGATCTCAACCAAGCCCTGCAAACCAAGGCGTTCGCAGAATCGATGCTCAGCCAGCAGCTAGCAGCTTGGAAATCCGCGGATGGCCGTAGTCCTCAAACCTTGCAACAGCAGCTGAGTGACTTGCAGAACCAGCTTCCGTTGCTGCAGGCGCGTTATACGGACAAGCATCCTGCTGTGTTGAAACTCGAAGAGGAAATTGCCGAGCTCCAAAAGAGGATCCAGGATGCGCCCCCCCAGGGTCAGAGCCAGTCGATTAGTCAAGAAGCAAAGGCATCCGCTGTCGAGCCGCTCCAAATCCAGGAGTTTCGGGCGCAGCTTCACCAAGCCGACCTAACCATCAGCCAGAGGAAGAAAGAGCAGGAGCAGCTTCAGCACCAAATCAAAGTCCTTCAGGGCCGAATCCAGCTGAGCCCGACGGTCCAACAGGAATTCAAGACCTTGACACGCGATTATCAGACTGCCCTCAACTTCTACAATGAACTTCTCAAGAAGCGGGACGAAGCCCAAATGGCCACCGAGCTGGAACGCCGCCAGCAGGGTGAGAACTTCCGCGTGCTCGACCCGCCAAGCTTCCCGGAGCGGCCTTCTTTCCCCAGCCGGCGTCTTTTTACCCTCGCTGGTTTAGCAGCAGGACTTGGACTGGGAGCAGGGTTAGCTTACGTGGCAGAGTCACGCGATAAATCGCTTCGGAAGCTTCAGGATGTCGAGGTTTACCTGGGGTTGCCAACTCTTGCGGTCATTCCTTCCATGGAGTCGGCCAGACGGAAGGACATCGTGGCCCACATGGTCGCTCGCTCCGAACTCCCTGCCCTTGGCACCCGCAGGGCACGTGTGAGGTAGTGGGAATGTATCAACAGTTCTTTGGGCTGCGAGAAGACCCATTTCGAGTGAATCCGGACCCCCGGTATTTGTTTTTGACTCCGAGTAATCAGGAAGCACTCGCCAGTCTAGCGTATGGAATCCGGAATCGGTACGGCATCATTCTGATGACGGGCGAGGTGGGAACGGGAAAGACCACATTGCTCCACGCGTTGCTGGACGGCCTCCGCCAAGCCCGAGCGGTTACCGCCTTCATCTTTAACACACGACTCAGCGTCGGCGGGTTGTTCGACTGTCTGATGACTGATTTCGGGATCGCCTGCGAATCGAACACGAAGAGCGAGAAACTGTCACGCTTGAATCACTGGCTTTTGGACCGGTTCCGCGCTGGACAGACGGCGGTGCTCATCGTGGACGAAGCGCAAAATCTTTCAGTTGCGGTGCTGGAAGAAATCCGTCTGCTCACCAACCTGGAGACGTCGACCGAGAAATTGCTACAAATTGTTTTGTCCGGCCAACCGGAGCTCGAAGAAAAACTCAAATGTACCCAGTTGCGACAGCTTCGACAGCGAATCACCATACGCTGCCGGACCGCTGCCCTTTCCGCTGAGGAAACGCAAGGCTATATCTTGAAGCGCCTTTTCATTGCGGGCGCAGAGGGCCAGCCCATCTTTTCTCCCGAAGCCATGGAGAGCGTGTACAGCTACTCGCAAGGAATCCCGCGCGTGATCAACATCCTCTGTGAACACGCTCTCATCCATGCTTTTGCCGATCAAACGTGCCCCGTCTCGGCCGTCCACGTCGCCGCAGTGGCAAAGGATTTTGACCTCGGCAGCGCTGAATCGAACATGTCGCCGAGCAGCTGCGAGCACCAGAAGAATCCTGGAGACTGGGACGCAAGTCGGGGAATGCTCGGTGATACTGGTCTGAGTTCCTCGCCCACCTCCGCAGAGCGCGCTGGAGAAACCGAACAATGAGCCGCATCCATGAAGCTTTGAAGCAAGCTGCGCAGGGTCGGGAGCCGGCGCTGTTTGCAGGGGAGGCGAAACCAAACCATTCTGTCGTCGGCGAGGCCGGAGACGGCAACGGGGTCGAATGGCTCAAGCGGAGCATGCCGACGAGCGAAGAACGGGCTGCTGCCGTTTCTGACTTCCCCGGGCTCAATGATTTGTGGCAGCGCTGCAGAAAGCCCGGCTGGAAACTCGATCCCACCTACAGTGTCGTCTCCAACAGCAAATCTTTTGTACCGTGTGCCGAGCAATTCAGCAGATTACGCGCACGGCTGTACCAACTGCGAGAGAATGAACCCCTTCACACCCTGCTGGTGACAAGTAGCGTACCCGCCGAAGGAAAAACGTTTGTAGCCCTGAACCTCGCCATGGCGATCATGCGGCAGCACAATCGATACGTCTTGCTGGTAGATGGAGACCTGCGGAGGCCGCAGCTTGCTACATGCTTGGGGGTTCCAGGGGCGCCGGGACTGACGGAGTTCCTCAGAGGGGTCGCCGATGAATCGTCAGTCATCCAAACGGACACAGAGGGTGAACTGTTTTTCATCTCCGCTGGGAGTTCAGTTAGCAACCCGACGGAATTGCTGTCCAGTGAACGGTTGGAATCTCTCTTCCGTCGAATGGCCACGATCTTCGACTGGGTCATCATCGATGCGCCTCCTGTCCTGCCCGTGTCCGATGCGAGCGTATTAGCAGGCCGCTGTGATGGAGTCGTTGTAGTGGTTCGTGCCGGATCGACGGGCTACGACGCGGTTGGTACAGCTTTGCAGGAGCTTCGAGGGAAAAGAATCCTGGGCGTTGTTCTGAACCGCGCCGAAGCAGAGGCGACGTACGGCGCTTATTCGTATTACGGTGGAAACGGGATGGACAAGAAATGATGGCCAGTCCATCCGTTTCGTCATCGCAAGGCACGTTTGGTTCGCGCCTGCCTATATTTTTCCAGGGCCCAGATTCCCTTATTTAATGGGCCAAGTTATTTGTTTGCTAGGTCGTTCAGCGGTCTAGGACTCGAAATTGGGGACTCTCATGGCGGTAGCTTGCCCGGTTAGGAATGAGACAAGCAAATCGACTGACTACCTCTGGAGCCGAAATGAAAGCAGTAGTCGATAACTACCCGTGGTTCGCGCTTCAAACCAGGTCCAGGTATGAGCATTTCGTTGCAGCGATGCTGCGTGGTAAGGGCTACGAACTTTTTTTGCCTGTTTACACGTGTCAGCGCCGCTGGTCCGATCGCATCAAAGAGCTCGAACTGCCTCTATTCCCGGGCTACCTGTTCTGTCGGTTCAACCCGCTGGACCGATTCCCGATACTTGTGACGCCGGGGGTAATTCAGGTTGTCGGAATCGGCAAGAGCCCAGTGCCGGTTGACGATGCGGAAATCGTTGCCCTGCAAACTGCTGTTCAATCCGGCCTGCCTAGACAACCTTGGCCTTTCCTGCAAATCGGGAAAAGGGTAAGAGTCGAATGCGGGCCGCTCTGCGGGCTCGAGGGGATCTTGGTGGATTTCAAAGGCCGTCATCGCCTTGTCTTGTCGGCGACCCTTCTCCAGCGCTCGGTGGCCGTCGAAGTGGACGGTGCGTCGGTGATCTCCATTCCCCAACCGCATCGGGCCTACACCGGTCCGGCATCGTTTCAGCACGCCAACCCGCCGATCAGGAAAACCACCGAAGAAGCGATTACCAAAAAGCCTGGGACAGCATTGACAATTTGAAATCGCTTGCAGTTCTGGTCGAAGGGAGAACTCAAGCATAGAAAACCCATGTGTGGAATAGCAGGCATCATCGGTAGCGAGCATGACTATCTGGCCAGCGGTGCAGACGTCCATCAAATGTGCCAGACCATCGTGCACCGCGGACCGGACGACGAAGGAATCTACGCTAAGGGCCGTGCCGGTTTGGGCATGCGCCGACTGAGCATCATCGACTTGTCTACCGGACATCAGCCCATCCACAACGAGGACGGAACCGTCTGGGTCGTCTTCAATGGGGAGATCTACAACTTCCCAGAGCTGCGCCCGGCACTGGAAGCTCGTGGCCACCGCTTCTACACCAGCACGGACACGGAGGTGATCGTTCACCTGTACGAGGAGTTTGGGTCCAACTGCGTGCAAAGGCTGCGTGGGATGTTCGCGTTTGCACTTTGGGATGAACGCCGAGAACGTCTGTTGCTGGCGAGAGACCCCTTCGGAAAGAAGCCGCTGCATTACGCGTTGAGCGGCGGGCGACTCCTGTTTGGCTCCGAAATCAAGGCATTGTTGGCCGGCGCGCCGGAGCTTTCCGACGTTGACCCTTATGCATTGCTAAGTTATTTCTACTTCGGTTATGTGATGGACCCTCATACTGCTTTCAAGGGGATCCACAAGTTGCCCCCTGGACACCTGCTCGAATTCAGCTCTGGTCAAATCCGCATCAGCCAGTATTGGGACCTCCCATCCTACGGAATCTATTCGCCTCGATCCGAGGAAGAATGTTTGGAAGAACTGGAGCATCGCCTTGCTGAGGCTGTCCGGATTCGGTTGCTCAGCGATGTCCCGCTGGGGGCATTGCTCAGTGGAGGCGTGGACTCCTCAACCGTGGTTGCGCTCATGGCTCGCGCCAGCTCGCGCCCAGTCAAAACATTTTCGATTGGCTTCTCCAGCGAGGACTTCAACGAAGCCGAGTATGCCCGCCTGGTGGCGCGACGGTTCGGCACCGAGCACCACGAACTGATCGTCGAGCCCCAGATCGAGGAAACGGTGCACTTGTTGACGCATTCGCTGGAAGAACCGTTTGGCGATTCTTCAATCGTGCCAACGTATCATGTGTGCCGCCTGGCTCGTCAGCATGTCACCGTGGCTTTGGCCGGAGATGGTGGGGATGAGTTGTTCGCTGGTTACGACCGTTACAGATCCTATCTTCAGCGTCGAAGACTTCGCTTGTTTCCTGCCGGGACAGGTCGTTGGTACCGTGAATACATTCATCCGTGGTTGCCAACCGAATGGCCAGGCCGCAGGTTTTTGTATAATCTCTCGCTGCCTCTCGGCGACCGTTACTTGGATGGAATTTCGATACTGCCGGCCCTCGTTCGAGAGCGCTCCCTGTTCTCTAAAGATTTCTTGGCTTGGGCCGACCGAGAGACTTCGCCCTACGAGTGTTTCCGACGCTATCTGGAACACAGCCCTGACTCTGATCCGCTGAGCAAGGTCCAATACCTCGACGCCAAAACGTACTTACCGGCGGATATCTTGACCAAAGTAGATCGGATGAGCATGGCGTGTTCGCTAGAGGTTCGGGCTCCTTTCCTCGACCACGTTTTCGCCGAATGGGCTGCGCAGTTGTCACCTCGGTGGAAAATGCGGGGCGGCGAGCTCAAGTACATCCTCAAAAGGCTGGCCGAGCGGTTGGGCGTCCCGAGACAAGTGCTCTATCGTCGAAAACAGGGCTTCTCCATGCCTCTCGTTCACTGGTTTCGTCAGGATCCTTCACCGGCTCTTTTGGAGGTCCTTCTGGAGCCAAAGACAATCCAGCGCGGATACTTCAATGCGAAAGAGTTGCGTCGCAGACTCTTCGAACATCGCCAAGGATTGCGCGACCGCTCCTGGGAGATTTGGCATCTTCTCATTTTCGAGCTTTGGCATCGCAATTTTCTTGAACCTGCAACCCAGGTACAGTCCACAGCCGCTTATTGGTGCCGCCCCGCCGCCGAACTCGAGGGCGTTCAGCCGCCGGTCTTTAGTCCCCCCTCCCCCTCCCCGAGCGCCGTACAAGTGGCGCGCTGACGATACTCCATCGCGTTGACGCAGCTATATGCCTGGCACATTGAGCACAGATCGAGCAGCGGTTACTGAGAAGGGCCCCTCGTCACCGCATAGGCTGCCTGAATTCCAGTCCGCTCTTTCGAGGCTAAAGCGGCCCTCTGACAACGGCGGCGCGCGTGTCCTGTATTTGGTCACTTCACTCGACGTGGGCGGCACGGAAACCCAACTCACGCAGGTGGCAGTTCGCCTGCATTCGACGTCACATCATGTAACAGTGGGTTGCTTGCGTGCTGAAGGGCCCTTTCTCGAAGTACTGCAGCGAGCGGGCATTCCAGTAGTTGAATTTCGTAAAAAGGGGACGCTTTTTTCGGCAAACGGAGTGTACCAGTTGTTGCGATTGTCCATTTTTCTACGGCGGGGACAATTCGACGTGGTTCACACGCACGACTTGTGGGCAAATCTGCTGGGAGTTCCGGCCGGCTGGTTGGCGCGAACCCCGGTCATTATTTCCAGTCGCCGCTATCTGGCAGACCTGGACTGGTACACACCTTGGAGAAACAAGATCATCCGCACCATCTACCGCCTCTCCACTCACGTCATCGTGAATTCGGCTTCCGTGCGGCAATTGCTTATCGAACGAGACAGGTTGCCCTCAGAAAAGATCCACGTCATCTACAACGGTGTGGATGTCGATCGATTTGCCGGTGCACGGCGAGACCGAGGAAGATTGTTGGGAGGTGTTGGGAGCGGTTCCAGGCTGATCGCTGTTGTAGCCAACATGTATGGCCAGGTGAAGGGGCATGCTTGCTTGATTGAAGCGGCACGCATTGTTTGCCGGGCTGTTCCTAGCGCAAAATTTGTCTTGGTCGGTGACGGCGCGGAGCGGCCCAAATTGGAACAGCAAGTGGGACAAGTGGGGTTGGAGAAAAACTTCTTGTTTCTTGGACGTCGAAGTGATGTCCCCGAGCTGTTAGCCTGCTGCGATCTTTCGGTGCTGCCCTCAGAGGCCGAAGGAATGCCCAATTCCGTGCTGGAATCGATGGCGGCCGGGATCCCGGTGGTGGCCACTCGCGTTGGCGGAACTCCTGAAATCATCCTAGACGGCGTGGACGGGTTGCTTGTTCCGCCGCGGAATCCGCCGGCCCTCGCCGATGCCATCCTCCGCGTATTACAGGATGCAGACTTGGCGAGAAGGCTTTCCCGGAACGGACAGGCACGAATGCGAACGCACTTCAGCTACGATCGTCTCATTGCTCAACTCGAACAACTTTACTCTCTTCGCAGATCATGCGGTAACTCTATGCTCGGGATGGAAGATTTCAGAAGCGTATCGCATTCAGACAGAATTCTTCTTGACCAACAATCCCAATCGCTATGAAGGAAGACCCGATTATGAAGGCGGTTAGCGTGTTTGGACTGGGCTACGTCGGTGCTGTGACTGCAGCCTGCCTGGCGCATAAGGGTCATCGAGTGGTGGGAGTGGATGCGAATCCGGCGAAGGTGGAGATGGTGGAATCGGGCCGGGCGCCGGTGCTGGAGCCGGGATTGGATCAGCTCATGAGGGAGGGCCGCGAGGCCTGCCGATTGCACGCGACGACGGACCCGATGGCGGCCGTGAGTCAATCGGAGATGTCGTTCATTTGCGTGGGCACGCCAAGCCTGCCCAATGGCCGCTTGGACGTAAGCGCCGTCCAGCGCTGCTGTGAAGAGGTGGGGAGAGCGCTACAATCGAAGGCAGGATTTCATTGGATCGTGCTCCGCAGTACTGTCCTGCCGGGAACCACAAAGTCTTTGGTCATTCCCACGATTGAGGCGGCCAGCGGAAAGCGCCCAGGGGTCGATTTTGCCGTCTGCGCCAATCCGGAATTTACGCGCGAAGGGTGCGCGGTCGCCGATTTTTTGAATCCACCAATGACTGTTCTAGGAGCCGATGATACCGATCAGCTCGTCCCACTGCGCGAGCTCTACCGAGACATGCCGGGTCCGGTCTTTGAGACCACCTTGGGAGTGGCAGAGATGGTTAAGTACGTCTGCAACGTCTTCCATGCTTTGAAGGTGACCTTCGCGAACGAGACAGGATCGCTATGCAATGAACTGGGCGTGGATGTGAGCGCCGTGACGAAGATTTTCTTGTCCGATACAAGACTCAATATCTCCGCGGCTTATCTGACGCCCGGATTCGTCTTTGGTGGATCCTGCTTACCGAAAGATGTCCGGGCACTCTCCTACTGTGCCAAGCAGCTTGACCTGGACCTGCCCTTATTGCGCGCAATCATGCCTAGCAACCAGGCTCACCTTGAACGAGCTGTCGACGCAGTGCTGGCGACGAAGTGTAAGAAAATCGGGGTTGTCGGTCTGAGCTTTAAGTCCGGCACGGATGACCTGCGCGAAAGTCCCTCAGTGCAGCTGATCAAGCGACTGCTCGGCGAAGGTTGCCAGGTCCAAATCTGGGACCGGGATGTCTCACTGGGACGTCTGGCGGGCTCCAACCGCCACTTCATCGAAGAAGAGATCCCCCATGTCGGTGCGTTACTCTCGACCGATTTGGAAGAAGTAGTCAGGCGTGCGGAGGTTCTCGTCATCGGGGCAAAGGCTTTAGACGAGGAAGCGATATTAGCCACCCTCCGCCCGGATCAACTCGTCATTGATCTGCGTTCTCGCCTCCCCCGTTCTGCAGCCGTCGGTGTAATGGCCAATCAGCAGATGGTATCAGCCTAGCAATCCTCCGGATCCCTCCGGATCGGAGGGTTGGTTCAAAGTGCAGCGTGATGCAGCGGAAAAACCGGTTCTCATGAATAGATCCGCCGAGAGCGATTCGGATCGCATTGCCGAAGGGCATCCGCCAGCAAGGATTCTGCAGATCGGCAATTATCCGCCACCGGTTTGCGGCTGGGCGATGCAAACCAAGTTACTAGTCGAAGAAATTCGCCAGCGTGGAAACGCATGTCAAGTGCTCAATCTCAATGAGAGCCGGAGGAGGCGGAGCAGTGAGTACATCGACGTCCAGAACGGCTTCGACTACCTGCGCAAACTCATCCAGTTTGCCTTGAGAGGTTACCGTTTCCAAGTGCACGTCAACGGCCAGTCTACGCCCGGCTACATATTGGCCTTCATCGCTGCGGTAGTAGGTCGGCTCGCCGGTCAGCCTGTGGCACTGAGTTGGCGCGGCGGTCTGCAGCAGAAGTATTTTCCTCGGCCCGAAGGTTTAGGGGTGCGTTGGGCCTTTCAGCTGCTCTTTCGGCTCGCAGGACAAATCTCATGCAACAACGTGGCAGTCAAACACGCGATTGAACAATATGGAATTGAGGCGGCGCGCGTCGTGGTGATTCCGGGCTTTTCAAAGCAGAATCTAGAGTTCCAGCGGGTGCCGCTTGCTGCAGAGATAGAAGCCTTTTTGGAATCACACCATCCCGTGTTTTTCTGCTACGTTTCGTTTCGTCCCGAGTACCGACTTCCTGCATTGCGGGAAGCTATGCTGCAATTCCGGCAACGGCATCCGGAAGCGGGATTCATTTGGCTCGGCTTTCCCTCCAAGGAATTGCCCGCGACCAACGAGTTCGTGGCCGACTGGCCAGCGCAAGAGCGCCAAAGCCTACTCCTGCTGGGGAACCTCAGCCACGACGAGTTCTTGACGTTGCTGACCCGATGCTTTGCTTATATCCGCACTCCAGCGTGCGACGGCGTCGCTGCTTCGGTGCTCGAATCCTCGGCCCTGGGCATACCCGTCATAGCCAGTGAGAATGGCCATCGTCCGGCCAACGTAACAACCTATCGGGAAGGCGATGCCGCAGACTTGTGCGCAAAGCTCATAAGTGTGACTGAGGGGTACGACCAAGTTAAGAAACAGACGCAGTTGGAAGTCGCAGAAGATAACATCGCTCGAACCGTGGACTGGTTACTCGGGCCCCCCGCCCGCAAGGCGGAAGAGCTGAGAAGAGACTGGATCCATGTCGCTTAGCAATCTCTGGTTGAAGCGCGGCAAAAGAATTATGGAAGCGGACTGGGACGAATTGCGCGTGCGTACTTACCAAGGGTTCGCGAAACGCTGGGACCTTGCTCTGTGCCAAATCGGCGGTCCGTTCTTCAGGGATGGCCGCCCTGCTCAGTTACAAGGTTTCGGCCGCTTTTTCTTCACCGAGGAAGAAGCGCCAGAAATCCTAAAGTGCTTGCGTGACCGGCTCCCCGAGGTGGTAGAGGGAATCGTCAAACAGGCGGAGCAAATTTGCGAGCACCGGTTTGACCTGCTCGGGTACGAGGGTGTGGATTACGGAACGAAGATCGACTGGCATCTCGATGCGGTGCATGGCAAGCGCGCTCCGCGCCGCCCATGGTTCCGAGTCCGCTACCTCGACTTTGACGAGGTCGGGGACTCAAAGGTCACTTGGGAACTCAATCGTCACCAGCACTTGGTCACGCTTGCCAAGGCCTATCGCTTCACGGGAGAAGCTCGCTACGCGCGCGAGGTGTTCCGGCAGTGGTATGACTGGCATGACCAGAATTCATATGGGATCGGAATTAACTGGGCAAGTAGCCTCGAGGTGGCGTTCCGAAGTCTTTCCTGGCTGTGGGTCTGGTATTTGCTGAATGGATGCTCCACCGTCCCGCAACGATTCCCTTCCGACCTCCAGCGGGCGCTGATGCTGAACGGGCGCCACATCGAGCGATTCCTTTCCACCTATTTCTCACCCAATACGCACCTCCTCGGCGAAGGAACAGGCCTCTTTTTTATCGGTACTCTGTGTTCCGGGCCTACATTGGCTCAGCGGTGGCAAAAGCTTGGATGGCAAATTGTCTTGCGCGAAGCGGAACGCCAGGTTCGGCCCGATGGCATGCACTTTGAACAATCGACCTACTACCACACCTACGCGCTCGACTTCTTCTTGCACTCCCGAATCCTGGCGGGTCTAAACGGAATGGCAGTCCCCGCTATGTTGGACCGGGCCATGGAAAAGATGCTTGACGTCCTCTGCGCCTTGGGTCGAGCGGGGTCTCTTCCCCAATTTGGAGATGATGACGGTGGGCGAGTATTTGACCCGAGGCGTAACCGTGCGGGGGAGTTGCTGGATCCCCTTGCAACCGGAGCGGTGCTGTTCGACCGGGCCGACTTTAAAGCAGTGGCTGGTGCCATTCGGGAAGAAACAGTTTGGCTGCTTGGAGCCGCGGGGGCGAGGCGGTTCGAGGAACTTTCTCTCCAGCAACCAACGCCGACTTCCTTTGCTTTGGAGCAGAGCGGAATCTACGTGATGTCCAGTTCGAATCCCGAGGCGCGTCAACTCGTGATTGATGCCGGCCCTCACGGAGCGGGCCGGGCGGGCCACGGCCATGCCGATGCGCTGAGTGTGCAGTTGGCTGTCAACGGGCAACCGTTGCTGATTGATCCAGGCACGTTTGCTTATGTCGACTCGGATGCCGAGCGCAACTGGTTCCGCGGAACGGTCGGTCACAACACGGCGCAGGTGGACGACTTGAGCCAGGCCGAGCCTAGCGGATCGTTTGGGTGGGAAGGCCTGCCCAATGTGCGTGTGGAACGCTGGGTGACTGGCAAAACCTTTGATCTCTTCGTCGGCTCGCATCGTGGCTATGGCCGGCTGAGACACCCGGTTCAACATCGCCGTCATGTTTTCTACTCAAAGCCAAACTTCTGGTTGATTCGCGACGTTCTTGAAGGCGATGGGGTGCATCGGGTTGAAGTTTCCTGGCACTTTGCCCCTGGCTCACTTTCTCCAATTCCGGGAGGTGCCACGTTCGTGAACGGCGAACAGGCAGCCCTTGCCGTGCTGATCGCATCGAGTGAAGCCTGCTCGCGGGAGATAACCCAGGGTTGGTACTCGCCTATATATGGAAGAAAAGAGCCCTCCCCGATTCTTCGGCTTGGCTCCCGGGCGGAGTTGCCGGTAGAGTTTGCAGCACTGCTGATTCCCGTTGCGAAGGCCGACGCGGCTCTAGGTCTCCTCCAGCTGTTCGAACCAAGTCATACGGGCGTGCCCGTTCGAGCTTATCGATATTCCGCCGCGGATGTGGCCAACTACATGTTTTTCGCGAATGAGGCGGGGAGCTGGCAGGTTGGGCCGTGGGTTAGCGACGCGCGGTTTCTGTTTTGCTCGACGAGTGGCGACGAAAATATCAGCCGGCTTGTTATTTGTGATGGCAGTTATGTTGAGCTGAGTGGCCGCCAGATTTTTAAGTCCGAGGTACCTCTCATACGCGGGGAATGGCTCTCCGATGCGCCCAAGCACCCCGCAGGAGTTGACCTCGAATCCTCCGTGCACCCGGAAAATGTGCTTCTGCCGGTCTAGCCCTGGTACGAGTAAACATGCACCTCTGTAGGAACGGCCACCCCGGCAAAATGCCGCTGAAGTATCGATTTCTGAACGGGCAAAATTAGAGCCATGTGCGGGATCTGTGGAATTGTCGCCCTAAGAGGTCGTAAGTTTCCAGGCCGAGATTTGGAGGCCATGTCGCGTGTTCTCCACCACCGTGGGCCTGACGACCAAGGTAGCCTTATCTCCGACAAGGTAGCGCTTGGGTTTCGCCGGCTGAGCATTGTTGATCTCTCCGGGGGGCGCCAACCGATGAGGAATGAGGAGGGAAATGTCTGGATTGTGTTCAACGGCGAAATTTACAACCACCTCGAACTCCGCCCCGCCCTGGAGCAGCGGGGTCACCGCTACGCGACCAAGTGCGACGCGGAAACGATCCTCCACCTATACGAGGAATATGGGGAGGATTGTGTACATCGCCTGCAGGGTATGTTTGCGTTTGCGATTTGGGACGCCCGCAGTCAAAGCTTGTTTTGCGCCCGAGACCGCTTGGGCATTAAGCCCTTTTACTATACGATCGTGGGGGATCGCTTCGCCTTCGCTTCAGAAATCAAGGCGTTCTTTGAACTCCCCGACTTCGGACCGCGGCTCAATCGGCGTGCTCTTCCCGAGTTTTTTGCTTTTGGTTATCTCTCTTCAGAAGAAACACTCTTCGAAGGCGTCCGCAAGCTCCTACCCGGGCATTGCCTGCGCATTGATTTGGAAGCACAAGACAAAAACCCCAAGGTCAAACCCTACTGGGACTTGGATATCTCTCCGTCTGAATCCTCGCTCAGTGAATCCGATTACGTCGCGCAATTTCGTGACCTGTTCACGGAGACAGTGCGTGCGCACCTCATGAGCGACGTTCCAGTTGGAGTGTTCTTGAGTGGGGGGCTCGACTCCAGTTCAATCGCGGCCGTGATGGCGGATCTTCGGAAAGAACCTATCCAAACCTTTTCGGTGGGATATGCGGAAGACCAATACAGCGAGTTGCCCTACGCCCGTCAAGTCGCCAAGCACATTGGGGCTGAATATAACGAGGTGATCCTTGGCCCGGAAGAATTCTTTGCGAGTTTACCGCAACTGATTTGGCACGAAGATGAGCCGCTCGTGTGGCCGTCGAGCGTAGCCCTCTATTACGTCTCCCGCCTGGCTCGCGAGAAAGTGAAAGCCGTGCTCACCGGCGAGGGCGGAGACGAGATCTTCGCCGGTTACTTGAAGTATCGCGCCACGGTCTGGAACTTGCGCGCTGGACCGCTCTACCGAAAGCTCGTCCCGCGGCCGCTCCAGCAGCTGGCTCAGAAGACACTGAGCGCGGAATTGATCCCGGATTGGG
>WNGM01002311.1_pt1 | contig 15296 bp, 12 predicted proteins | sample 5400571 | NCBI WGS metagenome assembly WNGM01 (sample SAMN13153378, study PRJNA577476) | soil metagenome | isolation source: 100 cm soil or saprolite under Garry oak tree replicate 2 | place: USA:California | collected 2016-06-15
TGCGTATTGTCTGTAAAAATGGGGGTACTGTGTTATCTGCGGCTGATCGTGGAGTAATGATCAGCACACCAACTACACTGGTGCCACTCTGACCTCCATCGAAGATTGGCTGCACTACAGCCGGGCGCGGGGTACTGCCAGGGGTATTGCTTCCAATATCAACTACGGTTTCACGTCCATATCTACGCGCATCTGTTACGGCTTTGCTAATCCTGGCGAAGTCTCCTTTTTGCACAGATGGGTCAGCTAGCGCAAGCAGAAGTCCTGTAAAGCCTGGACCAGGATTTGTTTTACCGTAACTCGGGTAGATGAGCCGAAAAGGACGATTTATATTGATTACAAGCAGCAAATAGTCCTGATTTTGAGCATTCTGTGATGGAGTAGCCGGTAACACATTATTAACGGCGACTGTGAGGCTACCATTTTGCGTATAGCTTACGCCAATTCGTTGAGCTGTATTATCAGCAATATTTGTCAATCGCTGGCTGAGATCCATACCATAATAGTAGTTAATTGCAGTTATCATGCTCACAGCCAGCAGTGCGGTTGCGAGCAGCACTAGCAACATCGAAACCAATGCAAATCGCCAGCGTATACTCTGCCACCAACGGACTTGCACGTTTGACATTGCTAAATTTGGTGGAGTGAACTGGCTAATCATAGTCCTTGTCGTTTCCTGTTAGTAAGATTCCCATTGCTTCTACGCGGTGTTAGTAATCGCTCCAATTTCAAATTTATAACCAACGCGCCACACTGTTTTAATGTAGCGATACTCCGAATTTGCCTCAATTTTCTTGCGCAGGGCGCTGATATGTACATCAATGATATGCCCATCACCGTAATAATCGTAGCCCCAGATTTTGTTCATCAAGATCTCACGAGTGTATACACGGTCAGGTGATTGTGCCATCAGCGCAAGGAGATCAAATTCGGTGGGTGTCAGAGTGACTTCAATGTTATTGACATCAACACGACGAGCCAACAAGTCAATAGTGAGATCTGGAAATTGTAGCACTGACCTGGATGTACTCGTTTGAGAATCACTGGAAGTTTGCACTTCTATTTGACTATCAACTCGTCGTAAAATCGCTCGCACTCGACTCACCAACTCGCGAGGACTAAACGGTTTCACGAGATAGTCGTCCGCCCCAAGATCAAATCCCTGGATACGATCTTCCTCGTCCCCACGCGCTGTCAGCATCAAGATCGGTGTTTTCGACCATGAACGAATTCTACGGCAAACTTCAAAACCGTCGAGAGTTGGTAGCATTATATCTAAGATCACAAGATCAGGATGTGTCCGCGCATGCAGTGCCAATCCATCAGCACCGTCTTTTGCAACGACGACATCATAGCCTGCATCTCTGAGATACAGATTGAGCAGGTGAATGATACCTTCTTCATCTTCGATAATGAGAATCTTCTGGGACATCTACTGCGCTCCAAAAAATCTTGAATCCACACAAATGTATCAGCTACGTTTGCGCTCCAGGAGTGCCATGCATAGGAACAAGTTCGTCCAGATGATATAGTATCATACCAATTTGCTGAAATCATTCAACTTCGAACTGCTTCAGGCATATTTTCAAAAATCTTGAGCAAATCTTGAACTTTAGCTTACACTTAATTGATCTTTTAGGAATATGATAAGAGCGTCACACAAATGTTGTGACCCTATGCTGATGAAAAGTGTTGAAGAGCTTTCTTTTGAAAGGAATCTCAAAATAGTATGAAAAAAATTCTCTTTATTGGTGGTGGCTCTGCCCTGCTGCTGCTCTGTATACTCTTTGGTGCGTTCTTTGCGGGTCCTCTGCTCGCTTCTGCAAGGGGTGGCCAGACTACTACTTCCTCTGCCTCTACCCCTACAGCAACGAATCAATACTGCCAACAATACCTGCAAGACCTGGCAAAACGCCTGGGCGTCTCGGTGAGTACTTTGCAGCAGGATAAGTTGGCGTCGGCAGAAGATGTGCTGGCTCAGCTAGTGAAAGATGGAAAACTGACACAGAATCAGGCAAATCAGATGAAGCAGCGCCTGGAATCGCATCAAGCATGTTCAGGGAACGGGCGAGGTTTGTGGGGTCGCGGTGTAACGATGCAATCGCTGAAACAATACTTACCCGGTGTCGCTACTCAGGTAGCACAGGGTTTGCATATGACTGCTAATCAACTTATGGCCCAGTTGCGATCTGGGAAGAGTTTGAGCGATATCGCAACAACACAGGGTGTTTCATCCACCCAGTTGCAAACCCTTGTAACTAATGCTATTCAAAGTGCGGTGAATAAGGCTGTGAGCGATGGTAATCTGACGCAACAACAGGCTACGAGTATCATGCAGATGTGGCAAAAGAATCCAGGAGTTTTAAATCATCTCTTGAACGGGAATTTGGGCAAACTTTTCAAGTCCACCTCAACCAATAGTTAACTTGAATGAAACGTCTGTCAGGGAGAAAAGCGACAAGACTACTTCCGTCTCTCCCCCGTCAAATAGAGAGGGTTGGTATGGCTAAGACCATACCGGCCCTTTCTATTATTACGATTACAAATTGAAACAACACAAACTCTTTTTCAAGGTTAAGATTTCTCCACCCCAACACTGGGACATTCTGGCTAATTACTGTACACCTAAGCACAACCTGAAACATGTCGATATACAATGAGTAGGTATCATTACATACCAATATCTGACAAGAACAGGTGGGGGGTTATTTGAAAGCCACAGAAACGCAGTTCAGGTCGTCCATTTTTCCTCGAGTTGTTGCCGCTATTTTTGTATGCTTACTTATCGGCAGTATGTCGTTGGCCTGTGTAGGTGCAGTTGCGCTGATCGGCCCGATGTTCTCACACGGGGACAATGTAGTACACGCTGACGGCAAAATCGTATCGATTAGGCCAGGTAGGGATTTTGTTTTGGAGACAGCGAGCGGACGCCGCTTTGTTTTCGAGTGTACAGATCAATGCCGTGCATCTATGGAGCATATGCAGCGTCACTTACGCGAACATGCTCACACAGATGTCTACTTTGTTCAGGGTCCGAATAACAGTTTGATGGCGTTGAATGTGGACTAAATACACCGGTTTAGATGCTCCTACGCTACTAATAACTCAACTAGAGAGAATATCAATAGAATGAGTAGTGGAATGACAAGACAAATCAAAAAAAATACTGTTGATAACGCTGAAATCGTGATTGTCGGCAATGGCATAACAGGGTTGACCGCTGCTGTTGAGGCTCGCAGACTTGCGCCCGACAAGCGAATTGTCATGATTACCGATCAAAATCATCCCACTATCAATACGCCCGCACTCAAACAATTTGCTATTGGCAAGCTCACGCGCGAACAATTGCTGGCGTATCCAGCGGGAACTGAACGCGCTCAACGAATTCATGTTATTAATGCTCGAGTTGAAGAAATACATGCTCAGAAGAACTATGTCTGTCTCACAGGCGGGCGTGGCTTCGGCTATGAGTCACTGCTTATCGCTACGGGTAGCGTAGCTACAGGCCTTCCGCAGAACTTGCCCGGGCGAGATTTTGATGGCGTGCTTACACTCCATCGTCTCAATGACTATCTCGATATGCGTCGCCGACTCAGTGAAATAGAGGATGCTGTTGTGGTTGGTGGTGGCTCGCATGCCATTGAAACGGTTGTGAGCTTGTTATACTGGGGTATTCGTGTACACTGGCTAATCCGTAGTGACACATTCCTCCCACGCATGCTTGATCGTCCCGCCTCTGACATGGTCCTGGAGCGTATAAGGCGTGCAGGAGCCAAAGTATATACACAAACCGAAGTTATTGGCGTTGTTGGTAGAGTCGGCTCAGTGAATGGTGTCGTTACCAATCAGCATCAGTTTCTTCCCTGTCAGTTAGTTTTAGTCTGCACAGGCACAACACCTGTTACTACGTTGGCAACACATTGCGATCTCCCGATGAAATGTAAGTGTGGCATTCTGGTGGATGATCTACTCCGTTCCAGCGTGCGTAATATTTATGCCGCCGGAGATGTTGCAGCGCTTAAGAATCCGCAAAGTGGTGAGTATGCCCCCCGTGCGCAGTGGTATGCCGCAGTTCTGCAAGGACGTATAGCTGCAGCCGCCATGACGGGAGCAGCAGTGCATGAAGAGGGCTTTGGTGTTCCATGGCACGCAACACGTCTGGGTAAGCTTTCAATGCTCACCGTTGGTAATCCACTCCAGTGGCGTGACACAGCCACCACTTTAACAGACAGTAGTAAAGGAGGTTATCGGCGAGTATCAATTGTGGATGACAGGCTTGTTGGTTACCTCTCGCTTGGCCCCTCGCAGCCTGATGGACTTGCAATCAAAAGATTAATCGATGAGGGGCACTCAATTCGCCATATCAAGAAAGCCCTGCTCAAAGGTAATTTCGATGCACGAAAATATTTTTCGCACCAACGCACGTATGCGGCACACTATATGGTGCATACTGGCACGCTACCTGCGCCAGACACACTGGAATCTCCACTCCAGTCACAATCGCTGGTGCGTACATTGCGTGAAACGGGTCCCCTAACCGCCTCGGACAAAGCAATAACGCAGAATGGAGCAAACAGCGGGGTAAACACCAACCCCTTGTACGATACACATGTTCATTATGCTCTTACCCAACAAAAGACTATCGCCATCCCAGAGGAATACGAGTCGCTGTTCTTTGAAGGAGGCTTTGCTCCAGATCAGCCAAAGCAACAACCATCAGAATTGGCATGTGTTATCGACTCAACGCTCGTCCCTCTGACATCGAATAAGCAAAGACGCACTTCGGGCAGCCTGTCGTCGTACAGCGATACATTGCCTGCGGTAAAAGCAAAGCCTAAAAATAGCCAGTTCATCATATTTCCACGATCTGATAAGGAAGAAATAGAGCGTACTCAAGAGAGGGTACATCCTTCAAGTAGTCTCTGGTTCTATACCGACAAACATGCGGCAATCAAGAAAGGTCATTAAATGCTGAAAACAGGTTTCAAGCCAGGGACGAACAGCGTCGTGATGCTACACAAAACGGTACCTCAGGTAGCGCAAGAGCTTCATGCCTGCATTGGTTGTAATGAATGCCTACTCGTCTGCCCTGCTGCTACTGACTCAATCGCTATCGATGTGCTGAACCGTGAAACGCTTGCAGGCCCCATATCTGTTCCAGTGGCTCGATTTGCGCGTGCCTGCTACCAGTGTAGTGCATGTGTTGCTCCATGCCCTGTGGGATTGCACCGCGACGCTATGATGATGTGGCTCAAAGTGCGTATGTTGCGCTCTGGATAGGTTGAATAGTGGCTGCAATCAATCAACGAGAACGAAACAATGGCGAAACGTGCAATAACTGGCTCTTGTTTGTTGGAGGAGAAGCATGGTAATGCGTCTTTTGGTTATCTTCCTGGGTGTTGCGGTTGGTGTAGTTTTTTTCGTATGGTATATCCAACATAGTAATGACGTTTCTCCCGATAGCATTGCCGGATATACGTATGCCATCATTGGCACTCTCTTCCTGCTCTTGGCAGCCGTACTCTATAGCTTAAAACGTCGTTCGCATAAGAAGAGAACTGTTGGTCAGCTTCATAAGACATTAGACTGGCATATTTGTTTTGGTGTGTTGGGCCTGGTGTTTCTCTTTCTTCATTCATTCGGCAACTTTAATCCTCGCACTGGCACGTATGCGCTTTATGGTATGATTGCTCTTGCTCTAAGTGGTGTGATTGGACGATTTCTGGATCGACTGGTTCCACGTTTGATTACGAGCGAGGTTCACAAAGCTTTGAATGTAATGGGTGAAGATCGTATAGAAACTATTTCACAGACGCTGCAGGCTATTGTAGTACATAACACTCAGGATTTGCATAGCTTTGCCGTGGTGCCCCGAGAAAAGTCTCCCGATGCCTCTAAGTCGTTGGTATCATTATCTGGCCCGGTTTCAAGCGATTTCTCTTTTATACACAAAGATCAGGCCTTACAAACGCCATGGGATTTAGCCTACATTTCACTTGATGCAACATCCCAGGAACTTAGCCTCGAAGCAAATCACTACCGCTTCATTCCTGATAAGAAAAGCGAACTCGAGCGTCCAGGGGCTCTCATGCCTGGTGCGCAAGAGCATATCTCTGAGCTTCAGAAGGTTGAGCAAGCAATGCAGCGAGAGCTATTTTATCGCTATGTCATTCGCTACTGGAGAAAATTCCATATATTGCTTGCTCTGCTGACGCTTGCTCTAACCCTCTGGCATCTTATTTATGCAGGTCAGTTGCTTTTACCGGTACTCTTACACAGATAAAATCAATTACAAGCAGTAAACTTTGTGCCGTTATTGCAGAAGTGTACCTCTTTGTCCTGAATATGAACGATCATATCCACTCTGTGATCATTATTTACGTCGCTAAACGAAAGTGTAACCGGTATTTTCTCATCACCTACAGCTATCAAAGCTGGTCCAATGTAATCGATTGACTTTGTAGGGTCACCGGCAGGTAATTCGACGATGATGACCTGTCCATGGAGATTGAGGGCGATAAAATGACTTTGATGCGTTTGACTATCGTGATTGTGGCCGACAAAATAGTCTGTTTGATAAATGCGTGGATTGCCATAAATAATATCGTTGTATTTTTCAGTTCCCCAGGCAAGCAATGTGGCGGCGGTTACCCACAACGCAAGCGCTGCGATCATACCAACACCTACATATAACAACCAATGTACTCTTTTCTGCTCCACATTCTGTGCTGGCAAAGGGAGTGGGGCTGATTCGAACACCGGGTTACGTCCATAACGAGCCTGAACAGGACCAGTTGTTGGGTTATATACATCTGCTGTTCGACGTGTTGGTACAGAAATTTGCTGGCGCGTCGTTTCAATTGAGACATCGCGCGATCCAGTTGCTCGTCGCCCTGTTGTGGTGGTGTTCCAACGGATGGAACTGCTAGGTGGGCGCGGAGGATTTGAAGCCAGGGGATCATCCTCAGCGAGTAGTTCTTCCTCTACCAATTCTTCATTACGCCTGCTGCGCGTAGGTGAAAGAATAAGAGGAGAAAGATCACTTTTGTTTGTGTCGTTCAATTTCTTTTGTTGAAATTGCCTGTTGTTGCCGGTCATTCACTCTCCCTTTCTTACGGAGCCACATGAAGTACAAAGAGCCCACATTTTATCGACTCTCGACTGTAGTTGTCTGGACTGACTGGGCACTTTCCTCGAAAGTAATATAAATAGCAACCATGACAAAATGGGCGCAACGGTGGCACCCTTAAAATACCGTTGTCATATCATATCATAACGCGTCAAAAAGTATAATTTCGTATCAAAATAGGACAATCGGATACCTTATTCTAAATGGTTGCATTTTTTCTAATCAATGCGAAATCCCAACTATATCATATGACTCCTAACCCCCGCTCTGCAAGAAGAGTTTGCATTTTTTGCAATCCCAGGCGCATACGACCTTTTACAGTACCTAGAGGAATTTGGCATTGCTCAGAAATTTCGGCATGAGTTAAGCCACCAAAGAAAGCAAGTTCTATAACCATGCGCTGTTCTCTTGGGATTTGAACCATAACTTCGCAAATGATCCTGTGCTGTTCGCTCTGCCAGGCTTGTTCCCATACATCTGGCTGCTCATTGTCGGCCTGTAATGGCGTCCATTGGTAGTCGCGGTGGGCGGACGCGCGTATTTTATCAATTGCTCTGTGGCGGACAATTGCCTGAATCCAGCTTGGTACGCTGCCATTTTGCGCCTGATACGAGGATGCTTTTCGCCAAATGGAGAGAAATGCATCTTGCACGATATCTTCCGAAGCTGCTGGATCGCGCAGAATGCGATAGGCCAGAGAATATGTGTAGCGATGATAACGTTCGTAGAGCACTTCAATTGCGGTTTCCTCACCTTTGCAAATTGCTGAAATAAGCTCTTCATCCGTTGGCCCAGACTTTGCCAATTCCTTTGTACTAGCTGCTTGCGTCTTTGCTGTTCGCAATGTATCTTGCAAGGAAGCTCCCCAACTTTTTAATGGATTCTGAGAGAGAGTAGTTTTTTCGCGCTCCGAAGTTATAGCTTTAGGTGTTAATACAAATATTGATGGAGCTTCAAGGGTCATAACCGTCATGTCATTCTTCTCCCTACGATTTAAATGGATCTTTTCAAATCTCTTGATTAGAAAGTATATTTGGAGTATATCACCTGTACTTTGCCTATCGATTACCGCAGGATTACCGCAATTCTACCGACACTATTGACACCTAAGTTACCGAATCGGATAATTACATATATAGGTAAGATGAGCTTGTTTGACAGATAACGGACATTCTTTCGAGATCAAGCTACTATGTGGATGAAATTTCTTTGGTGTAGTTGCAAGGATGAATTAGGGTTACCTTGATGGATTATGCGAAAAAAATGTTTGTGATCGACCTTTCACCTTTGAGGAGTCGAGCATGATAGATGTAACCACAACTCTAGAGGTATCGACACTAGGTCGGTTTGAGGTACGCCGAAATCAGGAGCAGCTTACAGGTGGAAACTGGAATCGACGTAAAGTTGTTGACCTCTTCAAGCTCTTGCTTTCAATAGAACAACACCGCCTTCATCGCGAGCAGGTGCAGGAGATCCTCTGGCCAATGTCTACTCTTGAACAGGCGGCTAACTCCTTTGGCAAAACACTCTATTTATTACGCAGGGCCTTAGAGCCTGACCTACTGTCTGGCAAAGGGAGCTCTTCTAACTATATCCAGCTCGAACATGACACCCTCTTGCTCATCCCAGATAGTTTGAGAATCGATGCCGACATTTTTGAATCTTCTACCAGGCAACTACAGGCTAAGATGCGAAGCCGCCCGGGTAAAGAATCAGGGAATCACATTCAAACGTTACTCGATGAGTTTGATTCTGTGTTAGCTCTCTACCATGGAGACTATTTACCAGAGGATCTGTATGAAGATTGGACACAGCGCAGGCGTGATCGTCTGCGTCGCGTTCATAGCTGGTTATTGGAGAATGGCGCCGAGTTGGCGCTGATGATTGGAAATGGCTTGCGCGCCTCTGAATACCTGCTTGAATTACTCGAAAGTAACCCGGCTGATGAGCAAACACATCGTCAACTTATGCTCGTGTATGCGCGAATGGGTCGACGAAGCGAGGCGCTTAATCAGTATGTATTGTTACGTAAAACACTAAAGGAAGAGCTGCATGCCTCTCCGTTGCCTGAAACCAATGAACTCTATCGCCAGATCCAAATAGGGCAGGTTTCTATTGATATGCGGGAATCGAGACTTGAAGGCAAGCATACCGCAGTAATGACCATAACTCATGAGGAATCGGCTCCACCTGCAGATACGCCCAATGACAAACTGCTTGAATATAGTACGGGTGAGCTACGTTTACATGAGAAGATCGACGAGTCAATAGGTCCGTCCCAGTTGGATCCTGAACGTATTTTACAGGCTGAATTGGTCGGACGCGAAGAGGAAATCTCTCTGATGCGACGAGCCTTTAAACAGGTGCATAATGGGCAACGACGAGTCGTGTTTATCAGTGGAGAACCGGGTATTGGTAAAACGCGCATTGCTCGAGATTTTACACGCTGGTGCGAAGAATCGCAGCAAGCAACCATTCTCTGGGGTTACTGCTATGAAATGAGTGGGCAGCTTCCGTATCAACCAATAGTTGATGCTATCAATGCTCATGTGCAGACCTGCAGTCCAGAGAAACTACGCTACATGTTGGGAACCAGCGCTTCTGATCTTGCCAAGATTGTGCCAGAAATACGTCTTAAATTGCCAGAATTGCCAGAACCAGAACCGCTTGGTCCAGAACCTGAACGCCGAAATCTCTATAATGCTGTCGCTCGGTATTTCAACGCATTGGCGGTTGAACGCCCATTTATTCTGGTCTTGGATGACCTGCAGTGGGCTGATGCTGCGACCTTGCACTTGCTGAACTATTTGACAGTACAGGGAGGAGTCAGCCCTTTCGAGAGCGTGAGTGGCAGTGTTAAAAAGAACTCGCTGCCGTTTTATGTGCTCCTCTACCGTGCAGGGGAAGTATATGAGACCCATCCATTGCGTGGTTTGATCGCTGCTTTGCAGCGCAATGGAGTAGGCGAGGAATTACGTTTACAACGCCTAACAGAAGAGCAGGTGCAGCAACTCTTGATTAATATGGCAAGGCAACCTGTAACTCCTGTTTTTGCTGGAGAGATTTATCGTCATACAGAGGGGAATCCATTTTTCATAGGTGAGGCTGTCAGATCGCTCATCATGGAGGGCAAGATCGTATGGACGGGAGAGCGCTGGCAAAGTACTGTAAAGGCAACTGAGTTAGAGATACCGCAGAGTGTGCGACTGTTGATTGAACGTCGCCTCGTCAATCTCTCGCCCGATTGTCGTACCACGCTCACTTTTGCCGCTGTCCTGGGACGTCAATTTAGCTCTGCGCTGCTCTGTAAGGCACGCAATCTCTCGGAGGAAGTCATTGCGGAACATATTGATAACGCAATTCAGATTCAAATACTTTCTTCGTTGATCAGCACTAACGCTATTGGAAGTGATGCAGCAGGTTATCGCGGGCAGGATATCGATCTTGCATTTACTCATGACAAAATTCGTGAAGTATTGTACCAATGGCTGAATCCTCTACGTCGACGCACATTACATCGCCAGGTGGCACAAGCAATCGAGGCGTATTATGCTGCTCATCTTCAACCTTACTACAGCCAATTGGGGTATCACTACCAGATGGCGGAGGATTTTACTAAAGCAGTGGACTACTTACTGAAGGCAGCACATCATGCGAGAAGCGTATATGCCTTTGTAGATGCAGGTAATTATGTCAAAACCACTCTTGATCTCTTGATTGGCGATGAAGAGCGCCCGCGTCGTGCCGCCTTATCAGGTCAGTTGGCCAACATCTATCTCTATACTGGACAAATGGATAGCGCTATGAAGGCAGGTCTGGCAGCCTGCGCACTCTGGCGAGATCTTGGAGACGATGTAAAACAAGCTGAAACATATCTTGACCTGGCGTTCTTCTGCCATTGGCAGGGACGAGAGTTGGAGTCCATCAAATATATCCAATGTGCTCTCGAAAGTATTGCAACACAACAGGATCAGGCTGCATTATTTGCAAAAGCCTATGCTCAATGGGGATTGGCAGCTACTGTTATGGGAGCGGCACCAGAAGCGCTTGAAAAGTTACAGCGTGCCGATGAACTGCATGAGAAGATAGGAGGAAATGATCCTTTCATCTTAGTTGTCTCATTATGGGCGAGGGCCTGGTGTGCATTTCTCACCGAATCTCCTCAACACATGCTCGCATATGCTTTGAAGGGAGTAGAGGTCTGCTACACTTCAAACAAACCCGACTGGGAACCGATGATGAATTATTCCGCAGCCTGGGCTTACATGTTACTCGGTCAAATCTCGCAGGGGCAGGAAGCGGCACATGCGGCTCTCAAGAACGCGCAATTGCACGGCGTCGTAGGCGCTCAGGGTTGGGCGAATCTTGTTTTGGCATTCCTGGCAATACAGGTGGGGCGCTGGGATGACGCACAACTGATAGGTGATAAAGCATATGCCATTGGAAGTATGCTGCATGACGCGGATTTACAAGCAAGGGTGCTATGGAGCCGTAGTGTGCGTGCCGGTTGGCAAAGCAATTGGGAGCAAGCTATCTCAGCTATTCTAGATGCTTTGCAGCTAGCAAAAATTGAAGGCGAAACCTCCATGGTCTATCCTTACTTGCTCGTACAAGCAGCAAAGTCATATTTTCATGCAGGCAGGTCGGAGGAAGCCCAAATATATCTCGAACAAGCAATGCAACTCGCGCTCAGTCGTCAATACCGCCAATTGCCTGCAATTGGTGAGCGTTTGCAGGGTCGTATCTGGCAGGCACAGGGTAGATTTGATGAAGCGCAGCCGTGTTTCGAGCGTTCCCTCGCAGGCCTTCTTGCAATTGACGATGTGATAGAGCATGCGCGTAGCGAAGAGGCTTATGGACTCTATTATAGAGCGCGAGATAAAGATGGAGATATGGAGCGGGGCCAATCGCTGCTCAAAAGCGCGCAGGAAACCTTCAAACAATTAGGTGTAAATGGCTAGAAAATTCTTTTCTATGAATTTACAGGATTTACAACACTATTTTGAAATACGTCAAACACGGCGCAGAGTCTTACAGCAACTGGTCACGCTTACTGGTGCCGGCCTGGCATTGGATGCATGCGGTTCGACTCCTTCAACTAAAACAAACCTGACGCCCACCCCATCGGGTCCAGGCAGTATTGAATCTATCAAACATATTGTGATTGCCTGCCAGGAGAATCGTTCCTTCGATACCTATTTTGGCTATTATGAGAAAGCCAGAAACTTTGGAATACCTGCTGGATATTCGTTGCCTGATGGCAAGGGTGGTAAAGCCACTCCCCATAAGTTTCACATCTATGATACCGCAGATATCAAGCATGACTGGCAAACGATTCATAGTGAATGGGATAATGGGAAAATGGATGGCTTTTATAGAACTGATGGGGCAAGCTCACTAGGTTATTATGATCGTTCCGATATACCATATTATTATGGGTTGGCGGATAATTTTACGTTGTGTGGGAACTACTTCTGTTATCAACTTGGTCCAACCTTGCCGAATCGCCTTGCTCTATGGGCAGGTACTACTGGTGGGATCACTCAGAACCATAAACTGCCACAGGGGTCTCTGGATTTCCCAACCATCATCGATCTGCTGGAAGATCACGGCATCAGTTGGAAATTCTATAACCTGGGCTTGCTAGGTCTGGGGAGTACACCCGAAATTGAGTTCATTAACGCCATGCCATCTTTTAAGCGCTGGTATAAGGATAAGCGACTGCATAACAGCGAAGAAACGTTCTTCAATGATATGAAAGCGGGAGCGTTGCCACAGGTCACCTTCGTGATTTCGGCTGCGTTTTATAGCGAGCACCCACCAATGAACATCGTGCTGGGTGAAAAGAAGATGGAGAGTGTGATCAATGCGCTCATCCAATCACCATTATGGACAAGCTCTGCCTTCATCATGACGTACGACGAGGGGGGTGGATATTTCGACCACGTGCCGCCTCCTCAGGTAGATGCTTATGGCATGGGCATGCGTGTGCCCACGTTTGTAGTGTCTCCCTGGGCGAAACGCGGCTATATTTCGGGGCAGTTGTATGAGCATAATTCCATTCTTAAGTTCATCGAGCGCCGTTTTGGACTCACATCGCTGGCAAGCGTTAACCATCGCTTCGATACCTCGACACCAGCATTCAACAACGATCTAGCGCATGGCAATGCAGGTCCTCCCGCACCTCCTCGTGATAGACTTGCGCACATAGGCGATTTCTACGAGGCTTTTGACTTCACGCAGAACCCCAATTATTATCCAAATCTGCCTACGTAGGATTCGTGTTTTCTCGCCGCTTCTCCAACCATTTCTTGATGCTTGCTTCTTTCCCTTGATGTCCAGGTTCGTAATAGTGGCGTCCCTTCAGACTCTCAGGTAAATACTCCTGAATCTGATTGGCTGGTGGTCTATCGGGGTCTTCAATCTGCATATCTTTGTAGTAATCATGTGCGTACTTGTAATCTTTGCCGTAATCGAGGTCTTTCATTAACTGTGTGGGGGCATTGCGAATCCAAAGAGGGACTGGCTCATTGCGGGTTTGCTGTACATCTTCCTGTACGCGGCTGTATGCCTCGTACAAAGCGTTGCTCTTTGGTGCTGTAGCCAGGTATACTACTGCTTGTGCCAGTGCAAGGTTTGCTTCTGGTAAACCCACAAAATGCACTGCTTGTTGCGCTGCTACACATACCAATAGTGCTTGAGGATCAGCCATACCTACATCTTCGGAAGCAAAGCGAATCAGTCGGCGCACGATATAGAGCGGGTCTTCGCCTGCTTCAAGCATACGTGCTAACCAGTACAGTCCTGCATCCGGGTCAGAGCCACGCAGTGCCTTATGCAAGGCGGAGATGGTGTCATAATGCTGGTCGCCACCTTTGTCATAGAGCAATGCACGGTGTTGCATTACATCCTCAACTGTAGAAAGCGTGATGTGTATAGGAACAGTCTCTTTTGATGCTTCACCACCTGCCTGTGCGGCCAGTTCCAATACATTGAGCGCGATACGAGCATCGCCATTTGCAAAAATCGCAATCTGTTGTAGCACTTCCTCGTCGATTGTAAGATCAAGTCGACCTAAGCCGCGCTCTTTATTTTCCAAAGTACGACCGAGAATGATTACTATTTGTTCTTCAGTCAGGCCTTTCAATACGAAAGTGCGCGAACGAGACAGGAGAGCCGAATTCACCTCGAAGCTAGGGTTTTCCGTCGTTGCTCCAATCAGTGTGACAACGCCGCGCTCGACGTGCGGCAGGACAGCGTCTTGTTGTGCTTTGTTGAAGCGATGAATTTCATCGATAAACAGGATAGTGCGTTGCCCAGAGAACTGTTTCAGCTTCTTAGCATCCTCCACCACTTTTCGCAGATCAGCCACACCCGCCGACACAGCGCTGAGGGTAACGAAGTGAGCATGGGTCAGACGAGCGATTACCTCTGCCAATGTCGTTTTACCGCTGCCAGGAGGACCCCATAAGATCATCGAGGGGATACGGTCTTCTTCGATACTGCGGCGTAGGACACGTCCTGGAGCCAAAAGATGTTCTTGACCGAGAATCTCATCTAGAGTACGTGGACGCATTCGAGCCGCAAGCGGCTCACCAGAGGATGTATTCTTTTTTGTGGATGGTGCGATATCTGGCCCGAAAAGGGATGATTGATCTGGCATAATTGTGATCTTAACATAATTGGTACACTGGCTGTTAGATTCATAGAATATCATTTTCAGACGACTATCGCCAATTTGCTAACTTGCCAAGTGCCAAACAAGCACTCGACAGGCTCTTTCCGGATAAAGAGCCTGTCGAGTGCTTGTTTGGCGATGGCGATCAGGTCGGCCAACATCCCCTGACCTGCCTGAAAACGTCCCGCTCCTGGTCCAATCACCGTCACCTGCTGAGGCGTGTCGGTTTGAATGACGATGGCATTGAGCAGTCCATCAATCCGAGCTAGTGGATCGCTGAGCGGAAGAGCTATGGGCTCAACACGCGCTTCTAAGAGCGCAAGACGAAGCTGTTTCATCCGTTTCCTTTCACCGTGATGGTTTCACATCACTAAACTCCAGAGGGCGCTCGTAAACTTACCTGACTCCAATAGGAGAGATATCGCTATTGTGCCACCATCGAGGAATTCATACAAGCCTCTTCCAGGTATGTCTCAAGCGTGTGGCTTT
>WNGM01006189.1_pt1 | contig 15295 bp, 17 predicted proteins | sample 5400571 | NCBI WGS metagenome assembly WNGM01 (sample SAMN13153378, study PRJNA577476) | soil metagenome | isolation source: 100 cm soil or saprolite under Garry oak tree replicate 2 | place: USA:California | collected 2016-06-15
AGCAGAGTACCACCCCGTGGGTGCGGCCGGAGCCCCAGCGTGGAAAGTACGCCCCGCATTCGATCTGAGACGCTTGAAAAGATGATACTGAGCACGTAAGCCGGTAATCCGGGAGACTTCTCTCGGAATCAACGTGAACCGAAATACGCCTTCACACATCCCATGAGATTCCGAAATAGTCGTTTGCGAATAGAATTAAGGTTTCAACGAAACCGAATCATATTTCAATGAGCAGAAATCATAGGTCACCGGTTGCAGTCCTCGCATGCCATCAGTTCAAGAGATCCGAGCGGCTCAACGAGCTCGTAAGAAGGCAAGACGACGAAGAATGTATTTGCTTGGGGCCCTTATCCTAGTAGCGATCATAGCAGTCTCCGTGGTCGTTTACGCTTACATCCAAGCTGGAGGTACAAACACCGGGTCACAGGCCGTCGTGTATGCCAAGCTCAACACGTCCCAAGGACTGATAGAAATTGAGCTCTATCAGAACGCGACTCCAAAGACTGTTACTAACTTCGTGAATCTGGCCAACTCAGGCTTCTACAACAACCTCGTCTGGCACAGAATCGTAAGGCAATTCGTGATTCAGGTGGGGGACCCGACTACTAGGAACGCTGGAGGCAACAACAACACATGGGGGCAAACCGGCTCTCAACAAACCATTCCCTTCGAGAGCGTTCCGTCTCTTCACAATTATGCCGGATATGTTGCCATGGCCCATCTGCCGAACGATGTCAATAGCGGCAGTTCGCAGTTCTACATCAACCTAAACGACACGAACAGCAGAAGCCTCGACGGTTCGTACACTGTCTTCGGAAAGGTCACTACTGGCATGAACGTGGCGCTTTCGATAGCGAATGTCCCGGTTTACTCCGGAACGAATCAACCCATCACCCCAGCGTATCTTACATCCGTCACAATCTCAAACAGCCCGTAACAGACTAATGGGCCCTCGACCTCAAACACCGACTCACTAAGCGACCTCGTGATGGAAACGCTTTGCCCACGGTGAACTTGTCACTTCGAAAGGAACAATCAAGGTCGAGCTTTATACGACTCAAGCCCCTAAGATGGTCAGCAACTTCGTCAGTCTGGCTGAATCAGGTTTCTGCACCAACCTGACATGACACAGAATTGTTGGGGGATTCGTGATCCAGACCGGAGATCCGAATACAGAGAACGGAGGCGGCAACCGGTCGACTTGGGGGAAGGGGTGGGTCCTCGCAGACCGTTCCTTTAGAAGTTCACCGTACTCTACGCAACGACATTGGCTATCCTGGTATGGCGCGCGCCACTGACCCCGGTCTACGCAGATTAGAATAGCCCATTGTATGATCAGCCGATTAAACCCGTGTATCTAGTCACTGTTCCGATCTCTGGCAGTTGATCGCGGCTCGCTATCTTGTGACCCTCTTCGGGGTCGGTTGTCATAATCTGATCTGAAAGTGAGGCATGCTTATGAGTGACAAACGCAGTGTTTCACGATGGGTCTTGGAGATTGGCCGTCGTTCAGAGTGTTGAACAAGCTACTCAGATGGCAATCGAGTTTGTTGGGAAGTACTATTCGTTCGTCTATCCTGTCGCGGCTACAAAGGAGAATTCACGCTGGATAGTCGACTTGGACATTTCATACTTCAGGCCGAGCTATGTCAGGGTGAAAATCCTGTCCGAAACGGGGGCCCTTGAGGACTTCAAGGTAACCCTGGGTCCACTCTTGTAGTCTAATCGGCGTGGCACCGACAAATGACGCCTCATCTACTTTTTTGTAGAGATCTCAACCATAACTGAAACGCTTCAATGCGACGTTAGCAACAGCGATTCCCTGGATCATGGTCGGCATAGAGATACGAATTTCTGCGGGAGACTGTCTGTTGTTGTTCGTTTTGATCTGTTTTAGCCATTCCTTGGCGTGATCGAGCACACGGATTGACATTTTTTGCCTCTGCAAGGAAACCGATCATCCTGCTAAACCATTCCAGAAATTCTAGAGGAGTTGCGCAACATTGCAGAAGTTCATTTCTCCACGCTTACTCGATTCATGGGAAAGCGTTTTAACCCTATTACCGTAAAAATGTCAGCTACACGGTTTCAGAAATGGCTGACAAGAGAGCAGTATTGATCGTAGTCGATGGAATGGGCGACAGGCCGCTCATCGACCACGACTACAAGACACCCCTAGAATACGCAAACACACCCAATATGGACCGACTCGCCAAAGGAGGACTGGTCGGATTACTAGATCCAATTTCTCCAGGCGTACGGCCCGGTAGTGACGTTGCAAATCTAGCACTATTCGGCTACGATCCGGCCAAGTACTATACTGGGCGTGGACCACTGGAAGCACTAGGCGCGGGCATAGACCTGGGACCCAACGACATTGCGTTCCGAGCCAATTTCGCAACCGTAGATGATGACTTCCGCGTTGAAGATCGGCGCGCGGGAAGAATCCGTAAGGGCGCGTCGAAACTCGCAAAGTCTGTAGGCGAGATCAAGGTCGAGAGCGTTCCTGGGATCAAGACGATCTTCAAACCAACCGTCGATCACAGAGCAGTACTAGTTCTCAGAGGGGAGAAACTCTCGAGAAATGTAACCGATACTGATCCTCAGGAAGAAGGATTGAAACTGGTGATATCCAGAGCTACCGACGGCTCGGAGGAGGCAAAGAGAACCGCAGCGGCCGTCAACGAATTTGTAAAGAGATCTCACGAAGCTCTAAGAGAGCATCCGCTAAATCAGGAACGCGCAAACGATGGCGAGAAGCCTGCAAACATTGTATTGACAAGAAGTGCGGGGACACGTCCTTCGCTCCCTAGCTTCAAGTCAATGTTTGATCTCAGGGGCGCGTGCATCTCAGGAACAGCCCTCATCAAGGGTATCGCAAGTGCCGCGGGCATCGATGTTATTGATGTCAGAGGAGCGACTGGCAGCATGAAGACAGACTATGAGGCTAAGGCGAAGGCCGTAATTGAGGGAGCCAAGGACAAGAACTTCGTCGTCGTCCACGTTAAAGCCCCGGACATCGCGGGCCACGACGCCGACTTCAAGGGCAAGGTCCGAGCCTTAGAGGAGGTTGACACACTCGTGGGACACATAATCGATGAGGTAGACATTGGCGCCAACTACGTAGCGCTTACATCAGACCACGCGACGCCTGTCGGATACGGATTTCACACCGGCGACCCCGTCCCAGTAGTAATCGCAGGACCAGACGTCCCGGCAAGTAGAGTCCTCAAACTCAGCGAAGCCAGCGCAAGCCGCGGAAACCTCGGACGAATACGAGGATTAGACCTGATGCCCATCCTCACCGACCTAGTGGGACGAAGCAGACTATACGGGTCCTAGACTCTTCAGCTTCCGAGGACCCTGTGCATTCCTCGTACATAGTTTGTACGACCTAGCACAAAACTTCACGCTCGTCAAAGCCTAAATCTTCGCGGGCTTCTGACTGCGTGATGAAACCCGAGACTCTGGGCATCTTCAGTTTCTTAATCTCGTTGATAGCCTTTCAGCTTTTGGGACTTTTGTTCTATGCTTCAGCTCTCTCATACTCTTCCAGTTTTTTCGGGGCTAGCACCGCTAGTACTATTCTACCTCTCATTGTCATTTTCACGATTATTGGAGCCGTACTGACGGGGCTGAAGGTCTACACCCTTGAGAGAAGCTAGAGTGTGAGTCGGGAGACCGATCAAACGAATTTGGAATTAGAGCGTTTACACCTTACAATCAGACGACACACTGCTCGACTGAGCGTTTGAATCTCTTCTAGACCACGGAGTACTGGAAGTTCTTCCAGATTCCCGTCGCGCCTTGCCCGTGAACGGAGACGCTCCCTTTCGAAGGGTCGATTGGATTGAGAGTGAACAGTCCGAACCCGAGCGTTATCTCGCCCAGCGAGACTGGTATTCCTTCGGCCTTGAAAAACGGTCTTCCATCGACATGCCACTTGGCCGTTCTCTTCGCATCATCGAGTCTCACAGAATAATGGTGCATTTTACCGGGTTCAGTGCGGAGCCCTGAAAACGGCGATTCAATCAGATACGTGAAAGCGGTCTTCTCATCTGTGAGGCCTGGAATCAATAACCGCTCGTAGATCGCACCAATCTTCCGTCCTGTCGAAATGAAGTCGAAGATCATCCCCGTTGAGAAGTCCATGACATTAAAGCCGGAGAACCCGTCTCGAAGGTCATCGGCATTGCCACGATAGGTCTCCGCCCCCATCTCGACCTCAAAGACAGTCTCAGCATCCTTGGACACCGGCAGTGTTCTGGTAGATCCTTAGAGCTGCTTAGGATCGTCAAACATGTGAACGTGATCGTGCTTACGTGTGAACGGATCGACCGTCACTGCCAAGCCTCCGTTCCTCGCTTCTAATCTCGCCGTCGGCTCTTCCCACGACCAGGTCTCACCATTCCCCATCGGGAAGCTGAGGATTTTCCACTTGGAAGGGTCTACGCTGCCCTTGGACATATCGTCGTACATTGCGGCTTCAGTCTTCAACAAGACGGATCGGTACCTCACGCCGATGACGAGCGGATATAATTGTTCTGAAAGACAGAATTTCAGAATTCAGATGTCTACGTAGGGTTAGCGCAGTTACCTGAGTTACCTGCTCGTCTTTGTCTTTTTTGGCCGGCTTCTGGGAGGGATTCGGGCTTTCGACGTTTTTCGAGTTGAGCGCTTCTCATACTTTGGCTGGTAAAGTTCGACCTCCAAGTCTCCCGGCATTCGTAAGTGAGTCAGCAGTCCCCATCCTTCATCAGTAGTCCCTGAAGAAAATTCGACTCCACGTGATTTCAAATCCTCAACAGTCTTGTCAATATCGTCGCAGTAGAAGGAGATCGAATGGTAGGCCTTGTCAGAGAGATGAACCCCTAGATCAGCCTTCGGAAGGTCGAAGATAAGCCAGCCCTCGCCTATGTCATTATGAGCAAGTCCCAGCTTATCCCGAATAAACGCTCGCACTTCTTCGGGATTCGGTGTATAGAACAAGCCATGCATTCCTTTGATCATTTGACCTCGGAACATCGTTAGTGTTACGCTGAATGTTTAAGCCTAGAGATGAAGTCAGGGAGCGACTAGGTTTCCTGCGAAGCGGCCCTGTACGCTGTCAAAGGCCTGACTCTTCGGTAGACGAATCTGACGAGCAAGTAGAAGCTGAAAACTAGCGTTGTTATGTAGAAACTCACTGGATAAGGGGGCCCGTAATACGCAATTGAAAGGCCGAGCCAAGTCGCTATCAGAGCAATAGTCACGGAGATCGTCATAGCTGTACGAGGTCGATTGGCTAATTGTTGAGCGATTGCTGCTGGAGTGACCATCAGCGAGAAGATGAGAAGTACGCCTACCACTTGCACAGCAATGGAAGTCGCAACTGCGACCAGAAGCATAAACACTATACCAAGTAAGAAAGTGGGCATTCCCTTAGCTTCTGCTACGTCCTCATCCAAGGAGGAGAATAGAAGAGGTCGATACACAACCACGACAACCGCCAAAATTATCACGCCGGCGGCAAGAGTCAGAAGCACATCGCTACTACTAACGCCAAGTATTTGGCCGAACAGAATAGAGTATGTTTGGCTCGAATTCCCGGCGTAGAGACTGATGAAGAGTACCCCTAGGCCGAGCATGAACGCAAGAACTGTGCCGATGTGAACGTCACGATGTGCGGCTCGAGGGCTGAGAACTGCCATTGCCGAGCCGCCTACCCCCGTAAACAGTAGTAGACCGTAAACGGGACTGACAGCAAACAAGACGGCTCCGGCCGCTCCAGCGAATCCGATATGGGAAAGAGCGTGGGCGGCAAACGACGACCGGCGCAGCACGACAAAGTAGCCGACAATGCCTGCGATGACTGCGACGATTGTGCCGGCTTCAATTGCATGTTGCATGAATGGGTACCGAAAGAGTTCCTGAAGATCAGTAACGAAATTTACGCTGAAGGGCATGCTATTCGTCACCGTGGTGCTGTTCAATGCCTACTATCGCAACATTACCCCTAGAATCATGCAGAACCTCAACGGGGACTCCGTAGAGCGCTGTGAGAGATTCTGATGTCAAGACTTCTTCCGGCCTTCCTGTTGCAACTTTGCCATTCGCGATAAATATCACCTTATCGAGAAAAGGTAGAAGGGGATTGATGTTGTGGGCTATCAGCAGTGCTGTCACGTTTCGTGATCGGACTACGCTATTCACAAGCTGAACCAAGTCCTTCTCATGCCTTAGATCTAGATTCGACAACGGCTCATCCAGCAGTAACAGTTCGGGACCGCTCACCAAGGCCTCCGCAAGAAATATCCTCTGCAATTCTCCTCCTGACAGGACGCTTAGAGGTCGATGGGCTAGTTCTTGTGCCCCTACATCTTTCATCGCGCCAAGAGCTGTTTCGCGGTCCCGTCCTGAGAGACTGACTCCCCAATTTTTGCCCGAAAACGCCAGTCTCACGAGTTCGAGAGATTCAATATTTGTCTCACTGTCGATCCCATGACGCTGAGGAACATAGCCAATCAGGGGATTGCCACGTCTTGGCTCGGCATTGAATACCTCGATATTGCCACCCAGAGGTTGCTGCAATCCGAGAATCAGTCGAAAGAGAGTGGTCTTGCCTGCCCCGTTGGGGCCGATAATCGCTACAAACTCGCCACGATTAACATTGAAACTGGCCTCTCGCCAGACAGTGTTATTCGAGTAACCTGCTGTTAGATTTCTGGCAGAGACGACTTCGGGAGCTCTCGTGTTCAGTCATCAATGTCCATAGGTTTGTGAGTCGAGAGCGCGCTGAAGATCGATCAACTCTGCGTTCATCCAATCTTGGAAGCGAATATCGGTCGGTTGAACGGTCTCTGTTATGCCTACAATTGGAATCAAATGTGCAACGGCCTCAGCCTTGAGCATTATGGTAAGTTGTGTCGCAGTTTGCTCATTGAATACCAGCATTGTTGCGTTTCCAGGTTGAGTGCCGTTGATGATCTGTTGTTCAAACATGATTCTGTCAGGAGTCGTCGGATCGTTTCCTTCGGACACTGCTTTCATGAATTGGGGAGGAGAGATGAGGCTAAGGCCAGTCTCCTCGGCAAGATAGACGAAGATGCTTTCCGTCGATGCTACAGGCCTCCCCGCATACTTTGCAGCAATCTCGTTGATCCGACTATTATATTGTCTGAGGGACACGTTCAGACTTGAGTATAGCTGTCCGTAGTACGCGGCATTGGTGCTATCGACGGTGACAAGGTCTGAATACATCGCATGTACAGTTTTATTTACATAACTCGGGCTATACCAGAAGTGCGGGTTGTCCCCAGCCTGTTTCCCAAGGAGATTTGCTACGTTCAAAACTTTCTGACTCGGGTTATTGTTTGCTGAAAGGAGTCTTAGAGCCCAATCGTCATAGCCAGCGCCGTTAACAATGACGAAATTTGCGTTCGCAATCGCCCGAGCGTTCGCCGCATTGGTTTCGTATTCGTGAGGGTCTGCGTTCGGATCGGAAACGATACTCAGCACCTGCGTGTGGGTTCCTCCGAGCTGTGACACCAGGCTGCCCCAGAAGTTTTCGGCGGCGACAACTTGTACCTGGTTTGAACTCGTTTGGGATGCAGGCCCGTTGAAGTACAATCCGGCTGCCGTAGCCGTTAAGAGGATGACAGCTAGGACCGCGGCGATGAGATATCCTCTTCCGATTCCGTATTTCTCCATGAACTGTGAGCACAGGAGTGGGGCAAGTGGCTATTAAGTATTTGTCAAACATTATTAACTTCCGCATTTAACGTCGCATATTCAATACTGAACTCTGCTATCTGATCATCATAGCTCCTTTAAGCCGTTACGACCTTCTACCGCGGGTGGATTGACTTTGAACCTACGTTAATAGCAATTGGCTAAAAGCTATATAATTATTGTTAACCATCTCCGTGGTGTCGAAAATGGCAATTGTCAGCTTATCCTTTCCCGATCAGATGATAAAAGAGATGGACCAGATCCAGAGATCGGGAGGATTCGCCGGTCGATCCGAACTCGTGAGATCAGCAATTAGGTTGTTGCTGGAAGACTCCAAAGAAAAGAACGCTCTCTCGGGACACATGAACGCCATCATAATTGTAACTCACGACGAGTCCAACGAAGCGCCGATAACAAGGCTCAAACACGAATTCGATGACATCGTGAAGACACACATCCACAACAAGATCAGCCAAACCAACTGCGTCGAGCTCTTCCTCCTAGAAGGGGATGCAAAGAAAGTGGGGTCGATGGCCCACGAATTCCAGAAAGAGGACAAGTTGAAGAGCGTCAAGCTCGTCATGATCGAGTAAATGTTAACCGTTAGATGTACGTCTACGCTTCGGAAGCTTTAGGATCCTGCCTAGGCGTCGCCAGGCTGTTCAGTTCATCAAAGGCGACCGCACCGTCAACAAGGTTCTGATAAGTTCCTTCCTCCAACACCTCCTTGGAGGCGCGCTTTAAGAGACCCATCGCCGCATACGAAGCACTTGGGCCAAAGCTAACGCGAGCAACGCCCAGCCTCTCCAGCTCGCTGACAGGAGGCAACCCCTTTCTAACCATGACATTGATGGGAAAATCAAGCTCCTTCACAAAGCGTTTGATAGAAACTGGCTCAGTCAGACCCATAGGATAAACGCAATCAGCCCCCGCGTCTCTGTAGGCAACGGCACGGCGAACAGTTTCTTCGAACTTAGCCTCATCGTCACCGGTTCCAAATCTCAGCGCGTCGGTTCGAGCATTAACTATGAGAGGAATATCTGAAGTTTCACCAAGTCTTCTGATGGCTTTGACATTCTCGACCTGTTTCTCGACAGGAAAGAGCTTCTTCGTTGCATGAGCGAAGTCTTCGATGTTTATTCCGATTCCCCCCGCTTTCAAAATCGCCTTGACAGTGGCCACCACTTCATTCGTAGTCTTACCAAATCCAGCGACGATGTCCACCGAGAGTGGGACCGACAGGACCCTAGCTATTCTTTCGACAGCAGACACGAATTCATCACGACCCATCACCTCACCGTCCGGGTAGCCGAGCGATATCATGAGCCCAGCACTAGACGTTGCAACCGCGGGGAATCCCTCATTTTCAAAAACGCGTGCGCTTGGGACATCCCATGCGTTCGGAAGAATCAGTATCTTCTTCCCATGGTGGAGTTCACGGAAATCTTGGGCTCTATCCTTCTGAGACCGCAACATAGGTCCGACGAGCTGCTAGTCGCGTTTCGTTCCATCTATCTGCTTTTGCGTCGAGAATTCGTTGAGATCTTGCCTGGCTTGGTCGTCAAATTTCCTCTCCAACACGTCGGCAAACTCATGGCCCAGGGTCAGTAGTGGATCGCGTGCTGCTCTGAAGACTGTGATGAGGAACTCGACATGACCGCCTTTCTCGCGGTATGAGAGCAACCCGTCATAGTAGCCAGGCCTGCTTCCTCTTACAGGCGGAGGAGGCTTTGAACTGTATTCGATGAATACTCGACTCCTATCAACATCATACTTCTCACATAAGAATCCTAGGAAATCGGCGAAGCCTTCCGGGTACTGAGTGGAAATCACGTGGCATCACTAACCCTAGCTCAGCAATCGCCCTCTCAGGGTTCCAGATGGAAGAGTCTTATGAAGGAAACGCCTAGCTCGGTTAGCTCTAAAGAGAATCTAGAGGCTTAAGCTTTGATTTCTTGGGAGGACGCCTACAAAACCACACCTCCGTGGGATATCGGCCGTCCTCAACCCGCATTTGTAGAACTTGTCCGCGCTGGCGAACTCAACATGGGCGGGGTGCTCGACGTCGGCTGTGGGACCGGCGAGAACTCTCTGTACCTCGCCGAGAAGGGATTCTCAGTCGTCGGTGTCGACCTTTCAACCCGCGCCATCGATGCAGCGAAAGCGAAAGCCATCGAGAGGAAATTGAAAGTTTATTTCCGAATTGCAAACGCGCTCTCGCTAGACTTCAAGAACGGTTATTTCGACAACGCCATAGATTCAGGTCTATTCCACACGTTCAATGACAACGACAGAGTCGATTTCGCGAGCGAGATCGCGCTAGTCCTCAAGCCGGATGGAAGATACTTCATGCTCTGCTTCAGCGACAAAGAGCCCACAAACTGGGGCGGACCACGGAGGATTACCAAGGAAGAAATCGAAACAACGTTCTCCCCATTTTTCGACATCAACTACATTCGGGACGCCTATTTCGCTACTCGAATCCATAATAACGGTGGGAGAGCCTATCTGACATCGGCAACGAAGAAGTCTGGTTGATACCGCGACGCTACACAAATCGTCTCAAGAATACTGGCCTACTCGTCTTTTTCCTTTCTCACTTGTTCCTTTACTGATTTGAAGAACTCGGAATTCTCAATTCGCCCAGCCTCCGAGTGTACGGCGTCAAGGTCAATCTTGAGTCTGGTGCTTGTTATCTTTCTCCTCTTGAAGACAAGAAACGCCGCAATTAGAAGTGCCGCTATTATCGCGGCAATGATACCAAAGTAGTAAAGCGGGAAACTAGCTGCCGAGTTGTTTTGAATGGTGATCGCTCTTGTTGCTGCGCCGGTGTTAGGAGGAGATTGTGAGTCTGATGCCTTAACGACTAATGACCATAGTCCGCCAGTGTCCGATGAACGTACTGTATACGTGCCTACCCACAATCTCAAGTTGGTATCGAAAATCATTGGGATTGAATTGTTGACTGCTGGTGTTCCGGCGTACAGCAGGAATCCCGCGACCGTACCGGATTGGAAAATTGTCCCGTCGGGATACGCAATGGTCGAGTTGCTGGTCAACCCCGATGCTGGTGTTGGCGGTGACGCTGATACCCATGCTGGCTGGTGTCAATTGTGGGCTATTCGTGACCTTCACTCCGGGCCCAGTGTTTCCATATGCGTCGCTGTAGGCATGTCCCGTTAATGTCGCAGTCCAGACACCTGTCTGATTGGTTATTGCGGTGGTGTAGCTTGCGTTAAACGTCTGAGTCAAGCTGTCGTATATTGCAGTGAGAGTCACGTTGCCCCCTGTGGGTCTTGCTAATGTCAGAAGAGCGACTCCCGTGGTCGGAATGGAGGCGTCGGGGTAAACAGGCTGGAAGGAAAATTTCATCGTTTCAGTCCTCTGATATGTGGATTTGGAAGACAAGATTCCTGCGACGGACATAATCGCTACTCTTACCGAGAAGGTCTGAACATCGGGTGGGCTCTTCACGGTACTGGAACCGGTCAGGGTCACGATGTAGTTGTCAATCGCGCTGTCAACGGGTATCTTCCAACTGTCGACAGCGAGACCAGTGACGGTTGCGAAGATCGAATCCGAAAATACAATTGTCGACGTTGTCTGCGTCCTTATCGTTACCCCAACAGGTTCGGAGGCGTTGTATCGGCTACCTTGAAGATTGACAGTCTGAGTTCTCTCATATGCTGGATTATCAGTAACACCCAGGATGAAAGAACTCGTGGCAACGGAAGGCATAGCGAAGGGGGCTAGTTGATCAACCGACGCCGAATACTGACCGGCCAGCGAATTCGAGCCTGAGAATGACACGCCTGGATAAGGCACCAGAATGCTGAACTGATCTTGGCCGGGAGATGTAGTGTAGTTGATCAGCTGCGACTTGAATGTTGTACCCGACGGATCCCTCACCGAGAACCTGAACACGAACGCAGTGCTAGTCGTAACGGGATTGAATTTGACTGTGAGGACGAGAGAGACAATACTGCCTTCTTGAGAATACGCCGGCACCGGGTTTAGGGTATACGGACTGTCCGCGTGAACCCCCGGCATTAGACCCATTAACAACAGTGGCGACAAGGTCGCCAGGCCGAGCAGTAAAACGTACGAGGTAACCCTATGAAACGGCATAGCATCTTCTCTGAATGGTGGACTGAAACTGAGATTCGTAATGAACGACTAAAGCGGCTCGTAACCTCCAGTACTGACTCGAAGTATCGAGCTGGTTCGGCGTCGCTCTTGCAGCGAAGCTGTGGGCGCTCAGTTGTCAATGGACAAACCAGGGTCCTAAGGTCTACTCGGGCATCGGTGGGGATTGCCGAATTCTAAGCCTGATGGGCACGAGAATGCAAATCTTGACGTCTAACGGTTCCGAGTTCGAGCGGGCGCTGAGACCAGCTAGGGCACCTTCAAACGTCCTGGTAGGGCTCACCCTCCTTTTCTGAGTTTTCGAAGGAGGGTCGGCTATGCACTTGATAGCTTGAGATTGACAGTTCCATCTTTGGATTGACATAACAGTCGAGATCTCTCATACAACGACCCATTGTACAGCTTTCAAAACTGTTGATTCATATTGTCTGAGAGGATAGGACTGGTGGGAAAAGGAATGAAGACAAGACTCGTAGCTCTGCTAGCGGTAGCATTGATTGCCGCAGTATCACCTGCTGTCATGTCCTTGGCAGCAGGCGCAAGCTCGGCAGCGGCGCACGCGAATCATCCAACTGGCCGGCCTGGAACTGTACCCCCGTGCGACTTCGACCATCCAACTTCGCTTCCCCCGCAAGCCTCACCGAACGCTACAGCAGCCCTAGCTGCCCGCGCAAGTCACTGCCCAACCACAACAGCCGCGTAAACAGCATAGAAGAGCGATAACCGATTTCCCTAACCCCCTTTTCTTTTTTGCAACTTTAGTGCGAAAGCGATTGCCTTGACCACAGAGTGTCTAGACAGTTCTGTCCCAGTTGACCCGTTACTTGGGGTACTACCGCGATAGTAACACTTTTATCCTGTCCGGTTCGAGTGTCAGCTACCCAAGAGGAGATACAATGGCATTGAAGATAATGCTCTTCTTCGCCGTGGCGGTTCTCTCTTTGGGAGCACTACCATTCCTCGCACGACCAGTCGCGGCAGACACTAGCACAGGCACACCCGGACAGCCAAACCAGAGTTGTCAAGCCGTATTCCCCACCGGACCACTAACCCCTGCAGGCTTTAACACGGCAGGATTCGCCGTAGCAGATAGCCATTACGCGGGTAACGGACAGAATACCCAGACGCCAGCAAACTCGGCAGCCGTCTCACAGTATGACGTCGCGTGTTTCCAAGCAGGCCAACACTAGAGAACTGCCAAAACCCCCTTTTTTTGTTGGGTGAGGGACTGAGATATTCGCCTCCGGCGAATTCTGGCTTAGGTCATCTCGTAGGGTAAGTAATTTGCGTGTTCTCGACTTGAGCCCATTCCGTGAGAATGCGTTTTCTTCGGCTGGGTCGACGTCATGATATTCTCCACTTCGATCCCCTAACAAACAGGGCGTCAGCGACCAACGACCGATGACCCTTCTAGGGTAGAATCTCAGCGTACAAGATCGCCGTAGTATCCCGACTATTCAACAAAGCCCGCGATCACAAATGATGCGTAGGAAATCCTTCCAGGATCACGTTGAGTGTCCGATAGTCAGAATAGACATCAAGGAGCACTTTCAATCGCAATCATGAAGACTTGCGTTGGTATCCGCATTTCGGACGTCCATTTGAGCATTATCAACGACGATGCGACGTGGCAGCAAGAAACTAATAGAACTTCAACACTATCAAGTACACCTGAGGCCCTCAAGAATGACTGAAGAATTCACACGGGTAGCCGCTACCTCGGAGATTCAGGTAGACAAGATGAAGATGGTGCAGTACGAGGGCCAGGCTATCTGCTTGGCAAACATCATAGGCAAATACTATGCTATCCGAAACACCTGCACGCATATGGGAGGACCACTAGCCCAAGGAAAACTGGAGGGGCATGTGGTTGAATGTCCCTGGCACGGGTCACGATTCGATCTTACAACCGGCGAAGTAAAGAGGGGGCCTGCGCAGACTCCAGAACCAGTTTTCGAAGTCAAAGTCGAAGGTACAAGTATTCTCATTCGACCCAAATAACAACTGTTCCCACAACCCGGTATATTTTGTGATTCGGTGTCCAAATTGCGGAAACGATCTGGTGTATTCTCCAATTCCTCCACTATTCCTATGCTTAGAGCGAATGGCTGGGGACGTAATCACCATCAACATCCGATGCAAACCATGGATTTCAGAAAATGCATCCGCCAGAGACTTGCTCAGGATGACAGACCGGATCGAGAATTTAGCGCCTAGACTCATTTCATAAAGGGGCGAGCCTAAGCTGAGCGAATCTTTAGCTTCTATCGTCGACTCGTCGTTACTTAAATTGCTTTATAAGCGGTCAAAATCATGGGTCTAATCGTCGAACTTGGCGTCCCTGCAAGGTCAGCTCAATCGAAACTCATTCTCTCTCCGTTTCAAGATAGAAACGTGATTTGCGTTGTCTGACAAGGGTAGGGCTTTCATCAATATTGAGAATGTTGTCGCATCTGTCACCCTGAAGCAACGAATAGACCTCAATGCAATAGTCAGAATTTTCCCTGGGGTAGAATATCGACCCGAGCAATTTCCCGGTCTTGTCTATCGTCTGAAGAAGCCGAAGACTGCCACGCTCATATTCAGTTCCGGCAAAATGGTCTGCACCGGATCAAAATCAGAACGCCAAGCACACAAGGCCGTGTTGAAGGTGGTTGACGAACTGAAGAAAGGGGGAATCGTGATCGTTGGCCGACCAGTAATCGTGGTCCAGAACATCGTGGCGTCCGCGGGTCTTGGAGGCACCATCGACCTAGAGAAGGTCGTTTACAGTTTGAAGAAAACAATGTACGAGCCTGAGCAGTTTCCAGGACTAATCTACCGCATGGACGAACCGAAAGTGGTAATTCTGATCTTCGCCAGCGGCAAACTAGTCTGCACTGGGGCGAAAAAAGAGATTCAGGTTCACATCGCAGTCAACAAGCTGCAGGAGACACTCGAGGCGAAGAATCTGATCATGTACGAGGGCCCCGAGAAGCCCCGACTCCCACCTATCCCGACAAAACCAGCAGACTAGGTCGAGTCTCAATTTGTGCGTTGCATCCGCGCAATGAAATAGCCCGCGGTCCGATCGCGGTGGGGATAAAACCTACGACAATCAGCAAGGCCCATCAGACCCGGTGACCCATATTTTTCGAGGATAGGTCGAGTCTCAAATTCTGGATGAGACTTAAGAAATGCTGATACGATAAGTTCGTTCTCCTCAACCGCCAAGGAGCACGTGCAATAAAGGATCCGTCCCTGCTCACAAACGAGCGACGCCGCTGATTCGAGGAAGTGGTGCTGAAGAATCGAATAGCGAGCTACTGACCGGGGAGAGAGGTGCCATTTCATTCTCGGATTCCGATCAAAGACTCCGGTACCTGTGCATGGGGGGTCAATGACGACGAGGTCGAAGCTGTCACCAAGACCGAGATGTGAAACATCACTAATAATCGGT
>WNGM01005605.1_pt1 | contig 15293 bp, 11 predicted proteins | sample 5400571 | NCBI WGS metagenome assembly WNGM01 (sample SAMN13153378, study PRJNA577476) | soil metagenome | isolation source: 100 cm soil or saprolite under Garry oak tree replicate 2 | place: USA:California | collected 2016-06-15
TCGCGGAAGTCGCGGCTCATGACGGATGAGGCCCAATGGTACGTCCGCGTGGGCGACGAATTTGCGCGCCACGAGTCGGTCAACCATTGGCAGAAAGAATACGTGCGCGGCGATGTCTACACCAACACCGCAGAGAACTATTTTTCGATTCTCAAGCGCGGCATCTACGGCGTGTACCAGCACGTTTCAGAAGCGCACTTGCATCGCTATTTGGTCGAGTTCGATTTCCGCTACTCAAACCGCGCCGGGCTCGGCGTGAGCGATGGGGAACGGGTGGTGAAGGCTCTCAAGGGTATCGAGGGCAAGCGCCTCACGTACCGGCCGACTGACGATGCGCTCGCGAGCTAAACGGTTCCTGCGCTGGCGGAAGCGCAGAAAGGATTAGGCATGTCGCTGATAACGAGCATAAGCGGGGAGCGGGACCAGCCCGAAACTCACAAGCTCAACCTTTTCCTACCATTCGCGGGTGGGAAAATTTTTGTAGAAATTCCCGCGCCAGGACTTCTATTCGCTCCAGAAGATAATGGGGGTCGGAAGTGGGATCTGGCGAGGCGGGCAATAGATGCGCTTCGCGCCGAGATACCCGCTGCGTAAGCGTCAACGTGATTTCACCATCAGACTCGCGAACGTCGAAAAACATCGTGGTCTCTCTTGCGCGCCTAGCGTTTTTCCACAGGCTTCCGCTTTGCGGGACTCTTGCGCTGCTTTCCCCTAGCCTTACCGATCTTCATTTCGTCGTGTCGCTTGGGCGGCTGACGGACCAGCGCGCCCATAATGCGACGCGCATCCTCCAACTCGCGATCTTTAGCCATTGGCTGACAGTACCCTCGATCTGGATCAAGCATTGGGCTGGCCGGAAGCTGACAACCGTATCGACTCCGCTGCGCACGTGCATGCCTTCGGGATGATAGCACTAAGTGCTGCCATGATGGAGGAGGCACTTACGCTCCTGCTCGCTCAGCTTCTCCGGATGGACAGGACGATAGCCATACCACTGATCCACAAGTTAAGCATCAGGGAACGTTCAGATTTGCTTCGGCAGCTGACGATGGCCCACAAAACTGGCGATGCTCGCCTCACCGATTACCTCTTGTATGCAATGGAATGTTTCGAAATCTGCAATGAAAACCGGAACATCCTGATTCACGCCTTGTATGAAGGCGTAGACCGCACCACCGCGACGATGAGGGTGTCAAAGCGGTCGAAAAACAATCCGCTCAACGAATTTAAACTGGAGCTTCCGCTACCGATGCTTCGGCAAACGGCCGACGAAATTGGCAACACCGTAAATATGATGCTTGATATCTGGTTCTGCCTTACTCGTCGGCCTTCGAATACATTGATAAGAAAACCTGCTCGACCACATAGGCTGACCCCGAGTCAGCCTCAAGCAACTCCCCCAAGCGTTCCACCCCCGCCTGGATCATTGCAGGGGTGATCTCGGGTTGGTCGCCGGCCTGTCGGGCGCAGCTATCGGTTGACTCGTGGGCTTTTGTCAAGTATATAATCGCCCACGAGTCAGGAGATCACAGCGGCAGATTGTCGTGCTTGCGGCCCGGCATCTCGACCTGCTTGTGCTTCAGCATCGCGAGCGCGCGGGCGATGCGGCGCCGCGTCGAGTGCGGCTGGATCACCTCGTCGATATAGCCGCGCTCGGCGGCGGCGAACGGCGAGAGGAACCGCTCCTCGTATTCCCGGGTTCGCTGCGCGATCTTTTCCGCATCGCCGATGTCCTGGCGGAAGATGATCTCGACCGCGCCCTTGGCGCCCATCACCGCGATCTGCGCGGTCGGCCAGGCGTAATTGACGTCGCCGCCGATGTGCTTGGAGGCCATGACGTCGTAGGCGCCGCCGAACGCCTTGCGGGTGATCAATGTGACCAGCGGCACGCTCGCCTGGCTGTAGGCGAACAACAGCTTCGCCCCGTGCTTGATCAGCCCGCCGTATTCCTGCGCGGTGCCCGGCAAGAATCCCGGCACGTCGACGAAGGTCACGATCGGGATTTTGAACGCGTCGCAGAACCGCACGAAGCGCGCCGCCTTGCGCGAGGCGTCGGTGTCGAGCACGCCGGCGAGCACCATCGGCTGGTTGGCGACGAAGCCTACGGTGCGCCCGGCGATGCGGCCGAACCCGGTGACCATGTTCTTGCCGAAGCTCGGCTGGATCTCGAAGAAATCGCCTTCGTCCACGACCTTGAGGATCAGCTCCTTCATGTCGTAGGGCTTGTTGGGGTTCTCGGGCACGAGGGTATCGAGCGAGCGGTCCTCGCGGTCGGCATCGTCGAACGAGGGCCATTCCGGCACGCCGTCGGCATTGTTGGCCGGCAGGAAATCGATCAGCCGGCGCATCTGCAGCAGGCATTCGACGTCGTTCTCATAGGCGCCGTCCGCGACCCCGGATTTCGTGGTGTGCACGCCCGCGCCGCCGAGCTCCTCGGAGGTGACGACCTCGTTGGTCACGGTTTTCACCACGTCCGGGCCGGTCACGAACATGTAGCTCGTGCCCTCGACCATGAAGATGAAATCGGTCATCGCCGGCGAATAGACGTCGCCGCCCGCGCACGGTCCCATGATCACCGAGATCTGGGGGATCACGCCCGAGGCGATGACGTTGCGCTTGAACACTTCGCCGTAGCCGCCGAGCGCCGCCACGCCCTCCTGGATGCGGGCGCCGCCGGCGTCGAACAGGCCGATGATCGGCGCCCGCGCCCTGAGCGCCATGTCCTGGATCTTGGTCATCTTCAGCGCATGGGTCTCGGACAAAGAGCCGCCGAACACGGTGAAATCCTTGGCGAACACGAAGATTGTGCGGCCGTTGACCGTGCCCCATCCGGTGACGACGCCGTCGCCGGGGATTTTGGTCTGCGCCATGCCGAACTCGTCGCAGCGGTGCTCGACGAACATGTCGAACTCCTCGAACGAGTTGCGGTCGAGCAGCAGCGCGATGCGCTCGCGCGCGGTGAGCTTGCCGCGCTTGTGCTGGGCGTCGATGCGCTTCTTGCCGCCGCCCAGGCGCGCGTGGCCGCGGCGATGCTCGAGCTTTTCGAGGATGTCCTTCATCGGGTCCCCTGTGGCCGGCCTCGCCAGCTGGCATAGCAGACGCGCCGGAGCGCTCCAATTCTACCGCGAGTCGGCCCGTAGCCCGGATGGAGCGCAGCGAAATCCGGGGGCGGAGCTTGCTCTTCCCGGATTACGCCCCGCTCCGCGGCGCTCCATCCGGGCTACGTTTCTCCTCCATGGCCGCGAGCAGCGTTGCGGCCGCCTGCATTTCGGCAAAGCGAAAGACGCGGCGCTCGAGCGCCAACGCATCGCGCCCCCATTGCTCGAAATTCCAGTCCTCGTCGACATGGGCGGCGTGCCATGCGTCCTCGACACTCAGCCTCCCGCGCAGCACCGCCAGCGCCAGCAGCGCCGAGCCGGTCAGCGCCGTCATCGAATGCAGCGCACCGAGCCGCCATGGGTCGTCGGGAACGGCGCGTCTGGCGCGGGCGAGCGCGGCTGCCGGCTGCTCGACGAACACCACGCCCTCCGACAGGGCGAAGCTCGCACCGAGCTCCTCGCGCGCCCAATCGAGCACCGGATCCCACAGCGCGGCCTGTCGCGCGGCGAGGCCCGGGACATCGGCCCGGTAGACCAGCAGGTCGGAGGCGAGATATTTGCCGATTTCGGCCGCGACCGGCGCCGCCGCCGTCCTCACGCCGTCGAGGATCGAGTTCGCGAGGCGGGTGAGCGGCATGCGCGCCGGATCGATGTGCTCGCCTTGCGCCTCCCATTCGTCCGCAATCGCTTGCGCCAGCGCGCGCGTCGGGACGGCGAGAGGATGCCGCGCCGGCGTTCTTACCGGCCGGCCGTCGAGCAGGAGCCGGAACTCGCCCTCCGCTTCCCCGACCCCGGCCGATCGATAGAACCGCCGCGGCAGTTGCGGCCGCCCCGCCCGGCGCGCGGCTTCCACGGGGTCGATCGGCTCGCCGCGGAAGAGATCGTCGAAGATGTCGCGCATGGCCCGGATTTAGCCCTTGCCGGGGCGGCGCGCGAGCGGCATTGCATCCGCGCCCGGCATCCGCGCCCGGCCGGCGGCGATGTGTGCCGCAAGATCAACGAATTTCAAAGGTTTCCATCGGAATGTGGAAACCGCATGAGCTTCGCCGACGGCGGGCGCGGCAGGCGGGCACAATCCGGGCCGGATCGCGTTGAGAGGTAAAATCGGCAAGCCTTTCAAAGGCTTTTGATCGCTGCTTATAAAGGTGGCATTCCGGGCTTCGGTCCACTAAATTCCCCCCGGATTCGGCGCGCAGAACCGCCGGAGCCGGGGGCAAGAACCAAGGAAACCGTTCCGCGACCTGCCTCGAAGCGAGGCCGGGGACGCGCGGTCGAGGAGGAAATGAAACCGACCGACATCTCGGTGCCGGACTATTTCCACAAGGTGGTCGACTGCCAATGGGCCTGTCCGGCGCACACGCCCGTTCCCGAATACATCCGGTTGATTGCCGCGGGCCGCTATAGCGATGCCTACATGGTCAATTGGCATTCGAACGTGTTCCCGGGAATCCTCGGGCGCACCTGCGACCGGCCGTGCGAGCCGGCGTGCCGGCGCGTGCGGGTGGAGAACGAGCCGGTCGCGATCTGCCGGCTCAAGCGCGTCGCCGCCGATTACAAGGACGACATCCGCGCACGGCTGCCGAAGCCCGCGGCGGCGCCGGGCCCGCCTCGCTGACGGTCGCGCGCGACCTCGCCCCGCTCGGCTACGAGCTCATCCTGTTCGACCAGGATCCGCAGGCCGGCGGCATGATGCGCACCCAGATCCCGAAATTCCGCCTGCCGGATTCGGTGATCGACGAGGAGGTCGGCTACATCCTCGATCTCGGGATGGAGTTCCGCGGCGGCCGCCGCATCGACAGCCTCGAGACGCTGCTCGGGGAGGGTTATGACGCGGTCTTCGTCGGCTGCGGCGCCCCGCGCGGCCGCGACCTCGACATTCCCGGCCGCAAGGAAGCGGCGACGAACATCCACATCGGCATCGACTGGCTCTCCAGCGTCTCGTTCGGCCATATCCACAAGATCGGCAAGCGGGTGATCGTGCTCGGCGGCGGCAACACCGCGATGGATTGCTGCCGCTCCTCGCGGCGGCTCGGCGGCGAAGACGTCAAGGTGGTGGTTCGTTCCGGCTTCGAGGAGATGAAGGCGTCCCCCTGGGAAAAGGAGGACGCCATGCACGAGGGCATCCCGATCCTCAATTACCTGGTGCCCAAGGCGTTCACCCGCGAGAGCGGCCGTCTGACCGGCGTCCTGTTCGAGAAGGTTCGGGCCGAGCACGACGCGGACGGCCGGCGCAATCTGGTGCCGACCGGAGAGCCGGACGAGCATTTCCCCTGCGACGACGTGCTGGTCGCGGTCGGCCAGGAGAACGCGTTCCCGTGGGTCGAGCGCGACATCGGTCTCGAGTTCGATCGATCTCCATCCACAAGCTCTGCAGCGGCGAGGACATCGCGGACCGCCCGCCGCCGATGGTCAATTTGACCAGCCAGAAGATGGGCATCCACGAGTGGAGCTACGACAACGACATCTCGCTCGACCGGCGCTACCGGGTGCCGCTGCGCGACAAGGTCGTGGCGTTGCGCGACATAAGGGCCGAGGTCGAGCTCGGCTTCGACCCGCAGCTGGCGCTCGCCGAAGCCGAGCGCTGCCTCAATTGCGACGTCCAGACGGTCTTCACCGGGTCGTTGTGCATCGAATGCGACGCCTGCGTCGACATCTGCCCGATGGACTGCATCACGTTCACGCAGAACGGCGAGGAAGTCGATTTGCGCGGGCGCCTGAACGCGCCCGCCGACAACGTCGCGCAGAGCCTCTATGTGGCCAACGACCTCAAGACCGGGCGGGTGATGGTGAAGGACGAGGACGTGTGCCTGCACTGCGGGCTGTGCGCCGAGCGCTGCCCGACCGGCGCCTGGGACATGCAGAAATTCCTGCTGGATATGACGCTTGCAGGTGAGGCATGCCACTCGAGAGCGTGAACGATTTCGTCATTCGCTTCGCCAACGTCAACGGGTCGGGGTCGGCGAGCGCCAACCAGCTATTCGCGCATGCAATCCTGCGCATGGGCGTGCCGGTCGCGCCGCGCAACATCTTTCCGTCCAACATCCAGGGGCTGCCGACCTGGTACGAGGTGCGGGTCTCGCAGGCCGGCCACCTCGGCGCGCGCGGCGGCGTCGACCTCATGGTGGCGATGAACCCGCAGACCTGGGACAAGGACGTCGCCGCGATCGAGCCCGGCGGCTATCTGTTCTACGATTCGACCCGCCCGGTGCCGAAATCCAGGTTCCGCGACGACATCAACGTCATCTGCATGCCGCTGACCGAGATCTGCAATCGCAGCTACAGCGATTCCCGGCAGCGGCAGCTGTTCAAGAACATCATGTACGTCGGCGCGCTCACCGCGCTGCTCGACATCGACGTGACGGAAGTCGAGGGGCTGATCGGCGAGGAGTTCAAGGGCAAGGACAAGCTCATCGCGCCGAACCTCGAGGCTTTGCACATCGGCCGCGATTACGCCCGCGAGCATCTCGCCTGCCCGATCGGGCTTCGCGTTCGCCGCGCCGACGCGGTCGGCGAGCGCATCTACATCGAGGGCAATTCCGCCGCGGCGCTCGGCGCGGTATACGGCGGCGCGACGGTGTGCGCCTGGTATCCGATCACGCCCTCCTCCTCGCTCGCCGAAGCCTTCACGCGCCATTGCGCGCGCCACCGCGTCGACCCGCAGACCGGCAAGCACCGCTACGCCATCGTCCAGGCCGAGGACGAGCTCGCCTCGCTCGGCATCGTGGTCGGCGCCGCCTGGAACGGCGCGCGGGCGTTCACCGCCACGTCCGGTCCCGGCATCTCGCTGATGCAGGAATTTCTCGGCCTTGCGTATTTCGCCGAGGTCCCCGCGGTCATCTTCGACGTGCAGCGCGGCGGCCCCTCGACCGGCATGCCGACCCGTACCCAGCAATCGGACATCCTGCTCGCCGCCTACGCCTCCCACGGCGATACCAAACACGTGCTGCTGTTCCCGGAGGATCCCGCCGAGGCCTTCGAGTTCGGCGCCGCGGCCTTCGATCTCGCCGACCGGCTGCAGACGCCGATCCTCGTCATGCTCGATCTCGACATCGGCATGAACCATCGGCTGTGCCGGCCGCTCGCCTGGGACGATGCGCGCCGGTTCGACCGCGGCAAGGTCATGAGCGCGGAGGACCTCGAGGCCGGCAAGGATTTCGGCCGCTATCTCGATATCGACGGCGACGGCATTCCCTACCGCACCTATCCGGGCACGCATCCCACGCGCGGCTCGTTCTTCACCCGCGGCTCGACCCGCGACCGCTACGCCCGCTACACCGAGGAAGGCGGCCCCTATGTCGACAACATGCAGCGGCTGCTGCGCAAGTTCGAGACCGCTAAGAGCGTGGTGCCGCGGCCCGTGCGCCGCGACGCCGAGCAACCGACCCGCTACGGCGTGATCTATTACGGCTCGACCAGCCCGGCGATGGACGAGGCGATCGAGATCCTCGGCCGGGACGGCCACCGGCTGGACATGCTGCGCGTGCGCGCGTTCCCGTTCCACAACGATGTCGCCGATTTCGTCACCGACCACGATTTCGTGTTCGTGGTCGAGCAGAACCGCGACGCGCAGCTGCGCAGTCTGATGATCAACGAGTGCGGCCTCGATCCGGTGCGGCTGGTCCCGGTGCTGCACTACGACGGCACGCCGATCACCGCCCGCTTCATCTCGCGGGCCATCGCCGAGCATCTCGACGCGCTCAAGCTCACGCCGCTGCGCAAGGTTGTGTCATGACCTACATCGTCAAGCCGAAATTCCACCACCCCGCGCTGCCGAAGAATGCGCTCGGCTATACCCATCGCGATTACGAGGGTTCGGTCTCCACCCTGTGCGCGGGTTGCGGACACGATTCCATCAGCGGCGCCATCATCCAGGCCTGCTTCGAGCTCGCGCTGCCGCCGCATCGCATCGCCAAGCTCTCCGGCATCGGCTGCTCGTCCAAGACCCCGACGTATTTCCTCGGCCATTCCCACGGCTTCAATTCCGTGCACGGCCGCATGCCCTCGGTGCTGACCGGCGCCAATCTCGCCAACCGCGACCTGATCTATCTCGGCGTATCGGGCGACGGCGACACCGCCTCGATCGGGCTCGGTCAGTTCGCTCACGCGCTGCGCCGCGGCGTCAACATGGTCTACATCGTCGAGAACAACGGCGTCTACGGCCTGACCAAGGGCCAGTTCTCGGCCACCGCCGACCGCGGCTCGAAGTCGAAGCGCGGCGTGGTCAACACCGACAATTCCATCGACCTCGTGGCGATGGCGCTGCAGCTCGGCGCGAGCTTCGTGGCGCGCAGCTTCTCCGGCGACAAGACCCAGCTGGTGCCGCTGGTCAGGGCGGCGATCGAGCATTGCGGCGCGGCGTTCATCGACTGCATCTCGCCGTGCGTCGCGTTCAACAATCACCCGGGCTCGACCAAGAGCTTCGATTACGTGCGCGAGCACAATGAGGCGGTGAACCGCCTCGATTTCATGACGCCGCGCGAGGAGATCACCGTCGACTACGCGCCCGGCGCGGTCGAGATCGTCGAGCAGCACGACGGCTCCAAGCTGGCGCTGCGCAAGCTCACCGCCGACTACGACCCCCACGACCGGCTCGCCGCGATGTCCTATCTGCAGGAGCGCGCCGCGGAAGGCGAGATCGTGACCGGCCTGCTCTTCGTCTAGCCCGAGGCCGCGGACCTGCACGCGCACCTCGAGACCGTCGACGCCCCGCTCAACGCGCTCGGCGAGGCCGAGCTGTGCCCGGGCTCGGCGACGCTGGCGAAGATCAACGCGAGCCTGCGGTAGGGCGCTTTTACCTCCCCCGAAGGGGGAGGTCGGCGAGCGCCGTCGGACGCGAGCCGGGTGGGGATCTTCGCCCCACCCCGCGCTTCGCGCGACCCTCCCCTCCGGGGAGGGAAAAGTCCGCCTATTCCTCCGGCGCGGCCTCGATCGGGTCGTAGCGCGCGGCGTCGAAGCCGAGCAGGTTCCACGACTGCACCATGTGCGGGGGCAGCGGCGCGGAAACATCGATCGTGCCGCCGCGCGGATGCGGTACGACGATGCGGCGCGCCAAGAGGTGCAGCCGGTTCTGCAGCCCGCCCGGCAGCTCCCAGTTCTCCTTCGCAAAATATTTCGGATCGCCGACGATCGGATGGCCGATGTGGGCGCAATGCGCGCGCAGCTGATGCGTGCGCCCGGTGACCGGTTTCAGCGAGAGCCAGGCGAGTTTTTGCGCGGCGGTCTCGACCGCGGCGTAATAGGTCACGGCGTGGCTCGCGCCCTCCTCGCCGTGGTGGGCGATGCGCATGCGAGAATCGCTTTCGAGCTCCTCCTTGGCCAGAAACGTCGAGATGCGGCCCTGGCGCGGTTTCGGCACGCCCACGACCAGCGCCCAATAGATTTTCCGCGCCTCGCGCGAGCGAAAATTCTTGGCGAGCGCGCTCGCCGCAAAGCGCGTCTTCGCCACCAGCAGGCAGCCCGCCGTATCCTTGTCGAGCCGGTGCACCAGCCGCGGCCGCTGGCCCTTGGGGTCGCGCAAGACCTCCAGCATGCCGTCGAGGTGCCGCACCGTGCCGGAGCCGCCCTGCACGGCAAGGCCCATCGGCTTGTTGAGCACCAGCACGTCGGCATCCTCATGAAGCGTGATCGAGCGCAGGAACGCGCGGGTTTTTTCGGCCTCGCCGTCCTGCGCCTCGCGCGGGGGCGCCTCGAGCCGCAGCGGCGGAATGCGCACCGCCTGCCCGGCCGCGAGCCGATCCTTCGGCTCGACCCGGCGGCCGTTCACGCGCAGCTCGCCTTTGCGGATCACGCGCTGGATATGGGAGAAGGCGAGACCCGGGAAGCGCGCTTCGAGAAAGCGGTCGACCCGCATGCCGGCTTCGTCCGGCGTGACTTTCGTGGTCTGGACGCCGGTGGCGGGCGCCTGAATTGGTTCGGCCGATTTCGGCGCCGAAGCTTCGGCCGGTTTATTTGGCGGTCCGGGCCGCTTCTGCCTCTGTTGCGATGCCCGCTTCGGCCTGTTGGCAAATCGATGCCGCTGCGCAAACGCCGCGCCGCGATCCTGTCCCCGCGGCCCGGCGATCTGCCGTCCGCCGCCGGGCTGCCTCGGTCCTCCGCCGCGTGTCACGTCATGTTCCGAATGCAAGGCTACACATCAACTCCGCCGCCGCCGAGCCGTGTGTAGCACAGCAATTATGTCCACCGAGTCGCCGCGTATGCGGTGGATCACTACATAGGGAAGGCCCGGTACAGCAAGGACCCGAGTTCCGGGAACGCGGCCCGGCCTGGCAGAGAGGGGCAGCACCGCGAGCCGTTGAATCGCACGTTCGATCCGCGACACGACGCGCGCTGCGGCTATCGGATCGTCTCGGGCGATGTATTCATGGATAGCCTCGATGTCCTTGAGCGCACGCGCATCGTAGCGGACCGTCATTTCGTCAGACGGTCGAACACGGCACGGACCTCCTCGTCGCTGGCATACGGCTCATCGTCCGACATGCGTCGCTCGATTTCGGCGATCTGTTCCGGCGTCAAATAAGCGTCCGGATGTTCGTTGGCGATGAATTCGAACAGCAGCTCGGCAACCTCGCGCTGTCGATCCTCGGGCAGCGCTTTCACACGGGCGATGGCCTCATCCAGACGCTTGTTCACGGTTTCGTCCTCCTGAAACATCATAGCCGGATGGGGAATTCGGATCGAGCCCTAGTTACTTATGAAATGAAGCAATCCGCGACAGTTCGATCCCGGGTTTCGCTGCGCTCCACCCGGGCTACGATCGTTCTTTCCGCAGCTTCGCCCAATATTCCAGGCGCTTGCGAATCTCGCGCTCGAACCCGCGCTCCGGCGGGTCGTAGAACGTCTGCCGCCCCAACGCTTCCGGGAAATAGTCCTGGCCCGAGAACGCGTCCGGCTCCTCGTGGTCGTACGCATAGCCGCGACCGTAGCCCTCTTGTTGCATCAGCCGGGTCGGCGCATTGAGGATGTGCTTGGGCGGCAGGAGCGAGCCCGCTTCCTTGGCAACCTGCATCGCCTGGCCGTAGGCCGCATAGGCCGCGTTCGATTTCGGCGCGGTCGCGACGTAGAGCACTGCCTGCGCGATCGCGAGCTCGCCCTCCGGCGAGCCGAGAAAGTCGTAGGCGTCCTTGGCGGCGTTGGCGACCACCAGGGCCTGCGGATCGGCGAGCCCGATGTCCTCGATCGCCATGCGCACCACACGCCGCGCGATGTAGAGCGGATCCTCGCCGGCATCGAGCATGCGGCACAGATAATACAGCGCCGCGTCGGGATCGGAGCCGCGCACCGATTTATGCAGCGCCGAGATCAGGTTGTAATGGCCGTCCTGGGACTTGTCGTAGATCGGCGCCCGTCGCTGCACGATGTCCTGCAGGCCTGCGGAATCGAAAGTCTCGCCGGCCCGCACCGCGCGCCAGACCTCCTCGGCGAGGGTGAGCGCCGCGCGCGCGTCGCCGTCCGACATGCGGATCAGCGCGGCGCGCGCCTCATCATCGAGCGGCAGGGGCTTGGCTTCGATCGCCTCGGCGCGCGCGAGCACCTGCTCGATCGATTCCGCATCGAGCGGCTTGAACACCAGCACGCGGGCGCGCGAGAGCAGCGCCGCGTTGAGCTCGAACGAGGGATTTTCCGTGGTCGCGCCCACCAGCACGACGGTACCGTCCTCCATCACCGGCAGGAACGAATCCTGCTGCGCGCGATTGAAGCGGTGGACCTCGTCCACGAACAGCAGCGTGCCCTGGCCGACCTCGCGGCGGCCTCGGGCCTGATCGAACACCTTTTTCAGATCGGCAACCCCGCTGAACACAGCGGAGATCTGCTCGAAGTGGAGATCCGTCGCGCTCGCCAACAGGCGCGCGACCGTGGTCTTGCCGGTGCCCGGCGGCCCCCAAAAAATCAGCGAGCCGAGCGAGCGCGTCTCCAGCATGCGCGTGAGCGCGCCGTCCGGCCCGAGCAGATGGTCCTGGCCGACCACATCGGGGAGCCGCTGCGGCCGGAGCCGGTCGGCGAGCGGGCGTGGCGCCCCCTCTTCGAGGCCGGCCGCTTCGAACAGAGTATTTCCGCGTTTGGCTCGCGGGCTCATCCGCTCAACACGACCGAGATCTGCTGGCCGCCGCGCTGGATGGTGACCCGCCACAGCCGCTTCGGGTTCTTGGTCACGCGCTCGAGGTCCTGCGTGCTGGCGATGCGCTCGCCGTTGACCGAGACGATCAGATCGCCGGGCTTGAAGCCGAGGTTGGCGGCAACCGAGCCCTCGGGCGCATCGACGATGGCGACGCCCTCGCCGGTCGCATCGATGCGCAGCTCGTCGGCGAGCGCCGGGGAAAGGTTCGCCACCTTGGCGCCGAGGAACGGCGAGCGCGAGCGGATCAAAATTTCGTCGCGCCGGCTGTCGGGCGCGGTCTCGAGCGCGATGGGGATCTTCGCCTCCCGGCCGCCTCGCAGCACGCCGAGCTGCGCCGCGCCGCCGAGCGGCTTGGTCGCGAAGCGATAGTCGAAGGCGTTGGGATCCTCGACGGTCTGGCCGTCTACCGCCAGGATGAGATCTCCGGTCTTCAATCCCGCGCGGGCGGCCGGGCTGTCCGGCGCCACGCTGCCGACCAAGGCGCCGATCGGCCGCGTGAGCCCAAGCCCCTCGGCGATGTCGGGCGTCACCGCCTGAAGCTTGGCGCCGAGCCAGGGCCGCTTCACCGCGGTGCCGCCGCCCTTGGCCGAACCGACCACCACCCGCACCATGTTGACCGGAATGGCGAAGCCGATTCCCTGCGAGCCGCCGGAGCGCGAAAAAATCGCGGTGTTGATCCCGATCAGCCGGCCGTGGATATCGACCAGCGCGCCCCCGGAATTGCCCGGGTTGATGGCGGCGTCGGTCTGGATGAAGAACTGATAATCGGTGATCCCGATCTGGGTGCGGGCGAGCGCCGAGACGATACCGTGGGTCACGGTCTGGCCGACCCCGAACGGATCGCCGATCGCCAGCACCACGTCGCCGACCTGCAGCTCGTCGGAATTGCCGAATTCGAGCGCGGGGAATTTTTCGCGCGCGCCCTTGAGCCGCATCACCGCGAGATCCGAGCGGGTGTCTTTCAGCACCAGCTCGGCTTCGAACTCGCGCTTGTCGGCGAGCGCGACCTTGACCTCGCTCGCGCCCTCGACGACGTGGTTGTTGGTGACCACGAGGCCGCTCGGATCGATAATGACGCCGGAGCCGAGCGAGCGCTGCACCTGCTCGCGGGGCAGGCTCGAGTTCGGTCCGCCGAAGAACCGGCGGAAGAACGGATCGTCGAAGAACGGCGTCCGGTTCTCGACCACCTTGGCCGCATAGACGTTGACCACGGCCGGGGCCACCCGCTGGACGATCGGGGCATAGGACAGCGTGAGTTCGGCGGTCGAGCCGGGCACCCGGCGCTCCTCACCGGCGGCAAAGCCGACGAATCCGAGCAGGAAGAGCGCAGGAAACGAGGCTGCGCGCAGGCGTGAAGAGAAGGTCATGGTCCCCCGGCGAATTCCTGCGGAATTGGCGCAGATATAAAGCCCCGAAGACGATAATAGAAGGGCACACTTGGCGACGTTCCCGCTGGCAGGAAGCGGGCCGCAGGCGCGCTTCCCCTGCCGCCACACTACCCACATCACCCGCAAAGCTCCTTCGCATCGACCCGCTCCTGGCGCTATGCTCGGCAAGGGGGCGGCCGCCGGGGATCGGCCGCGAAACGAACCCAAGCGCCCGCCGGGGAGACAGCCATGCACGAACCGCAGGAAATCCAAGTCCGCCAGGCCGTCGGAGCGGCCGTCATCGGCAACGTGCTCGAATGGTACGATTTCGCGGTCTACGCCTATCTGGCCGGCGTGATCGGCAAGAACTTCTTTCCGTCCGACAACGAGATCACCTCGCTGCTCGCGACCTTCGCGGTGTTCGGCGTCGGCTTCGTGGTGCGGCCGCTCGGCGGCATCGTGATCGGATGGATCGGCGACCAGAAGGGCCGCAAAGTTTCGCTGCTGCTGACCATTTTCCTGATGGCGGCCGGGACGGTGCTGATCGGCATCATTCCCAGCTACCGGAGCATCGGCGTTGCGGCGGCCGTGCTCCTCGTGCTCGCCCGGCTGCTGCAAGGTTTTTCGGCCGGCGGCGAATGGGGCGGCTCGACGGCGTTCATCGTCGAATGGGCACCGCCGGATCGCCGCGGATTGTTCGGCAGCTTCCAGCAGAGCAGCGTGGCGGCCGGCCTGCTGCTCGGCTCCGGCGTCGCCGCGCTGACGAACACGCTGCTCTCCGCCGCCGACGTCGAGAGCTGGGGCTGGCGCATTCCGTTCCTGCTCGGCGGCCTGATCCTACCGGTCGGCATCTACATGCGCCGGCGCATCGGCGAAACGCCGGTCTTCCGTCGCAGCCAGGAGGAGGCCGGCCCGGCCGATCCGACCTCGGGGCTGGAGCTCGCCGCGCGCGCGTTCGGCTTCACCATCCTGTGGACCGTCTCGTATTACATCATGCTCAGCTACATGCCGACGTTCACCCAGAAATACGCCCACCTCGGCCGCGCCGAGGCGCTGTGGTCGAACACGGTCGGACTTCTGGTGCTGGTCGCCGCCGTGCCGCTGATGGGGCTTCTGTCCGACCGCTACGGCCGCAAGCCGCTGCTCATCGCGTGCTGCCTGAGCTTCATCGTGCTGCCCTATCCGCTGTTCCTGCTGATGCTATCGGGGGCCGGCCTTGCCACCATCGTCGGCATCCAGATCCTGTTCGGGCTGATGATCGCGCTGTTCTCGGGGCCGGGACCGGCGGCGATCGCCGAGATTTTTCCGACCAAGGTGCGCTCGACCTGGATGTCGACGGGCTACAGCCTCGCGGTCGCGATCTTCGGCGGCTTCGCGCCCTACATCGCCACCTGGCTGATCGAAACGACCGGTCAGCCTGCGCGAGACCGCCCACGAAGCGCTGCGGTAGATCAAGCCGTGCATATCGCGTTCCCGAACCGGCGGGTGATCGTGGCCGGCGCCGCCCGCGGCATCGGTCGCGCCATCACGCAAGCCTTTGCCGAGCGCGGCGCGCAGGTCTGGGCCGGCGATCTGCTGAGGGAGGAGATCGAGCCGCTCGCCGGCGCGCGTCCCGGCGGCGGACAGGTGCATGCGGCGCATGTCGACGTCACCGACGCCGGCTCGATCGAGCGGCTGGTGGCGTCGGCGGCACGCGATGGCGCCATCGACATT
>WNGM01004829.1_pt1 | contig 15272 bp, 13 predicted proteins | sample 5400571 | NCBI WGS metagenome assembly WNGM01 (sample SAMN13153378, study PRJNA577476) | soil metagenome | isolation source: 100 cm soil or saprolite under Garry oak tree replicate 2 | place: USA:California | collected 2016-06-15
GAAGCGACACGAGCTCGCGTCGGTCCTCGGGTACGACAGCTACGCGGAGTACATCGTCCAGGACAAGATGGTGCGGTCCTCGAAGGCCGTGGCGGACTTCCTCGCGAAGGTCACGGCCGCGTCCGCGGCACGCGCGCAGGAGGACGTCGCGCGGCTGCTCGAGCGGAAGCGCCACGATGTGCCGGGAGCCACGGCCTTGGACGCGTGGGACCCGAACTACTACTCCGAGGTCGTCCGGGCCGAGAAGTTCGCCTTCGACGCGAAGCTCCTGCGGCCGTACTTCGCCTTCACGAAGGTGCGCGACGGACTCTTCTCGCTGACGGGCGAGCTGTTCGGCGTGCGGTACGAACGCGTGTCCGGCGTGCCGGTGTGGCACGCGTCCGTCGAGGTGTACGACGTCTACGACGGGGCGAAGCGGCTCGGCCGGTTCTACCTCGACCTGCATCCGCGCAAAGACAAGTACACCCACGCCGCGGCCGCGGGGCTCGTGACCGGCATCCGCGGAGCGCAGCAGCCGCAAGCCGCGCTGATGTGCAATTTCCCGGATCCGGCGGACGGGCCGGCCCTGATGGACTATCGTGAGGTCGAGACGTTCTTCCACGAGTTCGGCCACCTGCTCCACTCGATTTTCCAGGGCCACGGCCGCTGGGTGAAGAACACGGACGACGGACTCGAGTGGGACTTCATCGAGGCCCCGTCCCAGATGCTCGAGGAATGGGTCCGCGATCCCGAGGCGCTCGGGCGCTTCGCGTTCCACCATCAGACGGGCGAGGCGGTGCCTCCCGACTTCGTCGCGAAGCTGAAGCGGGCCGACGCCGTCTCCCGGGCGCTCGACGTGCAGCGGCAGCTCGTCTACGCGACCCTGTCCCTGGAGTACTACCGCCGCGATCCGACGGGACGGGACACGACGCGCACCTTGGAAGACGTCTTCGGGCGTTTCCCGCTCGTGCCGCTATTCCCGGACACGCACTTCCAATGCAACTTCGGCCACCTCAACGGCTACTCCGCGATCTATTACACGTACATGTGGTCCCTCGTGATCGCGAAGGACCTATTCTCGAAGTTCCGGGAAGGCGGCTCGATCCTCGACCCGGAGGTCGCGCGACGATATCGGGAGACAATCCTCGCGCGCGGGAGCGTGAAGCCGGCGGCCCGCCTCGTCGAGGACTTCCTCGGACGGCCGCTCTCGTTCGACGCGTTCGAGACGTGGCTGCGAGAGGCCGCCTGAGGGACATCAGGGAGCGGAGGCCGCGGCGCGGTAGAACCCCAGCGTCTTATCCAGGCCGTCCCGCAACGACGTGTGGGGCGTGAACCCGAGCCGCGCGGCCGCTTTCCCGATATCCGCCCGCGAGTGACGCACATCGCCCGGCCTCGATTCCTTCCTCAGCGCGCGGACCGGAGCGTTCGTGATCTCCGAGAGGACGTTCGCGACCTGTGCGACCGAGGTAGCGGTCCCCGAGCCGACGTTGAAGGTCTGCCCCGCGACGGCTTTGTCGCCCGCGAGTTCGAGGGCTTCCGCGAGATCGTCGATGTACAGGAAGTCGCGCGTCTGATCGCCGTCGCCATGGATCTCGATCGGCCGGTTCGCCGCGATGGCGGTGCAGAACGTCGGGATGACGCTCGCGTACGATGACGTCGTCGGCTGGCGCGGTCCGTACACGTTGAAGATTCGCAGGACGACCGTCTCGATGCCCTTGAGCGATGCGATTTCCTCGCAGGCGAACTCGCCCACCATCTTCGTCGTCGCGTACGGCGAGGCGGGGGCGGGCTTCTGCGTCTCGACCGTCGGGCTGCCCTCGACGTTTCCGTAGACCGCGGCGCTCGAGGCGAACACGACGCGCCGCGCGCCCGCGTCGACGGCGGCCTTGAGGACGTTCAGGGTGCCCTCGACGTTCGTCCGCCAGTATTCCTGCGGCTTCTTCACGCTCTCCGGGACGGACGTCTTCGCGGCGAGATGGTAGACCACCTCGTGGTCTTTCATCGCCGTGGCGAGGACCTTCGGATGGAGGACTGACGAGCGCTTCACGCGCACTTCATGGGGGACGGCCTCGAGGTTTCGGAGCGAGCCGGTCGACAGGTCATCGAAGACCGTGACGAGGTTGCGCCCGCTCAGCCGTTCGACGAGGTGGGATCCGATGAAGCCCGCGCCGCCGGTGATCAGGACGCGCTTCCCATCCATGGGCTCGCCGCGGACGGAGGGAGCGGGCCATAAGGGTTCCGGTGGATTCGGGACTCACCCGAGGCCTGCGAGCCGGAGGCTCGTCTCGTAGAGCCGACGGGCAACATCGACGTCCAGCGAGGCCGGCGACGAACGCCGTGGGGCTCGCTTGACGAAGTACTTCCCGGTCACGCCCTCGATTTCGGGCGAGGAGGCGAGGTAGATCGGCGTTTCCGCGCCTTTCTCCGGGCTCTTGAAGAACGGACGGACCAGGTGCACGGCCCAAGGCCAGTCGTCGCGGCCGAAGTTCGTGCGGATGACGCCGGGGTGGCACGCGTTCACGGTGACGCCGCTCCCATCGAGCCGTCGCGCCAGCTCGTACGTGAACAGGACCTGGGCGAGCTTCGACTGGCCGTACGCGCGGAAGCCGCTATACCTGCCTTCGCCCTGGAGATCCTCGAAATGGATGCGGCTTCCTTCGTGCGCCGAGGACGAGACATTGACGACGCGCGACGGCGCGGAGGCCTTCAGGGGGTCCAGCAGGAGGTGCGTGAGGAGGAAGCCACCGAGGTAGTTGACGGCGAACGTTTCTTCGAGGCCATCCAGCGTGACATGGCGGTGACGTCGAAAGACGCCCGCGTTGTTCACGAGAGCGTCGAGGCGATCGTGCGTCCTTCGGAATTCTTCCGCGAACGAGCGAATCGCAGCCTGGTTGGCCATGTCGACGATCATCACGGACATCCTGTCGTTGCCCGTCGCCCGCGTGATCTCCTCGCGCGCGGCCTCTCCTCGTTCCGCGTTGCGGCATGCGAGGACCAGCGTCCCGCCGAGGCGAGCGAGGCCGAGGGCGGTCGCCTTACCGATCCCCGAATTCGCCCCGGTGACGATCCATACGCGGTCGGCGAATGCAGGAGGCAAGGGGTGCGTCATGCGGTTCCCGTGGTCCCATCCGTCCGTCGGGTAAGTCGGTTGCCCCATACCATCGGCCTCAGCGGGGTCATCCTCAATTCCGAACGTTTCGGACCGGCGCGTCAGGCCGCATGCAAAGGAGGCCGCCGAGCCGCGCACGGGGACTCCCCCGAATGTTCCAAAACGAAACATTCATCCCGGAACAATTAAGCCCCTTGTCGCCGCCATCCGGAGACGGTTGCCCTTGGCAGACCTGGTTGCTCAGGCGATCTCCGTCACATTGCAAGGCGTCATCCTCGCCACATTCGCCATCGTGGCGGTCACCTTCGTCACGTTCCGCCGCATGAACAAGGACGTACGCCGCGCGAGGATGTTCATCCTCGCGGAGAGGCTCGAGCGCTTCCTGGCGGCGTTCACGGTCGCGTTCCTGTTTCTCACGGCCGCGCTCATCGCCAACGCCGCGGGCCATCCGCTCCCTGCCGCCGCCTCCACGGTCATCGTGTTCGTCTGGCTGGGGGGATTCTTGTACGGCGCCGTCGAAATCTTCTTCGTCGTCCGGCCGCGGCCGCGCGGGGGATACCGACTCCTGAAGCGGACGGCCTCGATCCGGTCGAGGGTCCGCAATGCTCCAACGGAGGGGACCGGCGATGCTCCGAAGTAGTTCGCGCCGCGTGGACGTCCCGATCGTCGCCGACGAGGAGACGGACCTGCGGGGCGACCTCGAAGGCGTCCTGCGGGACCTGAGCCGCCGTGCGCCCGGAGTCCTCGGAGCCGTCATCGCGGACGAGAGCGGCCTCACGGTGGCGGGGAACGGGGGCCACCGCGAACAGGTCGACGTCCTTGCGGCGATGGCCACGCTGATCGCGCGATCCGCGGACAACGTCTTCGAGACACTGAACCTCCCGGGACCTCCGGTGGTGCTGCTCGAGGGTCCCGTGTCCGGCGTCGCGGTCATGCGTCTCGGCGCGAGCGAGATGAACCTCCTCTGCTTCTTCAGCAAGTCCGCGAACATCGGCCTCGTCAAGATCGAGATGCGACACGTCGGGGCGCGCCTCGCGGAGATGCTCGGGCTCGGCGTATCGCCGTCGTCGGGCATCGAGGAGCTGTTCGTCATGACGCGTGGCGGCGTCCTCCTTCGGCACTACTCCTCCACGCTGCGCACGGACATCGATCGGGACATCCTCAGCGGGATGCTCGTGGCGGTCCAGGAGTTCGTCAAGCAGACCCTCGCCATGAAACAAGGCGGCCTCGACGAGCTCCGGTACGGGGCGTACACGATCCTGTTCGTCCGCGGGACCGAGACGGTCGCGGCGGCGGTCGTCCGCGGCGCCGGAAGCGAGGACATGAAGTACCCGATCATGGACGCGCTGCTCGCCTTCGAATCGCGGTTCGCGCGCGAGCTGGCTTCCTGGAGCGGAGACACCTCCGCTTTCCCGGGGATCGACGACTATTTCTCGAAGGTCCTGCACACGTGAATCGCCGGTCAAGAGGGCCCGGGGATCCCCGTGATTTCCATGCGGACATCGATCCACGTCATTTCGGGCGGCTCGACATCCTGTTGCCAAAAGAGGGCGATGAGCTCGCCGAGATGGTGAGCCTGTTCGAGCGTGACCTGCATCAGCGCGTCCCGTAGCGGATGGGGGCGCTTCTTCCACCACGCCTGGATCGGCCGGTCGAGATCGTCGTCCTTCAACGACGCCAGGAACGCTTGTTCCTTCGCGATCACTTTCTCCATGTAGGCCCGCACGCTCGCCATCGTGGGCAGCGCGTCGAAGTCCCCGTCGTAGACCTTCGGGTCCGGAGAGTCGTCCTGGGCGGAGACGTTCAGCCAGCCGTCGTGCACCTTGACGATGTGGTGGAAGATGTTCTTCATCGACTGGTAGGTCGCTTCCCGATTCTTGAGGACGGCCTCCTCCGGCAGTTCGGAGAGCGCGTCGCAGTGAGATGCGGCAGCGTCGTCGCCCTCCAGGAGACCTATTGTCGCCGGTGCGGAGCCGACGTCCATGGGGGTCAGGAAAGTGCGCCCTCCGACCGCTACGAGCTCACGTTCAGGCTTATCCACGTCGCGGCGGCCGTCTTCGCGTCTCTCATGTTCGTATTCGCTCGTGGCTCCGACCTGGAGTTTTGCGGCGGAGGGCTCTTCGCGATCGTCCTCATCAGCCTCGCGGTCCACTACCGTCGGAGGCCTCAATACCCCGTCATCAAATCGCGGCGTCGGGCGCGGCGACTCAAGAGGAAGCGCGTCATCGTGCTCGCGCCCGTGGACGGTCCCCCGTCGGGCCGGAGCGTCCGAATCACGGGCGTTGTGGCATGGGTCGCCGAGTCTCGACTGGATGAGATCATCGTACGGTCCGATTCCCCCGTGACGACTACGGCGGGCGATCGCTCCGACCTCCTGGCGCTCGCGCCCGTTGAATCAGGCGAAATGTTCACGACCCTGCTCGAGGTCGGCCGGATGAGCGTTGGGATTTGGTTCTTGGACCCTCGGTTCCTTTCCGTCCGACGGATCAACTTCCGCGCGCGCCGCCGGTTGCGTCCGTCCTTGTCTCTCGGTCGTGGCGTTGCGCTCCTGACGGACTCTCGTCCGAAGCGATGAGCGTCTCAGGCTGCGCCGGAGAAGGCGGCCATGGGGCTTCGTCCGGAAGGTGTGTCGGGGCCCTGAGGTACGACCGCACCAGGAGGAGGGCAAAGGCCGCGCCCACGACGCCCATGCCCCGCCAACCGGCGAGTTCGAGGAAGAAGGCGAGTGCAATCAGGAAGCCGATGACGCCACCGACGAAGGCGAAACGCTGCCTTGCCCATCGCGGATCTCCCGACGTGCGGCGGATCAGCAACATCGCCGCCAACAGGACGATCGCCCCCTCCCAGAGCGTGATGATCGGGTATACACCGAGCGCGGGACCGCCGCCGTAGATCAGGAAGGAACAGCCGATGAACACGAATCCCGCGATCGCGTAGACGCGCGGGGAGCGCGGCGTGCCGGATGGGAGGCGGTCCCAGAGCCGCGTGGCGTAGGTCTTCGCGGCCCAGGCGAGGAAGGCGACCGCGGCGAGCGCGCCCAGGAGGTGCCAGACGGACGGCCTGTACGGGGTCAGCGCGAGATCGATGAAGATGGTCGCGGAGGCGAGGAAGCCGATCGCGGCGATGTATCCGCGCCGGGACGTGAACGCGACGCCCCGCGTGCGCGGCCAGATCCAGTCGACGAGGAAGATCGGCACCGCGATGCTCACGACGGCGTGGTAGATCGTCAGCCAGACGGCCCAGACCCAGTTCACGTCGAGCCAGCGACCGTACCACCCGAGGTTCCCGAGGTCCATCCACGCCGGGTCGAAGAACGACTTGACCGCGAGGCCCTCCTCGATGATCCCGTACGCCGCGCCGAGCAGCAGGATCCCGGGCCACCCGACCTTCCAGCGGACCGCGGTCTCGCGCATCACGAGGACCCCGGACCCGTACAGCCAGATCAGGAGGAGCGGTACGGCGGGGTTGAGCCACTCGAGGGGCGCCGACGATCCGGAGAGCATCTCCGCGATGACGGGGGACAGGAGGACGAGGGCGAGGAGGGGCCGTCGGTTCGGGTGGGTGCCGTCCTCGGCCATGGGGACGGCGTTCGCGGGGGTTCGCATAAAGCCCGCGGGAACAAAGTTCCCGCTCGGGAGGAACCGCGCGCTGATCGTTGAAGAGACTCCGATGCGGAGTTTCCGGACGCTCTCACGCTGCGGGATCGTGAGGTCGCTCGCGGTCGTGGCGGATGCGGAGGGCCACGAACACCCCGATCAGGTTCAGCAGAACCATCGCGATGAACGCCTCTTGAAATCCGATTACGACCGGCGCCTGCGATGTCACGGCGCTCACGGCGACCCCTTGTGTCTGTGCCGCGCCGATGATCGTCAGGAAGAGCGCGAGGCCGACGGGGCCTCCGAGGCGCTGGGACGTGTTGATGAGTCCCGAGGCGAGCCCTTCCTCGCCCGGCCTCGTCCCGGCGAGGCCGGCGATGGTCACCGCAGGGAAGCCGATGCTCGCCCCGAACGACCAGACGAGGAAGCCGGGCATGATGCCCAGATAGCCGCCGGCGGGAGAGATCTGCGTGAGCAGCGCGACGCCCGCCGTCATGAGCCCCGAGGACAGGACCAGGACTCGGCGCACCCCGAATCGGTTGACGAGCCGCGACGCTCCGAATCCCCCGACCACGAAGAACACGAGGGTCGCGGGCAGGAATGCGAGGGCGGTGAACAGGGCCGAGTAGCCGAGGATCTCCTGCAGGAAGATCGTCAGGATGAACAGTATGCCCGGGGGCGAGGAGGCCAGGATGAGCCCGAGCACGTTGGCCCGCAGGATTGTCCCCCGGCGAAGGAATCCTAGAGGCATGAGCGGGGCTCTCGACCGGTACTCGATGACCACGAAGAGCGCCAAGACCATCGCCGCGACCGCGAGCGGAATCACGGTCAGGAGGGCCGCTAAGCCGAGCTCCGCCGCGTTGGTCATCGCGTACACCAGGAGAAGCAGTCCGCTCGTTACCGCGAGCGCGCCCGGCAGGTCCAGATGCCGGTCATCGGCCCGGCCGGCGTCCCGAGTCAGGAATCGCTGGGCGAGGATCGCTCCCGTGATGCCAACCGGCACGTTGACGAACAGGACGGACCTCCAGCCGAAGGCCGCGGTCAGGACGCCGCCCGCGAGAGACCCGGCGGCGAAGCCCGCGGACAAGGCCGCGACGAAGACCCCGAGCGCCCGATTCCTCGCCCGACCTTCGGGGAATGTGGCCGCGAGGATCGCGAGGGCGGTGGCCGATGTGATGGCGGCCCCGATGCCCTGCAATCCCCGGGCGATGACGAGCGGCAAGAAGGTCGGGGATAAGCCCGCGACGAAGGACGCCACCGTGAAGAGGCTGATTCCCGCGAGGAAGAGGCGCTTCTGACCGTAGACGTCTCCGGCCCGGCCGCTGAGCATCAGGAATCCGGCCAAGGTGAGGCCGTACGCGCCGACGATCCACTGGCTCTCCGCCAACGGGATCCGCAGGTCCGTCTGGATCGACGGCAGCGCCACGAAGACGATCGAGAAGTCGATCACATCGAGCAACCCGACGGCCAGGATGATGGCGAGGATGATCCGGGCGTGGGACGCGGCCGAGTTGCCCGAGGATTCGTGCGATCCCTCGTGACTCACGCGGCCCGCTTCGGCGCTTCCCTCTCGTGGTTCGGACGTGGCCCCGTCCTGTCGGCCGTTCTTCTTAAACCATGGCCCGCCGCCCGACGGAATCGCCGAATTCAAGGTCGGGCGCCCGACGCGACGGGGAGAGACCCATGGCCCAGGAACGCGCGGAGCGTCGACCAGGATCGGATTCCGTGGGCCCACGCGAACGCGACGAGGATCGCGAAGCCGAGGAGCTCGCCGGCTTGGATGTACGGGTCGTGAAGGAGCGCCTCGAACCAGACGTCCGCGCTGAAGGGCGACGCCGGGAAGGTCCAGCCGAACGCCGGATACCAGAACACGCTCGGGAGATCCCAGATCTCGTCGAGAAGCAGGTGGGTCGCGACGCCGAAGCCAACGAGGCGCCACGACCGCAACACGGGGACGAAGCTTAGGACGAGGATCGCAAACAGGAAGAGGAACGTGTGCGCCCACAGGCGCGTTTGGAGGCCGAGGAAGTATCCGAGGGGCTTGTCGATCAGATCGGGAAGGATCGCGCCGAAGAGGACGAGCCGGTAGTCGATGCGTGCGGGGGACCGCCACGACAGGAGCCACGCGAGGCCCAGTCCGATCCCGAGGTGGCCGAGGAGGAACGTTGCACTCACCTCGCGGGGACAGAGCGCGGTACTGTCGTTTCGGTATCGGCCTCGGGCAAGCGCCACTCAGTGACGACCGGGGCGTCTACGACCGCTGTCGCGGGTCGCGCCATCGGCGGATCTCCTTCGTGCTGTTGTAGTCACTCGGCCCAATGAGATTCCGGAACTCGTCCATTCGCCGCGCGGCCTCGCTCGCCCGTCTCCGGTCGATTGGGCTCCTCAGGCGCTCTTCGAGTTCGAGGCGCCGGCGGATCGCCTCGCGGAGGACCTCCGACCAGTTGATGTCCCGCAAATTGGCCATCCGCTTCTTGGTAGCGGAGTCGACCTTGACTCTCACGACCTCCATGGAACTCGCATGTTACTTGGGATACCTAAGGATTACCTGGCCAGTTCTACGTGTTGAGCGTACGCCGCGCGGGCTTTCACCGGAGGGAACGCGGCGATTCGCGCAAGAACGTTCATATGCGAATCGTCCCATCCGAACGGCGCCATGGAGGCCCGAGGTCACGTCTGGTCCGACTTCAGCTTCGTGGTGTCGAGTGGCTATCGCGAGAGGGTCTTGACATCCTTGGCGCCGAAGCCGAAGGTCCCCCGGCAGCTGGCGGGGGAGACGGACCTGCGGATCGGCCATGTGAGCCGCGCGTTGCGAGAGCTCTCCGGCCGAGGCTTGGTGGAATGTCTCACGCCGGAAGTCCGGGCCCGCGGGCGTCTCTACGGCCTGACCTCCGACGGAGCGGCCCTCCTCGCGGATCTGAACGGATCTCGAAGCTACGTCACGCCCACGGTTCGGGCGGGCCAGGCGGGAGGGTTCGTCCCGAAGATTCGGGGCTCAAGCGTCGTCCGGGTGTTGGAGTACATGCGGAAGACCCGCGGGCGTGCCGCCCTGGACGGGGCGATCGAGCCGTGGTCGGTCGATCCGGACCATGTGACCGAAGACACGTGGATTTCCGTCGACGCGTGCGCGCAGCTCCTCGACCTTCTCGAAACGAAGTTCGGGGACGGCAGCTACGGCTTCGTGCGGCGGCTCTTCTCCGAGGCGATGAGCACGTTCCCGACCGTGCGCGAGCAGCTCACGAAAGCGATCCCGCTCACGGCGCTCGTGGAGCGCGCGCCGATCGTGTACGCGAAGGAGTGGAACTACGGTCGGCTCGAGGTGAAGACGGAGCGCCGCAAGGCGACGATGAGCCATTACGACTGGCTGCCCACACCGGCCATGTGCGCCATGTTCCATGGGATTTACGAGGGCGGGCTCGTATTCCGCGGGGTCAAGGGGAAGGTCACGAAGACGCACTGCGTCCGCACCGGCTCGGACCGTTGCGAGTACGTCGTCGAGTGGTGACCGCCGGTCCTCCCGGAGGCACCCGTCGATTCGATCAGGAGCCGTGGACCTCGAGCCGGACTGCGGCCGCGAGCCCTCCAAGGAACTCCTCCGCCTCTGCCGGTGGCGTCCGGGACAGCGCGAAGATGACGGTCGGAATGATGAGCGCCATGAAGACGTAATCAACGGCGTCGTGCCCGGTGGCCGTTCCCTCCCGAATGGCACGCACGAGGCAGGTGGTGGCCTTTTCGAACAGCGATTTCCGCTCCGTTGCCGAGAAGCCGTGGAACGCGTTCCCATCCGGGCCCGCCTCGGGAGGGCGGATAAACAGGCGGGCGACGTTCACGATTCCTTCGTCGGAGTCCTTTTTCGCGCCTGCATAGTGTTCCAAGAACGTCACGGCCGCATCGAAGAACAGCCAAGCGCGTGCGTGTGCGGTGAGTTCGGGTTCGGAGACGGGCATCGTTGTGAACCCGGCGTCAAACAACGCAATGTTCGAAGGCCAGGAGGCGTAGATCGCGAGGCGATCGAGCCACGAGAGCGAAGGGTCCGGGGTAGGTAGCGTCCTGGCGATTTCCCGGATCATGGGAACGTCAAAGGCTTCCTGCCGAAGATAGATGGTCGCGGCCTGCGCCCGCGTCAAGGCATCGTGGCCATCCGCGACACGTCCGAGGACCTGCGCGTCGGCGTCCGCGAGGAGCCCACGGAGTTCGCTCGTCGCGGACGCGAGGACATGCGCCAGTCGGTCCTGCCCGGGCGCCATGAAGTCGGCCAAGTCGTCCTCGAGTCGGTCGCATGACACGGCGGGATGGGTCAAGGGGCGAAGGCAAAGCTCGTACAGCCGTCTCGCTTCGGCGAAGGTCAGGCCGCCGCCATCGAGCAGGTCGTCGAGGAGGTCCTGAACGATCTCGTAGAGGGAACTCGCGGCGATCGCCTGCGCAACGCCCCGATCGGACATCCTCGACCGAAAGTGCGCGTGAATCAAGGACACGCCCGCGATCCGCGCGAGCGTCTTGCGGTACGTCACCGGCGCGAGTTCGCGGAGGTCGTCGAGACATGCTTGGATCACCTCTCCGGCGGGGACGGCGGCGGATCCGGATCGGGGGATGGCTCTCAGGACGTCGAGAATCGATTCCGCTTGGCGACGCACGAAGGTTGGCGAGATGCCGAAGTCGAATCGAGTCGCCATGCATTCTGCCACTTCCTGAAACCCCACGAAGAGCTTCGCCACCGTGGTCCACGTGTCCTCCATCGTGAACTGGACGTCGGATCTGGATTGCCGCATCGTTTCGCCGGACGAGGCAGTGGGGTTCGGGGTCTTGGAGAAAGTGACCAGAAAGCGACCATTGTGTGACCACGCGTGGTCCATCTCCTGGTTCCGCTCGTCGCCGAACGTTTATCCCCGTCCGGCCCGTTCCGCGCCGCGGATGGCGCGACCGGTCCTGCGCCTCGCGACACGCTTCACGCGCCGGACGCGTGCGACGGCGTGGGCGATCGCCTTCGCCTGCATGGTCCTCGTCGGCGCGCTGAGCCTCGTCGACGGCCTCGCTGGCGGCGTCGGGTCCGTTGCCGACCGCATCGGATCCGGCCCCGCCGTCTACATCCGCGGGGCCGAGCTGCTCGCGAGCGCGATCGAGCCGGACGAGGTGGCGGGGATCCCGGGCGACTTCCTCGCGCTCCGAGCGCATCCCGCGCAGCTTGAGATCAACGGGCTGTCGCTGTCCACGACCGTGGTCGCCCTCGAGACCTACCGGAACGGCACGGGGACGACCGCCTACCCGACGGGCCGGAACGTTTCGTTGGATGTCGGACTCCGAGCGCGCGTCGTCGACCTCAGTGGCGCGCCGCCCGCCGCGACGGGGAACTTGACGGCCTTCGGCTTGCCTCTCACCGGCCTGCCGATTGTCGCCGCACCTCCGAGCCGGCCCGCGCTCTTCGCGGACGACTGGGCGTACGTCCACCCGGACTTGCTATTCTCGATGAACCGGACCCAAGGTGGCCCGATTCAGGCGCTGGTCATGGAAGCACCGCTCGACTCCGCGCTCGTCAGCTCCCTCGGCCTCACGCGGCTCGAGACGCTCGGCGCGATCGGCTTCGTGCGAGGGAGCATCGCGGAGGTGCAGCGGTCTCTCGTCGCCCTGGCGCTCGTTATCGCGGTCGTCATCGGCCTGCTCGTGTACGCCGCGATGAGCCTCGAGGTGCATCAGCGGGCGGGGGAGATCGCCACGCTCCGGCGGCTCGGGGCCTCGCCAGCCACGGTCGCCACCGTCTACGAGGCGCAGGCGATCCTCCTCGCGGCGGCGGGATCGGTCCTCGGGTCGGCCCTCGGCATCGTCGCAGCCCATGCGGTCGTCTCGGTCGCCCCGCTCCTCGGCCTCCCGAACCTCGTCATCTTGGACGCGCCGATCGGCGCGGTCCTCCTCGCCTTCGTCCTGTCGATCGTCGCCGCGGGGGTCGCGGGCCTCGTACCCTCGCGCCGCGCGGCCTTGCTCGCGTCCCGGCGGAAGGAGGCGGTCCCATCCTCGTGAGCCGCCGCGCGTTCGCGGGACTCCTCCTGTGCGCCGCGCTGCTCGGGGCGACCTGGCCGACCCTCGCCGCGCTCCCGACGCTCCCGGGCCGGATCCTCTCCGGGGACGTGTACGCGATCACGCAGGGCAGCGGGGCGCCGTCCGTCAACACGAGCCTCGTCGAGAACCTGACTGCGCAGGTATGTACGGGTTGCGTGAGCCCGGAGATCCTGGCGCCCGGCACGATCGGCGGCGAGCCGGTCTTGGTCCGTGGGGCCGATCCGCTGGCGTTCGTCGGCATGGAGGAGGGCACGTGGGTGCAGACGACGCCCGTCGCCGACCGCTGGGCGTTCGCGGGGGAGGGGCTCGCATCCCGGCTCGAGCTGCGTTCGGGCGGGTTCGTCACCCTGGTCGGTTCGGCGACGCCGCGGATCGCGTTCGCGCAGATCACGGGGATCTATCAGACGGACACGACGGCGAACGACGAGCTCATCGTGGACTTCCCGACGGCCCGCGCGCTGACGGGCCTCGGTCCGAAGGCGTATCACTCGATCCGCGTCGAGACGACGGACCTCGCCGGCTTGCTCTCGTTCCTGAACGGCACCGCGGCGAGCTTGCACGTGAGCGGCCCAGGATTCACCGGCGCCGACATCCACAGCGAGCCGACGACGGACGAACGCATCACGAACGTCATCCTGCGGACCGGCCGCGGGGGCGCGCCGCGGGACTACCTGTCGAGCGCGATTGGTGAGGCGGCGGCGTCCGTGCGCGTCGTGGCCTACGGGATCGCCGCCCTCATCGGACTCCTCGTGGCGTTCGGGATCCACGCGGTCCAGACGCGCGCCTTCGCGGATTGCCGTGGGGTGGTCGGCGTCCTCCGGGCGGTCGGCGCCGGGAACGGCTGGTTGCGGCGGCGCATGATGCGGGAGACCGTGCCGGCGGCGCTCCTCGCGGGGGCGCTCGGCACCGCCCTCGGCGTCGGAGTCGATTACCTAATTCGACCCCGCGGGATCCTGCTGGTCTTCGGCCACGCGATTCCGGTCTCGACGGACCTCTCGGTTTTTGCGAGCATCATCGCGGCGGTCGTCGTCGCGTCGATCGCGTCCTCGCTCGTCCTCCTGGGACGTGCGATGAAGGTCCGCCCGACCGAGTCGATTCGCGAACATGTCGCGGTCGAGCCGTCGCAATCCCTGGAGGTGGTCCTACGAGGCTGAAGGCGGACGGCGCCCTGCTCGTCGCGCTGTACGCGATCGCGCTTGCGGCGCGCCTCGTGCCGCTCACGTTCAGCCCGCTCCCGTTCAACATCGACGGGTTCCCGCTCGCGCGAATCTCGGAGAGGATTGCCGCGACGGGCACGTGGCGGATCGACCCCGGTGACGTGAACAGTTACAACGAGAAGATGCCCGCGTTCTCCCTCCTGTGGGCCGCGACTTCGATGCTCGGCGGGCTGTCGCCGCTCGCGCACGTCGAGCTCGTCGTCGTCCTGATCACCTCGCTGGTCGTCCTGCCCGCATACCTGTTCGGCGTGAAGGCGTCCGGTCGGCGGCTCGTCGGCTTTGCGGCGGGCCTGTTCGTCGCTCTGTTCGGGAGCTTCCTCATGCTCACGAGCGCGGTGACGAAAGAGGCGATCGGACTCCTCGTGTTCCCCGTAGCGGTCCTCCTCTTCCAGGAGCGAGCGGACCCGCGGAAGCGGGCGCTGGCGGTCGTGCTGCTCGTCTTCCTGCCGTTCCTCCATCATCTCACGACCCTCCTGACGCTCGGAACGGTCGCCTCGCTCGTCGTGCTGACGCACCGCCGCGCGCTCGCTCGGGGACGATTCTCCGGTCGTGCGCTGGCCCTCGACGTCGCCACGGGACCGGGCCTCGCGGTCCCCGCCTGGGCGTACTACGCCGCGGTGGATTTGCCATTGCTCTCGGACCTCGTGTCTCCGGAGGCGTTCGCGTTGTTCCTCGCCCTCGTGGTCCTGCTGACCGCGGCGATCGCGCCGATGTCGCGGCCCGCCCGGGTCCGAATCGGACGGCGTCTGGTGTCACCCGCTTCGCACGCGATCCTGCCCCCGGCGGTCGGTGTGGCGGTCATCGTGCTGAATGCCCAGACGAGCCTGTTCGCGGGCGCGCTGACGACGCAACCCGCGTTCCTCGCTCTCCTGCCTGCGGTCGCGGTCTTGGCGGCGTTCGTCCTGGTGGGCTATCAGCTCGTGCGCCGCACCTCGAACCGCGCGAACGACCTCGTGACGTCGATGCTCGTCGCCCCGGTGGCGATGGTGCTCTTCGGATTTTTGCGGGGCCTCGATGCGCAGAGCCTCGTGATCGTCTACCGCTCCCTCGACTTCCTCGACTATGCGCTCGCCCTCCTGGCCGCCGTCGCGTTTGTGGCGGCTTGGCGGGGATTGCGTTCGCATCGCGGCGTACGGGTCGCTTTGGTCGGCGGCTTCCTCGCGGCCCTGCTTGCCACGACACCGATGGCGTGGAACACTCCTGCGGTCTTCGGGGTCGAGAATGTCACGACCACAGCCGAGTTCCAGGCGCTCGCGCTCCTGCGTTCGCTCGGCGCAGCGAACGTGACGACGGATCAACGTCTCGCCGATGTCGGCGCGA
>WNGM01002321.1_pt1 | contig 15267 bp, 18 predicted proteins | sample 5400571 | NCBI WGS metagenome assembly WNGM01 (sample SAMN13153378, study PRJNA577476) | soil metagenome | isolation source: 100 cm soil or saprolite under Garry oak tree replicate 2 | place: USA:California | collected 2016-06-15
AGCTAGCTATAGACAGGTTATCGAAGAGGTCAAGGCCAGCCGATACCAGCCTAAGCGCATATTTGTAGGGGGAAAGTCGATGGGAGGCCGCATTGCCTCCCAGGTCGTTGCCTCCGGGGTAGATGTTGAAGGATTGTTCTTCCTCGGCTATCCTCTACATCGACCCGGTCAGCCTGAAATGCTGCGGGATGACCATCTTTATCGGATCGAGAGGCCGATGCTCTTTCTTTCCGGGACCAAGGACCAATTCGCGAAAAGAGAACTCCTCGCGGGAGTGGTATCGAAACTAGGTGACAGGGCTGAGATTCACTGGATAGAGGGCGGTGACCACAGCTTCAACACGCACCAAGGGAAAGACGACCTAGTCAAGAGCTACGATGAAGCGATGGAGAGACTTGACACTTGGTTGAAAGCCCATAGCGTCTAAGTGCTTGAACCGGGTCTGGTGTAGTGTTTAAATCGAGGAATAGCCGAATCTCGGTAGCCATGTGCGACACCTGTGGCTGTTCTTCCGAGCAGGAAGATAAGAGCGGCGAGGAAGCCTAGCCCTAGCCCTGCCGGGGCGTAAGTTTCCCAAATATCCATAGAAGGGGCTCCGAAGAAGCCTTTTCCATTTTTCACTCGTACCAGGCGAGTCTCTAATTCAAGGCTCATCTAGAAGATCTTCGGGAATCCGAAGAGTGCGCCGACCAGTACGGCTCCTAGAACAAACGTGAGAACCACGAGAACAACTATCGCCATTATGGCTACGCCGATTGCTCCGAGCCAGCCTGTTTTGAAGTAGTGTTTGACAAGGAGGAGGAAGATTAGCAGACCAATAAGCAGGCCGATTATTCCCTGGACAAAGACGACAACAGCCCCCACCAAGAAAGTTCCCGTGCCCCCGACTGCTATGGCCTCGCCGAAGGTGACCTTTCGGCCGACTACGATTTCCCCTGCTAGCCAGAGTACGAAGCCGATGACTAGGAGATAGATTATGAAGAGTATTATGAACGAGACTAGGGTGGTGCCAATTCCGATGCTTGGGATTGGATAATTAGCCGTGAAGTCTCACTCTCTAGCGTGGGCTCTTCCGATTGGAGTTATTCTTGTTGAAACCGGTTTCAGTCCCTAACGGTAATTCTCGACCATTTTCTAGCGCTATTGGGAAGGTTTAAGCTTGCAGGCTTTTCCGGGTAGCCTTGCCCAGGACATGTATGCCGGGCTCGCGCCCTATTCCTGGAATACTGGAGTGCGTAGAGGTAGTATAGCCCGGTCCGCGGCTTGCGGGAGCCGGCCGAAAGTATGCACGGCTGTCACCCGTGCGACACTCGAGAAGAACCTCGAGCGTGTTGCGGGTTCGAATCCCGCCCTGGGCGCCAAACAGTCTAAATTACACCCATCTCAAAACTTTTCTCCCGCGCAACTATTTTTCCCGTAGATTTCTTTTCCGCTAACTATTCTCTAAGTATTCTTTTTCTAGTGACCCCCCAGGGGTGGTGGTTTTTCCCGCGTCGCGCCCTTCGTGAGACCCCTCAGAATCCACGTTCACTTGCTCCTGCCTTTCCCTCCTCCCTTCGTGAAGAATTCAGATCCTAACCCCAACGTGTGGGGTCTAGGCCTCTTCGCCGAAGGCGCCTGTTCCATCCTTCATGAAAACGCGTTACAGAGCAGGTTGGCCGCCAAGCCTTAACACAGGCGACCCATCCCAGCCAAACAGGAACAGCTAACCTTGGTTTCGATTATCCATTCACCGCCCCAGGAGATTGTTGTAACCGGCCTTACCAGCTTCACCAGCCAGACCAACCTTGCCTCTATGGTCGCCTTCGTCATGAACGTCTCCGGCCAGCCACTGGCGCTCTACTGGGCAGAAGGAGTCGTCTTTCTCGCGGACTTCGTCGAACCAGAAGCCCTCCCCGAAGAATACGTCAAAGGCCGAATCTACGCATCCAACATATCCCACGCACCGATGCCAAAATACAACAACTTTGTACGCGTCGGAAACATCGAAGTCCCGGTAATCGATGTAACCTCCAACGTTGGCCTGCGAGACCTAGCTCGTTGGATTAGGGAAAATCACCAGTCTGATCCCGAGAAATCTTAACTAGACGCCAAGGGTCGCGTGTTGGTCGTGTCCCGGGGTAGCTCAGCCTGGAAGAGCTTCCGAGCCGCCCCCTAGAACAGTGGGCGACGAAGACGCTGTAGGTGTGCGCCCAGTGCGCAGCCACGTCAGCCTTACCAGGCTAACAGTAGACACCGGAGTGTCGCCGGAGAACCATGAAAACTGGTTCGGCGAATTCAAAACAGGGGCCAATAGCCTCTATGAGACTCCGGTCCCCGGGACCATTCGTATTTCGGGAAACGGAAGAAGAGGTTTTACTTTGACTTTACGGCAGGCGTTCGGCTCTCAAGCTCTCTAAGTATGAGTTCGTTCTGCTTCATTATGATCTTGTTTTGATCAGTCAGAATCCGAAGCGCACTCGCAATCAAAGAGAGAGAAGGATTGTCCCATTTGAACTCGTTCTCCTTAGCCGCAAGGGCCTGCTTGCCTTTAATTATGGACCCACGGAGATTCTCGTCGCTCTCGTCGTCAGCAAAGGCCGCACGATTCTTCCGGTCCATCTTGTCAGAAATGCTAGCTGCCGCATGTTCCCGTTTGACGTCTGGGTAGCAATCTTCACAGAACCTCAAACCTTTGAGCTCTAACAACGGGTCAATGAGGCTCAGCGTCTTACCGCATCTGGAACAGAAATCTACCATTTTGCCTGTTCAGCTCTAATTGGCTGTTGGCCCTTCCAGCGCTATTAAAGAGTCTTGTAACCAGTTCACACTACTGTCTCCGTTTTCAAATCTGAAATACGGGAGGAAAAGGGGATTTAGAAATGGTGAGAGCGACGCTTACTTCTCGCCGCGGAGTCCCCAGCCAGCTTTGAAATTGGCGTTGATCTTTACGAATGGTGCTTCGCCTTCCTTCCATGGGTCGCGCTTTACCCAGTCGAGCTTCGCGTGGAATATCTTGTAGAGTTTCCGGTACTCCTCTCCCTTCTCGATAATTGAGACTGGGCCGCTGATCAACAGTAGCTTCTGCGTCCCAGCCGTATCAACCAGTATTGCTGCATGAGGGTTCTCTCTCAGGTTCTTGAGTTTCCTTGTCCCATAGTCAGTCACGATATACGGTGAACCTTCGTGCCAGACGTAGGAAACCGGTACAACGTGTGGCTCGCCCTTCTTGGACGCGGTCGCGAACCTGCACAGCTCATTCTGTTCCAGAAATCTGATCTCTTTCTCAGTTAGCCTAACCGGGTCGACAGATCCTTTCAATTTGAAGACGATCCAGATCGGTTAACCTGAGATTTCAAGCTATGCGTTCGGAAGATTCGTTCGGGTGAATTCCTCGCTCTTGAAGAGGAAATGCGCAAGAAATTCACATCACAGAAATCTTTGACTCGTCAAGAAATGATTGTGGCGGGCCCGCGGGGATTCGAACCCCGGACCTACAGCTCAACCCGCTCCAAGGCATAGGGGGATCGGCCACGAATTGACTGCCGCTCTATCCAGGCTGAGCTACGGGCCCGAAAGGGTTTGACGATGATGCATCCTAGTTAATTGTTCCTAAGAATAGTTGGCAGAAAGCGCCAGCGTAGTCTCCTGCTCGGCTTTTGTGGAGTTACTTGCTGGGAGTTCTTCGCCGCTGAAAACAGGTTCGAGTAGAGTCTTCGCCTTGCCTGAGTCTCAGGCTTGTCTGGCGAAAAACTCTTGTGGGTCTATGATATGAACTCGTTTTCCCTTCTTCATGAGTTCCTCAGCCAACTTCTGATCGCTAGTGAAGAAGCAACCGTCCCCGGTGAAGAACCTCAAGGTTCCGTGAGAGGATTCGTTACACATCATGAAATTCGCCATCGACTTGTCATCATCCAGATCTTTTCCACAGATCGGACACTTGAACTCAACCCACATTATTATCTCACTCTTCACGCTTTAGCTTGATGCCTTACGCCTATAAGGAAACTCTCGACGAGAATCCATCGTCCGTTCATGCCAGACGAGAAGATCGTGATCAAGACAAAACACGGAGAGCTAAGCCTCGAACAGCTGGCCGAGGCTCAACACGGTATGGCCCATCTCATGAAGGAGGTTGGAGAAAGGTATCACGTCCTCTACTACGCCGCAAATGCGCTCAACTGGAAGCTCGCTCAGTACCAGCTCAATCAAGTCATCGCACTCTTCCGAATGGGCGCTACTCTCCGGCCGAAGTTCACTGAGGACTTGAACGGATTCGTAAAATCACATTTCCATCCAATAAGTGAAGCGATTCGAGCACAAGACTGGAAGAGATTTGAAGAAGCCTTCAAGAAAGGCATCCAGGGTAGTGATAAATTTCACGAAAAATATGGATACGGCTACATCCATTTTGTTCTGCCAAAGAATGCACCCGAAATGTACGATCTAGCTCCAAGGGAGTAGCTAGTCGAATCATATTTTTACAGCTGGCTATCCAGCTGCGACCGCAACATGAATGAGCCGGGTTCTAGTTTCTTTTCTGATCCGTCTTCTTCTCACGTTGCGCGTCCTCGAGCAAAAATTCAAGTCAGTTCTACGGGGAATTGAGAAGATCATTAGGGCCTAATATACCAACCTGATGACCGAGGTTTTGCTTCGAAACTTTTCTGTATGTGAAAAAAGAATCGAATTCGTTTTTCCTGCGGAAGCCTGGAGGGAATCTGGTTCATTGGAGAGCTTTTAAGGTCTCGTCGACTACGGATGATAACTTGACGCTTTTGTCTTCGCCTGTTTTCATATCTTTCAGACGGACGCTTCCTTCCTTGATCTCTCTGGGACCTAGGACCAGAGATATTCCTACTTTCAACGAGTCGGCGTACTCTAATTGTTTGCTGAGGGGCCTTTGTTTGAGGTCGTACTCAGTTCTGATGCCTTGGCTTCGGAGTTGTTGAACGATTTTCAACGCTTCATTCCAAACGATTTGGTTGACCGTGACCACAAAGACTTGTGGATGTTGCTCGATGTTTGGGAACAGGTCTTTTCGCGCTAGGGACAGCATGAGTCGTTCGAATCCCCCTGCAACTCCTGTTGCTGGCATGTCTCGTTTCCCGTAGATCTTGCATAGTTTGTCGAAGCGGCCGCCTCCAAGGATCGCGCCCACGTCTTCTCCCTCTTGGTCGTAGGCTTCGAAGACTGTTCCGTCGTAGTAGCTTATCCCACGTACGATTCCAAGGTCGATCCTGATCTTTTGCTTCTTTCCAAGGGATTCTACCTTGTCCACTGTTCCAGATAGTTCTCTGAAACCCTGGTGGATCATCTCGCCCTTTGGCAGTTTGCTCTCCAGCTCTTCAAGCACCGTGTCAGGGTCTCCGCCGATATCGGCGAAGCCCAGGATTCGCTTGACATTGTCCTTGGACAAGCCAGCTCGGCTGAATTCTCGCTCTGCCTGTTCAGAGCCGATTTTTCCCATCTTGTCAACTATCCGGATCAGGTGATCGAGATCATTTTGGGACTGGGTTACCAGTGCTCGTAGGAAGCCTTCGACGAGTTTTCGGTTGCTGATCTTGACTATGTGGTCTTTGAGGCCGACCGACTCCAGTATGTCAGAGCTCAAGGCGATGATCTCTGCATCGGCCGAGGGATCTGCTACTCCATAGATCTCAGCGTCCCATTGTGTGAAGTACCGGTACCGGGCGAACTGGGGTTCATCGTAGCGCCATACTCCCCCGATGCATGAGATCTTGATCGGTTCTGGGAGGTCGAACCTGTTTGCGACCATCCGGGTCATGCCGACTGTAAGGTCGAATCGTAGTCCGAGGTTTCGTTCCGCTTTGTCTTTGAACCAGTAGATTTCGTCCCTGATTGTGGGGCCTGATTTTGCCTCGAGGGTTTCGAGGTTTTCGACCGGGCTGGGTTCCAGCATCTGGAATCCATAGTTCCAGAGTACTTGTCGTATCTTGTCAGCTAGCCAGATCCTGCGCGACATTTCCTCGGGATCAATGTCTTTCATTCCCCGTGGAAGAGTGAATTGCGCTTCTGACAAGATACGATGCTTCTCCGTCTGGGAGCTATTTGCCTTCGAAGCGTTCGGTGTTCAACGTATAATATACGATGTCTGTACGTCTGTCGATTACGGCGAGGACTAGGTCTTTGCCTTCCTTGTTCGCCTTCGCAGAGAGCCCCGCGAGTCTTTCGAGGGTGGATTCTCCTCCTTCGAAGACGATTGATACTTGTCGTCGGGTCGCTCCTTTTCCGAAGGTTTCGAAGTCGAAGCCTCCCTCGGACTCTCGCACCAGGTAGCCTCTATCCCGCAGGTCTCGGTATACTAGATACTTGGTCCATATAGTTGGTTTCCCAACCGACAGTTTTGTAACGAGATGTTGAAGCGTCTTGTCCTTTGTTGTCTTCTCGTCTGTTACTCGGGCTCTTTTTTTCTCGACGAGATAGAATGTTTCGTAAGGGCTTAGGAAGAGCCTGTCGTCTGCCAGCGTCCCGAAGGCTTTCTCCCTGAGCTCCATGAGTTTCTCAGGCTCTTTCAGGTAGACTTTGTTCTTGGAGAGGAAGGCTTCTAGAAGTTCTATCGTCATCAAACAAAGCACCAGTAGCGATTTGAGAGCGCTAGCGGCGGGCAGGCGTCTATAAAGGCATGCGAACAATTGAGAGCGATAATTGGAGTTTTGAGAAATGCCTGGGAAAAACAGAGACTCTCTAGAACCTGTCAGATGGAAGAACGGAGCGCTAGAGGCTATCGATCAGACGAAGCTGCCGGGAAGGCTGGTCTATGTCCGTATGCGGACAATGGACCAGGTTTGTTCCGCGATTCGTTCTATGAAGGTCAGAGGTGCACCATTAATTGGTGTTGTTGGTGGATATGGGTTGGTTCTGGCTGCGATGAGGATCAGGGGCGGTGACTTGGGTCAGACGAGGTCGCTGCTCCGGAAGTCTGCGGACTCTCTAATCTCGACAAGGCCGACGGGCGTGAATCTCCGCTGGGCCGTAGAGCGAGTCTTCAAAGCATCTTCCCGGGTCGACTCGGCCGCAACTTTGGGCGATGAATTGAGGCGCGAGGCCGATGCGATTCTTCGCGAGGAACTGGAGGCCGCTCACAAAATCGGACACTTTGGAGCTCCTCTGATTGAGGATGGAGATACTGTGTTGACGCACTGTAATGCGGGGTCTCTCGCGACTGCGGGTTATGGTACTGCCTTGGCGGTGGTCCGGGCGGCTGTCGAGGACGGGAAGAACGTGTCCGTGATCGCGACGGAGACGCGGCCCTTGTTGCAGGGGTCGAGGTTGACCGCGTTCGAGCTGTCGAGGGATGGGATTCCGGTCCGGCTGATCTGTGACAGCGCTGCTGCTCAACTGATGGCTCAGGGAGCGGTGGACAAGGTTGTTGTGGGCGCGGACAGGATCTTGGGCACCGGGCATGTCACGAACAAGATCGGGACCTTGCCGATCGCGCTGGGAGCGAAGTTCTATGATGTTCCGTTCTATGTGGCGGCTCCCGTGTCAACGCTGGACCTAGTGACGGACGCTTCCCGAGTGATTATTGAGGAACGGGATCAAAGAGAAGTTCTCTTGATTGGCGGGAGACGCGTTTCCCCAAGGAATGTTGGGGCTCTGAACCCGGCTTTCGACATTACCCCGCCCAAGCTGGTCACTGGGATTGTGACGGATCGTGGTGTGGTGGGTCAGCCTTTAGCTGAGAATATTCGGGCCATGTTCGGCTGATTTCACGAAGGAAGGAAGGATAGACAGCGGCCGGTGAACGTGGATTCGGCGCGTTTTCACGAAGGGCGGGGCGCGCGAAAATCGACCACCCCCGGGGGTCACATAATAGTTAACGGAAAAGAATAGTTAGCAGAAAAGAAAAGTTGCGGGAAAAATTGTTACTAGGAGGATGATGCAGGATAGCAGAAATTTTGACGGAAGAAGATTAATTTCGGACCAAGAAGATGGCCCTATACCTTTTCTACTGAGAAATGGTAGTTTCTAGGCGGATATTTCTCGAACTTCTCTCGTCTCTCTTGACTCTCTTTCCTTCTCCTTAGGCTCCTTCTTGATAACCGGGGTTACCACCTCCACGGGAACGTTTCCAGCCGACTCGATGCGAGCCTTCCAGTCAGTCCCAATGGACACGAGGGCGTAGATACCTATGACCTCCGCCTTCGCCTTCTGAATGATCTTCATCATGGCACGCTGAGTCTCCCCGCTATCGATGATATCGTCGACGATTAGCACGCAGTCCGTTTTCTTGATTGCGTCCCTCGGAACGAATAGGCTCAATACGACGGCGGTCTTGGGAGGTACGAAGATCTCCTCGATAAACTCTCTAACACCGACTTCTCGAGCTTTCTTCGCGACTAGTAATCCAACGCCGAGCCGGTGTGCTAGAAGAGTAGCTAGCGGTATCCCGTCAACGGCTGCTGTCATGATCTTTGTGACTCTCTTTCCTGCGAACTTGCCCACGGCATGTTGGACAGCGCGTTCCATTAACAGCGTGTCGCCGATGATCGCCGTGTTATCAAAATATCCTCCATCGTCGAAATGAATTCTCTCCAAAAGTTCTTTGTCCAGGCTCATGTATCTTTGCAGAGTCTTGTTGATCTCTTCGGCCCTTTGTGCTGTCGGTAAGACGTGTCCTTTCACATAACGGCTGAGAACTGTTTCAGGGAGGTGAACCATCGCCGAGAGTTCGCGATACGTGAACCGTTGTTTGGCTAGATTGAGTAGCTCGATCGTCATGAGTTTGTATTTGAGATCTAGAATGCGTGAAGTGTCCTTCATTTCTTGTATCAACGCTTTAGCCACGGGTACCCTGTATAACGCTTTCCATTATTTTTGGCGTGTGTGATCGTTTTTTGCGACGACTCGCAACAACTCCGGTACTATTCTGGTAGCGGCCAGCGTATTTGTTGATCGCGGGCTTTCCAAGTCTTAACAGAGAGAGCTGGATGAACCTCTCACCCTTTGCGAGATGGACAGCGCTGTCTCCGGAATTATAGAGACTGACAGTGAGCTGCCCGCGAAAGCCCGGATCCACTAGAGCAAGACTGGCGAACAATCCCTCACGCGCTAGAGACGAGCGAAGATGTAAAAATCCGACAATACGATTCGAGAGTTCGACTCTTTCCATGCTAGCGACAAGCATTTGTTGTTTCGGTTTCAGACGAACCTCCCGGTCGATGCGCAGATCCACTCCTGCAGGGTTGAGCCTGAATCCACGCGGAACGATCCTCAGCTCTCCCTTCTCGATCGCAGAAGCGATATCCTTGTCCGAAAGTGACATTGACAAATCCCCTTCAACCCACGCTCACTATTCAAAGCTTGGAGAATACTGAATTGACTCGAAAATTGGTAGAAGCAAACCTAGCCGAAAAACGCGTATGGTCACGGGGTATGAGGCATCTCAGAAAAAATGACCCCGTTCTCGCGAACATCATTAACGGGTTGGGACCTTACGAGTTTCGCTTGGACGACGATCACTACGAAGCACTCGTCGGCTCGATAATCTTTCAGCAATTAGCCGGAGCAGCAGCACGTGCGATACTCAACCGGTTCAAGCAAATCTACAATGGCAAGATCCCTCGGCCTCGCCAATATCTCGATACTGAAGAGAAGTACCTGCGAGCCAGCGGATTATCGCCTCAGAAGATACGGTACATTCGAGACTTATCTGAGAGAGTCGAGAACGGCACTCTAGATCTCAAACAATTGTCCCACCTTCCTAGCGAAGAGGTTGTGAAAGAACTGGATGAGGTGAAAGGGATCGGGAGATGGACCGCCGAAATGTTTCTAATCTTTGTTTTGGGACGAACAGATGTGTTGCCAGTTGATGATCTTGGGCTGAGAAAGGCTGCCCAGAAAACATACAGGCTCAGAAATCTGCCTTCAAGAGAAAGATTCGAGCAGCTGTCGAAAAATTGGCATCCTTATTGTTCCATTGCAACCCTCTATCTTTGGAGGAGCCAGGAGAAACCACAAGACCTTGTAAAATGGTAGATCTAGAAGAGGACCCTTCTCGTGACAGCAGAATCCCATGATAGTTCTCTGGCCATAACTACGCCGTCGAAGTATCTTCCATTTCGGAAGACTTTGTGTGGAATTATTCCTGCTTGTTTGAAGCCTGCTTTCTCGTAGGCTCGTCGGGCTGTCTCGTTTTCGGCCAGAAACTCTGTATCGAGGCTCCGCAGTCCTGCTCTGCCGCTCTCTCTGACAAGCGTCTCGATCATCTTGCGTCCTATCCCCTGTCCTCTGTATTTACTGATCATAGTTAGCCCCAGGTGTCCATGATGATGAGTGTCGTTGTATCTGCCCCGTGTCACATCGCCATTTGCTATTATCTTTCCATCGATATCCGCGACCACGTTGATGACACTTTGTCCTTCTATTGCCACTAGGGTTTGCGCTAACCACTCGACTTCTTCTTCGCGTGTGACCTTCCTGTCAAAGCCTGTATAGAGGGTTGACTTTTTGTCTCTCTGTTTCTCCTCGACAAGGCTGTTGATGAACATGAGAAGACCATCAAGGTCTTCCCATCGAAGCACGCGCAGAGTTACCTTCTTTCCGCTGGCAAGCGTAAATCGTTTGTAGATATGACCTGCCTTAAACAAGGTCACAAGAAAAGCGTCCTTGCGGTATTACCAGACGATGCTGCAGCCGAACGGGGTTGTCTCAGGAACTCCAACGGATCTATTCGATAAGAGATCTTCGATCGCATTTCGCAAATCGCTGATTGTTACTCTGTCGGGATTCCGAGAATCATCCATTCGACCCTTGTACCGAAGCCTCCGTTCTTCATCGAGCAGAAATGTGTGAGGTGTGCAAACGGCCCCGTAGACTTTGGCAACGGTTCTATCTTCATCCTTGACATATGGGAAGTTGAGGCATTTCTCTCGAACTCTCAGGACCATTTCCGCATAAGTATCGGCCGGAGAAAGGTAGGGGTTGTTCGAATTCAGAGCCAGCAACTGGACATTTTTCTCCGAATAGTCTTTTTGGATTCTAATCATGCGGTCCTGGCAAGCTTTCACCGTTGGGCAGCCGTTTGAGATGAATAGCAGAACGAGCAGTCTCTTATCTTGGAACGATGAAAGAGAGTAGCGTTCCCCGTCGACAGCGAGCAGATTCCCGAAATCCGGAGCGCCTATTCCTATTGGGAGAGTTTCTGTTCGGGCTTGGGGAAGTTCCACTTACAGCACCTGTCGTACTCATCGGCCGTCGGTGACGGTTGATGAGGGAGAGTCCTCGTCTTTAGGCTAGAACTTGTCAGGAAAGTGTCTCATGATGCCTTGTGAGATAGTGTCCGCAACCGTGTTGATCTCGGTGAAGACATCGTCGAAAGCCGCAACGTCATCGTTCCATCTCTTGTCAAGTCGCGCTTCCACCTGTTTTTTGGTCAGCGTCAGATGTTGATGGAGTAGGTCAAACATGTCGTCTTTGGCCCAATGAGGGTTCGTCTGACTTAGGAATCCTGCTATCTCGTCAGCGTTCACGGTCCACTTGCTATCTTGTGTCTCGAAGTTCTTCTGGTCTCCAGCTTTTGCGAACTCGATGAGGTCGACGCCCAGGAGAACGTGTTTCCTCAATAGTTCCGAGAGTTTTCTCCCTGTTCCCTCGCCATAGTACGGGACGAAGGAGTTGCCGATGTTCTCAGGAGTTTTCAAAAGTCTCTCTTTTGCCGCCGTCATATCAGGTGCATTGTCGAGTGCTGAAACAGCGTATTGGCGGGTCCAGATCGCGTGGTCTGCCCAGAGTTTCCGCATGTTCGTCTTGAAGGAGAGTGTTGTCTCATTCATGGTTGTAGCCCGAATAACTATCCTGTCTCTTTTTTAAGCTATCCCATCGACCCCGCCGCGCTCAGCCGCTATCCATACAAACTCGGATCAGCTAAGCTCGAGATCCATCTTGAAAGCCCCGGTCGCTTCAGTAAAGCTCGAAACAAAGAAGATTCAATGGACCGGAAAACACCAGATCAGCATAGTCTATGGAACATCCCCTATGGTAAGCGCAACAAGGCCTACCGCTCTGGTCATTGCCCACGGAGCAGGGAAATCAATGAGCTCCCGCTTTATCACATTCTTCCATGTCGAAATGGCCCGGCGAGGCTTCCTCACTGTCAAGTTCAACTTTCCATACATGGAGCCGCGATGGAGACTTGTCAGGACCCCCAACCCGAAACAAGTACTCGTTGGATGCTACCGAAGAGTTCTCGACGAAGTCAGATCTCAACACAGCCCCGAAAAGATCGTCATTGGAGGTTTGTCGATGGGAGCAGCTGTTGCCTCTCATACCGTCGCTGACAAACCTGGCAGGAGCGATGTCGATGGACTGTTCTACTTCAGCTATCCTATCCACCGACCCGGGAAACCGGAAGAGCTCGGAGCCAAACATCTCTTCCAGATCTCGAAACCAATGCTATTCGTCTCAGGCACCCGAGACGCCAACGCCCAACCAGAACAACTCAAAGACCTGATCTCAAAACTAGGTCCGAAGGCTAGGCTGCATCTTGTCGAGGGTGGAGATCGATCCTTCAACGTCCGAAATGGTCGAGCGGTATACTTCAAAACACTCGATCGCACCGCAACGGTTCTGGAAGACTGGGTAAAGACCCAAGTTAGCCAGTAAACGCCTTCAGATCGGCACTGACGATTTGGAAACGGCCAAGTTTTCCTAACAGTATCGAGTTGACGTTACCCCTACCAAGCGTTCTAGGTACGCTTCATCGAAAATAGGCGCCTCCTCAGTCAACCACGTTCAGTGCAAGAAATGCCGAAATTGGAACAGACCAGCTGGGTCTTCGCTAACGTCAAAGGAGGAATAACACGAGCCATCAGCCAACTGCGAAAGATCAACGACGTCGAGTCAGTCACTCCAGTGACTGGCAGGTTCGATCTTGTGATCAAGCTGCGGGACAAACGAGCCTACCAAAGCGTTCAACATCGTCGAGAAGATCAGAAAGATCAAGGAGATCACGTCTACCCAGACAGGTATTTCGCTTCAGAAAATCTCGAACACGAAAAAGGACGAATCAGATGATCCCATCGCTTTCGCGCTGGTGAAGGTGACTGGCGCCTTCAAGAATGTGCTACAAAAGATCAAGACCTTCCCGAACTTTGTAGAAGCCCACGTCATTCCTGGAGAGTTCAACGTATTTGCCGCGTTCCACGGCTACAGTCCAGAAGAGCTCTTAGAGACTTCCGTTGAGAAGCTCGGTAGTATCAACGGAATTGTGGCGATGGAGACCTTAGTCGCCTGGACTCCTACTTCGCCGTATTAGCAGTTCAACTCGACTCGACTCTCCCCCTTCTTTTTTCATGCGTCATCGGTCGGCGTTCGTTCTCTTCTTCTCCAAGTAGTCCTATGTCCTGTTGAAGGATTGGACCGCTACTTTGGATGAAACCGATGTTCATTTTGTTGCATTCTCAATGAGGTTGCCCAGCACGCAAAAGCATGTTACGCGTGCATGTCCATGGGCTATTCTGGTGGTGATTCCCATATGACTTCCGCCACGCTGAACACGAGTTTGACATCTGCCTGTTTCAATTTCTCGGGAGGTATTTCCATCGGGACTCGAACTTCCCCCGCGACAGCGCACACTGCGTCGTTTAACCATCTATGTTTTTCGCTGTCCGTAGTGTGTTTTGCGAAACCCACGACCTGCCGAGGGAATTTCGTAGCGGGGTTTGTGTTTGGAATCAGTTTGTACAATTCTTGAGATCTGTCCGATGAGCGCCCATAGCCTTGATAGTCAAGCATGATCAATGCGGAATCATCTGTTTCTATGAAACCTTGAATGTTCATCGCAAAGGTTTCGTCGGTTCGTCTGTGAGGATGATTTGAGCCTCGAAATTTTCCCGTGATGCGGCCTTCGCATTTTCCTTCGGCGAAGTAGAAGTCGTCCTCCTCCGTGCCTTTCTTTCTCGTAAGGTTGATCTGCCATCCATCAGGATAGAAGAAGCGGATCGTGTAAAGAGATTCCAGTCTCATACTACTTTCCCCACTCGCAACAATATTAATTCTGTTCGAGCGCTTTTAGGATCCCATGTGTGATGCGATGAAGGTGATAGCGGGCCCGGTGGGATTCGAACCCACGATTTTGGGCTCCGAAGGCCCACGTCTTGGTCCTGGCTCGACTACGGGCCCTAGAAACTATGAAAAAGTCTATGCTAGTTAATGGTTAGCCTGCTCCTTCTCCAGGAAAGCGGGATTCATCGGAGCATGTAGATCTCCGGATCATTACACCGGTTGGAGCTCTCTCAATATCGGCTTCATGAGCTCTCTAATTATTGAGAGCCTTAGCCTCTATGTTTGAAGGGCGACTTTAGTCTCCTCAAGAATCGTCGCACGGGGCGTCCCAGTCCCTGAGCTTCAGGAGTTGCTTGGTTGTAAATTGTCGCAAAATCTGCGTGGTATTGTTGGGCAAGGTTGGTATTAGATACGAAGGTTGCGTTTTCGAAATTCACATTTTCTGCTCGGCCGGTGTAGTTGTAGCTTCCCCATTCGACGTTTTTGCCGTCAACTATGATGAATTTGTCGTGCATTATGCCTCCAGGCGGAGAAATCAACCGTATGATGATTCCCGCCTTCTCCAACTCGTCATGTAGTGACGCTTGGGGACCCTTTGTCTGGGATCTGTCCATGACCAGGGAAACTTTGACTCCCCGTTTGATCGCGTCGATCAAGGCCTTTGCGATGCTCTCGTTTGTGAATGCGTAAGCAGCTATCTCGATGATTTCCATCGCTCCGCCTATTCTGGTGAGAATCTCTTGTTCAATTCCTCCTTTAGGAGAGAAGAAGGCGGTGAGGGGCGAGTCTGTAGGATTTGCTAGCTCTTGAGTTTGTTTCGCCGTGGACTTCTCAGTTATAATCGGCGGTGATTCTACCGGTGTGTTCAGGGGAGAAGAGCTTTTGATGCGGTCAAGAGCTGACCCTTTTGATTCGTCCTCAAGCCGTGGCTTGAGGGTGATCTTCGCTCCTGTCTTGCCCTCTGTCGAGAGAAAGAGTTCCGTCTTGTTTCCGCGGGTTCTTGCGCCCTCGATCCAGAGCTCAATAGAGTCTACTTTGAGGGTCTTGAACCAATCTAGTAGCTCTTCAATTCGGACTCTATGTCCCTTGAAGGGAATATCAGTTGCTACTTGGGCCGAAGGGTTCTCGGGCGGCCTGAAAACAAGTACGAGCTCGTCTTCTCCGATCGGTCTCTCTTCCCCAAGCACGCTCATAATCAGTCATCTTTGCGGGTCTCCCTTGAATAACGGTTCGAAACCGTGAACGCTTGACCATAGTAAT
>WNGM01005107.1_pt1 | contig 15252 bp, 15 predicted proteins | sample 5400571 | NCBI WGS metagenome assembly WNGM01 (sample SAMN13153378, study PRJNA577476) | soil metagenome | isolation source: 100 cm soil or saprolite under Garry oak tree replicate 2 | place: USA:California | collected 2016-06-15
GCGCAATCGATCCTGGGGGGAGGTTTCGGAAGGGGGGCGAAGCCCCCCTCCGAGTCACCTAGCCCGACGTGCGTCGCGCGGTGTCGGGCTGCTCGTTCAGGAATTCGTCCCGCTTGCTCTTGAGCCGCCGCACGAGCTCCTCGTAGGAGGTCGTGCGCACGATCCTGTCGAACTGGGAGCGGTAGTTCGCGATCAGGCTCACGTTCTCGATGAGGACGTCGTAGATGAGCCACCGGTCGCCGCGCCGGAGCAGCCGCGACTCGACCGGCACCTCCGTGCCCTTCTTCGTGACCACCTTCGCGCGGACGATCGCGTTGTCGCCGTCGACCGTCTCGTGGGTGTACTTGATCCGCTCGCCGCCGTACTGCTCGATCCGCGCGATGTACGTGCTCTCGAGCAGGTCGGCGAAGAGCTGGGTGAACTCCTCGCGCTCCGCCGCCGTCCGCGCCGCCCAGTGGCGAGCCAGCGCCCGCTTGGCGGTTTCCGCGACGTCGAAGATCTCGTGGGCGATCTTGCGGACCGCCGCCCGGCGGTCCTGGGGCTTGAGCACCGGGTCCTCGAGCACCTTGATGACCTGCTCGCTGTACTCGCGGAGCTGGTCGGTTGGCGACCCGGCCCGCGCGGGCGCCGACACCCCGATCACGAGCGCGCACACGAAGAGGATGGCCGCCGTCTTCACCATGACCCGGAGTATACAACGGCACGGCGCGCCGGCTCGCGTACTACCAGCCAGGCAGCGGCCGTCATCAGGGCCACGGCCATGAGGTAGACCGCCCGGACGCCGAGGGCGCCGATCAGGAGGCCGCCCAGGAGCGGCCCGAGGATGCCGCGGACGCCGGCGAGGGTCGCGCCGATCGCCACGTACTGGGCCGCGCGCGCGGGGCCCGCGATGTCGATCACGACCACCATCCACACGAGGTCGAGCCCGACCCCGACCAGCGCGTCCGTCACCGAGCTGGCGACGAGCACCCAGGGGTCCCAGGCGAGCGCGCAGATCGCCGGCGTCGCCGCGCCGACGAGGTACATCATCCACAGCGCGTCGAGACTCGAGCGCCGGTCCACGAGTCCGCCCCACCACGCGCTACCGACCAGCGTCGCCGCGGCCGCCGTCGCCGCAAAGACACCGACCTGCGCCGCGCTCACGTGCAGGACATCGACGAGGAGCAGCGGATGGGCGGGCGTCTGGATCCAGCAGCCGGCGCCGAAGAGGAACGACGCGACCAGCAACCGCCGGAACACGTCGTCGTCCCTGACCGCCGCCCAGGCCTGACGAAGGCCGCCGACGGTCGGCTCCCCAGCACCCGCGGCCGCCGGAACGGGCAGGTGCCGCTGGCGCAGGCTCGCGGCCATTCCCAGCACCGCCGCGCCCGGGAAGATCACGCGATAGTCCACGCGCTCGAAGAGCTGACCCGCGGCGAGCGCGAGCCCGATGCCGAGCGCGGCACCCGCCATCCTGACGAGGCCCAGGGCGCGCCCACGCGCGGCACGCGGGTAGAGGCGCTCGACCACGGCGGCCTGCGCGGGCCCCGCGGCCGCGCCGAAGACATTCGCCGCCACGACGAGGCTCACCAACGACCACGCGGAGGATGCCAGGGGCGCCAGGAGGAACAGGCCGCGCGCGACGAAGGACGGCCACACCAGGTAGGGCAACGGCGGGCGGCCGCCGAGCGCGCGCGCCCACGCGAGAGAGAGGAGTAGGCAGGCGCCTCCGGCCGCCGACATGACGGAGAGCTGGAGCGGCGTGGCGCCGAGCTCGCGTCGGAGGATCAGGCCGATGAACGGCGTCGTCACGCTCGCGAAGACGGCGAACAGGAGCGCCGCCGAGACGTCGATGCGGAGCGCGCGCCGGATCTCCGGGTTGAAAGGCGGAGGTCTCATCTCGACCCCATTATGTCGTATCCTCGGCGGCGTGACGACGCATCCGAGCGCACCGCCCGACCTCACCGGTCAGGTCGCCCTCGTGACGGGCGCCGGCCGCGGCATCGGGCAGGCGATCGCCCTGGGTCTGGCGGCCGTGGGCGCCGACGTGGCGGCGGTCGACCTCGAGTCGCCCCTCGAGACGCGCGCCCGCGTCGAAGCCATGACACGACGCTGCCTCGCGATCTCGGCCGATGTCGCCGACCGGGCGGCGGTGGAGGCGGCGGTGGCGCGCACGCTCACCGAGCTCGGACGGCTCGACGTCGTCGTGAATAACGCCGGGATCGGCGAGCGCCTCGCGCTCGAGGACCTCGACGACGCCACGCTCCAGCGGGTACTCGACGTCATCCTCAAGGGCACGATCCTCGTGAGTCAGGCGGCCTATCCGCACCTCAAGGCGCGGGGCGGCGCGATCGTCAACATCGCCTCGGTGTCGGGCATGGCGGGCGGGGCCGTGTCGCGACCGGCCGACGAGGGCGAGACGCGCGGCGGCCTCCGGACCGGACCGGCGTACGCCGCGGCCAAGGGCGGCGTCATCGCCTTCACCCGCTGGCTCGCCAAGGACGCGGGACGCCATGGGGTGCGCGTGAACGCCGTCGCGCCGGGTCCGGTCCAGACGGAGATGACCAGAGGCTTCGACTACAACGTCGTGGCCCAGCCGATCTCCCGCATGGGGCACCCCGACGACGTCGCGCAGGCGGTGGTCTACCTGGCCTCCTCGATGTCGAACTTCGTCACCGGCCAGGTCGTCGTCGTCGACGGCGGCGTCGTCCTCGATTAGGAGCCTGAGGGCCTTCCTCAGCGGACCGTTCCCGTGACGGGGAGCTCGATCTCCGAATGACGCGGGTCGTCGGTTCGAATCCGGATCGTCCCCGAGAACGGCCCCGGTTTCAGGCGCGCCGGCGCGAGCCCGACGTCGAGGCGAAATGTGCCGCTCGGGCCCTGGGGCGAGCGGTCGATCGACAACGTCTCGACGTCGGGTGTGACCGACAGGATCCGGAAGGACCCCGCGCGCTTCTTGAGCAGGACCGTCTGTGTGAGCAACGCGATGAGACCGGGCTCTCTGGCGACCCGATCGAGTGAGACCTCACCAAAGTCGACGCGGTCCGGACTCGAGTACAGGTCGGCCATGATCGATAGGTGGACGGGGATCGAGAGAACGCGTGCCTCCGCGCTGTTCGTCTCGAGGGTGAGACTTCCTTCATACCGGCCGGGAGCCAGACCCGGCGCGGGCCGCACGCGAACTTCGTAGACTTTTCCAGGCTCGACCGGATGAACCGAGGCCTGGAAGAACGCGGCTCCGGGCTCGATCCGCGTGACTGCGAGGGCCGTCGCCTCGTTGTTGACGACACGGAGAGCCGCCTGGGTGTCTTCATCTTTGAACGCGCTCAGGAAGATCGCACCGAACGGCAGCAGATCGATCGGCGATCGGACCTGACCCGTCAGGCGAAGGATCGTCTTCGGGGTCGCGGGGTCGCTCGTATGGACGACGGCCTCCGCTTCGACCACGCCCTTGAATCCCGCGGTGTTCCACTCGAGCAGGATCTCGCCGGTCGCTCCCGGGGCGACGACCGGCTTGGCACGCGACGTCATGCCGGAGTGCGAAAACTCTATCCCCTCGATCTTGAGCGGCTGCCCGCCCGTGTTGCGGACGAGGAAGCGATGAGCCACCGTCCCCCCCTGACGCAGAGTGCCGAAGTCATGCGAGGACTCGAGGAACACTGCTCGCGGCGGGGCCGCCGCGAGTCCCAGGAGGAGCAGGCTCGCGAGGAGTGCCCGGCCCCTTTGCATCCGAGGGTCGGCGCGGAGATGGGGGCCGGTTGCCCGGCCCCCATGACGAATACGAAGCCCCGCTCCGCCGCCTATTGGAGGTAGAACCTGACCTGGGCGAGCTTCAGTCCGTTGTTGTCGTACTGCCAAAGGAAATTCTGAAACCCGCCCGAGAACAGCGAAACGCTCTCACAGGTCTGCACCACGTTGCCGGCTGCATCCACTGTGTTGAAGCAGACGTTCTGCATCGTCGTCAACATCCTCGTGACGTTGGTGAACAACTGCTTACCCTTGCTCCGAGCAAGGATCTTGTTCTCGCTCGAGCACACGAACGTGCCGTCCGGAGCCGTGGCGCAAGTCGTGATCGTGGCCGTGCCATTCGGCGTCCCGAGCGCGCGTGCCCAAACAGTGTAGTTGGCCGTTGCCACACCGGCGTCGCAGCCAGTATCCGTGGGGACATTGGTATCGCAGGGGAGCTGAAACACCGCCCCGTGGCTTGCGATCTGGCTGCCGCTGCAGTCGTAGGCGGCATCAAAGGCGTTACCATCGCACACGGCGAACGGACCAGGCGTCAAATAGACGTTGCTCGTCACGGTGGCGTCCCTGCCGAGCGCGACGAAGATCGTGTGCCGGTCGCTGTTGGTCAGGGGCTGGGTCTTGGGGTTTGAGACGCCGATGATGTTGAGGTTATAGTGCGGCCCGTTCGGGGCGCCGTTGCCGGCCCCTGCCGGCGCAGGACCTATGATCGCGACGATCAGCAGTACCGCGATGAAGGAGAACCCTGCGAGAGTGAGCCGATTCATACTGTCCCTCCTTGGGTGCGGATGAAGACCACCACTGTCCCGGGAGGGGCGATGCGCCCTCCTTCGGTAGCCCGGCCGTCAAGCTCGGCGCTTGACCCGTGGCTTTGCGGCCCCGTCTTGCGGCGGGTGTGCCCTTATCGGGAGGGGTCTTCTCTCCGGGTCAGTGCAGCCCAATATCCGGAAATCGTGGGACTTTCGGGGCCGCGGAGCTTCTCTTCTCGCGCCCGGGCACGACGGCTGGATGCTGTTTAGTAACGCGTTTGGGCGGTGAGCCTGGCCATTCTGACACCCCTTTCAATGGATCACAGTTTTTTCAGCAACTTGCGCCTCAACAGTGCGCAGTGGTTGTCGGGCTCTCTTCCTCAGACAGGCTCCTAGGCATGCCCCTCTCCCCCGCCGACCCCCTTCCGCGACGAAGAATTCGCGTCCTGGATACCGAGCTTGCCTACGTGGACACCGGAAGCGGCGACCCGATCGTCTTCCTCCACGGGAACCCCACGTCCTCGTACCTGTGGCGCAACGTCATTCCGCACGTCGCGGCGCACGGGCGCTGTCTCGCGCCGGACCTCGTGGGCATGGGCGAGTCGGACAAGACGCCGGCGGGCTCGTACCGCTTCGTGGACCACGCCCGCTACCTCGACGGCTGGTTCGACGCCCTCCGGCTGGACCGGAGCGTGACCCTCATCGCTTACATGGAGGCGCTCGTCCGCCCGATGACCTGGCAGGACTGGCCCGAGCCGGCGCGCCGGATCTTTCAGGCCATGCGCTCGCCGGCAGGCGAGCAGATCGTCCTGGTGAAAAACGTCTTCGTCGAGCGCCTCCTGCCCGCGAGCGTGATTCGCGGCCTCGGTCCCGAGGAGCTCGAGCGCTACCGGGCCCCGTACCGCGAGCCCGGCGAATCGCGCCGGCCGACGCTCGCCTGGCCGCGGGAGATCCCGCTGGACGGCGAGCCCGCCGACGTCGTCGCGGTCGCCCGAGCCTACGCCGATTGGCTCACGCGGAGCCCCGTGCCCAAGCTCTTCGTCAACGGCGATCCCGGGTTCCTCCTGACCGGGGCTCTACGCGACTTCTGCCGGACTTTCCCGAACCAGCAGGAGGTCACGGTTCGCGGCACACACTTCGTCCAGGAGGACTCGCCCGACGCGATCGGCCGGGCCGTGGCAGACTTTGTCGCGAAGCTCACATGAGCCGGTGAGGGCACCGCATGCGCTATGGTAAGCGCCGGAGGCGGCCATGAAGATTCGCGAAATCCGCACCTGGGTCCTTCGCCACGAGCTGCCCGAGGCCGAGGTGTTCGGCTCCTCGAAAGGCTGGCACACCGTCCGTCAGGCGCTCGTCGTCGAGATCCTCACCGAGGACGGCCTCACCGGATTCGGTGAGGCGTACGGCCCGCCGGCGGTCAACCGGACGCTCGTCGACGAGGTCTACGCCCCTCGCCTCGTCGGAAAGAACGCACTCGAGCACGCCGTGCTCTGGGAGGACCTGTACACCACGTTCCGCGACTACGGGCGAAAGGGCTGGCCGGTCGCCGCCATCTCGGCGATCGACATCGCGCTCTGGGACCTCAAAGGTAAGGCGCTCCGCCAGCCGGTCTCCCGGCTCCTCGGCGGCCCCTTCCGGACGCAGGTCCGCGCCTACGCCACCGGTCTGTACCGCCATCGCGTCGCCGACAACGCCACCGCGCTGGCCCGCGAGGCCGAAGCGTACGCGGCCGAGGGCTTTCACGCGATGAAGATGAAGGTCGGCTTCGGCCTCGACGAAGACGTGCGGAACGTGCGGGCGGTGCGCGCGGCCATCGGCGGCGACCGGCTGCTCGCGATGGACGCCAACCACGCGTACGACGCCGGGCAGGCGATCCGCCTCGGCCGGAAGCTCGAAGGGTGCGACCTCGCCTGGTTCGAGGAGCCCGTCGTCCCCGAGGACCTGGACGGCTACTGCCAGGTCAAGGCGGCGCTCCGGATCCCGATCGCGGGCGGCGAGACCGAGTACGCACGCTGGGGCTTCCGCGACCTCTGCGCGCGCCGCGCCGTGGATATCGTGCAGCCCGACATCTGCGGTTGCGGCGGCTTCACCGAGGCGTGGCGGATCGCGGCGCTCGCCTCGGCGTCGTCCCTCACGGTCTACCCTCACGTGTGGGGGACCGCCGTCGGCCTCTTCGCGAGCCTCCATCTCACCGCGGCGCTGCCGCCGAACCCACCTGCCCTGGTTGCGACCGACCCCTTGTTCGAGCTCGACCGTACGCCGAACCCGCTGCGGGACCAGCTCGCCCTCAACCCGCCCAAGCGCGCGGGCGACATCGTGGACGTCCCGACGGGACCCGGGCTGGGCCTCGAGATCGACCGCGCCGTGCTCGAGCGCTACCGCGCGTGAGCGCGCGCGCGCTCACGCCACGCCTCGACGCGCTCAAGCCCTACGGCGTCGCGGTGGTCACCGTCGGGCTCGCGCTGCCGGTGGCGCAGGCACTCTGGCCGTCGATCCGTCCCACCGTGTCGCCGGTGTTCCTCGCCGCCGTCATGGTGGCGGCCTGGTTCGGCGGCCTCCGGGGCGGCCTGCTCGCGACGGTCCTCGCCTCCTTGTTGATGGATTACTTCAGTCACCGAGCGGCGGCTCGCCGAGGAGGCAAAGCGGGCGGCCGAGGCGCTCCGCTCCGTCGCCCGCCTGGCCCTCGCCGCCGCCCACGAGATCAACAACCCGCTGGCGACGATCCGGGGTAACCTCGACCTGCTCGGCAGGCACGTCGGAGAGGAGCTGGCGCGGACTCGCCTCCAGCCGGTGTTCGACGCCGTGGAGCGTATCCGGGCGGTCGTCGCCCGCCTGGGCAATATCACTGAGCTGAGGGTCTCGGACCGGTGGCCAACCCTCCCGGAGATGCTCGACCTCCAGGCCTCGAGCTCTCCGGAGGAAGAGGGCTCGGACGGCCCTAGTCGGGCTGGACCATCAGCCTGACCGTCACCCGGCGCTTCTTCTCGTCGGGTAAGCCGGCGGTCATGATGGGACCGAGCCCGACCGAGCTGATCCGCGGCAACTCGACGCCCTTCTCGACCAGGTAGCGCCGGACGGTCTCGACGCGACGCTGGCTCAGCCCCACGTTGTACTCGTAGGTGCCCGTGGGATCCGCGTACCCCTCGAGGTCGACCGAGAGCCGCGGGTTCGCCTGGAGCTCCTTGGCCAGCGACGCCAGCGAGGTCTGCGCGGCGTCGTCCAGGTCCCAGCGATCGAAGCCGAAGCGCAGCTCGAGCGTCTCGACCAGGTCGCGCTTGTTGCGGTTCCCCCAGAGCCGGGAGAGCCGGCCCGCCGCCTCCTCCGCTTGCGCCTGGGCGGAGCGGGCGAGCTGGCCCGTCTGCGTCAGCGAGCTCTCGACCGTCTGGAGCCGCGAGCCCATCCCCTCGATCTGCTGGGCGTCGTCGGCCAACCGCTTCTCCACGCCGGCGAAGCGCTGGTCGATCTCCACTTCCTGCTTGTTGACCAGCTCCCTGACCCAGCTCCTGGTCGCGCAACCGGTGGTCAGAAGCACGGCCGCGGGAAGAAGGATCGCGCACGTCCAGTGCTGTCGCATAGCCACCTCCTCGGCGTCGGGTCGCATCACCATGCAACGGCTTCGCCAACTCGGAGCGGCGCGGATTGTCGGGGGAAACCCAAACCGGGCGCGGCACCGCGGGCCCGACGGTGTCACGCTACCGGACGCGGCGAGTCAGCCGGCTGACGCTCGGTCAGTTCAGGCGGGCGCGCAGCGAGTGGAGGGTTTTCCTCAGCTCGACGTCGGTGGGCGCCAGGCGCACGGCAGCCTCGAACTCGCGGAGCGCATCCGCCCAGCGCCCCTGCCGTAGATAGATCCGCCCGAGGTTCATGTAGGGGAACTGGCGCGGCTCGTAGCGTGGGGCGTGCTTGGCCTTCTCGAGCCAGGGGATCGCCTCTTCGAGCTTGCCCTGCTGCATCAGGTAGCAACCGATATCGTTGTAGGGGTTGCCGAAGTCCGGGTCGACCTCGATCGCCTTGAGACACTCGCGCGTCGCTTCCTCGAGGCGCCCCTGGAAGCTCATGGTCCACCCGAGGAACGTGTGCGCCTCCGCCGTCGGGCACACGTCGATGGACCGCTGGTAGAGCTCGACCGCGCGCTCGAGGTCGCCCTGCATCTGGTGGGCGTACGCCTCCTGCCAGAGCGTGGTCGCGCGCCGCACGAGCTCGGGGTCACGCATCGGCGCGCCGCGCCCTCAGAGCGGCCACGCCTCGCGGCGGTGACCCATCTCCCAGAACATCCACTCGTAGCGGCTCGTCGTCACGAAGTGCCGATTCATCGCGTGGCGCTCGGCGGCGGTGAGACGCTCCGCGATCCGGTCGGTGGCGTCGATCACCGCGCGCACCACGTCGCCGAACTCGCCCGAGGCGTAGGTGGCGATCCAGCGCGCGTAGAGCGGATCGGGTGAGCCCGCGCGCTCGAGCTCGCGGCCGACCTCCCAGTAGATCCAGTAGCAGGGCAGCACCGCCGCCATCGCCTCGTGGTACGGCGCGCCGTACGCGATGGCGAGCAGGTAGCTCGTGTACGCCAGATTCGTCGGAGCCATCGGCGTCGCGGCGACGGCGTCGGGTGTCAGGCCGAACTCCTTGAAGAAGGTCTCGTGGAGGGCGCGCTCGACCTTGAGCGCGCCGGCCGCGTGCTCGTTGAACATGATGATCCAGTCGTCTTCGGGCGCGCGGGCCGCCGCGAGCGAGAGCGCCCGCGCGAACTCGCGGAGGTAGAGCGCGTCCTGCACCGCGTAGAAGCGGAAGCTCTCCCGCGGGAGCGAGCCGTCGGTGAGCCCGCGCACGAAGGGGTGGCGGAGGATGGCCGCGTAGATCGGCCCGATCGCCCGCCAGAGCTCCTGCGCAAACCCCATGACGTATTCTCGACTAGGAGCCCCGGAAGACGGGGTCCCGCTTCTCGACGAACGCCTTCGCGGCCTCGCGGTGGTCCTCGGTCAGCCCGCATCGCGTGTGGTGCCACGCTTCCAGATCGAGCAGGTCCTTGAGCGTCCCGCTCTCCGCCGCGTTGAAGTTCCGCTTCATGTACCGGTAGGCGATCCGCGGGCCCCGCGCGAGCCGTGCGGCGAGCGCCAGCGTTTCCTCCTCGAGGCGCGCGTCAGGGACGACCCGGTTGACCATCCCGAGCTCCCGCGCTTCGCGGGCGTCCACGATGTCCGTCGTGAAGTAGAGCTCGCGCGCCTTCCCGGTGCCGACGAGCTGGGTGAGGAACCAGCTGCCCCCGAAGTCGCCCGAGTAGCCGACGCGGGCGAACGCCGTCGCGAAGCGCGCCGTGTCGCCGGCGACGCGCAGGTCACACGCGAGCGCCAGCGACATGCCCGCGCCGGCCGCTGCGCCCCGCACCATCGCGATCGTCGGCTTCGGCATCTCGTGGAGCCAGCGCGACACCTCCATCCGCGAGCGGAGCGCCTGCGCCTTGTCCTCGAGGGTGGTCCCGCCGAACTCCCGCCCCTCCGCCATCGCCTTCACGTCCCCACCCGAGCAGAAGGCGCGGCCGGCGCCCGTGAGCACGACGACCCCGACCTCGGGGTCGGCCGCAAGCCGTGGCAGCGCCTCGAGCAGCGCGTCGAGCATCGACGGCGACATGGCGTTCAGGCGGTCGGGCCGGTTCAGCGTGAGCACCGCGACCCCGTCCGTGAGGGCTTCGAGCAGGTCCTGGCTCATGGGATCCTCCGTCGGCGGATGTGCGGCGATGGTACCATCGCGTGGGACTCGTCGCCCGGGCCGGGTGCAGAGGGGGAGGGGACCGATGGAAGCGGTGAAGGACTCGAGCCACCTCTACGAGGTCGAGCGGCGCGCGCGCCACGCCGAGCGGCCGGGATTCTGGATCTCCGAGCTCCAGATCGCGCCGATGCAGAAGGTCCCCTGGCATTACCACACCAACGTCCAGGACACCTTCTATGTCCTCGAGGGTCGGATCCGGCTGTTCCTGCGCGAGCCGAAGGAGGAGGTGATGCTGGGGCCGGGGGAGACCTATGCGGTCCGGCCCCGGCGGCCGCACCTCGTCACCAACGCCGGGCGGGTCTCCGCGGTGTTTCTAGTCCTCCAGGGGATGGGCGAGTACGATTTCGTCCCGCTGACCTAGACGCGTCGTGACGAGGCGACGAAGTTGACCGCCGTCACCGGGGCTTCCCGCCCTCGACGCGCTTGAGCTCCAGGAGGAGGTCAGCGCGTAACTTCTGGTCCTCTGGCACGAGCGCGAGCGCTTCCTCGAAGGACTTCTTCGCGCGGTCGGGCGACTTCAGCGCCGCGTGGATCCGCCCCAGGAGATACAGAGTTCTCGCTCTGAGCGGCCCGCGATCCAGCGCTCGCTGGGCGAAGGCGAGCGCTTCCTCCGGGCGGCCGAGCCGGAAGTGGACCCGGCTCGTCTCGAGCAAGGCCGGCTTATGGTCCGGCTCGAGCTCGAGCGCACGCTGGAAGTGCGCCAGCGCGTCTTCCATGGCGTTGCGCCCGAGGCACCCCATCCCGATCCAGTAGCGAACGTCCGCCCGCTCCAGCTCGCCCCTGCTGCCTGGCGCGAGCTCCGGCAGCAGGGACGTCCTCGCCTTCCGGATCGCCTCCTGGTTCGTACGGCTCGTGTCGAGGTAGAGGGCCCGCGGCGCCGAGAATTCGAGCGTCAGGCGGTCGTCGGTGTTCCGCTCGGCGTCCTCGACGAAGCGCGCCGTGTCCGTCTCTCCCAGGGCGAAGAAGCCGAGCACGCTCGGCCAGGCGCCGTTTCCGGGGTAGCCGAGGTCCTCGCCGACGCGTCCCTCGGCGAACCGCGCCTTGACGCGGCCGAGGTCGAGCGCGCCCGGCTCCGTCCTCCCGACGAGCAGCAGGTCCTCGCTGATATTCCACACCGTGGTCGCCGGAAACACGCCCTGAAAGGTCTTCAGGATCATCCTCAGATCGTCGGGGCGGAGATTATAGAGCTGGATCCACTGGACCATGACTCCGCCCGGCGAGAGGTGCGCGCGCGTGAGCCGGAAGAACTCCTCGGAGAACAGCGAGGCGAGTCCGCTGATCCACGGATTCGACGGCTCGGAGATGATCACGTCGTAGCGGTCGGGCGTGGTGAACAGGAAATTCCGGCCATCGGCGACGAGCGTCCGCGTCCTGGGGTCGAGGAGCACGTGCCCGTTCGCCTCGCCGAAGAACCGACCCGCCGCCTCGACCACGGCCGGCTCGATCTCGACGACGTCCAGACGGCGGATGCCGTGGCGCGCGACGGCGCCGGCTGTGACGCCGGTCCCCAGTCCGATCACGAGCACGTCGCGCGGATCTGGGTGCGTCAGGAGCGGCAGATGGCCCACCAGCTGCTGGGTCGGCATGTCGAGCGAGGTCGACCCCTCCGTCTTGCCGTTGATGCGAAGATACCGGTGCGCACCCGATTGGCCGACCGAGACCGTGCCGGAGCGTCCGTCGCGATAGAACAGAACGCGCTGTGACCGCAGCGTCGCGCCGATCGACGAGGAGGACGCCGCGGCGCTTCTGAGGTACGGGCCGACATAGATGGCCGGGCCGCTCGACATCACCCGCGGGTCCCAAGGCGCGATCCCGACGGCGACGGCGACGGCGGCAAGCAGGGCGGCGCCGGCGCTTCCCCATCGCCAGGCCGGCCGGAGGTCGGCGGTCGCCGTGAGGAGCGCCGCCAGCAGCAGATTCACCACGACGCCGACGACGATCGCGGCGTGCACGCCGAGGGCCGGCACCAGCGCGAAGCCAGTCAGCACGGCTCCCCCGACCGCCCCGACGGTGTTCGCCGCGTAGATCCGACCCACGGACTCGCCGACGCGCGCCGCCCCCGGCGTGGCCACCGCGACGGCACACGGAAAGGTGGCGCCGATCAGCAGGGTGACGGGCAAGAGCACGCCGACGCTGAGCCCGAGCTGGATCCACATCACGAAGGGAGGCGCGTACGACCAGCGCAGCGCGGCCAGCAGAAGCTCGGGCAAGCGCTCGAACATCAGGAGGACAGGAACGACGAGCACCGCGATCCCGGCCTGCAGCGCGCCGAAGGCCACCGGGGACGGCTGACGCGTCCCCCAGCGCCAGGCATAGAGGGCGCTCCCGCCCGCGAGCCCCAGAAGGAACGCCACGAGCATCGCCGTGAACGCATAGGTCGAGCTGCCGAGCACGAGGGCGAGGGCCCGCGTCCAGGTCACCTCGTAGAGCATCGACACGGCGCCCGAGATGCCAAGCGCGACCACGGTGAGCCTGACGCCGAGGGGCTTCACGTCTCGGGACGGCGCTTCCCGCACATCGGCGTCCGACTCGCTCGCCGGCGCCAGATCGATCCCGGCGGGCCGCGCCGAGCGGGCGCGGCCATAGACCAGAGCGGCGAAGCCAAGCGCCAGGTTCAACGCGGCCGCGGCCTCGATCGTGGCCCGGTTCCCCAGCGACGGGAGCAACACGTAGCCGGCCATCGCGGCGCCGACCACCGCGCCACACGTGTTGACCGCGTAGAGCCCGCCAACGAGGCGTCCCACGCGGCTGTCGGGCCCGGCCAGCGCCTGGCTCAGGACCGCGAGGGTCCCTCCCATCAGCGTCGTCGGCACCAGCAGCAACGCCGAGCCGAGCGCGAACTGGATCCACGGGAGGACCGCGTGGGACTGCCCGAGCGCGCGGAAGAGGTCCGGATACCAGGCGGCGCTCCACGCGAAGAGCATCGGGAGGAGGGCCGCCCAGGCCCCAATACCGAGCTCGAGCCAGCCATAGGCCTGGATCGGACTCCGGATCCGGGGCGTCAATCCCCCGAACAGTGCGCTGCCCAGCGCCAGCCCCCCCATGAAGACGATCAGCACCGTGGCGACGGCGTGGACGGTGTGCCCGAAGACGAGGCCGAGCATTCGCAGGAAGACGACCTCATACACGAGGGCCGTCCCGCCCGAGAGGAAGAAGCAGACGAAGAGGAAGCCCCTCACATCCCCAAGTATCGGGGGACGGGGCTGCTTGCCCTACCGGAAATCGTCGCGCTGCTGGACGCTGTTGTCCTGGGTCAGGTCGATCGCGAGGTCCTGACCGGGCTCGACCGTCACCTTGAGGCGCCACTTCGAGTCGGGCCCGACCGAGTCGGTCAGTTTGTAGGAGCCGGCAGGAAGCTTCGTGAGTATGTAGTTCCCACTATAATCGGTTCGGACCCTGCGGAAGAATTCCTTGTTCGGGGAGTCACGGAGACCCACCAGAAAGATCTGGTACCGAGTCAGCGGCTCCCCCCACGCGGCGGTGCCGTGAATGCTACCGTTCCCGATTTTCGGGTCGTTGGCGGCGAGCTCGCTGGCGGCGCTCTGCGTCCCGCTGCGGTTGCCGGCCAGCCAGCGTCGCGCGATCTTGGCTTCCTCCGAATCGCCGGGCGCATTCGCCACCACCCACTCGAACTCGCGGATGGCCTCGTCCTTCAAGCCGAGCCACGTGGCGCAGATCGCCAGGTTGGAATGCAGGAAGAGGCTGCCCGGGTCGGTCGAGAGGGCTGCGCGAAGGTGCTCCGCCGCGACGGCCCACTGCTGAGCGGCGAGCGCCGTACGCGCCAAGGCCACCTGATCCAGAACGACGGGCGCCGACACGCGCGGGGCCTCGGCGGCACGCTGGCAGGCGCCGAGCCCGAGCGCGAGGCCGATCGCCGCCAGGACGAACGACTGTCTCACCATCCCGAGATCTCCGTTCATGGCAGCGTCCGCCCCGAGGTCTCTCGGTACGTTCCAGGCATCACGAACCAGTTCTGGCTGAGCGTGCCGCCACCGTTGCGGACGGCCGGGCAGTCGTAGGAGATCGGGGCGTTGCCGACGTCCTCTTCGTCACCGACGTTCGTCGACGAGGTGTCCACCCGGTTCGTGGAGATGACCGCGCCAGTGAAGCCTCCGCTGCCGGAGCCATGCAGGGTGACGTCGTTCTGGGCGTAGATGAGCCCGCTCATGTTGACGTTCCCGCTGATGTCGATGCTCCCCGCGACGACGAGCCAACCGCTCCAGGTCCCGTTACTGTGGATGTCGAGCGTGACGGCTTGAGTCGGGTCACTGTTCACCAATGCCTGGGTCAGCGGCTGGCCCGAGGGCGTGTCGATGAAGATGAGGCCGTTCGTCGGCGGGACTCCCCCGTTCCAGGGAGGCAACCCCTTGTAGTAGGTCCCCTTCGCCATCGCCATTGCCTTCAGCGTCGCCATGTCGGTGTCCGACAGGAGCATGCCGCTCGGGAAGGTGACACCACAGTTGGCGCCACTCGGGCAGGGAGACGGAGAGGAGCTATATCCCGGAGGCGTATAGAGTCCGGGGGTTCCGTTCACGTGCACCGTGCCCGTGCTGGCCACCGGCGACGTCGGCGTCACGCCCGAGCAGAAGTGTCCTGTGGGCGTTTTTCCCTGCGCGGACTGTGTGGCGTTGATCTCGGCACTCCCGCCAACCTTGACGTCGGTCGTCGCTCCGGGAGGTTGCTCGCCCCCAGCGCAGAGACCGCACTGCGGATCCATCCACTTGATCCGCGTCACGTTCGCAACGATCTTCTTGACCGCGATCGGGTTGGTCGCGTTCGGGACGAAGCCGACCGCGGTGATGACCTTGATGTTCGGCTGAGCGCCGTCGGCGACATTCACCTTGAAGGTCCCCGCGCCCACCGACACCTCCTGCGAGCCGTCATACGGTGCCACCATCGCGATGGTGTAGTTCGGCGGCCCGGAGGAAACGAGAGCGCCGCCCGGTGGGGTGGGATTCTCGCCCGCCGTCAGCGCCCAGAGCGCGCGCTCCAGTCCTGACTCCGCCAGCGCACGGGCCTG
>WNGM01006793.1_pt1 | contig 15246 bp, 18 predicted proteins | sample 5400571 | NCBI WGS metagenome assembly WNGM01 (sample SAMN13153378, study PRJNA577476) | soil metagenome | isolation source: 100 cm soil or saprolite under Garry oak tree replicate 2 | place: USA:California | collected 2016-06-15
GGGTGTTCGATGCGCCCCGCGAAGCTGTGTGGAAGGCGTGGACAGACCCTGAACGAGCCAAGCGATGGTGGGGACCTGAAGGCTTCACCGCCCCCTTCATCAAAATCGACCTACGTGTAGGCGGCAAGTACCTCTTCTGTATGCGGTCCCCAGACGGCAAGGACTATTGGAGCACAGGTATCTATCGGGAAATCGTTCCTTTGCAGCGGATTGTCTCCACAGACAGTTTTGCGGACGAGAAGGGAAATGTGGTTCCGGCCTCTCACTACGGGATGCCCTCGGACCTCCCAATGGAAATGCTCGTAAGGGTGACGTTTGAGGAGCTTGGTGGGAAGACCCGGATGACGTTGAGACACGTAGGACTGCCGGCGGGCGAGCAGAGCAAGATGGCTGAACAGGGCTGGAACACATCGTTCGATAAACTGGCCAAAGCCCTCAAGTAACACAAAGACGCAGCACCCCTGACACAACCCGTTGCGTCAGGGGATGATCCAGTGAAGCAAAGCACTCGAGAAGAACCCATGCTTTTTCTGGGAATAGAATCGACTGCTCACACCTTTGGGGCGAGCATGATCGACGATCAGGGTAGGATAGTCACAAATGTGAACTCCACCTACCGGCCGCCGACGGGGATAGGAATACATCCTAGAAAAGCCGCAGAACATCACAACGAAGTTTCAAGCGGTGTAATAGAGAAAGCCCTCCAAGGCGTTGGAGATAGAGCCTCTCCAGATGCAGTCTGTTATTCCGCAGGACCGGGTCTCGGACCATGCCTCAGAATAGGAGCAACGATCTCCAGAGCACTATCCCTTTACTTGGACAAGCCTCTCGTCCCCGTCCACCATGGTATTGCACACTTAGACCTCGCTATGGCTGCTGGGCATTCACATGATCCCTTGGCTGTCTTGGTTTCAGGAGGGCATACTGCGATAGCTGTTCATCTGAACAAACGATGGCGGATCTACGGTGAGACCGAGGACATTACCCTAGGAAATCTCCTAGACATGTTTGCGAGAGAGGCAGGTCTCCCTTCCCCGGGAGGACCTCCTATCGAATCAAAGGCGAACGAAGGTCGGAATCTGCTTCCCCTTCCGTACACGGTAAAAGGAAATGACGTCGCATACTCAGGGCTGCTCACGGCCGCAAATCGACTACTAAAACAAGGTCATTCGATAGCCGATATCTGCTTCTCGATACAGGAGGTGTCGTTCTCAATGCTAGCTGAGGCTGTTGAGCGGAGTCTAGTCCAAACGAGAAAAAACGAGGTTCTGCTGGCTGGAGGCGTCGCCATGAACAGACGGCTTCGCGACATGATCAAATCCGTGGCGGAGGATCACGGAGCAACATTTCATCCCGTCCCTTTCGAATACACGGGAGACTGCGGCGCCCAGATCGCTTGCTCGGGTAGACTCGCTTTCGAATTCGGCACCACTGTTCCTGTCGCAGAAAGTTTTGTCAATCCGCGATGGCGTCTAGACGAGATTGATGTTCCATGGATTCCTCGACCCTAGACCTTCAACCACTGCATCGAGGCGCGGAGGCCGATCTCTTTCTCTCAGAGCTGCCCCCGTGGAAAGTGGTAGTCAAGAGAAGAGTTCGAAAAGCATACCGCCACGAAGAGCTAGACTCTAGTATCAGAAAAGAGAGGACCATCAAGGAATCGTCCGCAATCCGCGATGCCAAGATCGCGGGAGCGAGACTTCCCAGCATTCTCGGCGTCGACATCGAACGGTCTACCATCATCATGACGTTCATAGACGGAATGCTCGCCAGAGATAGTATTGATACCATGAGCAACGCCCGTCGGATTTCTCTTCTTGAAGAGTTAGGTAGACAGGTTGGCTTTCTCCATTCAGCGGGAATCATGCATGGCGACCTGACTACATCAAACGTCATCGTACCAGACGACGGAAAACCGTTCATGATAGACTTCGGAATGGCCCGCAAATCAACGGACCATGAAGACCATGGAAGCGATCTGCACCTACTCCAAAGGTCACTGATCGCCACCCACGCCCTTGACCCTACAAGTTCGCTCAGAGGTGTCGCGAAGGGCTATCGTGAGGTTGTCGGCGAGGAGATGGCGAAATCCAGTCTTCGGAAAGCCGCGGAAATTGCACGGAGAGGCAGATACTTCGCCATCCGATAAGCGAACACTATGGTTCGTAACCCAGAACCATCACAAGTACCAGGAAGCCCGCAGAACTCTCGACCCATTCGGAATAAAGATCCTCATGCTCGCTTCTCCGAAAACCGAGATCCAGAGCACCAGCCTTGGTGAAATAGCCAGGTTTGCCGCGAAAGAAGCCGCCAAAAAACACAGCCGTGCAGTGGTAGTCGAAGACTCGGGGCTCTTCGTTAGAGTCCTGAACGGTTTTCCAGGTCCCTTCTCATCATACGTCCACCACACCATCGGCGTTGGAGGACTCTTGCGCTTGATGGGTCGACAGACACGACGAGAAGCATATTTCCAGGCTTCTTTGGCTCTCGCATCTCCCAAGGAATCGTCGCAAGAGTTCTCGGGAAAAGTGCATGGGACGATATCGCACAAGTCTGCCGGAACGCAGGGCTTTGGGTTTGATCCAATATTCATTCCAAGAGGTGCTCGAAAAACGTTTGCCCAAGGCGGAACCCAATTCAAGGACAAGTATTCGCACCGAGCCGTGGCCTTCAGGAAGCTAGCTCTCTGGTACATCAGAACCAAGATCTAAACCCAGAGTCATGTCTAGTGCCAAGCGGAGCCCTAAAATAACGCGTTCCGCCGCCTTCTGTGAATATGTTCCGCATTGTGACAGTCGAAGACGTAGTCCGGATTCCGCCGCAGAAATTCGGGCAGCCCATCGACGAGGTTGCTCGGGAACAAATCAAGCTCAAGTATGAGAACTATGTGGACGAAGAACTCGGCTACGTCATCCTAGTCACAGATGTCGATGTCGAGACAACTGGAAAAATCCTTCCGGGCGACGGCTCGACTCATCACAAAGCCCTCTTCAAACTGCTCACCTTCTTCCCAGAGCTCCACGAGGTTGTGGAGGGAGAGATAGTCGAGGTCACCGACTTTGGAGCATTCGTAAGAATAGGTCCTGAAGACGCTCTTCTCCATGTATCCCAGATCATGGACGATTTCATAACCTATGACGAGAAGCACGGTGTACTCGCTGGGCGCGAGAGTCACCGAAACCTAGGAAAGGGGAACATGGTCAGAGGACGAATAATCGCTGTCAGTTTTCCCCGAGGAGGCTCGGGAGGAAAGATCGGGATCACGTTGCGCCAACCTTTTCTGGGCAGGCTCGAATGGATTCAAGAGGACCTCAAAGGGAAACCTCCGAAGCTGGAGCATAAAGCTTGACAGACAAAGCATGCAAGAACTGCCGTATGATTAGTGCGGGTCCCGTATGTCCTAACTGCAAGTCCACAAACCTAAGCGATGACTGGACGGGCTTCGTCGTTGTTCTTGAGCCAGCAAACTCTGAAGTGGCTCACCTTATGCAGATCAAGGTTCCCGGAAAGTTCGCTATCAGAGTTCGATAGAATCCGATCGAACTAGTTGTCTTAGCTGCAGAGCCCGTAGTGGAAGAGTAGCCTATCTCATTTTGGCCCGTAATCTGTGAAGCTGCAGGCCCCGCAAACCCACCGCTGGGTAGGTTGCTTGTGAGACGCCATTACTGAGCCGCACCGTGGACACTTCCGATTCTTCAGCTTCGTCGTCGAGCCGGAAATCTCGTAAAGCTCGCTCCTCATCCGCAGCTTCTTTTGTTTCGGCTTTGCTGCAGCAGCTGGTGCCGGCGTCTTTGGTTGTGCCGGTGGCTTGGGCGGTGCTTGGGACATATCTTCGACGCATCGGCCTCCGCGCCATATTTAGTGTTGTTTCCATCGGCTGTCGAAACGTTCTTAAAAGCCGGGCGTTGCCCAGCCTGCTGGCCGATGAGAGTGAGTCTGGATGGCACAAAAATCCGTTTACGTACGATTCCAAGTTCCAAAAGAGGCCGTTGACAAGGCCTATCAGCTTCTGCAGGTCGCGAAGGACACCGGAAAACTCCGAAAGGGTACAAACGAGTCGACCAAAGCGATCGAGCGAGGAATCGCCAAACTAGTTATCATCGCAGAGGATGTTGAGCCCCCGCAAGTAGTGGCTCACCTCCCCATCCTGTGCGAAGAGAGAAAGATCTCCTACCTCTACGTCCCCAGCAAGCTTGAGCTGGGCAAATCCGCCGGATTAGACGTTGGCTCCGCCGCTATCTCGGTTGTCGAGCCCGGTGACGGCGCGCAGTCTCTCAAAGATCTCTTGAAGATAGTCGAGAATATCAAGAAGACCGGTGCAGGGAAGTGAGCAAGTCAAAAGACAGGTCCGACGAACCACTCATCCCTGCCGAAGTTACACAAGTCATCGGACGCACCGGGGTTACGGGAGAAGTTATTCAAGTCCGAGTAAGAGTGTTAGAAGGCCGGGACAAGGGACGAATTATCACTAGAAACGTCAAGGGACCCATTCGGCTTAACGACGTTCTCATGCTTCGAGAGACTGAGAGAGAAGCGAAAAAGATCAGGTAGGGCGTAAGCGACGCCAAAAACGTTCAAGTGTTCTTTCTGCGGGAAGAACTTTCCAAACTCCACCGGCATCATGCATGTTAAGAACGATGGGACGATACTCTATTTCTGCTCGCGCCGATGCCGAGTCAGCACCCTGTCCTTCAAAAGAGACTCGCGTAAGCTAAAGTGGACGGCTTACTACGGGAAGAGAGAGAAAGGACACTGAGCAGTCACCCTAACAACAAAACATTCGCATTCCTCAAACCTGAAGCCCTGCAATCGAAGGTTGCAGGCGAGGTTCTCTCTAGACTAGAGAGGAAAGGGTTCGCCATCAAACAATTACGTCTGCACAACATATCCAGAAAGGAGGCCGAGACGCTATACAGCGTCCACAAGGGAAAACCATTCTTTCAAGAACTCGTGGACCACGTCACGTCCGGACCTGTCTTGCTGATGATTCTTGAAGGCTCGAACGCGGTTGACGTTCTGCGTCGAGTCATTGGCGCCACCAACCCGCAGACGGCCGAGCCTGGCACTATCAGAGGAGACCTATCGCTATCAATAACGGCCAACATCATTCATGCATCTGACAGCCTCGAAAACGCAAAGAAAGAATCATCAATATTCTTCAACGACGGAATCTAGCAAATAGCCTTCTCTCGAAAAAATCATGGTTTAATACCGACATAGGAAAACCAGAGGGCAAGATGGAGCCCTCCCCAGATGCCCATTCGTTCACCCATCGCCGTCGTTCTCGGACACGTGGACCACGGAAAGACCACGCTTCTAGACAAGATCAGAGGCACCTCCGTAGCCGCCCGAGAACCTGGCCAGATCACTCAGTGGATTGGCGCCAGCCTTATCCCCGCTCAAACCATAACCCGGATTTGTGGACCCCTCCTAACCAGGTTTAATCTCAAGATCGAAGTCCCAGGAATACTCTTCATCGACACTCCAGGTCACGAAACGTTCAGCAACCTTCGCAAAAGGGGAGGATCAGCTGCCGACGTCGCCGTCCTCGTGATCGATCTCACCAAAGGGATTGAGCCTCAAACCGTAGAATCCCTGAATATCCTGAAAGCACGCAAAACACCCTTTCTGGTTTGTTGCAACAAGATCGACGCGATACCTGGATGGAAATCCTCACCTGACGGCTCGTTCCTTTCGAACACAGATCCACAAAGACCAGAAGTTCTGACTGATCTTGATAACAGAATTTACACGATGATGGGAACCTTGTCCCGGTACGGCTTCCGCGCCGATCGGTTCGACAGGATCAAAGACTTCTCCAAGACCATAGCCCTCGTGCCCGCGAGCGCCAAGACAGGAGAAGGGTTACCAGAACTGATGGCAATGCTCGTCGGACTCACCCAGATCTTCATGAAGGGCGAACTAACAACTGGCGCGGGTCCGGCCGAAGGAACCGTTCTAGAGGTGAAAGAGGAGCCTGGACTCGGAGTCACTGTCGACGCTATGATCTATGATGGGACGATCAAAGTAGATGACGAAATAGTACTCGCAGGACGGAACGGAATCGTACGGACAAGGGTCCGGGCTCTACTCTTGCCAAAGGCCCTTGACGAGATCCGTGACCCTAGAGACAAGTTCGCCCGCGTCGAGCATGTTGATGCTGCCGCGGGAATCAAAATTGCAGCCCAAGGTCTCGATGACGCGATCGCGGGGTCGCCCATCTACGGCGTAGATGACCCATCGAAGAGAGCGGAACTAGAGCGGAAAGTGCTCAGCGAGGTAGAATCGGTAAAGGTCAGCACTGATCGAACCGGAGTCATCGTGAAAGCTGATGCACTAGGCTCACTAGAAGCGCTCACAACCTCCCTGTCAGTTTCCAAGGTGCCTGTCCGTCTCGCAGACGTGGGTGAAATATCTAGGCGCGACGTGGTTGAGGCTGAGGTCGTTCGAGCAAAAGATCCTTACTTGGCGGCGATTCTCGGTTTCAACGTTAAACTGTTGCCTGACGCTGAGCAAGAGATCAAAGAGACGGGAATACCGGTATTCAGAGGAGACATAATTTTTAAGGCCGAGATGGAGCTACTTATCCGCCCTGGCAAGATGAAGATTCTCAAAGGATTCGTCTTCCGCAGAAATGATCCGGCCATAGTTGGGGTCGAAGTACTAGAGGGAATTGTAAGACCAAAGTATCCAGTAATCAATGGCAGCGGGAAGCGTATCGGCGTAGTTCTAAGAGTCCAAGACCAAGGAAAAGATGTAGCAGAGGTGGGGGCGGGGAAACAAGTGGCAGTTTCCATCGACAAGCCAATTGTAGGTAGACACATATTCGAAGGAGACATCCTATACGTCGATGTTCCTCCAAAACATGCAAAAACCCTTTCCTCAAAGTTCAGAGACTATCTCTCGCCTGGAGAGCTAGGATTACTTGAAGAGCTTGCCAGCATCTCCGCGAAAAATGCCTTGGGAGTGGTATCATGACTCGAACGACGTTTATTAACGGCCTTGGGAGAGGCTGCTTCTACTGGAGTCCACCAACGAAACATGGCTAAGTTCCAGCTCATTGTATCGGATCCTGTGAGCAAGACCTCGAAAGCGGCGACTGTTGAAGGAGCTAAGGCTCAGGCGCTTGTTGGAAAATCGATTGGGGATGAGGTCGATGGGAAACTTCTGGGGATTGGAAACATGAAGCTCAAAATCACTGGTGGTACTGACAAGGATGGGATTCCAATGCGTTTCGATATTCAAGGAGGAGCCAAGAAGAGGGCGATGCTTTCAGGCGGAGTAGGCTTCAAACCGAATGACCGTGGGGAAAGGAGGAGGAAGCTTGTCCGCGGGCGCGTAGTTGGCGAGGATACTCTGCAAGTCAACAGCGTTGTTATCGGGGATGCAGTTCCGAAGTCGGTGGAGGCTAAGAGTTGAGCGTCGAGATAATCGCCGAACACGTTAATCCGCTTCTTGGCCGAAAGGACGCGAAGCTGATCGTCCACCACGAAGGTTCCGGGACTCCCGACCGTTTGGCCATTCGAAAGATCGCTTCCGATCACTTCAAAACTCAACAGGACAAGGTGTACGTTCGAAGCATCCAGACCAGGACAGGAGGATCATCAGCGATATGCCAGGTTGAAATCTACGGTGATTCGAAACTTGCCGATAAGAATGTTCCAGCCTACATAAAGAATAGAAATCTTCCCAAGGAACAAAGAGTCTCCAGAAAGAAGGGAGCAGAGGAAGAGAAGCCTGCCCCTGCAGCCCCCAAGGCTCCAACTCCGGAAAAGAAAGCTGAGCCAGCTAAACCAGCCCCGGCCAAGGAAGTAAGACCAGCGCCTGCTAAGGACTCAAAGCCGGCCCAAGCCGAAACGAAAACACCCGCCAAACCGGAAGCAAAAACCGCTACGAAGCCGCCTGCCAAGTCGGACACCAAACCGAAAGCCTAGACAACCGTCCCCTGCAGAGGACCATCTTCGGAAATCGCCTATTATCAACCCTGATCTCGAATCTAAGCCCGCGATTTCTAGACCATGATCTCCCACGCTGATTCCTAGGGGAATCCACGGGGATCGAAAAAGGCCAGACAAGCCGATAACATGCCAGTCTTAAGGAAACAACCACAAATCTGGTTCAGACAGGAAACAGGTCCTGAAAAAATTGACCCACTTTGTGATTTTTGGCCCGTGACGCAAGACTGGTCCTTGGGGGACCCGATGTCGTTGAAAATCGCCCGTTATCAGCCCTGATCTTGAAAAGGGGAGGGGGTCCATAGATTTCCCTCTAATCGTTCGGGATGCACCCGATGAAATCACATTATCCGCCATGGCATCCAAGCCCAGTCCAAGCCCTGAATCACGAGACTCGCCCAGAAACCCTGCCAGACAGCAAATGACCTCAGGGGAGGGGGTCTAAGCGACTCGACCTCGTGACGCACAAGTGGTGAGTCCGGACTAGACGCAGAAACCAAACCGTGCCTGGAAAAAACCCGCTCCAGTTTTCTGCCTACGCCCTTTTCGCAGCGCTGACTATGCTTACAATGTCTTGCGCTTTGAGGACGTAGTTGTCGGAGAGACGCATACCGTTTCGAGCGTTAATTCCATACAGCATCTGTTCGCCTATTTCCGTATGGATTTTCAAGGCTAGCTCCTTGAGAGTTGTCCCGTTCGGAACAAGATACGCGTCCGGCAGAACATTCCCTGCATGATCACTGAACTTTTCAGGATTCTCCACAGGATACACAACGATCATATTCAGAAGATCTAGAAAGGCGGAGTTGATGCACGCCTGAACGCCCGTGGATCCAACTGGATTCAGAACTTTCTCTCGGATCATTTCAAGAGCAGCCTTCTGCTCACTGCTAACAGCGCTCATGCTGGCAACCCGGAAATCCGGGTCTCCAGGTTTATACTCTATCAACCGTTTTTCCGCCGCCCTTCGCAGTGCTAGCTCTGCCTCAGCAGATACCGGTATTGTCAGCTCGCCCGTCTGCTTCAGGCGGCTGACATTCCCAATCGATGTTGGCAGGTCAATCTTGTTAGCTGCGAGCAGCAACGGTTTCACTTCTCTCCGGACAATCTCAACAAGCTTCAAGAGGTCTTCCCTCGTCCATCCGCTCGGTTTTCCCTTGAGGCCCGCTTTCTTGATCCCGTTCTCCGCCTGGGCTTTAGTGACCCCAAGCCCGCTGAGACGATCAGAAACCAAAGATGAGGGGTCTTCTCCAGCCATCTCCATCTTTCGAGCCGTCTTCTCCCAGTCTTTTCCGACTATCCGTAGCATCCACATCTTCAATTCCGTCTCCAGAAAAGCCACATCCTCAACAGGATTGTGAGCACCAGCCTCCGTGAGTTTGCCCTCAGAGTCCGTTGACCCAGAAGCATCAACCACGTGGATCAGCGCGTCAGCCTTTCTCAGCTCGTCGAGAAACTGGTTTCCAAGCCCTCTTCCCTCCGACGCACCAGGAACCAACCCTGGGAGATCAATGATATCTATCGGAATGAACCTCTCCCCATCGATGCATCGTGAGTTCCGAGGCTTGTCCTCGACTCCAAGCTCAACGTGGACGCACTTTGTCCTGAGGTAGGATATTCCGTGGTTTGGTTTGATCGTGGTGAATGGATAGTTTGCTATCGGAACCATTGTCAGTGTTGCGGCGCTGAAGAATGTGCTTTTTCCCGCGTTCGGCTTGCCGACAATCCCGACCTGCACACTAGACCACGAATCATGACGCGTGAGAAATACCGGTGATTCTTAGACCGGCGTTCTTTACCTTGTACCGGATATTCAAGGACACCAAGAGCGCGGTTATCTGTTCGACGGTCCGCGAATTTTCAAGGGGACCCGCATCGAAACCACGCGCTCCCACAATGCCTTTCACAAGATCGAGAACAATTTTCTTTGCATTTTCATCATTCGAGCATACAAGCACATCACAGTCGACAGTCTTGGAGGGATTCTTCAGGAGTTCCGCGCTCACATTGTTGAACGCGGTCACAATGCTGACCGTGTTCGGCACAACCGAGGCAGCGAGTTCTCCAGCGGACCCCGCCCAGACACCGACCGTCCTAGTGGCCCGCCCGCCAACCGCCGTCTCAAGAGGCACCGACACATTGACTAAGACCTGCCCTGGCCTGAATCTTGGCTTCACAGTCCTAAGAGTGTCGATCAACGCAGCGAAAGGAACTGTTACCACAATTACATCCGCCTGGGAGACCGCGTTCTCATTGCTCAATCCTGAAACGCGGACCGGCCGTCCAGCAGTCTGAGTGATCGTCTTCGCAGCTTCCGCTGCCCTGTCCGGATTTCTAGAACCTACGAATACCTGGTACCCTGCTATAGCCCATCGGAGAGCGAGACCGAAACCCTCTTCCCCGGCTCCTCCGAGCACGGCTATCTTACGATTCTCCGTTTGGTCCTACCCCGTACCGAACTATGAGGAATGGGCTTGATCAGTCCCTTTCGCATCAACAATTCCGTTGACTTTCGAGCATGGCTAATGATCATCGTCGCTCTTTCATAGAGTTCCTTCCGTGTGAGCTTGAGTCTTGCCAATCCTTGTCTGACCGCTTCGGCTCCGACTGCGGCGGCCTCCCGCGGGAATACCTCCCAGTCACCCATACTAGGGAGAATCCTCTCCTCATCTATCCCCTTATCCTCCGCAATCTTAGCCAGCTCGTTAGCGGCGGCGATGCACATCTCGTCGCTGATCATCTTCGCCCTAACATCTAGAGTACCCCTGAAGATCCCAGGAAATCCGAGGGAGTTGTTGACTTGGTTCGGAAAGTCCGACCGGCCCGTTGCAACTATCTTTGCACCTGCCTCCTTCGCCTCCCAAGGCCAAACCTCAGGAATAGGGTTAGCGCAAGCGAAAATAACCGAGTCGTCGGCCATCGACGACATCAATCCCTTAGGGATCACGCCAGGCCCCGGCGTTGACATCGCAATCAAGACGTCTGCTCCCTTCAGAGCTTCTCCAAAGCCACCCGTGCGCCCCTCAGAGTTTGTCTTCAAGCATATCTCCCATTTCGCATGGTATTCCTCCTCCAACTCCGTACGCTGGCGACTGAGAATCCCTTTACTGTCCACCATGATGATGTCTCCCGGTGAAACTCCCGCCTCCATTATTATGCGTGCGACTGCTATGTTCGCCGCCCCTGCCCCTAACATGCAGATTGACGCGGTTCCGATCTTCTTACCAACAACCTTGAGGGCGTTGATTAGACCGGCGCAAACGACTGTTCCACTACCTTGTTGGTCGTCGTGCCAAACAGGAATCTGAAGGTCGGCTTTGAGGGCATCGAGAACATCAAAGCATTTCGGTTGTGAAATGTCCTCAAGATTTATCCCGCCGAAAGACGGTTGCAACCATCGAACCGCGTTCTCAATTTCCTCCGGCCTTTTTGTGCCGAGGCAGATAGGGTAGGCATCGACTCCTCCCAAATACTTGAACAGCAGGCTTTTTCCCTCCATCACGGGAAGCCCGGCCTCAGGCCCGATGTCACCAAGTCCGAGGATCCGAGTCCCATCGGTAACTATCGCAATACTGTTCCACTTGTTAGTATAGTCGTAAACCCTTTCTGGATTTTTCTGAATCTCTTTGCAAGGGTCAGCAACTCCAGGCGTATACCAGATCGCGAAATCATCATAGGAGTCGACGGGAACCTTCGACACAATCTCGATCTTTCCCTGATAGAACGGATGGTACTTCATCGCAAGCCGAGCGGGAGCATAAGCTCTCTTCAACAATGCTGTATCTTGAGCCATTCCTGGCTTGTCACTTCTTTGGCAAAACCCGGTTGCAAACCGGCCTGATTTAACGGTGTTGAGAGGAAAAATGCCCAGTAATCCTTATCAGGGATTTGCCAGTCGATGCGACAGTGGAAAGGATTTGTCGTATTCCCACTTAGCAAACCAATGGAGAGAGAGAACGCCCGAGCTGAAGGAATGGTTGCGGCTCTCGGTTGTTGGTTGGAGGAAGGAACCCGTGGTCAAACGAATCCCTTACCCTACAAGGCTAGATCGTGCACGTCGTCTGGGGTATAAGGCAAAGCAAGGGATCGTGCTCGTTAGAGTGCGGGTAAGAAGAGGAGGTGCTAAGAAACCTCGTCCAGTTTCAGGGAGACGGCAGAAGGCGATGGGAGTCTCGAAATTCACAAGGAGCATTTCTCTCCAAAGAATAGCAGAAAAACGTGCCAACAGAAAGTACGTCAATCTGACAGTCCTGCACTCGTACTATCTGTATTCGGACGGCATTCACCACTGGTACGAGGTCATTCTCGCCGACACGAGTCATCCCGCGCTGACGGAATGGTCAAAGGAAAGAAACCACCGAGCGCTATCGCCAAGGGTAGCGGTCGAGAAAATCGCCGAAATACGATAAACAGTAAGCCCAACGGGCCGTTATCGACGCAAGGTAAGCAGATGACTCCAGACCCGCTGACCAGAATAGTCAAGATGGGTCGAAAGGTAGATCCTATAATTTTCGAGACGTTAGCCCAGGCCTCTTCTTCCAAGTTTCAATCCCCCGTAGCCTACCATTTCCGAACCGGCGGCAAGAGGATGCGAGCCACGCTTGTTCTTCTTGCATGCGCAGCCTCCGGAGGCAGTATCGAAGATGCAATGAATCCCGCGGCTTTGGTCGAGATGATTCACAATTATTCACTGGTAATGGACGATCTCATTGATCGGGGAGTTGTCAGACGAGGGAAACGGACTGTGAGAGTCAAGTTTGGAGACTCGGTCGCTCTATTGATTGCCATGCTTTACCGTGAATCCCTGGACGACCTAATTGAGAAATGCATCTCCCCAACCAAGACTAGAATGGTCGCAGTTCAGGCGATGAAAGACATCATTGAAGGCGAGAGACTCGACATGATGCTCGAACAAGCCGGGAGGGACGATCCTTATCTCAAAACTCAACGTGTGCTCAATCCTAACTTCGAAGTCTATATCGACATGATAGGAAGGAAGACGGCGGCTCTCTTCAAGGCTGCCTCCCAAATAGGGGCGTATTCGGCGCGAGCGAACTTCCGGATTGTGCGGTCCCTAGGCGAATTCGGATGGAAAGCGGGACTTGCATTTCAGGTCATGGATGATGTTCTGGACATTTGTGGGAACGAAACAGGGAAGCAGATTGGCAAAGACATCATTGAACACAAGCTTGGGAACGCAGCGATACTGATGGCTCTTAGATACTTACCCCGAGGCAAAAAGTCAGAGATTCTTACCACATTAAGGTCGGAGAAGGTGTCGCAAGCCATGATGATGAAAGTGAGACGGCTGGTCATGGAGACCCCAGCGGAGAAAGACTGTCGAGAAATCGCAGAGAAATACCTTCACGAGGCCAAAGCTCGCCTTTCTGTCCTGGGAAAATCTGTGTATAGAGACGGGTTGGCTACACTATCCGACGCGATTGTTTCGAGGACTTTCTAGAGTTCTTCCAAGGGACGAATCTGGTCCCGGTGATCCCGTCTCGTTCAAGGAGCCTTGGAAGTGCGTTCTTTTCCTTTAGGTTGAAAATGTAACACTCGCACCCATTCTTGGCAAGCTGCAAAGCCTGGCTAACCTTCTCTCCCATACCGCCAGTCGCATCACTCGAAGGGCCTCGTGACGCACGCAGTACCGAAGGGAAGTTTTCGGAGGTAACTTCTGGAATGAGAACAGCATTTGGGAAAATCTTCGGATTCTCTGAGTATACCCCGTCGACATCGCACCCCAGCAACACTCGAGAAGCTCCCAGTCTAAGTCCAACTAGAGAAGCGATCCGATCCCCAGAGAGAACTCCGATCCCTCGCGACTCGTCGAACACCAGGTCCCCATGCAACAACGGAAGGAGCCCAACACGCAGCGCCTTTCGTATTGGGTCCAACAGGACTCTTTTCACCGTCCCCTGATCAAAGGCGACGAAACTCATCGGATGAAAAGGAACGGGCAGCTTATTTCGTAACAGCAGTGATGCGCAAATTATCCTCGTGAGCTGGCTCAAGTAGAACTCCGTCTCTGCGATGGAGCGAAGTTGAGATCGACCGCGGAGTCCCCGACTTATGTCCGATCGTGTGACGAAGGGGTGAGCGTAGGAACCACCGCCATGAATTAGAATGAGGGGAAGATTGTAGTCTCTAAGTTGATCGGCAATACGTTGAATCGCGGGAATGTCTGGAGTGCACTCTCTAGCCTTGTCGGTAATTGCCGACCCTCCTAGCTTCAGGATGGTAAGCTGGTCCATTCGCTGCATCCCGGGCAAAGCTTGCTTTTAGCCGCTTCGGGGTGACTTTCATGATGGTTCGAAGGTAACACCCGACTTATGATTAGCACTAGTGCTGATTTGACCCGGAAGTCATTGTTGAACATCAACGATTCCTCGAATGGCACGCTGCTGGAAGTCATTGAAGAACGAATAATTAGTTCATTGGGCGACAAGCCAAACAGTTCAATCAGCGAAATCGCAAAGGATCTAAGAGTGAACAGATCAACAGCGTCGAAATACTTGCATGTTCTCCGCGCAAAAAAGAAGGTCGCATTTCGACAAGTAGGACCCGTCAAGCTTTGGTCGTTGGAGGAACAGTAAATGGAAGTTAGACGAGCAATCGCCCCAAGTATCCAAGAATCAGACGATCGAGTCCCCACCGGCGTCCCTAGTCTGGACAAGATAATAGAAGGCGGGCTTCGAAGAGGCGACTGCATTATCGTTGCCGGCCAACCAGGAACCGGCAAGACTACCCTAGGATTGCAATTCCTGTACCATGGAGCCACCCGATGCGGGGAAAACGGAGTTTACGCATCTGTCATAGAGAGCGGTGAGAAGCTGAAACGGAACGGTTTGAGGTTCGGATGGGACCTTAACCGGCTCGAATCAGAAAACAAACTGCGCCTCGTCTCTCTCCAATCCACTATGAAAGCTGGGGTCAGCACGGCTCTTGAAACGGTTCTGGAAGCCTTGCACAGCATGAATGCAAAGAGGCTTGTATTCGATTCTCTCTCCGCACTCATGACAGCCTTCGAGAGTAATGCCGAAGCCCGGAGCTTCCTTCACATAATGGTGAAATTCCTAGAGGCTGCCAACTGCACAACGATGATGATAAGCGAGGTGCCTTGGGGAAAACAACAGCTCGGGACTAACTTCGAAGAGTTTCTAGGCGACGGTCTCGTAATCTTGGATGCAAGCTTTGACAACTCGAGGGTCCGCCGAAGAGTCTACATTCCCAAGATGAGAGGGACTGAACACAGACTAGAAGGATATGACTACTACATAACAAGAGACGG
>WNGM01014875.1_pt1 | contig 15239 bp, 10 predicted proteins | sample 5400571 | NCBI WGS metagenome assembly WNGM01 (sample SAMN13153378, study PRJNA577476) | soil metagenome | isolation source: 100 cm soil or saprolite under Garry oak tree replicate 2 | place: USA:California | collected 2016-06-15
CCAGTGGTTCTTGAGCTGAAGCCACCTCGATCGGAATCTTGCGATCATTCAACCAAGCGTGCTGCTCGTTGAGAACGTGGTACTCCGCGAAACAACCATCTGTGTCTACCCCTCTAAGGAGCATTCGTTCGCAGATGTGGGCGTTTCCGGTTCTGCACTGGAAGCATTTGCCGCAGAAGATGTGGGTCTCGCCGGAGACAATGTCGCCTTCCCGTAGGTCGGAGACTTCCTTGCCTACCTCGATGATTTTTCCGGCGAACTCGTGTCCCATGACCATTGGAGGCTTGACTTTGTCCCTGATCGATTCGTGCCAGTCGTAGATGTGCATGTCCGTTCCACAGATCGAGGTGGCTTCTATCCGGACGAGAATGTCTCGGAGACCGGGTTTGGGTGTTGGCCAGGGTTCGAAGACTGCGCCGGGAGCTGGCGATGGCTTTACGACGGCGTGCATCTTTTCTTTCAACAGATTTCCTCGAAACTGGGTGTTAGCCGCGCAAGGACCGCTGTAAAACGTTTTAGATTAGCGAGAAAATCCCAATGTCGAGAGCATGAGTCAAGAGTCCGGTTTGCAGAGAGCCCCGCTTCTAGATGCGTTGAGGGAAGAGCTTAGAGGACTGGACGAGCAGGATTTATTGTGGCGTGTCAGGACTCTTCAAAGTCCATCTGCACCGCACGCCAGGGTCGATGGCAAGAACGTTATTGTTCTTTGCTCGAACAATTATCTTGGACTGGCGAACCATCCTAAGCTCAAGGCAGCGGCTATTGCTGCCACTAGAAAATATGGAGCTGGGAGCGGATCTGTACGGGTTATCGCGGGAACAATGGATCTTCACGTTAAGCTGGAAAAGGAATTGGCAGCTTACCGGGGAACCGAGTCTTCGATCACGTTCCAGTCAGGCTACGCGACGAATCTTGGAACAATCATGTGCCTCGTTGACGAACGTGATCTGATCATTAGTGATGAATTGAACCACGGCAGCATTATCGATGGCTGTCGTCTGACGAAGGCTGAGAGGCGTGTCTACAAGCACAAGGACATGGGTGATCTCGAGACACAGTTGCAGGGGACGGAACGGTTTCGTAGGATCCTGGTCATTACTGACGGAGTCTTCAGCATGGATGGAGACATTGCTCCATTGAAGGATATTGTCAAGCTAGCGCAGGACCACAATGCTGTGACCTATGTTGACGATGCTCACGGCGACGGCGTCCTAGGCGAGAACGGCCGAGGAATAACCAACCATTTCCACTTGGAAGGAAAAGTGGACATCGACATGGGAACTTTCTCGAAAGCCTTCGGATGCGTCGGAGGATATGTTGTCGGCTCGAAAGACCTCTGCCTGTATCTTCAGAACAAGGTCCGAAGCTATCTCCTCTCCGGGTCCCACCCGCCCGCCGTCGCAGGCGCATGCATCGCCGCGCTCCAAATCGTCCAGAAACAACCGTCCTTAGTCAAGAAGCTCTGGGACAACACACGCTACTTCAAGAAGGGACTGAAAGACATAGGCTTCAACACCGGGAGCAGCGAGACACCCATCACTCCGGTGATAGTTGGGGATGCGGGTAAGGCTCGCGAACTAGCTGACAACCTCTTCAAGCTTGGAATATTCGTCCTACCAATCGTCTTTCCAATGGTGGCTCGGGACAAAGCTCGGGTCAGGACAATTGTGACCAGTGCTCATACGAGGAAGGATCTGGATGTGGCGCTGGCAGCTTTTGAGAAGATTGGCAAACAACTAGCACTAATCTAACGACAAGAGTCCTTGCTCGGGGTCCGAGTTGGCAACAAAGAAAAAGAAACAAGCGAGAAAGCCCCGAAGACCAGAGTTCACTGTTCGGAAGGCCACCTTGAAGGACCTTCCAATTCTGGTTCACCAGAGAAGGGCGATGTGGCGTGACCTTGGGGCGAGAGAACAAAGAGAGCTGGATAGAGCGGACAAGGTCTACGCGCAATGGGCGAGGTCGAGGATGAAAAGCGGAACTCTGATGGGCTGGGTCGCTGAGAATGGAGGTAGAGTCCTTGGTGGAGGATGCGTGTGGCTGCAACCTGTTCAACCCAGGCCAGGATACAATCTCATGATCCAGCCTTACCTGCTATCGATGTACACGGAACCTCGCTCAAGAGGACTTGGCGTCGCCTCAGGTGTCGTCGAGAAAGCATTGGAGTGGTGCAGGAAGAACCAGTTTCTCCAGCTCCGCTTGCACGCCAGCGAGATGGGACGCAAGGTCTACCTCAAGCATGGTTTTGAGCGCACTTGGGAAATGAGGCGCAGAATCAAGAAACTCAGAGAAGACAGCTAGGGTCTCACTCAGCGAAAGAAGTTTAGCTATCCGTTCCAACCTCCAACCTAATCTTGTCCCGTCTAGTTCCGAGGTGCTCCTGCGGAGGAGAGCTAGTGATCGTGGGCGAGAACCGGAGCGCGGAAGGCTGGCGGACAGGCTTCAAGCTTCAATGCAAGAAATGCAACAAACGATGGACCTACACAGGCGGAACCTACCACGCAGACTCGACATCAGGCTGAGAATGAAATGTCCATCGAGGCAATGGAAGAAGAGATCTCGAACCAAGCACAAGACCTCCCGGGATTCGCTTCTCAACTTCGACAAAAACACCTGCCGCAGCTCGAACGTTCCTCACTCGTATTTGTCGGGTCAGGCGACTCGTACGCGACAGCCGTCTTTGCCCAAGAACTCTCTCAGGGAGAGCAGAACGAAAACCAACATTGAGCTAGCCAGAAAGGCAAAGGGAATCTCAAGCATCTTAGCAATCACGGCGAACCCTGAGAGCCCACTAGCTAGAGAATGTGACGAGACTCTTCAGCTACAGTATCGAACTACCGGAATACTCACATCTGGGACAACCAGTTTTACGACTAGCTTGTTGGCTTGCGCGTTACTTCTGAGGAATCTGCCAAGGACAATCCAGGCGAAGACCACTCCAAATGACACTAGACGGTTGTCAACGAGCATGAAACAGGCAGGGAAAGGAGCGTTTGTTTTCACTGGATCAGGAGTAAACTATGCACTCTCCCTCTATGGAGCTGCAAAAATCAACGAGGTCTTGGGTGCAAAAGCAGAGGCTGCATACCCGGAACAACTTGGGCACGCAAAACTGTTCTCAATAGACAAGAAACGGGACTTTGTTGTTAGCATCTCGTCAGGACGCGACAAGGCCAAAGAGACGCATCAATTGCTCACTAGGGACGGCTTCCAAACCTCAATTCTAACGTTTCCAGATAGCTCCACGGTCAATGGGAGCTTGAGGATTGCGATCTACCTTCAACGAATCGCACTCTCTCTCGCCAGGAGAAAAGGACTCAAAGAGTGCGTGTTCCTATCTGACAAGAGTAGGTTGAATCTCAGCAACCGAATGATCTACTGAGGGACCGGCGGCTTCCTAGACCACAGTCTGAAGATGCCGGTACACGTCAAGAAGATCATCAGTATCCATGCTATGGGATGCAGCGGCCTTCACTTTGGGAACCTTCGCATTCAAGGCCACAGAATAACGTACAATCCTGAAGACAGGGACATCGTTCACCCAATCTCCCACATGAGCACATCTTGATGGAGGGATTCCCGTCCATGCGCAATATTTTCGCAAACCGAGTCGCTTGTCCGGCAGAGTTTCTATTTCGCCCGTGACAATTCCATCCTTGATGCCGACCTTTGATCCAACGTAGCCTTCAAACCCGAACCTTTCAATCAAGTAAGCGCATAGAAAATCCGGATTATCAGTCAATAGAACAACTCGAATTCTATGACCCTGCAGCTTCTCCACGGTTTCTCTGATGTTTTTGATGACCTCGACCTTGGAGACTTCTCGAAGAATGTCTGCTAGCTTCATTCCTTGGAGAAGCTTGTACTCAGACGCTAGGCACTCTCTTAGGGTGATTCTTCGATGATGGTACATTTCGTCGAGAGAGTCCCATTTCTCTCCAATTCCTAGAGATCGAGCCGCTTGGGTGAGAGCTGCTTTGCGGAAGATTGTTCCATCGACATCGAAGGACACCATTGAGAAGGAGGAGAGCGGCAAGGTCTTCACCCTCTTCGAGGTCAGGTGTATTCGAGGGTCTTGAACTCTTTCCGCAGCCTTGTCGCGGCTCTGCGTACGCTGCTCGGTTCTTCGCCCTTGTAGACTCTTACAATCAGTTCTGCAACCTTTTCCATATCTCGGGCTTTCATTCCGCGTCGAGTGGATTCGTTGGTCCCAAGTCGGATTCCGTGATCTACTATCATGTTTGCTTCCTCCAGTTTCTCCGAAAACCTGTTCACGTTCTCTTCGCCATTTATGTCGAGGAAGACCTGGTGCGACTCGGTAAATCCATAGTCTGCGCATTTGACAGGTAGACCTCCCTCGTGAAGCGCCTTGGCCAAGGCCTTCGCGTTAGCAATTACTTGAGGCGCATATTTCGTTCCTCTCCTGCGAACCTCGTCCAACGCCCATGTTAGAGCTGCGATCCTGTTCCAGTGGGCGTTATCGACTAAACCCGGGAACTGTTGGTCCTTGACCCTCGATTTCAGCGGGGCGGTTCCGAGGATTATTCCTCCTTGAGGCCCGAAGAAACTCTTGTGAGTGGAGCCAAGCATCAGATCCGCGCCCTCGTTTAGCGGACGCTGGAACTTGCCGCCGCCTATCAGGCCCAAGACATGGGACGCGTCGAAGGCGACTTGAGACTCGGCTGCTCGGCAAGCCTCGGACAATTCCTTGACCGGGTGAGGGAAGAGGAAATAGGACTGGCCAAATACTACGAGAGAGGGCTTCTCGTCCTCGATGAGCGTCTCGGTCTTTTCCACGTCAATATTCATCCGTTCGGAATCATATGGGAAAAAGAGATTCTTCACGTTGACGAACGGGGGATAGCCCCGGTTCCCAAGTCCATCATACCCACCGTTCGAAGGATTGACGGTGAGGATCGAGCCTCCAGGTTTCGTAAGGGTGGAGACCATTATCATGTCGGCAATGTGCCCGGAGAGTGGTCGGAGGCTTGCCCAGTTAGATCCGAAGACCTCGGACGCAAGCTTCTCTCCTAGGTCTTCTAGCTCGTCGATGAAGCGTGTACCCTTGTAGAACCCGTCCCATGCAGTATAGCGATGGCCCATATCGCCGGTGAGGAGTTGGCGAACAGTGTGACTAGTTACGTTCTCAGATGGAATGAGGTTGAGGCATTCTTCTGCGCGCCAGCGTTGATGCCTGTCTACGATTCGTCTGATCTGGGACGCGTAGGACGTTGAAAGTCTACCTTAGTTGGAACTAGACTCTTCGACCGCGTCGACCGCCAGGACGTCGGGTCCCATCGTGGGGAACCGGTGTCACGTCTTCTATTCGGCCGATTCTGAAACCGTGACGAGCAAGCATTCTGATAGCGGCTTGTGCCCCAGGACCAGGGGTCCTAGCTCCATGTCCACCGGGAGCTCTTACTCGGATGTGAAGTGAGGTAATTCCCTTGTCTTTTGCTGTCTTAGCAGCGGCGGCTGCGGCCTGCATTGCAGCGTACGGTGTTCCTTGGAGCCTGTCGGCTTTCACGTGTTGTCCCCCGGCGCTTCGGGATATTGTCTCGGCGCCTGTGAGGTCTGTTATGTGGACCATGGTGTTGTTGAAGGATGAGTAGATGTGGGCGATTCCCCATCTGTCCGCCGGTGCCTTAGGCTTCTCCGCCATGCAGAATTACCTGACGGCCGACGTTCAGGACACTAGGGCAGTAGGGCAGTAGCACAATTACTCGAATTCAAGTCTTAGACCGCATTGGGGACAGATCAAGGGCAGAATTTCGCGCGTGTCGACGTCCATCATTCCTGTAGGAACCATCGACTGAGTATCGCATCTTGGGCAGTGAAACTCCACGAGCTTAGCCAAAGTCATCAACTGTGGGAATAGGCAAGGAAGAGATAAGGGTCTGAGAGAGGCGAAGGTTACAAACTATTCGTCGGTTCCAAGCGCCATTTGAGGTCACGATGCAAAAATTGCGCAAGACACTTTACAAAATCCCGGCAGAGATCATCCCAAGTTGAGACTTGACTTCTGGCTCTTAGACCTCAACCATGAGGCCCACGAGGGCAGGTCCGCGATCTGGCTCTGGGGAGTTACCCATGACAACCAGCGAGTCTTGGCCATAGACCCCAACTTCCAATCATACTTCTATCTCTTCCCCAAGAAAGCCCAGGACATTAATCAAGTCAAAGAGAAGATTGAGAATGAAAAACCCCATCCTTCCGTTGAAAGGGTTGTAATTGAAAAGAGAAAACGCCTCGCTGAAGAGAGACAGGTTCTCAAAGTATTCTGCAAAGACCCTGAAACATTGGAGAAGTGTGCCAAAGAGTGCGTAAGGAAGCTCGGTGTCGAGGCGAGCTATGAGGACAAGCTTCGTTATTCGATAAAGTACCAGAACGAGTTCGAGATCAGACCCTGCCAATGGTACATGGTCGAGGGAAAGGAATCTACCATTGACCCGGGAAAATATCATGTCGACAGAATATTGGAAGCAAACGGGCATCCACAGTCTACTCCGAAAGAAAACGCTCCCAAGCTGCGACTCCTCGCTTTTTCGATCCTGGCTGTTAGTCCGACGGGTTCTCCAAGTCCGCTCAGGGACCCGGTAAGACTTGTTGCATGGAAAACCAACGAAGGAGAAGCCGGCACTATCCAGTCAAAAGGCGATTCAGACCTAGAGACAATTGAGGGGCTATCGGAACTTCATCGTAGATTTGACCCTGATGTTGTGTTCTCGTTTGGCGGTAACACATTCGACTGGCCCTACTTGATCAAGCGGGCCGACAAGTCCAAGGCAAAACTTTCTGCTGGGAGGGACGAAGGTCCAGCCCGGCAGAGCCTATACGGCCACTTCTCCCTCACCGGGCGAGCAAACGTAGATCTGTTGGATTTCTCGCACGACCTTTACGATGTGAAAATCAAGAGCGTGGAGAATGTTGCGAGGTTTCTTGGGGTCGAAGCTTCCGCTCCAACAATTGACGAGACAGAATACTACGATCGCTGGATCGGTCAGAATCATCCAGCCTTGGTGGAACAGATGAAAGAGCAAGCAATCTCAATCTTCAACGTCGGAGAAGATGCGCTCGACTATACACTGCAACTCTCAAATCTCTCAGCGCTTCCACCAGACCAGGTCCTAGCAGCAGCGGTTGGATTCAGAGTTGACAGTTATCTGATGATGGAAGCTCACAGACTCGGCGAGCTAATACCCGCGAGAGAAGAACTGAATATTATTCCCTACAAAGGCGCAATTGTTCTTGAACCAAGTGTAGGATTGCACGACAGTGTTGCGGTGCTCGACTTTTCAGCAATGTACCCTAGCTTGATGGTCAAGTACAACATTTCCCCGGACACTCTCGTCAATAAGGGAGGCGAGGATGTCTTTGAAGTTCCAGAGGTCGGCCATCATTTCAGAAAGAGTCCTCCAGGCTTCTACAAGATCGTTCTCAGCCAGCTCATTGCAAGCAGACGGGCCGCGAAGAGCGAGGCGGCCAAGACACCCCGAGGGACTCGCGAGCACAAGATCCTGAAAGCTCGTGAAAAAGCGACGAAGGTCATCACCAACGCCACCTACGGGTACGCGGGTTGGGCCGGGTCCAGATGGTACTCACGCGAGGTCGCAGAATCCGCCGCTGCCCTCGGACGCGACACCATCAACAAATCCATCAATATCGCTAACACTCTCGGGCTCAAAGTTCTCTACGGAGACACAGACAGCCTCTTCGTCGAGTACGAGGAAAAACTCGTCAATCAATTCATCAAAGAAATCGACAAGAGCCTAGGGCTGGAAATAAATCTAGGACAGTTGTACAAGCGGATACTCTTCACCGAGGCCAAGAAGAAGTACGCTGGACTAATGGACGATGGCGAGCTTGACGTTGTTGGAATGGAGGCAATTAGAGGCGACTGGTCGAATCTTGCCAGGAATGTTCAGAACGAAGTACTCAGGCTAGTTCTAGATGATGCGAATCCAATCCGAGCAAAATCATACGTATTGAACCTGACCAAGGACCTGAAATCCGCGAAGGTTCCCAAGTCTTCGCTGGTGATATGGAAGACCCTAACCAAGCGACCGGACGAGTACGAGGTCAACGCGCCTCATGTGGAGGTGGCTCGGAAGATGAAGATGGCGAAAGAGGGTTGGCCGGTTAGTGTAGGAGATAAGGTCGGGTTCATTATCACGAAGAAGCCTGGCAAGCTCTACCAGAAGGCAGAGCCGCACTTCAAAGTCTCGCTAGATCAAGTGGACTACGAGTACTATGTTCACAACCAGATTGTCCCGGCTGCGGCCAGAGTTCTAGAGGTGTTCGGGATAGCTGAGGAGAATTTGCTTGGGACGAGTCGCGGTCAGGTCAGCTTGCAATCGTAGGGCCGGGACTGAACGAAGATAGATCGCTCAGCGTCATAACGTTCACGTTCGGTGGCTTCTTGGCTCCATCGGATACTCTGTCGCCTATGACGAATCGAATGTTCTTGCCCGCCGCAATGTCCAACAGTCTCTGAGTAACAACTCCATCGAAGAGCACCAAGTGCGCGTTCTCGACACCCGGGATCTTCTCCGCGAGCTCGCTGACAGGCATCCTGCCAAGCTCTTTTCCTGCCTCGTCGAATATTACTGCCTCTAGGGTTCCTCGCAGGTCTTTGGCAACGTCGAATACTACTGGTGATAGGCTGGGTCTTGGGATCGGCGGCGCTTGAGCCGGAGGTTCAGATGGACCGTACCCTCTTTCGTAGGGTCGCTCGTATCGTTCCTGTCTCTCAGGCCTTTCCGGACGAGCGAACTGAACTCTCTCCGGTCTCTCTACCGGTCTAGCGAGGTTGATTGGTACCCGTTCCCTGAGGGCTTTCATTATCTCCTTAGGCGTGAGCTCCTCGACCTCCTTCCCATAGGCAGGACGTGCGACGTAGTCTATGTCGGCGACCTGTTGAAGCTCCTTGAGAATGAGATCCCCAGCCCGGTCTCCGTCGAGGAAGGCTGTGACTTCCTTGTCTTTGGTGAGTTTGATGATTGTGTCAGGAACCTTGGTCCCGTTGAGCGCGACTACGTTCTTGATTCCGACCTTCATCAGGAGAATGACGTCTGCTCTGCCTTCAACCACTATCAGGGAGCCGCTCTCAACCTCTGGACCCGCGGGCAACTTCTCTGGACCGTACTCGATGAGATCCACACCTCTAAGGGAGGAGGCGACTTCTTTGACGACCTCTTCGGTGCTGGGGGATGACTCGACTACCCATTTGCGGAGAATATCCTTCGCCTTGGTCAGGATGGCGTTTCTTTTTTCTTCTCGGACATCTTCGACCTTTTCCAGTGTTATCTTGGCTTCACATGGGCCGATTCTGTCGACACTCTCGATAGCAGCTGCGATTATTGCAGTTGAGACCTTGTCTAGGCTTGATGGTATTACTATTGATCCTGTTGTCTTGTCGCGTTTGGAATCGAGGTTGATCTCGATTCGTCCTATTCTCCCTGACTTTTGTAGTTCTCTAAGGTCTAGATCGGGTCCGAAGAGTCCTTCTGTCTGTCCGAAAACTGCGCCGACGACATCTGGTTTTTCGACGACGCCTTGAACGTCGAAGTGTGCTTTTACTATGTACTTTGTAGTCGTAGCGTACTGAGACTGTTCAACCATGAAAATTTAACCTCCATAATTCATTACCTTCTTTCTGATGCCTTCTCTTTTCGATTTGTAAGCGGTAAAGCTTGAGAGCGTAAAGGGTCCAACCCTAGTATTAAAGCCCGTCTCCAGACCGCAGGACTATCAGTATTGCTAGTTATGTCTAAAGCGGTCAACCCGATATACACTCACGATCGACCTGACGAACTTCTAGAAGAGTGCGATTCTCAAATTACCTGCTCGCTGGCGTTTGTGGAATGGCCACGTCTGTCTCTTGCTTTGGTTTCATGCCTCGGGCAACAATAAGCAGCACGATTCCAACCATGACTAGTGTAATGCCAGAAAAGAATGAGGCAGTGGGCACCCACCAGTACCACGGCAAAGAGACAGGGGGACAACCGTTCGCTGGACAAGATGTGGACAGCTCGGGACCACCAATAAGGCCGAGCATAAACAGGAAGATCCCTAAGACAATGAACGCGAACCCCAATGCTTGAATGGTGAATTTGTCAAATCGTTGCAACACACTCATCCTGTAGGAAGTATGCTCCTCAAGAAAAACTAGTTAGTCTTTCTCTAAGCACTTGTTGGTCCAGTCCTGCCTCCTCGTGTTCTTCTTCTCCGCCACGAATGCTACTAGCTCCGTACGCCTCGGGTCAGCTTGACAGTCCCCACGCGAAAGAAGGACGCTGAATGGGCACGGTTATGTCTAAAAGAAACCATTCTCGATCCCTGTCTTAGATGTGTTAGAATGCCTAAGCCAGCCGCTAAGGTGGGAGTGAATGGGTTCGGGGTCATCGGCAAGCGCGTCGCCGAGGCTGTGTCGAAACAGAAGGACATGAAACTGATCGGCGTCTCCGATGTCGTCGCAGATTATCGTGTGAAGATGGGGCAGAAGAAGAATTTCGCAATATACAGCTCCATTCCCGAGAAACTCCCTGATATGAAGAAGGCGGGAATAGAGGTTTCGGGAGTTCTAGAGGACCTGATCAAAAAGGTCGACGTCATGATCGACTGCACCCCCGCAGGGCTGGGAGCGAAGAACAAGGCGCAATACGACAAGCTCGGAGTCAAATCGGTCTTTCAAGGCGGCGAGAAACACGAGCTGACCGGATCATCATTCGTTGCCCAATGCAACTACGCCGAGAATCTGAACAAGAACGCCACGCGGGTCGTGAGCTGCAACACAACCGGAATCTGCAGAACCATCGGCGCGCTCCAAGATGGGCTCGGGGTGAGAAAGGCGAGAGTCGTCGTGTTCCGGAGAGGAACAGATCCGTGGGAGAGCCACAAGAACGGACTCATCAACACCGTGGTCCCGGAGGCTCACATTCCGTCCCATCAGGGACCCGACGCGCAGACCGTTCTTCCAAAACTGGACATTACAACCATGGCCGCGAAAGGACCCTTCAACATCGGTCATCTGCACTTTGCCATGGTCCAGCTCAAGAACAACCCGGAGAGGAAGGATGTTCTGAAGGTCTTGAAGAACGCACCGAGGCTGGCGCCTGTCAGGACGACTGATGGAGTTGACAGTATGAACGCTGTAGCGGAAATGATGCGGGATCTGCACCGAGCCAGAGCCGACATGTGGGAGGTCGCCTACTGGGAAGACATACTCAACGTGACCGATGGTGAAGCGAATATGGTTTACCAAGTCCACAACGAGAGTGTTGTCGTCCCAGAGAACGTTGACGCGATAAGAGCGCTTACCGGCCTGGAAACTGAGGGCAGGAGATCGATTGCCAAGACGGACGAAGCTCTTGGTATCACTAACAAGTTCCTCTAACCAAAGGCAAACTGAACACTCAGTCGGGCGAAGTAACAGATCACCATAACTCTCCACTGAACGAACGTCAAGGGATTTCAAATCAAATATAGCGGTTGGACCGCTGACGAGAGTTTCTAGCCTCGGAGAACATTGCAAGTGGAACTTCGCGAAAACGACGTCAAGGTTCTGAAAGCTCTCAAGGATGCGGGCGGGACCTCATCCGTCGACGACATCACACAGAAAACTGGGTTGGCCGACGCCGCTGTTGCCCGTGCATCTCTCACGCTATCAGAACAAGGCCTCGCCAAGGAACAAATAACAAGAACGACTGAAGTATTTTGCACCGAGGAAGGTCACGACTATCTCGCTAACGGGCTACCAGAACGAAGAGTCGCAACAGTCGTTCATGACGCAGGTGGAAAACTCTCTGTTAGCGAAGCGGTACAGCAAGCTGGGCTACCGCTCGATTTCGTTTCAATAGTTACCGGCTGGATTGCTCGCAAAGGCTGGGGAAGAATAGAGAAAACAAGTTCAGGCGCCGTTCTGATAGTCTCGAAGAACCCGCCTAAAGACGAAGATGAAGAGGTTCTAGAGAGAGTCGGCCAAGTCAGCGTTCCGATAGAAGAACTGCCGACCAACTTGAGGCAGGGGGTCGATAGACTCCTCAAAAGGAACATTCTGGCCTCGAAGGAGCGCGTCCAGCGGAAACTTCAGATTACTCCTCAAGGGTTGGACGCGATTCCGACTCATCCCGCCGCCGGTGAAATCAGCAGCCTGACTAGCGAGATGATTCTCTCTGGAGACTGGGAGAGAATCCGCCTTCGATCCTACAATGTTTCCTCACCTGTCCCCTCGCTCAGTCCTGGAAAATATCACCCCTACTTGAGATTCTTGCGGATGGTCAAACGGAAGCTTGTCGCGCTCGGGTTCCAAGAAGCGGTTGGACCCTTAGTCGAGACAGCGTTCATCAACGACGACTGTCTATACATGCCGCAAGATCATCCGGCCCGAGAGATTCACGATCTCTACTATCTGAAACGCCCATCCAAAGCGAGCTTGGAACCATGGAAGGATATTGTGGAGAAAGTAGCGCAGACACACGAGAACGGCTGGAAGACAGGGTCCACAGGCTGGGGCTACAAGTATTCCAGAGAAGAGGCTTCCAAGCTGGTCCTTCGAAGCCACGGAACAGCCCTAAGCGTCCGATCAATGATCTCCAAGGACCTAAAGATCCCCGGCAAATACTTCGCCATCGCAAGATGCTTCCGTCCCGAACTCCTCGACAGAACACATCTGACAGAGTTCAACCAGGCAGAAGGGATAGTTCTCGATCCCAGCCTCAGCCTACGCAACCTGCTCGGGGTCTTAGAGATGTTCGCCCGCGAGGTCGCAGGGGCCGACAAGGTCCGGTTCAAACCAGACTACTTCCCCTTCACCGAACCAAGCGTCGAACTGCAAGCATACAAGGAAGGATACGGCTGGATGGAATTCGGCGGCAGTGGAATATTCAGGCCTGAAGTCACAGAACCCCTCGGCATCAAAGTCCCCGTAATCGCATGGGGACTCGGAATCGACAGGCTCTACATGATGAACCAGCAGATCCAGGACATCAGACAACTCTTCACAACAGACCTCGAATGGATAAGACAACAGAAGGTAGGCTAGAACGCCCTCAGTCCAATTCTCCCTAAGCGATCTAGAAGATCTTCTAGGGCAAAAGGTTCCCCAGGACGAAGATGGGCTCAACCAGATCCTCGCCTATATCAAGGGCGACGTGGAATCTCTCGACGAACAGAACGATAGCGTCAGCATCGAAGTCAAAGACAGCAATCACCCAGACATCTGGTCAGTAGAAGGTATCGCGCGTGCACTCAGAACTCATCTCGGTATCGCTAAGCCCAAGGCTCCAATACTTTCCGGAAAATCTGGTCTGAAAGTTACAGTGGATCGTAAACTGGGGCCGATCCGGCCCTATATCGCAACCTCCATCGTGAGAAACGTCAAGCCCAGCGAGAACGCTCTGAAGAGCTGGATAAGCCTACAAGAAAAAATGGACCTCACGTATGGTAGGAAGAGGAAACGAGCATCGATCGGATTCTACCAAGCGGACCTGGTCAAGTCGCCTCTTCGCTACACCGTTGGCAATCCTGACAAAACGGCTTTCGTCCCCTTGGGCTCAACTGAGAAGAAGACCCTTCGAGAGATTGTGGAGAGGCACCCTAAGGGAATCGAGTACGGCGGAACAACCTCATCGTTCAAAGACTGGCCACTTCTCATAGATGGAGAAGACAAGGTCCTCTCGCTTCCCCCGATCATCAACTCCAACGACCTCGGCAAGATAGGCTCAGACACGAAGAATATCCTCGTAGAAGTTACGGGGACGAATGCCGACACCGACCCGGCGAAGGGCACCAAGCCGGTGATTACGCCGGACTTGAAATCTAGCAGCAAGGAATTGTCAGTCAGCTACGCTAACAGACTTCTTGGAGCCGCCTTCAAACAAGCAGAGATGAATCGATCCTTAGTGAGAGCCGGTCACCCCTCTCGGCAAGTCAGTAAGGACACCTTGCGGGTGGAGAGCCTCTGCTACCGCATCGACATCATGCATCAAGTCGACCTCGTGGAAGATATCGCGATCGCGCTGGACATCAACAAGCTAGATCCTGAATGGCCGAGAATCTGGACCCTTGGAGGACTGACACCTGAGACGGATAGGCATGAGACCCTGGCGGAGGTCATGATCGGGCTGGGATACCTAGAACTCCTGACCTACAGCCTAACAACGCCGGAAGTCTTCGTAGACAAAATGGGCTTGGAGCACGAGAATTACGTCGAGCTGATGAATCCCAAGATGTCCACTCACACAGCGATGAGAAACTGGCTTCTGCCGAGCCTCCTCAATTTGCTTCGCGACAACACTCATGTAGATTATCCTCAGAAGGTATTCGAAATCGGGCCATGCGTAGTTCTACGGGAAGGGCGAAGTGAAACCGAGACTCGGTACAAGATTGCAGCGGTCACGATTCACACAGCCTCTGGTTTCACCGAGATTCGTTCCTGCCTAGATACTCTCCTTTCAAGTATAGGACTCAAGTTCAAGGTCGAACCTACAACTCACCCAAGTTTTCTTGAAGGACGAACCGGCAAAGTGATCTCAGAAGAGAAACCCCTCGGAATAGTAGGCGAACTGCACCCTAGAATAATCCGTGAATGGGGCCTCAGCCTTCCCATAGCAGCCTTCGAACTGGAGATACCACCGACGGCGGTCAGCTAGCAATGGTTGAAGAAAAATTTGTAGTAACACCTTGGGAAGTCAGAGGAGCAGTTGACTACGACCGTCTCATCCGAGACTTCGGAACTCAACCGATCTCCGGCCCGCTCGCCAAGAAACTGGAGGAGATCCTAGGAGACGCCGCTTACCTCGTCCGCCGGCGCGTTTTCTTCTCTCACCGGGACCTTGATCTCGTCCTTGACGACTACTCTAAGGGACGCGGATTATTCCTCTACACGGGTCGTGGGCCTAGTGGGCCGATGCACATTGGCCACATAATCAGCTTCTATTTCACCAAGTGGCTGCAAGACAAGTTCCATACGACGGTCTACATACAGATAACAGATGATGAAAAATTCCTCGAAGAGAAGCGAAATCTATCCTATGAAGACACTCAGCGGTGGGCAGTAGACAACATTCTCGAGATCGCCGCCGTAGGCTTTGACCCCGATCGGACATTCATACTTCAAGACACAGAATTCGTCGGACACGCGTATCCCCTGATTCTCAAGATAGCTCGTCGCGTCAATTTTAGCACGGCCAAGTCAGTCTTCGGTTTCACTGGCGAGACAAACATCGGTTTCTCGTTCT
>WNGM01002331.1_pt1 | contig 15238 bp, 10 predicted proteins | sample 5400571 | NCBI WGS metagenome assembly WNGM01 (sample SAMN13153378, study PRJNA577476) | soil metagenome | isolation source: 100 cm soil or saprolite under Garry oak tree replicate 2 | place: USA:California | collected 2016-06-15
CTAGCAGCGTTGCTTTGGACGGTCGTTTCTGCTGGTGACGACAGATTACAACCCGATGTGACTTGCATGCTCGGAATACGGCGGCAACAATTCTGCATGAAAATTTTTATCACACCGACATTGATTACGGCTTTGTGCTTGGGGTTACCTCTGATGCGATTAGCCGGACATGCTTCGGCAGAAACTGCTCCCTCTTCGGAAGGATTCTACGCTCCGGACACGATAGAATGGAAACCCGGACCGCCATCATTGCCAGCGGGTGCGAGGATGGCTGTGCTCGAAGGTGATCCCACAAAAGAAGGCCCGTTCGTAATGCGACTTCAGGCGCCAAATGGTTATCACATTGCGCCGCATACCCACCCAAAAACTGAACGTGTGACAGTGATTTCCGGAACGATGCTCCTGGCGATGGGCGACAATCTGGATCGGAGCGCGGCAAAAACCCTGAACGCTGGCACGTACGCCTTCTGGCCTGCGGGGATGAAGCATACGGCTTGGTTTGACGGCGCGACGATTATCCAGCTTCACGGGATCGGTCCGTGGCAGATCAATTACGTGAACCCCGCCGACGATCCGCGAAACGCGAAGAAATCGCCTTGAAAGGGCATTTCACGAAAGCGGTCGATTAGGTCCCAGCAACGGTCGCGTCATAGCCCAACGCCAAATGTCTCTGCCAACTCGCGCGCGTTCTCGCGCAAAAGTTCCGCCGCGCGTTTCATGTTTTCTTTCTCGCTCATTCCCGGGCGCGCGTTTTCGTAAATGCCTTCGAAGATGTTGAGGACTTCTGGATCTTTGGCCGCGCGGCCGACGAACGCGAACACTGGCTTTCCAAATTTTCGTGCCAGCCGCGCCACGCCAACCGGCGTTTTCCCTTCCAGCGTCTGCCGATCCAGACTCCCCTCACCCGTAATCACCACGTCTACGTCTTTCATCTTCAACTCAAGCCCGACTGCTTCTGCGACAACTTGGAATCCCGGCCGGATTGTCGCGTCGCAAAAACTCAGCAGTCCGAAGCCGAGACCGCCTGCGGCGCCCGCACCCGCTTCGTCCCGATAGTCGAACCCGAATTCTGTGGCCACGACGCCCGCGAGCCTCGTCAGCGCGCGTTCTAAATTGTCCAGGTCGCTTTTACTGGCGCCTTTCTGCGGACCAAACACTTGTGTCGCGCCATTTTCGCCCAGCAACGGATTTTTCACGTCGACCGCCGCGACGATGCGCCGTCGCTTTAGTTCCTCTCGTCCCTTCGGTCGCTGAATTCGTTCCAGCAATGCAAGCTCGACGACTCGTTTAATCTCCCTATCTCCGGCCCCCAAGAACCGAAATCCCAAAGCTCGCGCCATGCCGAAACCGCCATCGTTTGTCGCGCTGCCACCCAGACCGATAACGATTTCGTTCGCACCGCGTTTGGTCGCATCCAAAAGCATTTCGCCCACACCGAACGTAGTCGCACGAATTGGATCGCGTTCACTTTCGGAAAGCCGCCGCATGCCAGCGGCTTCGCTCATCTCCGTTACCGCAAGTTTTTCCCGGTCGATCCATCCGTAGCGCGCGTAGATCTCGCGGCCGAGCGGATCGTGCGCCTTGCATTGGACCCAGCTGCAGCCACGCACGTCGCAAATCGCTTCCGCAGTTCCCTCCCCGCCGTCGGCCATCGGGATAATCTCGATATCAGCGTCAGACAGCACATCGCGCAATCCTTTCGCGATATTTTGCGCGACCTCCCGCGCGTCCAGCGTGCCTTTGAATTTATCGGGAGCAATTAAGATTTTCATTGGTAGGGTCGGCGCGCTGCGCCGACCGGACGCCGCGGCGCGGCGTCCCTACGCTTTCAATTTCTTTTCCAAAATTTCTCCGACAATCTGCGGATTGGCTTTTCCCTTCGACAACTTGATCACCTGTCCCTTGAGAAAATTCAGCGACGCAACGTTCCCTGCTCTAAAATCCGCGACCGGTTTTGTATTCGCCGCAATCACTTCGTCGCAGACCGCTTCGATCGCACTGACATCGCTCAGTTGCTCGATCCCTTTTTCTTGCACGATCGCGGCTGCGCGTTTGCCGCTGACAAACATCTCCGCGAATACTTCCTTGGCTTGCTTGCCGCTGATTTTTCCGCTGTCGATCAGATTGACCAACTCATCAAGCGCCTCCGGCGGAATGGGACAATCATGAATCGCTTTACCAGCACCACCGAGGGCGTTCTGCAAATCGTTCAGAATCCAGTTTGCGATATTCTTCGGCTTTTTTGCGTCTTTGGCAGCCGCTTCAAAATATCTCGTCAGCTCCAGATCGTTGGCCAGCACAGCAGCGTCGTACGCGCTCACCTGATATTGCTCGACGAAACGCGCGCGTTTCGCCTTTGGCAACTCCGGCACACGTTCGCGCATCTCCGCTACTAGCACGTCGGTTTTCACCGGCGGAAGATCAGGATCAGGAAAGTAGCGGTAGTCGTGCGCGAACTCCTTCGTACGCATGAGGAACGTTGCGCCCGCGACATCATCCCAGCCGCGCGTCTCCTGCTCGAGTTGTTCGCCGCTCTCGAGCAATGTGATTTGACGCTGAATCTCATGAGCAAGCGCACGCCGCACGCCGCTGATCGAGTTCATGTTTTTGATCTCGATCTTCGCGCCGAGTGCGCTTTTGTGTTCCGGCCGAACCGAAACATTGCAGTCGCAACGCAGCTGCCCTTTTTCCATGTCGGCGTCGCTTACCGCTCCGTAGATCAGGATTTGCTTCAGCGCAGTTAGAAACGCGAACGCTTCCTCCGGCGAATTGATTTCCGGTTGGGTGACGATCTCCATCAACGGCGTGCCGGCGCGATTGAAATCGATGCCAGTGCTGTTTTCAAAATGGAAACTCTTCGCAACGTCTTCCTCAAGGTGGATGCGCACGAGATGCACTTCCTTGTCGGGCGTCGCGATGTTCTTCTGTGCGTCTTTCGGATAGGCGAGATTGTGCAATGGGACGCTGCCATTCGTGCAAAGCGGCATGTCGTACTGCGAAATCTGGTAATTCTTCGGCATGTCCGGATAGAAATAGTTTTTACGATCGAATTTCGAGATTGGCGCGATGTCGCATCCGAGCATCAATCCGGTGAGCACCGTCATGCGCAACGCGTCATGATTCATCACCGGCAAGGCGCCGGGCATACCGAGGCAGACTGGACACGTGTGCGTATTTGGCTCCACTCCAAACTCAACCGGCGAAGCGCAAAACATTTTCGAGCGCGTCTTGAGCTGGACGTGTACTTCCAAGCCGATCGTTGCGATGTAGTTCATGGCCACACAGGATTTAACCACGAATGAACACGAATCGACACGAATAAGGAGAAGTGTGCAACGCCTGCGCCTGATCAGTGTTCATTCGTGTCTATTCGTGGTTATTGCGCTGCAGCGCGTAATCGAGCGCGCGTTGCAGATCGAATTTTTTGATGCGATTCGCGAGGACGGGATCGTTTGCGGCGTCGATGATGCGTTGAGCCTGGAGAAGATCAAGGAAACGTCTCTGCGCAATCATTTCGGAGATCTCCGGGTCATCCCGTAAAGCAACAATTTTCGGGTTTTCGCTGATCTCGCGCGCACCGGGAACCGAGAGAAATCTCCGCGCGCGTTCCGGATCGGAAAATACCGCAGCTACCTTCGTGAGCGTGTCATAATTTTTTTGTGAAACCGGGTCAGTCTGCTTGATCGCGTTTCCGAGTCGACCGAGTTCCAGCGAATTTTTTAGCCGCGCCAGTGACACGGCAAACGGGGCAGATTGCTCATTCCCATCTTCGAGAAAGCGCCGCCGAACTTCCAGGGCATGTGACGTCGCATCCGGATCCGTGTGTACGGTTGTTGATCGGGTGCGAACCTGGGCGTCTGCCACCGCGCCAACGGCGCGCACGCTCACCACGATCAGCCAAAGAGCGAACAAGCCGAAAAAAAGGCCGACAATTGCACCCGAAATTCCGTAAATGAGTTGGACAGTTCGGGAATCCTGCTCGCTCGTTCGCTTGAACAAAACAGCTCCGATTCCGCTCAACGTGCCATAGGCGATAAACGCGAGCGCCGCGCCTCCCAAAGCCGACAGTACCAAGTCAGGCATTTTGAAAAGGGGTCGCACAAGCGGAACTAGCAGACTGCCGCCGAAAAACGCAGCAGTATACGCAGCGACGAGCGCAACCAGCCGGATCAATTGACGAAGCAAACCCAGTCGCCACCCACGCACCACCTCGAACAAGATCAGCACCACGGCAAAAGAAAGAAAGACAACCTGCCAAAGCAGCGAACCACTGACCGCTTGCGGTTCAGACGTCACTCCAATCGGCCGCCGATAGCATGATGCCGCAGCGCATGATCGCAAAGGACGAGCGCCGCCATCGCTTCAACTATTGGGACTGCGCGAGGAAGCACGCACGGATCATGGCGTCCCCGCGCGGCGAGCTCACTGTCCTGTTTGGAACTCGTGACGGTTTTCTGCTGAAACGCGATCGTCGCCGGCGGCTTGAATGCCACACGAAAATAAATGTCTTCGCCGTTGCTGATGCCGCCTTGCACGCCTCCGGAGTTGTTTGTTGCTGTGCGTATTTTTTCGCCACGCATTTCAAATGGATCATTGTGCTGTGAGCCGCGCATTCGCGTTGCTGCAAATCCGGAGCCGATCTCGAAACCTTTCGTTGCCGGTATGCTCAGCATCGCTTTCGCCAGGTCTGCTTCGAGCTTATCAAAAACAGGTTCGCCGATTCCGGCTGCGAGACCGCGTGCAACGCACTCAATCACACCGCCGATCGAATCACCTTCATCGCGAACTTGCTCGATGAGCGATATCATTCTTTTCGCTTCCGCGACGTCTGGACAGCGAACGATATTTTTCTCCACGTCCTTCATCTTTACAGTGGAGCGATTAATTTTCGCAACGATGTCGTGAATTTGCGCTACGTAGGTGACGATCTCAAAATCCGGGTACAAGGTGGACAACACCTTTTTCGCAACCGCACCTGCCGCGACGCGACCGACGGTTTCGCGCGCAGACGCGCGGCCACCACCCTGCCAGTTTCGGATTCCGTATTTGGCCTCGTAAGTGTAGTCGGCATGTGACGGCCGAAATTTGGCCGCGATCTCGCTGTAATCTTCAGGCCGCGCGTCTTTGTTCCGAACCGCGATTGCAATGGGAGTGCCGATCGTCTTCCCTTCAAAAATGCCGGACAAAATCTCGCACTGGTCTTCCTCTTTCCGCTGCGTCGTGAGTTTGCTTTGACCCGGACGACGGCGATCCAGCTCGCGCTGAATGTCCGCTTCCGAGATTGCGATACGCGGAGGGCAACCATCGATCACCACCCCGATGCCGCCGCCGTGCGATTCACCGAAGGTTGTGACGCGAAAGAGGTGGCCAAATGTGTTGCCCATTGCAGGTATAGTAGCACAGGCATCTTGCCTGTGGGGCCAGCGGGCGTCTCGCCTGGTGGCTGTCTGACTCGGCAGGGAAGATGCCTGCCCCCGCACAGCCGAGACGGCCGTGCTACTAGATGGCTTCGAGGGCGAACTTTAAATCGTCAATCAAGTCGCGCACATCTTCCACGCCCACCGAGAGCCTGACGAGTGAATCGGTAACGCCCAGCGCCTCTCGTTTTTCCTTCGGGACAGAGGCATGCGTCATGAGCGCGGGATGATTGATGAGGCTTTCCACGCCGCCCAAGCTTTCTGCCAACGCAAACAATTCCGTGTTCTCGAGAAAACGTCGCGTTCCGGCGAGGTCCGTCTTCAAAACGATCGTGACCATGCCGCCGAACCCGCGCATCTGTTGTCGGGCCAGATCGTGCTGCGGATGCGACTTGAGGCCGGGGTAATGCACTGATTTGATCTCGGTCTGTTCCTCGAGCCAATGCGCAATTTCCAGCGCGTTTGCGCAATGCCGCTCCATTCGAAGCGCCAGCGTTTTCAAACTGCGTAAAACGAGAAAACTATCGAACGCGCCAGCAATTGCGCCGACCGAATTTTGCAAGAATGCAATTTGATCAGCGAGTTCTTTGTTTTCGCCAACGACAACAACGCCGCCCACCAGATCGGAATGCCCGTTCAAGTATTTCGTTGCCGAATGTACGACGATGTCGAAACCCGTCTCGATTGGGCGTTGGATCCATGGGGTGGCAAATGTGTTGTCGGACACGGAAATGATTTTTCGCTCGCGTGCGATTTTCGCGATCGCTTCCAGATCAATGAGTTTCAGCAACGGATTACTCGGCGTTTCGATCCAAACCATGCGCGTGTTTGGTTTAATTGCGCGCTCGAGATCTTCCGGGTCAGTCAGATCGACATACGTAAAATCAAGCTTCGCAGAGCGGCGCCGCACTCGATCAAACAATCGAAATGTGCCGCCGTAAAGGTCATCGCTCGCTACGACATGCGAGCCGCTGTCGAGCACCTCGAGCACGGTCGCCATCGCAGCGAGGCCGGATGCAAACGCGAACCCGCGCGTTCCGCTTTCCAAATCGGCATTGCACTTTTCATAGGCCAGCCGCGTAGGATTGATCGACCGCGCGTAATCGTAACCTTTGTGTTTTCCCGGGCTTTCCTGCATGTACGTTGACGTCGCGTAGATCGGCGTCATGACTGCGCCGGTGGTGGGATCAGGTTGCTGGCCGGCATGGATTGCGCGCGTGGCGAAGCCCTGTTCTTTTTTCATGGAATATAGTAGCGCATGCCTCCGGCTCGCGCTGGAAAATTACCCGCAAGCGGGACGCATGCGTTGCATCAGACAAACTCGCGTTCGGGCGGCGCCGCCGATTTTGGCATGTGAAGCCGCAAATACGAAAGCAAATCGGTGCGTGTAATCAGCCCGAGAAATTTGTCGTCATCCATCACAATAGCGACCCGGCCGCGGTCGAACACGCCCAGCAAGTCTGCAATTTTCGCGTTTGGCGGCAGGGTTTCCAACCGGTCGGTCATCGCTTTTTTCACGGGATCGTTAAAATGCGACGGATCGCGATGAACTTTTACCAGCAGGTCGGACTCGTCGATAATGCCCATGGCGCGACCGTTTTGATCGACAACCGGAAGCTGTGAGACGTCGGAGCCGCGCATTCGCTTAAAAGCTGTGAGCAGCGAATCGTCCGGGCCGACCGTAATCACTTCGCCCGCTTCGTAGCGGTGCGAGATCAAATCGCTCAGGTCACCGTGCGGCGGTCGATGGATGAAACCTTGCTCGGTCATCCAGAAATCATTGTACATTTTCGAGAGATATTTGTTGCCGGTATCAGGAACCAGACTGACCACGCGTTTCGGGTTCGTTTGTTGGCGGCAATAACGCAGCGCGCCAGCGACAAGCGTTCCGGTGGATGAACCGCCGAAGATTCCTTCCTTACGCAGAAGCTCACGCACCGTGGCAAAACTTTCTTCGTCATCGATCTCGAAGGCATCGGTCACCAGCGACATGTCTGCAATCTCAGGAATGAAATCTTCGCCGATGCCTTCAACTGCCCAGCTTCCTGATTCGACCAGCTTCCCAATTTTCACGTATTCGTACAGAACCGAGCCGGTGGGATCAGCCAGAATCATTTCGATGCCGCGACGTGGCTTTATATGATTGAAAAAGCGTCCCAGACCCGTAAGCGTTCCACCCGAACCGACCCCCACGACGACTGCATCAACGTCGTGCCGCATTTGTTCCCAAATTTCAGGGCCGGTGGTGCGCTCGTGTGCCAGCGGGTTCGCCGGATTGCCGAACTGATTCACATAAAAACCGCCTGGAATTTCTTCCGCAATTCGCGCGGCCATATCCTGGTAATATTCGGGATGGCCGCGCGTCACATCAGATCGCGTAAGCCGCACTTCGGCGCCGAGAGCTTTCACGTGCGAGATTTTTTCCTGCGACATTTTATCTGGAATCACCAGCAAGACGCGATAGCCTTTTGCGCCGGCAACGAGCGCCAGCCCCAAACCCGTATTCCCTGCGGTAGCCTCCACGACCGTTCCGCCAGGCTGCAAATTCCCCTCGGCCTCTGCCGCTTCGATCATCGATAAAGCGATCCTGTCCTTGATCGAACCGCCGGGATTTTGATTTTCAAGTTTGAGAAAGAGCTGACACGGTCCGGTGTCGAACTGTGTCACCTCCACCAGCGGCGTGTCGCCGATGAGCGACAGAATTGCGGGCGGGTTATCATGCGCAATCGATGGCGCTGCGGAAGTCTCAGTCATGCGAGGCTTGCTCGATAGACGGTTCGCCCTTGTGCGACCATTCCGACTGGCTGTCTTCGAGAAATTGTTGGAGCACAGGGAAACGGACTTCGCCGTAGTTCAATGCGTAACGGAGATCGCCGCCTTTGTAAATCCAAGTCGTCGGGATCCACGAAAGCGGCAGACCTGTGAACTGTTTGATTTTGCTTTCGCCACGGCGCGGGCCGGGATCTGCTAGAATTGTGACGTTTGGCTGATCGGCAATGTTGAATTTTTTCAGCATCGCCCGCCCGTCCTGGCCGTCATTCCAGATCGAGACGAAACAAAATTTCACGTTCGGATTTTCTTTAACCATTGTGGTCCACCCGCCACTCTTGAGTTCAGCCTGGCAATTCGAGCACCACGGCGCCCAAAGATGGACGACGGTGAGGTCTGGCGATTTGATGGCGTCGAGCACTCTTTGTTCAGTCGGAGACTCAGCGCGAAGCGAAGCTGCCGCGACGAACAGGATCAACCAGCGTAGGATCGACATCGACTTCAAGATAAGGGGGAAACGCCCAACGCTCAACGCCGAACGCCCAACATTAAAGGGAGCCACAGCGTTTGACCTTCGCTGGTAATTTGGCTACTATGCCGTCCCCATTTCCGCTGCTTACTGCGCGGAAACATCGGTGTTCGATTGAGAGCGCCGCTGTACCCCATGGGAGGCCTACTTATTTTATGATTCAAATGCAGGACGTGATGTCGAAGGCGATGCCGGACTTCCGCGAGGGAAGCATCGTCAAGGGGCGCATCTTGGAAATTCGCCCGCGCGAAGTGCTGGTGGACGTGGGATACAAATCCGAGGGCGTCATCCCGTTAACAGAATTTGATGACGTTGATTCCCTGGAAGTGGGCGACGAGGTAGACGTTCTCCTGGAGCGGCTGGAAAATGAAGAAGGCATGGTCGTTCTCTCGAAGGAGAAAGCCGCCTATCGCCAAAACTGGAACAAAATCGTCGGTGTCTTTGAAGGTGACGGCCTCATCAGAGGCAAGGTGAAATCGGTGGTCAAAGGCGGCCTGATGGTCAACATCGGCGTGGAGGCGTTTTTGCCGGCTTCTCAGATCGACGTTGTTCCGCCAAAGGATCTACAACAATTCGTTGGCAACACATACGATTTCAAAATCGTTAAGCTAAACGATGATCGCAAGAACGTCGTGCTCAGCCGGCGCGAAGTGATCGAGCAGGAGCGCAGCGAAAAACGACAAAAATTCATGGAAGGCGTCAACGTGGGCGACCGCGTCACCGGCACCGTGAAAAACATCACCGACTTCGGCGCATTCATCGATCTGGATGGCATGGATGGTTTGCTGCACGTCACGGACATGACTTGGGGCCGGCTCGGACATCCCAGCGAGTTATTGAAGGTGGCGCAACAGCTGGAAGTCGTCGTGCTCGACATCAACAAGGAAAAAGAGCGCGTCTCGCTCGGGCTCAAGCAAACCCAAAAGAATCCGTGGGACCAGATTGAGGAGCGTTTCCCGGCCGGTCAGCGCATCAGAGGCAAGATCACCAATCTTGTTCCCTACGGCGCGTTTGTTGAGATCGAAGAAGGGGTAGAAGGGCTCATTCACGTCTCCGAACTCTCGTGGACCAAACGGATCATGCGCCCGTCCGATATCCTGAGTGTCGGCCAGGAAGTGGAAGCCGTCGTACTCGGTGTGAACAAGGAAGAACAGAAGATTTCATTGGGACTACGCCAGCTTGAGCCGAATCCGTGGGACGAAATTGAGAAGAAGTTCACCATCGGCAGCACGGTGAAAGGCAAGATTCGTAATATGACCGCCTACGGCGCGTTCGTGGAGCTGGAGGAAGGCATCGACGGCATGATTCATGTTTCGGATCTGAGCTGGACGCGCAAAATCAATCATCCCAGCGAGATGTTTAAGAAAGGCGACGAAATCGAAGCCGTGGTGATCGACATCGACAAAGTGAATCAGCGGATCAGCCTTGGGATAAAACAGCTGACCGAAGATCCATGGAAGACGATCGATGAAAAGTACAAGATCGGTGATCTGGTAAAAGGCAAAGTGACCAAGCTCGCCAGCTTCGGTGCGTTCGTGCAATTACAGGACGACATCGATGGGCTCGTGCACATCTCGCAATTGAGCGAAGATCATGTCGCGAAAGTGAAGGATATACTCAAGGTTGGCCAGGAAGTCGAAGCGCGGGTGATTAAGGTGGACAAGATCGAGCGGCGCATCGGCTTGTCGATCAAAGCCGCCAACTATTCTGAGGAACAACTGCGCAAAGAAGTAGAATCGTTCGACACACTTCGTCCCGGCGAAGACATGGTTGGCTTGGAAAAAGCTTTCGCCGCAGCCGAACAGGAAGAATATCGCCCCGGGGATTCCAAGCGCGTACCGAAGGAATCGAAAGAACCAAAGCGCGAGCCGAAGAAAAAATAGGTTCGGACTTTTTTCTCGCCCGCAGGAAACGCCTCGAGCAAAATCGAAGCCGACGCGCCATGCGACTCGGCCTTTGTCAATCAACCTCGAGCTTACGGATAATCGCTTTAGCGACCTTGTTGTTCGCGATAGCCGGCTGCGGAAACAGCAGCATCGTTGGAAAATGGCGCATGTCGGGAGCGTCCGATGCAACGGTTTGGGAATTCAAGGGAAATGGCGCTGTCCTCGTCGGGGACGTAAGCGGCAGATATAAATTCGGCGACCAGGATCGAATCAAGATTGAGACGCCGTTCGCCACCACAGTTTATCAACTGAAAATTTCAGGCGACCAGATGGTTCTTCAAGAACCCGGCGGCTCCAAGCTGGAGTTTATGAGGATAAGAGACGCGCAGCGGTGATGGTAGGGTCGGTGCGCTGCGCCGACCGGACGCCGCAGCGCGGCGTCCCTGCCAGCGCTGCCTAGAACTCGGCGCTGCCGGGAGTTCGCGCGAATGGAATCACGTCGCGGATGTTCGGGACACCGGTAATAAACATGAGCATTCGCTCGAAGCCGAGGCCGAACCCGGAGTGCGGCGCAGTGCCGTAACGGCGAAGATCGAGATACCATTTGTAATCCGCGGGATCCATGTTGTGCCGGCGCATGTTCTCCTCGAGCATTTCAAGTCTCTCTTCACGCTGGCTCCCGCCGACGATTTCGCCGATGCCGGGCACCAGCAAATCCATCGCCGCAACGGTTTTCCCGTCGTCGTTCGAACGCATGTAGAAGGGTTTAATCTCCTTCGGAAAATTAAAAACTGTGACGGGACATTTGAAATGCTTTTCGGTCAACCACCGCTCGTGCTCCGACTGCAGGTTCAAACCGTGATCGATCGGAAACTCGAATTTATCTCCGCTTTTCTTTAGAAGATCGACAGCATCGCTGTAGGCGATCCGTTGAAAGGGCCGTTCAACGACAAGATCAAGCCGCGCGAGCAACTCCTTGTCCACGAATCTGGCGAAGAGTTCCATCTCGTCCGGGCAATGCTTTCTTATATCTGCTATCAGATATTTAACGAACTCTTCCGCGAGATCCATGTTGCCGTTCGAATCGCAAAACGCCATCTCCGGCTCGATCATCCAGAACTCGCTGGCGTGACGCGACGTGTTGGAATTCTCGGCGCGAAAGGTTGGACCGAACGTGTAAACGTTCGACAGCGCGAGCGCGAACGCCTCAGCTTCTAACTGACCGCTCACAGTCAGATAAGTCGGTCGTGCAAAGAAGTCCTGCGCGAAATCGATCCCCCCATTTTTTCGCGGTGGATTTTTGATATCGATAGTCGATACGCGAAACAGTTCTCCTGCGCCCTCGCAATCGCTGCCGGTGATGATAGGCGTGTGAACGTAAACGAAGCCGCGCTCCTGGAAAAACTGGTGAACGGCAAACGCCAGCCGGCTGCGCACACGAAAAATGCTGCTGAAAAGATTTGAACGAGGGCGTAGATGCGCGATTTCGCGGAGAAACTCAGGTGTATGCCCCTTTTTTTGTAGCGGATAGGAATCATCGGCCGCTCCCACAACCTCGATATTGTCCGCGAGCAGTTCCCATTTTTGTCCTTTGCCCTGCGAAGCGACCAAGGCGCCAGTCACTCGAACGGATGCTCCGGTATTGAGCCTTTGCAGCGCCGCGTAATTCGGCAACGTGTTTCTGGCAATGATCTGAACATTGCGCAGCGATGAACCATCATTCAGCTCGATAAACGAAAAATCCTTCGAATCGCGCCGCGTGCGTACCCAGCCCTGGACTTGGATCGAATCGATCGGCGCGGCGCTTTGCAATGCATCTTTAATCGCAGTTGGAGAAAGTTGGGTCATTTTGAGAGCGAGCAACGTTCAACGTTCAACGCCCAACGTTCAACCCTCAACGTTCAAATCGCGCCTGGCGTTTTGGAGTGCGCGGACATGTCCGCGCTTTGAAAGCGATGACATGTCGCCGCACTCCAAGATTCAGCTTAACGGCAGCCAGTTGCCCGGTTGCGGGAGGGGTTTGGTGCCGTTGAGAGTGAGGTATGTGTATTCCTGCAATAGCCGCTCGTAATCATCGAGAAGGCGCATCGCATCGTTAGGCTTAAGGCGATCGGTTTTGATGGCGTCGTCCACCTGTGCCTTGAGCAGCCGCATTAGCTCAATCTTATCCCACTGCGTCATGGAAAGCACTTCGCCGATCGTGCTGCCTCCGATCACTTCTTCAATGTACCAGCCGGATTCCTCGTCCGGATCGAGAAAGACGTGCACCTCGGTGACTCGACCAAATAAATTGTGCAGGTCGCCCATGATATCCTGATACGCGCCGACCATGAATACGCCGAGGTAATACATTTCGCCTGGTGCAATGCGATGCAGCGGGATGGTGTCGCGCACGTCCTGTAAATCGGTGAATTTTGAGATCTTGCCGTCGGAATCGCAGGTGATATCCACAATCATACCGTGGCGATCGGGCGGTGTGTTTAGACGATGAATGGGCATGATCGGGAATAACTGACCCAGCGCCCAGTGGTCGAGGAGCGATTGGAAAACGGAAAAATTGCAGATGTATTGATCGCCCAACGTTGTTTCGAGCTGCTTGACCTCTTCGGGAATGAAACGCAAGCCGCGGTGCATGTTGACGATCTGCTGTGCGAGCTGCCAATAGATGGTGTCGATCTTTGCCTTTGATTCGAGATCGAGCAGGCCAAGCTCGAAGGTCTGCTGCGCTTCTTCCTTGATCTGCTGAATGTCGTGCAGACTCTCGATGCGATTGCCACGCTTGAGTCGTTGTTTCACATCGAGGATGTCGCCGACCAGCTTGTGATCTTTGTCGGTCGCAGTGACCCGTAATTTCGGCGGCGTTTTTTCGATCGAGCTGAACGCTTCCATCACAAGCACGGAATGATGTGCAACGATCGCGCGCCCGCCTTCGCTCACGATTGCGGGGTGCGGGACGCCTTCCGAATCACAAACGTCCATAATGCTCCAGACGACATCATTGGCGTATTCCTGGAGCGAATAGTTTGCCGAGCTATCGAAATCGCTGCGCGAACCATCGTAATCGACGCCAAGCCCGCCGCCGACATCCAAATATCCAAGCTCATGTCCGAGCTTGGCAATTTTTGCGTAATAACGGGCACCCTCACGCACAGCGCGCTTGATGATCGAAATATCCGGTACCTGCGAACCGACGTGGAAGTGGATTAGTTTGAGACAATGCGCGAAGCCTGCAGCCTTCAGCATTTCACTCGCCGCGACGAGGCTTGTCGTATCAAGACCGAATTTCGCGTTCTCGCCACCGCTGGGCGCCCATTTACCAGCGCCTTTGCTATAAAGACGTACACGAATGCCGATGTGCGGTTCGACGCCGACTTCCTTTGCGGCGCGAATCGTTTGCTCAAGCTCTTCGAGTTTCTCCGCAACGATCACGACTTTCTTGCCCAGTTTGCACCCAAGCAGCGCGATCCGGATGAAGGCTGCGTCTTTGTAGCCGTTGCAAATGACAAGGCTTTCGGGGTCTTTATGCATGGCCAGCGCAGCGACCAGCTCTGGTTTGCTTCCAGCTTCAAGGCCAAAATGAAATTGTTCGCCGGCATCGACGATCTCCTCGATGACCTCACGCAACTGGTTGACCTTAATCGGAAAAACGCCGCGGTATTCATTTTTGTAATCGAACTCAGTTATCGCATTTTGAAACGCGCGGTTGACCGACTCGACGCGGTGACGCAGCAAGTCCTGAAACCGAATCACCAGGGGAAAACCGAGGTTTCTCGCGCGTGCCTCATTAACTACTGCCAGCAGATCGATGGACCCGCCATTATCTTTCAGCGGCCTGGCCTCGACGTTGCCAGCGCTGTTGACAGTAAAATAACTCTCGCCCCATCCATCCACGTTGTACGTAGTGATGGCGGACTCAAGGTCCCACTCAGATTTCATTCGGATTCCTCACTCGGCCGCAAGACTTCGAAAACCCATATTCAATCAGCGCGTCCAACATTCAAGCCCGCAGAATCAAATTTTCATCGGACTTTCTATCCGATGCGTCTTAGGACCTCAATCGCCGCCCTGCTGACCTATGGGCGCGGTGCAGGAGTGGGGCGAGACCTCACTGTAGGAGCAACTCGCGGTGTCGGACTCGGTCTTGGCGTTGCTGTTGCGGTAGGCGTCGGCGTTGGTGTTGCTGTAGCCGTAGGTGTAGCGCTGGGCGTTATCGTTGGTGTAGCTGTGGGCGTGGATGAGGGAGTCGCGGTAGCGGTCGTAGTCGGCGTCGGAGTCGGAGTGAACGTGGCAGTTGCCGTTGGCGTCGGTGTAGGTGTAGCGCCCTGCACGTACCCGACTGTGGCGTAATCAGGCGCAGAGTTGCCGAAGGCGTAGCTATATCCCGTGACACAGACGTTGCCTGAACTGTCAACGGCTATCGCCTGGGCATGATCTCCTCTGCTTCCTCCTCCGTTGTAGCGGGCAACCCATTGCTCCCGCCCGGCGGAGTCGTACTTAATCGTGGCGTAATCAACATTCCTGCCTGAGCCCCCGCTGAATCCCGTTACATACACATTCCCTGAACTGTCGAGAGCGATAGCATCGGCAGAGTCATCGCCATTCGCAGGTCCGTTGTACCGGACAACCCATTGTTCCTG
>WNGM01002332.1_pt1 | contig 15238 bp, 10 predicted proteins | sample 5400571 | NCBI WGS metagenome assembly WNGM01 (sample SAMN13153378, study PRJNA577476) | soil metagenome | isolation source: 100 cm soil or saprolite under Garry oak tree replicate 2 | place: USA:California | collected 2016-06-15
CGGTCAGCCTGGCGATTCGCAAGCTGGAAGACGGCCTGGGCCAGCCACTTTTTGTGCGGGGCGCGCGTCCGGTGCGGCTTACCGATGCGGGCACTCTCCTGCGCGATTACGCTGAACGGCTCATCAATCTTCGCGATGAGGTGAAAAAAGGCCTTTCCGAACTGACCGGCCTTAACCGGGGCGAACTTTCTCTCGGCGTCAACGAAAGCTCCATCCATGCGCTATTGCCGGCGCTTGGACAGTTCAGAAAACTCCATCCCGCCATCCAAATTCGCGTTCATCGCATGTTTTCCCGGGATATTCCTCACGAAGTGCTGAATTACCGGCTGGACCTCGGCGCGGTTTCCTTCGTGCCGCGCGAACCGCAATTGCAAGCCACGGAGATTTTGAAAGACGAGTTGACACTCGTTGTGCCGCCAAAACATCCGCTGGCAAGGCGCCGCGAAGTGGATGTTAGCGATCTTGAAAGCGAGAGCTTCGTGGCACACAGTGTGGAATCGCCATTTCGGCGGCGCGTGATTGAGTTGTTTGGCCGCAATCGCACAACTTTAAATATGCCCATCGAAATGCCAACCATCGAAAGCATCAAGCGCTTCGTGCAAATGGGCATGGGCGTAGCCATTGTGCCGCGCATGTGCGTGGCGTGGGAAATCGAACACGGCTGGATGAAAGAAGTAAAAGTCCGTCAGCTCAACCTGCCCCGCCACGTTTATCTCGTCTCCCGCCGCGGCGCTCGCCTTCCCCACGCCGCCGCAGAGCTTATCCGCCTCCTAAAGACCGACTAGGTAGCCCCCGCACAGTCGTTAGATGCTCACAGATTTACTTGGCGCAGGGACGCTGTACATCGAACCGGGAAGTCCGTGGGAGAACGGATACTGCGAGAGCTTCAATGGAAGGTTACGGGATGAATGCCTGAACGGAGAGATTTCTATTCACAGATCGTGATCGAGAAGCGGCGAATCGAGTAATAGGCATAGGGGGAACGGTCGCCCGTTCTCCCCTGCCACACCACCGTAAGCGGGTCCGCATACGGCGGTTCCGTAAGTTGGGCCCTTGCGGGCCGGAGGTTCGATGCGTCTTTTCGCCACAGGAGCTTCGCTGCTCGGCAGGTTTCCGTTTCGGCTTCACCGTCTTCTGAACCTACAAAGCTCAGCCGTAGCTGATTGGCTGGCGCCATGCCGCCCGTGAGTCCGACGTTCTACTTTTCACGTTTACGGTTTGGGCCTTTCTCACTCGCGTGAGTACTACGCCCGCTGCTGACTTCTGGTGCAGGGTCAGGATGAATCTCTCACCCTCAGTCCCGAATCCGAGACGTGCAGCAGATCTCCCGAGATAAGTTCGATCGCCTTCCACGCGCAACCGTCGGATTTACCACCAGGGTCCTTGATGAGTATGGGCTTCGTCGTCATTGGCCGCTTCGCCCGGCACCGTAGGCCTCATATCCGCTTCTTGTTCATCGGCTCGCGTGTTTGCTCCACGCTTCCTTCAGACCCCGCCTCACGGCGACGCCCTTGCGCTTCGCTATCACTTCACCCTCATCAGGTTGTGAAGGTCTTTCACCTCCAACCTATCAACCCTGCTCGGCGTACCCACGCGAAGCACCCGCGCTCGGCGCGGGGCCAAGCGGGTTAGACGTTCATGCAGGTTTAGTGCTACCCGCTGTCGGCAGGGGTCCGCGTAACCGATTGTTGACTTCCGGGAATCATCTCGTAGACAGCGGTCGCGTAAGTCTCAGTAAATAGTGCACTTATTGTTTTGGTCCTATTGGCGATAGAAATGCACCTCTAGTAACCGCCGCCTGCCAAAAGTGACGCTCTGTATGGACATGAACCAAGCAAAATGGTTTTTGCGAGTCTTCGCGGATGGTAAGAAGCTCGACACCGTTACCATCAGAGAGTTATATCTGTCCGGCTACATCGGAATCGAATTGCTCTCGCCCGGAAAAGAGCCACTTCCGACAGTCATAACCGAAAAAGGCAAGCGAGTCTTGGAAACCTAGAAACCCGGGGCTTGATTTATTTTTCGAATCCCGCAATTCGTTCTTCCGCGTCCACTCCGCGCTCGTTATTTACATGGAAATAATCTTTGGCCACTCACCGATTATCCCTGCATATAAAATCTTTCCTTGCTCGTCTCACAAAGACAGCCATGTTGCCCGGCAAAGGTTTGTCGGCCTCTAAAAATCGGGCCAGGAGCTTCTACAGTTGCAACCGTTCTTCCAACTCGATCGTCATTTTGTGTGTCCTTTCCTGCGCCGCCATTCCGCGGGTGGCTCACTCTTTATCACGGCGCGAGGCTTCAGATAACTGTAGGATGACGATCGCAGTCAATACCTAGGCACTCTGGGTGAATCTCCCGCCCTTCTTTCCTTCCGCCTTTTCGATTACCCTTGGTCGAAACCACTTGGTTCAACGATGACTAGCGCGCTTCTGATTCTCGGCATTGGATTTTTTCTTGGGATGCGGCATGCCACCGATCCCGACCACGTTGTGGCGGTGTCCACAATTATCAGCCGCGAAAAAACGCTTTCGCGAGCTGGATGGATTGGAGTTCTTTGGGGCGTCGGCCACACCATTACGATTTTGATCGTCGGTGCGGCCATCATTCTGTTTGGGTTTGTAGTTCCTCCTCGACTGGGGCTCGCGCTCGAATTCTCGGTTGCGCTGATGCTGATTCTGCTGGGCGTGCTGAATCTAACCGGCGCAATGCGCTGGATCAGTCACAAACTTTCTCCGACACATCCGGACCAACGCGGGCAGCATTCCCACATGCACTTTCATGGCGGACATATGCATACGCATTCGCACAGTCACGAAAGCGGCTCGGAACATCATGCAAAAGAACTGGAGCCGCCACACTGGCTCCGGAGGCCATTCGTCAAGCTAGGTTGGTTTCATTCGCTGCGACCATTGCTAGTGGGAATTGTGCACGGGCTTGCGGGATCGGCTGCGGTGGCCTTGCTGGTGCTCGGAACGATTCAGAATCCGCGCTGGGCGATTTTTTACCTGCTACTTTTTGGGCTGGGGACGATCGCAGGGATGATGCTTTTGACTTTGGCTTTTGCAGTGCCCTACACGCTAGCCGAAAATCGTTTCTTGTGGGTGAGTCGCACCATGGTTGCGGGCACCGGGCTGCTCAGCCTGATATTCGGAGGCGCCGTTGCCTACCATATCGGCTTCGTGGATGGACTTTTCTTAGCGCATCCGTCGTGGACTCCACACTGATAGTCTGACGCGACCTCAGTCAACGGCGCACAGGAATATACATTCTGGCTCCACAGTCGAGATGAGTGGCTGGCAGGCAGACGAGCCGATTGCGCTTTGCGACTAAGCTGCTGCGGAGGCTTCTTCCACTGTGGAAAAGTTAGGCAAAAGCTTCACCAAGCCCGAAACCTGCATAACGGCAACACCCTGCTGAGTGAGTGCCGCCAGCGCGAACTTTTGGGATTTCCCTCTGCGATGCACAAAAAGCTGCACTAGCGCTCCAACTCCAGCGGAATCCAGGTAGCTGACTCCACTCATATCTAAGATGAGTTTGGGTGCTTCTAGAGGACGCAGATCCTGCAGGAAGCCGCTGACGGTTTCGAGGCTCAATTTGCCGCTTAGGCGGGCAATCAGCGTGCCATTGCCGGTCGGCTGCTGCTCAATGTTCAATTTGACTGGTTGCATAGGGGAAGAGATTAGCGCGGGGCCGATTTCTATTCCATGAACAAATTGTTACAACTCAGAAACATCGAGGTTCGGTTCGGAGGGGCAGGGGCCAAAAACGAGTTCTAAGACTGAAATGGTCAGCGCACGCGAAATGTTCCATCTTGAAACGTTCCATTTGGGAACCGCATGGCCGTGGTGTATCCCGAGAGGTAGACGTAAGAGTTTGTTAAAACTTCGTTGACGTTAACGTCGGCTGTGGGCAATGGCTCATGGCGTCGTCTAGGCGCATTCCGTCTGCGTTTTCGTCTCTTTTTTTTACGCGCGACGGCCACTACACGGTACGTCGGTTCTGCCTGGCTACAGCAAGGACAACACGACGGCTATGCTCATGGTTTGCCCAACGCGCCGTTTGCCGACCGATTAGAGGTCGGCTTGGTCGCGATCGATGGGCAGGGGAAGTTTCGTGCTGAATCCGGCCAGCGACAATATCACGGCGCGTACGTAATTCGATAAATCACTCCGACACCGTCATCGGAAACAAGCAAAGCGCCGTCAGGAGCGGTGGTGACGCCCACTGGGCGGCCATAAACCAGTGGGCCCTTTGGATCGGGCACCATCCCGTTCAAAAATGGCACCGGGTCACCGGATGGCTTGCCATTCTTGAACGCGACGAATGCTACCTGGTAGCCTGCGCGGCTGGCGCGGTTCCACGAGCCGTGTTCAGCAACAAAAGCGCCACCGTAATAACTCGCTGGAAATTGTTTGCCATTGTAAAAAGTAAACTGCAAGGGAGCGACATGGGCTCCGAGGAGCACGTCGGGAATGATGGCCCTGGCGACAAGATCCGGCTTTTGCGGTTTGACGCGCGGGTCGACGTTGTTTCCGATGTAGCTGTAGGGCCAACCGTAAAATCCACCGTCTTGCAGGCTGGTCAAATAATCCGGCGGCAAATCGTCGCCGAGTTCATCGCGCTCGTTCACGGTGGTCCACGGAGTGCCGGTCACAGGTTCGATCGCGAGCCCAACGGGATTGCGCAAACCGGTGGCGAACTGGCGCGCATTCTTGCCATCGAGATCGCAAATCGTAACCGCCGCTCGCATTGGAGGCTCGCCAGTATCGATGTTGCTGCCGGAGCCCACAGCGATCAGAACATGTTTGCCATCGGGAGTGATCGCGAGATTGCGCGTATCGTGGCCGCCACCAGGCAGATCAAGAAGCTTTTCCGCTTCTCCCACACGCTGCGAGGTCTTTGGATCGTACTTGAAGCGAACCAGACTCGACATGTTGCCGATGTAGACGTAGTCGTCGTGAAACGCGATTCCGAACGGCCGCGTTAAACCGGTTGCAAAAACGATCTGTTCTTGAGCGCCTCCCGTGTGATTTGGGTCGCGCAGGATCACAACTTTGTTGGCGCCAGTCTCCGCCAGGAAGATGTCTCCATTCGGAGCGACCGTGAGTAGACGAGGACGCTTGAAATCCTTTGCAAATATGTTGATGTGAAATCCCTTTGGCACGGTGGGCAGGAAGCCCGCGGGCGCTGCGACGCTGTCCGGCCCGTTACCCGCGGACTTCGTAGCAAAGGGCGCAGGCAAACTGGGTTTTTGCCCGTGCGTCAGTTGCGCCGAGGAAGAAGAAGGAATAAACAGAACCGCGAACACCGTCAGAGCCCAATTCGAATAGTTTTGCCGATTCATGAGTTCCTCGCATGGAATTTACAAGCACCGATCATCGTGAATGAATCCGCGCCGACGTTCTCCAACGACGTCCAGCGTCTGGGGCGTGCGGCGACTGCCCTAACTTCTCCAGCTTGGACGCAGGGCAAGCGTCTTCGGCTACTTCGCCCAGCAGCAACCTGGGCACGCAGGCGTGAACGCCTGTAAGTTTAATCTTTCTCGATAGATGAAGCGAGGCCGGAGGGGCCACGATCAGGCCCCTCTGCAGTGGAAACCTATCGGGGTGTTGCGCATCGAATGAGGAAAAGAAATGGCGGAAAGAAATGCAGAAAGAAGAGAGGCGTCCTGCCATGAAAGCACCGTTTATTGGCCGCGCGTTTAGCCTGCTCGTGTTCCTTGGATGTGTTATCTGGTGGGGCGTGCGAGTAAGTTCGGGCCATCCGGCAGAGCCGAAGGGAACGTTTCCCACGCCCTCGCTAGACGCAACTTTGGCTGCGCGGCCAGCAAAGGAAACCGCGGTATTCGCCGGTGGCTGTTTTTGGGGCGTACAGGGAGTTTTTCAGCATGTGAAGGGCGTCGCACGCACGACGTCGGGATACGCGGGCGGCACCGTTGAAAATCCGTATTACGAATTGGTGTCCAGCGGCAGCACCGGGCACGCCGAATCGGTGCAAGTGATCTATGACCCGTCTCAAATCACATACGGCAAGTTGTTGATGATTTTCTTTTCCGTGGCGCATGATCCGACGCAGAAAAACCGGCAGGGTCCAGACATTGGCACGCAATATCGGTCAGTCGTTTTCTACGCCAACGACGAACAGAAAAAAATTGCCGAGGCCTACATTGCGCAAATCAACGCGGCGAAAGTATATGACCGTGTGCTCGCCACGCAGGTTGTTCCCTCCTCGGCGTTTTACCAAGCCGAGGATTATCATCAGGACTATCTCGCGAAACATCCGGACAATGCGTATATCCAATACAACGACCTTCCAAAACTGGAACGGCTGAAGCACAGTTATCCGGAAATTTACCGCTGAGAGTGCCGTGGCCGCAATCGAACACCTTCCTCGGAGAGGCAGGTGTTCAAATGGCGACATGTAACCAGCCAGTTCTCCGAAGCCTGTAGAGTAGAACCAGCCCGACTCAGGAAAATGAGAGGGCGAAAATCAACGAGACTCTACAGGAGTTTTATGAAGAATACTTTGATAGTTGCCGGCGCGTTGCTGGCGTGCGTCATGATTCCGGTCTGGCCTTCCGCGGCGAGCCCCGCACCAAAACCCGTGGTCGTGGATATCAAGAACGCGGCAGGTCAAAGTGTCGGTACAGCGACGCTGACCGATGCCGCACCAGGCGTGCGCATCAAGCTGGATATTCGGTCTCTGCCGCCCGGCGAACACTCGATTCACATTCATCAAGTAGCGAAGTGCGAGCCTCCGGACTTCAAATCAGCCGGACCGCACTTTTCCGGAGCAGCTGGCGGACATGAACACGGTGCGGGGGGCCCGGCAGGAGACATCCCCAATTTCGCATTGGTGGTTGCAGCGGATGGGACGGCACATGTTTCCGTTGTCGCGCCAAAGGTCACGCTAGGGAATGACCCCTATTCCGTATTCAGCAATGGCGGGACTGCGATTGTCATTCATGCAGTGAGCAACGAGACGAACAGCGGCGCACCGCCACGAATCGCGTGCGGTGTAATCAGCAAATCCGAATAACTACGCACGAATAACAACGGCGAATGATTATGCAAGTCAGTGCGCGCAGAGCCGCTCGCGGGTCTGCGCGCGCGAAAACAGTTTGCGCCGCCAGCCAGTGCAGTTTGTGATAGGCTTCCCCCGTTTGCGCCTCGCAGCAGGTCTCGGTGTACCTTAATGATTTTTCATCGTACGTCGTTCGGAGGATAAACTATGAAATCCAACCGCGTAGGTGTAGTTGTGGTGTCGTGCCTCGCCGTGATTGGACTAGCGTCTTGTCAAACTCCTTACCATGACCAGGAAGAACGGTACGTATTTGTCGCGTCAAACGTGAATCTGCCTTATTGGCAGGAGGCGCAGGCAGGATTGACGGACGCCGCGAAACAGTTGGGGGTTAAATCAGAGCTTACCGGTCCCGAGAAATTCGATCCGCAAGAGCAACTGCGTGCGTTTCAAAAGGTGGTGGAAAGCAAACCAGCTGGAATCATGATTTCTGTGACCCGTCCCGAATTGTTCCAGGACGCGATCAACGCAGCGATAGCTCAGGGCATTCCGGTGATCACCGTGGATTCTGATGCGCCGAATTCAAAGCGTATCATGTTCGTTGGGACGGACAATTTCCGCGCCGGTGGCGAGAGTGCCAAGAGAATGGCCGACATCCTGAAAGGGCAAGGACAGGTGGTGGTCATTACGATTCCGGGCCAGTTGAACGTCGACGAACGGTTGCGGGGAGTAAACGAAACTCTTAAGAAGTATCCGGGAATCAAGATCGTCCAAGCGATTGACGACAAGGGCGACCCCAGGGTGGCAAACGACAACATCGCCGCCCTGCTGAAAGCGAAGGCGAAAATTGACGGCATCATCTCCCTCGAAGCGTCTGGAGGCTCGGGAGCCGCAGAAGCGTTGCATCGCTTGGACGTAAAAATACCGATCGTCGGCTTCGATAAGGACCCCGAGACTCTCGATTGGATCGATCGAGATGGGATCACGGCCACCGTGACGCAAAAACCGTATGTGATGGCGTACTACGCACTTAAATTCGCGGATGATCTGCACCATAATGCCGTGCACGACTTCAAGGATTGGCGGACGGCTCCGGCTCCTCCCATGCCCACGTTTGTGGACACAGGGACAGCTGTGTTGGACAAGAACAATGTGAAGGTCTTCCGTGAGGAGCTGGCAGCACACCCGAAACCGCTGTAAGGGAAATTCGGACGGGCCAGGCTAGGAATTGGACCTCTTTAAGGGAAGAGAGGGAGGAGCTTCACGGTAGAGCTCCTCCCTCGTCGTTCGGGGTTCGTCGGAGGAAACTACTTGTGCGAGGGTTCGAAGGAAAGGTGGCTTCAAGCCGCTCGCGTGGTATTGAATATGCACGGGTCAATTGTGCGACGCCATACCGGGAAAGCTTTAGGGCACCGAGAAATTTTATGTAACGGGGGAGAGTTTGTAGTTCCGCATCCTTGCCTGCGGGACTCGGGGCCTGCTGGGCACCGAACGACCCTCCATCCGACGCCATCCTGCAAAGGTTGTTGACTTCGTCTCATTGTGGGCGTATCAAGGCACCTACGCGCCGGGTTCTCCGCCCACCCGGAACGCGCAAAGCTAAAGCTTCCGGAGGGTCCTATGGCTGTTCAAGCAATCCCGCAAGGTTTTCACAGTGTAACGCCCGGACTGACCTGCAGAAATGCGGCGCAGGCCATCGAGCTGTACAAAAAAGCATTTGGCGCGACCGAACGCAGTCGCATGGCAAGCCCGGACGGAAAAATCATGCACGCCGAAATCCAGATTGGGGATTCCATGATTTTTCTAGCCGACGAATATCCCGGAATGTCCGCAGCTCCGTCGGAGGGCGCTCCGCCTTCTCACGCAATTTACCTGTATGTACAAGACGTGGACTCCGTTTATAAACAAGCGGTTGCAGCCGGATGCAAGGAGGCCATGCCCGTGGCCGATATGTTCTGGGGCGACCGCTTTGGCAAAGTGGTTGATCCGTTTGGGCACCACTGGAATTTGGCGACGCACATCGAAGACGTGGCACCGGCCGAGATGGAGCGCCGCTCAATGGAATGGATGGCAGCGATGGCCAGCAGAGCAAAATCCGCCGGCCAGAGCTGACGTTGCCATAAGTTCAACAAATCTGGAAGTTGAGGCTGTAATGCTTATTCCGGGGCGAGGCTTTTGTTCAGGCGTCGCCCTTGTTTTTTGCAGCCATGTTAAGCTCGCTGTTGGGCAAAGCTTCTCCAGTGATGTGCATCATGCTTTCCAAATGGGTCATAAGTCTCTTTAGGTGCATTCCAATCCTCGCGGTCAGTACACTTCTTGCTGTGTCTGCCGGCTCTGCGCGTGCGCAAGCGCAGCCTCAAGCTAACCCAAACGGCGCGAGCAAAAAGGTGGCTTCGCCCAGCGCGGCCGATCGCGGAAAAAGGCTGGTCTTAAAGGATGGCAGCTTCCAACTCGTGCGTGAGTACCAAAAGAATGGCGAGCGAGTTCGATACTTCAGTGCGGAACGCGGAGACTGGGAAGAGATTCCTGTAGCGATGGTGGATTGGGACGCAACAGCGAAAGCCGAAGCCGCGGCCGCGAAAGAGCAAGACGCACTGTTGAAGACGGTGCATCGCGAGCAGGAGGCGCAGAGAACGGAGACGCCGCTCGATGTTGACGCCAGTCTTCCTGTAGCTCCCGGCATATTTCTGCCGCCTGGCGAAGGAATGTTTGTGGTCGAAGGAAAATCAGTGACCCCCCTCGATCAGGTCGGAGCGGCGATCAAGACAGACAAGAAGCAATTGCTAAAGCGAGTGCTATCCCCGGTTCCGATCGTTCCGGATAAGCGCAATGTCGAGATCCCCGGGGCAAAAGCGATCCGGCGCATCAATTCCGAACGGCCGGAATTCTATCTCCGTGAAGCGCCACCCGACCCGGATCAGATCTCTCCGGTTCGAAAGAGTAGCCGGCCGGGAGAAACCGGTCCGGAAATCGAACTGGTGCGACTGGTGGTGAAAGGCGGGAAGCGCGAACTCGAATCGATCCGCCGTCTGTTTGGCCAGCAGGTTTCGGAGGATCGAAAATCGATCATGATTCAAAGGTGGGACGTCGCCCAGAATGTATTCCGATTTACGCTGGGCGAGGATCTGCCGGCTGGGGAATATGCTTTCGCTGAGATTCTGCCGGATGGACTGAATTTGTACGTCTGGGACTTTGGAGTGGATTCGAAGGGGACAGCGGTTTCTCCAAAAAAGTAATGAATCTGTGTGGCGTCCCGGATCTGCGGTGAATTATTTGTCTGAGCCTTGCTTCGTCACCACAAACGCTTCGCGCAGAATCGCAAGGACATCCAGGATTCGAAACGGCTTCTGCAGGAACGCCGCGCCGTCGCCGACGGGCGCGTTCGGATCGATGTACTCGCCAGTCATATAAATCACAAGCGGCCTGTGCGCGCCAGCTGCAGAGAGGACGTGGGCGGCGGCTGCCCGACCATCACTGAATGAACCTGCGGACTTCAGCCGCAAATCGCAAAGCAGCGCGTCATAGGGGCGGGTTGCGACCAAGGCCGCGGCCTCTTCCGCCGTCGCCGCGCAAGACACCTTCAGTCCATGCGCGCCAAGGCCTTCTTCGAGCAGTGCCCGGATGCTGTCCTCGTCGTCCAGCACCAAGACGCTGACTCCCTTTAAAAGCGTCGGCGTGGGCCTGGCCGAATCGCCAGATCCGCTATCCGTATCGCTTTTCTTAGAGCCGGGATTTACAGGTGATCGCTCCGGTCCATCGACAGCCGCCGGCAGATAGACCCGGAATGCCGAGCCGCCACCCGGCAAAGATTCTGCCTGAATTGTGCCGCCGTGCTCGCGCGCGATCGAGAGGCAGATGCTTAATCCCAGGCCCGTGCCACCCCCGGGCCGTTTCGTTGTGTAGAAAGGATCGAACAGCTTGGGCAGGGCTTCGTGCGAAATTCCGACGCCGTCGTCCTGCACAGTCGCAATGACGTTTCCGCTCGCAGATGTCAGGCGAATCTGGATCCGCCCGGATTCGCGCACTTCGCGGATGGCCTGCTCGGCGTTCGAAATAAGATTAAGAAAAACCTGGATGAGCTGGTTGGCGTCGCCGACGATGGGTGACAGATCGGTGCGCGGCGTGAAGTCCACTTCCACCTGGTTCCGGCGGAGCGAGTGTTCATGGAGCTGCAGAGTCCGTTCGATGATGGTGCTGAGATCGATGGGCTTCTTTTGCGGCGAGGCTGGCCGCGAAAATTCCAGCAGATTTTGTACGATCCGCGCAGCGCGTCGCGCCTGCCGGTGCGTCAGGTCCAGTTGGCGCTTCATGGAATCGTCGAGCCCTTCGCGCTCGCGCACCAATTCCGTGACGCCCAGAATCGCCGTCAAAGGATTATTCAGTTCATGAGCCACGCCGGCGAGCATCTGTCCCATTGCTGCGAGCTTTTCGGCCTGAATCAGCTGTTCTTCGAGGCGCTTCAAATCTGTCACGTCTCGTCCAGAAAGAACCACACCATCGATCTTTCCTTCTTCGTCGAAGAGCGGACTGAAGTTGAAAAGGATTTTCCGCCACTCGCCCAACTTGTGCCGCACGCGCATTTCCAGCGACGCAAGATTCTGTCTGCCACTGATGATGTCGTTGTAGAGCGTCATCAATTTCGGGAGGTCCTCGGGGTGGGTGCGGCCTCCAAGCTTCATTTCACTAATCTCGTCGCCAGCGTAGCCCAGCACTTCGCGGCACCGCGGACTGACGAATGTGTAACGAGCTTCAGTGTCAAGAACGAGAATCAAATCCGGGAAGCTGTCGACCAGCCGGTGCGCAAATTCCTGCTGTTTGTGGAGCCGGCGTTCAATTTCGCGGCGCTCGGTAATATCCATCAGCGCGCCCTGATAACGGATGATCTTTCCGCTGGGGTCGCGAACGGCGGCGGCGGTATTCAAACACGTGATGAAAACACCGTCCTTGCGCAAAAGTCTGATTTCGCGGCCCGCCAGCACCGGTTGGCGATTGACTTCCTGACGAACAACGGTTCGCAGCGCTTCATCCGGGAAGACATCACTGACCTTGCGCGCCAGCAATTCCGCCTTGGAGTCGTATCCGAGAATTCTGACCAGTGCAGGATTGACGTCGATAATCTGATCTTCAGGTGTAACGATGTAAATACCTTCCTGCAGCGTTTCGAATAGTTCCGTAAAGCGCGCCTCATTGCGGCGTGACGCGGTGATGTCACGCGCAAGGATGGTCATGCCATGAACTTCTTCCTGGCGCATCATGGCGTGAATGACGCAGTCAAAATAGTGGACGGTGTTGCGCATCTTGAGGCGAACTTGCACCACGCCGGTCCAGTGCCTCTTTTCAAGAAACCGCGGCAGGGTGCGCTCAATCAGGTTTGGCCCGTCTCCGCCCGCATCTTGGAGAAATTCGGAGATTGGATGGCCGATGATGTTTTGGAATGTCGAGCCCACAAGATCAGCGAAACTCCGATTGGCGGCTCGGATTTCACCTTCGAGCGTCACAGCAATGAGAACGTCGTCGAAGGAATCGATTAAGTCCCGGTAACCCTGTTGGGAGCGCTCGATGACGGAGAACAGCTTGTCGAGATGCTGATCGCTGGGAGCAGCAGTGTGGCGCTGCTCGATGCCGCGGACGAGCCCGCGAAGTTCGGCGATCTCCTTGTTACGCCGCCAAACAAAGACAATAAAGGCTGCAACAAGAAATATAAGAATCGGGCCGGCGGCAAGCAGGTATTCAAATCGGCGAGCAAAGGATCGGACGGTGTCCCAAGAGACCGCAACGTAGGCGATCGTAAGCAGACTAAGCAGAAAATACGTCAGCCGCCACAATTGGCGCTGGCGGCGTTCAAACTGGGCGAGCCGATCGTCGAGGCTTGTGCGGGGAGGATCAGAGGATCCCCCCAGGGGCTGAGAATTCTGCCGATTAAGCTCGGGCATAGCGGCGGCTGTGTCCTGTGCGGGGCCCTGCAAATCCCCACTCTCCCTTCTATTCTCATGCCTAGCGGCACGCCCAGCAAGACGCCGAACGCCAGCGCGTTCCCGACGAGTACCTGCCCGACCGACCATGTTCAATGGCTTCCTGCTGTCCTTCGCGCTGCGCAAAAACCATGCACGGGCCGCAGTCAGAGCGCCCGTCCACTAAGCCGCGAGCCAGGCACACCAAAAAAGAGGGACGCGGCTTAGCCACATCCCTCTTGAAATTTCCGGCTCAATTTCGCTGCCGGAGCAGGTGTATGTTGTTTAGCCTTCGGCCGCGGCGTCCGCTTCGGTTTCCGCTTTTCCATCGTCACTCAGGAAGTCCAGGCCTGTGCCGTCATCCGCCAGCAAATCCGCGGTTTCCGGCAGCAGTTCTTCGACAGGCGCGGGAGGCGGCATCTCCGTCAGCAATTGCAGGCTGCGGTAATGCTCCAGACCCGTGCCAGCCGGAATTAACCGGCCCATGATGACGTTTTCCTTCAATCCGCGCAGGTAGTCAACCTTACCGGCAACGGCGGCTTCGGTAAGCACGCGCGTCGTTTCCTGGAAGCTTGCGGCAGAGATGAAGGAATCGGTTGAAAGCGACGCCTTGGTGATACCAAGGAGCAGCGGACGTCCCGTTGCCGGGCGCTGTCCTTCGGAAATCACGCGATCGTTCTCCTCGCGGAAGCGGAACTTATCCACCTGTTCCTCGAGGAGGAACGTCGTGTCGCCAACGTCCTCAACTTTGACCCAGCGCATCATCTGACGAACGATCGTCTCGATGTGCTTGTCATTGATGTTCACGCCCTGCAGGCGGTAAACCTCCTGAATGGCGTTCACGAGATATGCTTGCGTGAACTTTTCGCCAAGTACGGCCAGCAAATCGTGTAGGTTCAGCGGACCGTCGATCAGGGCCTCACCGGCCTTGACGTGCTCGCCTTCCTGCACGTTGATGTGCACGCCGCGTGGAAGCGAATATTCCTTGGTGGTCTTTCCGTCTTCGCTTTCGACGTAAATCTTGCGCAGGCCCTTGCTGACTTCGCCGTAGCGCACAACTCCGTCGACTTCGCTGATGACGGCAGGATCCTTCGGCTTGCGCGTTTCGAAGAGTTCGACGACGCGCGGCAGACCGCCGGTGATGTCCTTGGTCTTGGTGGTTTCCCGCGGAATCTTCGCAAGAATGTCGCCCGGCTGCACATCGTCGCCGTCCTTAACCATCAAGTGGGCGCGCGAAGGCATCAGGTACTTTTTCTTGACCTTGCCCGCGTTGTCGCGGATCAAGATGGCCGGCTGGTGCTTTTCATCGCCCGGAGGCAATGTCACAACGTCCTGCGACAAACCGGTAACTTCGTCCACCTGCTCTTCGATGGTCAGGCCGGGGCGCAGATCGTCGAATTTCACCGAACCGCCCGTTTCCGTCAGAATCGAGAAGGTGAACGGATCCCATTCCGCCAATGTCTGGCCGTGGGTCACGCTTTCGCCTTCGTTCACGCGCAAACGTGCGCCATATACAACGTGATAGCGTTCTTTTTCGCGGCCCTTTTCGTCAACGATGGCGATCAAGCCGGAACGGTTCATGGCAATGGCAGCGCCGCCGCGGCCCTCAACATATTTGAGGTCCACGAACTTCACGATACCGTTGTTGCGAACTTCGAGGGTGGAGCGCTCGCTGACGCGCGTCGCGGTTCCGCCAATGTGGAACGTACGCATCGTAAGCTGCGTGCCAGGTTCGCCGATGGACTGCGCGGCAATCACCCCGACCGCTTCGCCGAGTTCCACCATGCGGCCCGATGCGAGGTTGCGGCCGTAGCACAGCGCGCAAACACCGCGGCGGGATTCGCAGGTAAGCACGGAGCGAATTCGGACTCGTTCGATGCCCGCAGCCTGCACGGAATTGGCCAGCTCTTCAGTGATTTCTTGGTTGACTTCGACGATTACGTGTCCTTCGAAGTCCTTGATCTTGTCGAGCGAAACGCGGCCCACGATGCGGTCGCGCAGCGGCTCGACTTCGACGCCGGCTTCGATAATCGGCTCGACGTAAATGCCTTCGTTGGTGCCGCAGTCGAGTTCGTTGATGATGACGTCTTGCGCCACGTCTACCAGGCGGCGCGTGAGGTAGCCCGAGTCCGCGGTCTTTAGTGCGGTATCGGCCAGACCTTTGCGCGCTCCGTGCGTTGAGATGAAGTATTGCAGCACGGTGAGGCCTTCGCGGAAGTTCGAAGTAATCGGCGTTTCCATGACTTCGCCGGACGGCTTGGCCATCA
>WNGM01004137.1_pt1 | contig 15231 bp, 15 predicted proteins | sample 5400571 | NCBI WGS metagenome assembly WNGM01 (sample SAMN13153378, study PRJNA577476) | soil metagenome | isolation source: 100 cm soil or saprolite under Garry oak tree replicate 2 | place: USA:California | collected 2016-06-15
TGGGGGGGCTGGAGGGGCTGGGGGGGCTGGCGCCAACACCTGATCTCTCGTGTCGCTTCCGGGGTACGTATTTTGACTACGACTCCCTGCAACGATTCTTCTGGACGGTTCTCCGTGACGCTTCTTCGGTTTTTGATCGTCGGTCTGCTTGCCTTCCCCCTCGGTTTGCGCGGTCAGGGCCGTCCCCGCCTCGAGGGCACGTGGCAGGCGAAGACGGAGGACGAGATCCGTAACATCATGGTCCGGAGCGACAGCTCCGCCCAGTTCGGCGACCAGGTGGCACGGTGGCGTGTCGTCGGGGACAGCCTGTGGATCACGCTGGGCGACGGTGTCTGGCAAGTCTACGGCATGAAGCTCGGCGCCGACCGGCTCACGCTCGCGGGGGGAGACCTCGAGAAGCCGGTGACGCTGCGGCGGGTCGGGCCGTCGAAGGCGCGGGCCGACTCGGTCGCCATCCCGCCCCCGCCGCCCGCAACCGAGCGCGCCTGGGAGTGACCGGCTAGCGCAGGTCGCGGATGTCCGCGACGCGCCAGCCGTCGGGCGTCTTGGTGAAGCGGATCGCCTGGCGCCGGCGGGTCTCGCTCTGGGCGCCGCCGCCCGCCGGCACATACGTATACAGGGTCCGTACGGTGGCGTGCGCCTCGTCCCCGCGCACCGTAATCCCCTCGATCGCATAGCGCGCCGTGAGGCGGGTGTAGCGCTGGAAGAACTGCACCCACCCCGCGACGTCCCGGTCCACCATGCCGGGCATCAGCACCTGCAGGTTGCCCACGCGCTCGCTCGACACGGCGCGCTCGAGGTCCTGGAGCAGCACCGGAATCGCCGCGCGCGGGTCGGGGGGCTGGGGGCTCGGCGGTGCCACGCCCGCCGCCACGCCGACCTGCTCGGCGTCGAGCGCGGCCAGCTTCGCCAGCGTGAAGTCCATCGCCATAAACAGCGATTCGGCGCGCGCCAGCGACGTGCCCGCGCGCCCTGCCTCCGGGCGGGTCGCCAAGGCGTGCACCACCGGCGTCGCCCGGGCGATCGCCTGCTGCGCCTCCCGCCGGAGCCCGTCCGCTTCGTGCTGAGCCTTCTGGTATTGCGTGACCGCGCTCAAGTAGCCGCTCCCCGCGTGCGCCTGGTCGCCCGCCCGCACGGCGCGCTCGGCGTTCTGGAGCACCGTCTCGGCGAGCAGCAGCGACGGCACGTTGTTCTTCATCGCGCCGGCGCGGTGCGCTCGGTCGCGGGCGGCCAGTGCTGAATCACGTTGCGCGGTGAGGGCCGGGTTGAGCCCCGTCGGCAGCGGATAGGCGAGCAGCTGGTCGACGGTGGCCGTGGCATCGGTCCCCAGCGGCGCCGCGACGGGCGACGGCGAGCGCGACACGTACAGCAGCACCAGGGCGGTCACCATCAGCGCCGTCAGCACCGCCGCCCGCCACTTGAGCGGCGCGTGAGTCACCAGCCGCAACGCCGCGGCCGGGATCGGCGTCCAGCGCGGGGCCAGCAGCGCCGTGGTCTCGGAAGCGCCGGACAGCGCCGCCCGGATGCTGGACAGGGCGGACTGCATGTGGCGCGCGGTCTCGTACCGATCCTCGGGCACCTTGTTCTGGGCCTTCGCCACGACGCGCTCGAGCGACGTCGGGATCGACGCCGTCAGGGTGCGGAGCGGCTTGGGGTCGGTGGTGAGCACCTGGTACAGCACGCCGTGCACCGTCTCGCCCTCGAACGGTTTGCGGTAGGAGAGCAGCTCGTACAGCAGGCAGCCCATGGCGAACAGGTCGGTGGCGGGAGTGATGGGCCCGTTCGTGATCTGCTCGGGCGCCATGTACGTCGGCGTCCCGACGATGGCGCCCGAGCCGGTGACGTCGGCCGACTGCAGCCGCGCGATGCCGAAATCCATGATCTTCACCGACCCGTCCGACGCGATCCGCACGTTGGACGGCTTGATGTCGCGGTGGATCACGCCGCGTCCGTGGGCGTAAGAGAGACCTTGGAGCACCTCGATGGCGATGTCGAGCTTGCGCTCGAGGGTGAGCGCCTCCTGCTGCGCGATCAGGTGACTCAGGTCGCGTCCGTCCACCAGCTCCATCGCGATGAACAGCTGGCCATCGGCTTCGCCGAGGTCGTAGATCGTGACGATGTTACGGTGTTGCAGGGCGCCCGCCGCGCGCGCTTCCCGCAGGAATCGAGCGCGCGCGTCCTGGGTACGGCCGATGGCGCTGCTCAGGATCTTGAGCGCGACGTAGCGGCGGATGACCGAGTCGTACGCCTTCCACACGGCACCCATCGCGCCTTCTCCGATGAGCTCGTGCAGCTCGAATTTCCCGACTCTGCGATACTGATCGGTGCGGGCCATGCGGCTCGGAAGTGGGACGGACTGAACAATGTGCGCGGCTCGGGCTGACGGGGCAACCGGGCGAGCGACTTTTCAGCGTGCGGCCCAGTCGTAGATGCGCCCGAGCATGGCCCGGATCGCGTCGTCCACGGCGACGTCCCGGCGGGGCAGCACGCGCTCGGCGATCTTGAGAAAGCCTTCTTTCGTGAGCCGCACACCGGCCGCAGCGGTCGCCTCGCTCACTCCCCACGCGAGCGGCGGCACGTATTTGGGCGGGCGCACCGCGCCGAACACGTTGGCGCCGACGCCGATCACGGTGCCGGTGCCGAGCAGTGTGCCGATCGCCGTCTTGGCGTGGTCGCCGATCAGGCTGCCGAGGTTCGTCAGGCCGGTCTCGATCGCCGCCCCGGCGACATCGAGACGGACCGAGCCGTAGGTGTTCTTCAGGTTTGAGGTGATCGTGCCCGCGCCGAGGTTCACCCAGCGACCAATCACGCAGTTTCCGACGAAGCCGTCGTGCGCCTTGTTGGCATAACCGAGGAAGAGACAAGACGCGAGCTCCCCGCGCACCTTGCAGTGCGGGCCGATGGCCGACGCCCGGATCGGGCCGCCCAGCAGATGGGTGTTCGCGCCCGCCCACAGCGGCCCCTCGAGTCGCGTGCCCGAGCGCACCTCGACGCCGCTCTCCAGCACGACCGGCCCCTGCCGAACGTCGAAGACGACGCCCGGTTCTACGGCGGCGTCGTGCAGGCTGATCCAGGCAGGGTCCCCCAGCACGCTGCTGCCCGCCGGGATCGGGTCGCTCTCGCCGAGCCACGCGCCCAAGTCTTCGGCGAGCAGCGGCTCGAGCACTCGGACGAGATCGTACGCCCCGTGCAGCACGACGCCCGGCACCTCGACACTCGCCGCGTTCGCCTGCGGCCCGTCCCACGTCGCTCCGGGCCCGACGCCCCAGCCCACGGTGACGCCGCTGCAGCTGAGGCGGAACGCGGCCGGCGGCAGCGGCGGCGCCAGACCGCGCGGCACGAACGTCGACGACCCGATGAGGGCCGGCCCCGCCACCGGGCGCCGCGCGCCCACCGCCGGGACGCCGGGCTCGACGAACCCGGCCAAGTGGGGGAGGGCGAAGATCGTCGTCGTCTCCGTGCCCGCGAACGCTTCCCATCGCTCCCGGATCAGGTGCGCGCCGGCGCGCAGCTCCGCGATCGGTCGGGCCCCGGCGAACGGCGCCCACCCAGGCGACGGGTCCGGATCGAGCAGGTACAGGGCGTGGTTCACAGGCGCTGCACGAGCTCTTTGAGCCGCTCCGCGCGGCCGGTCGGCATCACGAGCGTGTGTCCGTTCGCGCGCACCACGACCATGTCCTCGACGCCCAGGACGGCGAGGTGCTCGTTCTCGGACCAGATCACCGAGCGCCGCACGTCGTCCCCCAGCATCACGTTGCCCACGACGACGTTGCCACGGGCGTCGGGTCGGCGGATGCGGAGCAACGAGTCCCACGACCCGATGTCGTCCCAGCGGAACGTGCCGGCGACGACCGTCAGCCGTTTCGTGCGCTCGAGCACCGCGACGTCCACGGCCACGGGCTCGCCCGCTTCTCCCAGGAAGCGCGCTACGCCCCACGCGAACAGGCCTGTGTTCCAGAGCGCGCCGCGCCGCCGCAGCAGCGCCGCGCGCGCCGCGCTCGGCTTCTCTACGAAGCGCCGCACGGCGCGGGCGCTGCCCAGCGGCTTGCCGGGGACGATGTAGCCGTAACCGGTGTCGTTGCGGGTCGGCGTGACGCCTACCGTGACGAGCGCGTCGTACTCGTGCGCCACGCCCAGGGCGTTGCGGGCGGCGGAGCGGAACGCGCGGTCATCGCCGACCGCCCAGTCGGCGTGTAGCGACAGCATTTGTGCTCCAGGGTCGCGTTGCGAGATCCACTGCGCCGCCCACGCCAGCGCTGGAGCGGTAGACGCCGCCCGCGGCTCGGCGAGGATCTGGGGCCGCGGGATCTGCGGTACCGCGGCGGCGACCTGGTCCACGAGGAAGGGCCCCGTGAGAATCAGGACCCGCTCGGCGGGCACGAGCCCTTCCAGGCGCTCGACCGCCTGGACCAGAAGCGGCCGATCGCCGGCCAGCGGTAGGAGCTGCTTCGGGCGCTGCGGCGTCGATAGGGGCCAGAAGCGTGTACCCGAGCCGCCCGCGAGGATCGCGGCCCAGGCGCTCACGCCGACTCGCCCAGCGGTTGTGGGGGGGGATGGGGGGGGGAGTCGCCCAGCAGCGCCGCGATGCGCGCGATGAGCTTGGTGGGGCTGAAGGGTTTGGTCAGGAGCGCGGAGCCGAGCCCCTGCGCCTCGTCCAGGATGCGCTCCTCGCCCTCGGCGGTCAGGACGATGACCGGGAGGGTTCGCGTGGCCGTGGCGCGCCGCAGGTCGCGCAGCAGGTCCAAGCCGGAGCCGTCCGGGAGGTGGAGATCGAGGAGCAGGGCGTCCACCGGCAGCCGGGAATCCCCGAGCACGCTACGCGCCTGGGCCAGCGTGCGGGCCAAGCTGACCCGATAGCCGACGTGCTCGAGGTGGGGCCGGAGGAGGAGCCCGATGTGCGGCTCGTCATCCACGACGAGGAGGTGCCGCGGAGTCGCTGCCACGCCGCCGGCTTCCGCTCAGAGGAGGCCGGCGATGGCCGAGCGGTGGCGGCGCAGATCGTACAGCAGCCCGCCCACGTTGGTGGACGGCTGCACGAGCACGACGAGCAGAGCGTCGGCGTTGAGCACGGAAACCACCGCGAGCCCGCCGCCGAACTCGAGCACGCCGGTGCCGAACTCCCCGCGCCCCGCCGCTTCACCCAGCTGGGTCATGCCGTTGATCACCGAGGGGAGCAGGGCGGCGACGTTTTCGGGGTCGACGCCGTTGCGGGCGTGAGATTGGATGGGCAAGCCGTCGCGGCCGACGACCACCACGGCGTCCACGCCGGGACCCCGGCTGAGCGCCTCGACCACTTCCCGGATCGTCGCCATACGGCGGCCAACCTAGGAGTGGGTGCGAGTGAAGTCAAGCAGCGATCGCGGGTTGACCCACTCGGACGGCGTCCAGTATCTTCCCCGCACCGCATGCCACCCCGCTGCCGTTTTGTCGCGCCCACCGTTGCCGTCGCCGGGCTCGCCCTGCTCGCTGCCGCGTGTAGCGATACCACGGGACTGCCGGCAGCGGTCATCGACAATGTGGTCGACACGGTGTCGTTGTTCGCGTTGTTCGGCACGCCGATCTCGACGCCGTCCGCCTACGATCTCAACAGTCGGCTCGGCGGCGCTGCCGCGAATGCATTGGTGCGCACTGACCAGGCGTCGGCGTTCGATTTCGCCTTCAACTTCGACTCGCTGCGACGCCCGGTGCTGCTCCCGCCCGGCGCCGTCGGGCTCGGTCAATCGTCGGGGCTGCAGCGCGCGAGCCTGCCCTTCGACGCGATCACGGTGGCGCCGACCGGCGGGTATGTGTTCGACCAGCCGCTGGTGGTGGACACGGGGACGGTGGCGGTCGTGCGGTCGCGCCCCACCAACTGCCTGTTCGGCGTCACGGTGTTTCTGTACGCCAAGCTGCGGGTGGTCGCGATCGACACGACCGCGCGGCGCATCGACTTCCGGATTCTGGTCGACCAGAACTGCGGCTATCACGGTCTCGCGCCGGGCATACCGACTCAGTAATCCGTGATCGACCTCAAGCTGCTGCGCGCCTCGCCCGACCAGGTGCGGTCCGCGCTCGCCCGCCGCGGCGATGCGAGCGTCACGAAGCTGCTCGACGAGCTCGAAGCGCTCGACATCCGCCGCCGTGCGCTCACGGGCCAGCTCGACCAGCTGAAGGCGGAGCGCAACGAGTTCGCGAAGACCGACGCGCAGCTCGTGAAGCAGCACGGGAAGCTGTCCCCGGAAGTCGTCGAGCAGCGCCGACAGCACGGTCAGCGGATCACCGCCCTCGAGCACGAGCTGGGTAACATCGAGTCCGTGCTCGACGCGAAGGTGCTGTTCGTCCCCAACCCGCCGCTCCCCGAGGTGCCGGACGGCGATGCGCGTCACAACAAGGTGATGCGCGCGTGGGGCGAGGCGGTGCCGGCCAGCGGGCCGCCGCACTGGGAGATCGCGGAGCAGCTCGGGCTGGTGGATTTCGTCCGCGGCGCCAAGCTGGCGGGGTCGGGGTTCCCTGTCTTCGTCGGGCATGGCGCCCGGCTCGTGCGCGCGCTCATCAACTTCATGCTCGACCTGCACGCGCGCGAGCACGGCTACGTCGAGGTCGAGCCGCCGTTCCTCGTGCGGCGCGAGATCATGCAAGGCACGGGGCAGCTCCCCAAGTTCGAAGCGGACGCATACCGCACCGATCCGGACGACTTGTTCCTCATCCCCACGGCGGAAGTGCCGGTTACGAACCTGCTGCGCGACGAAGTCGTGGACGGCGCGACGCTGCCGCGCGGCTACGTGGCGTACACCCCCTGCTTTCGCCGTGAGGCCGGCGCTGCGGGAAAAGACACGCGCGGGCTGCTGCGCGTGCACCAGTTCGACAAGGTGGAGCTCGTGCGGTTCAGCCGCGCGGCCGAGTCGGCGGCGGAGCACGAGCGGCTCACCGGCCACGCCGAGGAGGTGCTGCGGCGGCTCGCGCTGCCCTACCGCGTGGTGTTGCTCGCGGCGGGAGACCTGGGGTTCGCCAGCGCGAAGACGTACGATCTCGAGGTGTGGGCGCCGGGCGTGGGCGCGTGGCTCGAGTGCTCGAGTTCGAGCACGTTCACCGATTTCCAGGCGCGCCGCGCCAACATCCGCTGCCGGCCGCAGCCCGGCGGAAAGGTCGAGTTCGTCCACACCCTGAACGCCTCCGGTGTGGCACTGCCGCGGACCATCGCCGCGCTGCTCGAGACGCACCGGCAGCCAGACGGCTCCGTCGTCCTGCCCCCGGCGCTCGTTCCGTATGCGGGGACCGACCGCTTGGCTCCGGCCGGTGGCGGGTAACGCTGGACGCGCGGTGCGGTGGGCGGGGAAGGGGCCGCGCGCCGTGCTTGCCTTGGCGCTGTTCCTGGGGGGAATCACCGTCGGCTACGCGTGGGTCGTGGCCCGTCACCTGCGGGACGACGCCCGCGACACGAGCCGGCTGCTGGGGCGCGTGTTCGCCGGCCTCAACGACCCGCGGCCCGACGCCGCGACGGACGCGCTGCTCGATCTCGCGGCCCAGGTACGCGGGCTCGGCATTCCCATCGCGGTCACCGACACTGCCGGCCGCATCAGCGCGATGGCGAACGCGCCGCTGGCGCCGAACGCCGACAGCGTCACGCAGCGCCGCTGGATCACCCAGCTCGACGCCGTGAACACCCCGATCGTCCAGCCGGGCGTCGGCACGATTCACTACGGTCCGCTCCCGGCCGCCCGCCGGTTCACCGTCCTCGCCGTGCTGGAAGGCGCCGTCTTCCTCTGCCTCGCCCTCCTGGCGGTGTGGGCGTATCGCTCGCAGGTCGCGGCGGCGCGGGACCGGCTCTGGGTGGCGATGGCCCGCGAGTCAGCCCACCAGCTCGGCACCCCCTTGATGAGCCTCACGGGATGGATTGCCTACCTGCGGGAAAACCCGGGTACACCGGTCGGCGAGCTGGCCGATCATCTTGAGGCCGATGCGGAGCGCCTCGAGCGGGTCGCCAAGCGGTTCGAGCGGATCGGCCGGCCCGCGCGCCGTGAGCCCGTCGGCCTCGGCGCGCTCGCGGAGCGGGTGGTGAGCTACTTTCGCCCCCGCATGCCGACGCTCGCGAGCCCGGTGACGCTCACGCTCGTCGCGACCGGCCCCGGGCCCACGGCGCTCGGCGACCCGGTGCTGGTCGAGTGGGCCCTCGAGGCGGTGATCAAGAATGCCATCGATGCGCTCTCGGGACGCGGTGGACGCATCGCCGTTACCGTGGACGCGCTCGGGGCTGCCGCCCGCATGAGCGTGTACGACGATGGTCCCGGGCTGTCCCCGGAGATCCGCGGCCGCCTGTTCGAGCCGGGCGCGTCCACCAAGGCCGGCGGCTGGGGGATCGGGCTCGCGCTCGCGCGCCGCATCGTCGAGCAGCAGCACGGCGGGCGCCTGTCCTACCATCCGGCGCCCGATGGGCCCGGCACCGTGTTTGTATTGGAGTTCCCGTTGGCGCCCTCCCCGGGGCCCGGGACCCGGGGGCCGGGACCCGTATGAGCCTCCCGCTCAACCCCGCGCAAGACGCCGCGGTGCGACACCGCGGCGGCCCGCTGCTCGTGCTGGCGGGCGCGGGCTCCGGCAAGACGCGCGTCCTCACCGCGCGGATCGCCTACCTGATCCAGGAGCGGGGCGTCGCCCCGCAGAAGATCTTCGCCGTGACCTTCACGAACAGAGCGGCCGGCGAGATGCGCTCCCGCGTGGCGGCCCTGCTTGGCGCGGATCCGAAGGGGCTGTGGATCGGCACCTTCCATTCGCTCTCGGCCCGGCTGCTGCGGCGCGAGGCGGCGCACCTCGGCTTCGGGCCGAACTTCACCATCTACGACCAGGACGACTCCGAATCCTTCATCAAGCGCCTGCTGGAGCAGCAGGGGCTATCGCCCAAGGCGAACCCCCCGCGCGCGATCCACGCCGTGATCTCGAGCGCCAAGAACCGCATGCTGCTCGCCGAGGAGCTCGGCGCCCAGGCCGAAAGCCCCCTCGAGCGCGTCGCCGCCCAGATCTACGCGGTGCTCGGACCGGCGCTCCGGCAGGCGAACGCCATGGACTTCGACGACCTGCTCCTCCACCCGCTCGCCCTGTTCCGGGAGCACCCGGAGCGACTCGCCTACTGGCAGCAGCGGTTCGAGCACGTGCTGGTGGACGAGTTTCAGGACACGAACGCGGCGCAGTATCGCCTGGTGAAGCTGCTCGCCGCCCGGCATACGAACCTCTGCGTGGTGGGTGACGACGACCAGGCGATCTACGGCTGGCGCGGGGCCGACGTGCGTGACATGCTGTCGTTCCAACAGGACTTCCCGGACGCGACCCTGATCAAGCTCGAGCAGAACTACCGCTCCACGCAGGTGATCCTCGACGCCGCCAACGGAGTGATTGCCGAAAACGCGCGGCGGCTCGGCAAGACGCTGTTCACCGCGACCCCAGGCGGGGAGCCCGTCACGCTGCTGACCGCAGCGGACGAGCGCGACGAGGCGGAGTGGCTCGCAGGGGAGCTGTCACGGCGCGCGGCCGAGGCGGACGTCCCATACGAAGGCATGGCCATCCTGTACCGCACCAACGCGCAGTCCCGCCCGCTGGAGGAGGCGTTCCGGTTCCGGGGGATTCCCTACCGGCTGGTTGGGGCGGTGAGCTTCTACGAGCGGCGCGAGGTGAAGGACGTCCTCGCCTACCTGCGTTTGATCGCGAACGCTGCGGACGACGAGGCGTTCGTGCGGGTGGTCAACGTGCCGCGGCGCGGGATCGGTGACGCCTCGCTCTCTCAACTGCTGCGGATGGCCGCCCAGTGGGGGAAGCCGCTGCTCGAAACGGCGCGTGCGGCCGACCGCGTCGCGGACCTCCGGCCCAATGTGCGGGAGGCGTTCCTGGCGCTCGCCCGGCTGATTGACGACCTCCGGGCGCGCTACGGGGACGCCGACCCCGCCACGGTGCTCGAACGGTTGATCGCGGCCGTGGGGTACGGGCAGTACCTCGCCGACGAAGGACCGGAGGGGATCGAGCGGCTCGAGAACGTGCAGGAGCTCATCGCCGGGGCGGCGGCGTGGGCGGAGACGGCGGCCGACGAGGGGGATGAGGCTGGGGATGAGGCCGGGGAAGGGCGTAGCAGGGAGGGGGCGTCGCTGATCGAGCGCTATCTCACTCAGGCCGCCCTCGTGACGTCCGCCGATCAGGGGACCGGCGATCCGACGGGTGTGACCCTCATGACGGTCCACATGGCTAAGGGACTCGAGTGGCCTGTGGTGACGCTCGCGGGTCTCGAGGACGGGCTGTTCCCCTTGGCGCGGGCGGCGGGGGAGCCGGGGGGGCTCGAGGAGGAGCGTCGGCTGTGCTACGTGGGGCTCACGCGTGCGCGCGAAAAACTGTATCTCTCATGGGCGCGCACGCGGTACCGGAACGGGCGGCTCGAGCTGTCGGAATCGTCCCGCTTCCTCGAAGCGTTGCCACCGGCGGTCGTGGAAGAGCGGAGCACGACGCCGCTGTGGGACCGATCGCTGCGCTCGTCCGGCGGCAGCACGCGCCGTGGGGCCCACGCGCCCGTCGAGGTGGACTGGATCGAGGACGCGCCGCAGGACGCGCCCCGCTACGTCGCCGGCGAACGGGTGCGCCACCGGAAGTTCGGCAGCGGCGTCGTCCGCGCCGTCTCCGGCTCGGGCCGCGATTTGAAAGTCATGGTGGAATTCGACGACCAAGCGATCGGAGCCAAGCAGCTGCTCGTGGCCTATGCGGGCCTTGAGCGCGAGTGGGAGAGCGCATGAGCGTCACGCACGAGGAAGTGTTGAAGATCGCGCAGCTGGCGGAGCTCGACGTGGACGAGACGACGCTTCCGGTCCTCACCGAGCAGATGTCGCGGATCCTCGAGTTCGTGGCCCAGATCGGCGCCGTGCCGGCAAGCGAGAGCGCCAAGCCGTTCGTGCCGGGCCCCGATGCGGTGCGGTTCCGCCCCGACGAGGTCAAGCCGTGGCCGCTGGCGTTTGGACCCGACAAGCTGGCGCCGGCATTCCGGGGTGGATTTTTTCTGGTGCCGAAGTTGGGTCAATTCGAGGAAGAGGGATGAGCGATCCCGGCGAGGCGCTCGCGAACGCCAAGGCGGCGGCCGACCGGATCGTCAAGGCCAAGCGCCTCAACGCCTGTCTCACGCCGCCGAAGGAGCTGCGGCAATCCCTCCAGAAGCAGGCCCAGGCCGCGCATCCGTCCGGTGTGCTGTACGGGATGCCGGTCGCGGTCAAGGACAATATCTGCACCCTCGAGTTCACCACCACCTGCGGGTCGAAGATCCTCGCGGGCTACCGCTCGCCGTACGAGGCGACGGCGGTGGCGAAGCTCAAGGCCGCGGGCGCGCTGGTGGCCGGCAAGACGAACTGCGACGAGTTCGGGATGGGATCCTCCACCGAGCACTCGGCGTACGGCCGGGCGCTCCACCCCTTCGACAAGACACGCGTGCCGGGCGGCTCGTCGGGCGGCTCGGCGGCGCTGGTGGCCGCGGGCGCCGTGCCCGCGGGACTGGGGTCGGAGACCGGCGGCTCGGTGCGCCAGCCCGCGTCGTTCTGCGGTATCGTGGGCATCAAGCCGACGTACGGCCGGGTGTCCCGCTACGGGCTCGTGGCCTTCGGCTCCTCGCTCGATCAGATCGGCGTGTTCGGGCGGAGTGTCCACGACGCCGCCCGCGTGCTGTCGGTGATCAGCGGGCGGGACCCCCGGGACTCGACCTGCGAGGCACGCGACCCGTTGCGCCTCCCCACCGTTCCCGAGTCGCTGCAAGGGTTCGTAATCGGGATCCCGAAGGAGTACTTCCCACCGGACTTGGATCCCGCCGTGCGGCGCGCCTGCGACCGGGCGATCCGGGTGCTGAAGGAGCTGGGGGCCGCGGTGCGCGAGGTGTCGTTGCCGCACACGCAGTACGCCGTGCCGACGTATTACATCATCGCCCCGGCCGAGGCGTCGTCGAACCTGGCGCGCTACGACGGCGCGCGCTACGGACCGCGCTACGACGGCGCGCTCGACGTGCGGACGCTGTACCGCACCACTCGGGGGCAGGGGTTCGGACCCGAGGTGCGCCGGCGCATCCTGGTCGGGACGTACGTGCTGTCGTCGGGCTACTACGACGCGTATTACCGGCAGGCGCAGCAGATGCGCGCTCTGATCGCCCAGGACTTCCGCAACGTGTTCGACCGCGGCGTGGACCTGCTGTTCACGCCGACCACGCCCACCCCGGCGTTCAAGGCGGGCGAGAAGCTCGCCGACCCGGTCGCGATGTACCTATCGGACATCTTCGTCGTGACGGCCAACCTCGCCGGCCTGCCGGCGATGTCGCTGCCCATCGGGCGGATCAGGGGGCTCCCGATCGGGGGCCAGCTCATCGGCCAGGCGTTCCTCGAGGACGAGATGATCGAGGCGGCGTACGCGCTCGAGCGGATGGTGCCCGGGACGGAGGACGCGTGACTGCCGCAGGCGGCTGGGAAACGGTCATCGGCCTCGAGACGCACGTCCAGCTGCGGACCGCGTCGAAGATGTTCTGCGGCTGCTCCGCCGCGTTCGGCGCGCCGCCCAACAGCAACGTGTGCCCGGTGTGTCTGGGGCTGCCGGGCGCGCTGCCGGTGCCGAACGAGCAGGCCCTGAAGCTCGCGGTGCGCGCGGCGCTCGCCCTCGGCTGCACGCTGCACCCCAAGAGCGTCTTCGCCCGCAAGAACTACTTCTATCCCGATCTGCCGAAGGGCTACCAGATCTCGCAGTTCGAGCAGCCACTCGCCACCGACGGTGCGCTGTCCTATTTGTCACCCGAGCGGGGGCTCACGACCGCCACGATCGTGCGGCTCCACGTGGAAGAGGACGCTGGGAAGTCGCTGCACGACCGCTTCCCGAAGCAAACGGCGATCGATTTAAACCGCTGCGGTGTGCCGCTGATCGAGATCGTCACCGGCCCCGACTTCCGCTCGCCTCAGGAGGCGCGGCGCTATCTCCAGACGCTGAAGCAGGTGCTCGAGTATGCTGGGATCTCCGACTGTGACATGGAGAAGGGAAGCCTGCGCGTGGACGCGAACGTCTCCGTGCGGCGCACCGGCGCGGCGGCGCTCGGCACCAAGACCGAGGTGAAGAACATCAATTCGTTCGCCTACGTCGAGAAGGCGCTGTCGGTCGAGCGCGACCGCCAGATCGCGCTGCTCGAAGGCGGCGGCACGGTCGCGCAGCAGACGCTGCTGTACGACTCGAAGACGAGCAGCGTGCGTCCGCAGCGCAGCAAAGAAGAAAGCCACGACTACCGCTACTTCCCAGACCCCGACCTGCCGCCGCTCGTCCTCACCGAGGAGTTCGTGGCCCAGCAGCAAGCCCAGCTCCCCGAGCTGCCGGCCAAGAAGCGCGAGCGCTTCATGACCCAGTACGCGCTGGGCGTGGCCGACGCGGACGTGCTTACCGGCGATCGGGCCGTGGCCGACTACTACGAGGCGGTGGTGCACGCCGGGGCGGACACTAAGCTCGCGGCGAACTGGGTGATCAATGAAGTGCTGGGGGACGCGAAGACACACCAGGAGCAGCTGCGGGTACCGCCCGGCGCGCTGGCGCAGCTCATCGGACTGGTGCGCGGCAGCACGCTGAGCCAGCAGGCCGCCAAACGCGTGTTCGCCGAGGTGGCGGAGCGGGGCGGGGAGCCGCGCAACGTCGCGGAGGCACTCGGGGTCGTCCAGGTCGCGGACAGCGGAGTCGTCGCGAACTGGGTAAGCGAGGTGCTCGGCGCGCACCCGCAGGAGGTCATACGCTACAAGAGCGGCGACACGAAGCTGATACAGTTTTTCGTGGGTCAGGTGATGAAGCTGTCGCGCGGGAAGGCGGATCCGAAGCTCGCGCAGCGAGTCCTGGAAGAAAAGCTAGCCGCCTGAGCGGTCGCGCCACGGTCGCTGCGCTTGCGACGCCCGCCAGTACTCGAGTGCCGGTGCGGGCAGCCCGAAGTGCTCCTCCGCCGTCTGCTCCATGCGCTCCGGATCCTCGCGGCCGCCTTCGTGCAGCGCCTGGCGGCGCATCTGCTTGGCGAGCCGGAGCGCCTTGTCGCCCGCCGGGTCCAGGCGGCGCGCCGCCGCGTCATCCTCGCCGAGCATTTCCATGAGGTACTCGAACGCCACCGCCATGTGGCGCTCGACGTCGGCGTCGGGGAGGTCCCACCGGGTGTTCTCGAGGATCATCTGAAACGCCCACCGCCAGCTTTCGCTCTCCGTCAGGTGCACCATCCCGCGGAACAAGCGGCGACTGGTCCCGACACTGAACAGCGTGGGCGAGATGATCGTATCGAGGTGCGTGTCGCTCGGCGTGTGATCCTGGAGGATCAGCCCCTTCGCTTCCTTGGCGTAGGCGTCGCCCAGATGCGTCTCGAACCGGCTCTCCCAGTAGCTGTGGCCCAGTGCCGCCGTGCTCGAGGTGAGGACCAGCTGGCGGGGCACGAAGAAGTTGTGGGCGACGGTGTCCGCCGCGAGGTGGGAGAGATAGCCGAGTCCGAACGAGCGCAGCGGGTCGGTGGGGGCGATGTCGAAGATCTCCTGGCCCACGTGCCAGGCATGGCAGTGCCGGCCCACCGGCGCGTACTTCTTGGCGAGGGATGTGTCGGCGGCGATGTTGCCGTACAGGTAGTCGAAGGGGAACGCCCGCAGCAGGTCGGCGACGGCGGTCGGGAGCTGGTGCAAGTTCGCCAGCACCGACTCGCCGAGGTAGACGTGCGTGCCCGGAGTCCAGGCGTGGGCGACCGCGGGGAGCAGCACGATGCCGGCGAGCGCTGCCGCCGTCGCCGCCACCAGCTGCCCCGCCTTCAGTGCTTCCTCCGGCGCTTGAGCGCGCGCCGTCCCCACTCGAGCACCGACAGGCCGCGCTGCACGTTGCGGAGCGTGGCCGCCACGTCGAGCGCCGTCGTCTCGACCTCCTCGTGCACCACCTCGAACAGCGCGTCCAGGTCGGCGAGGCGAGCCTCGGCCGCGTCCGCCGCCTTCACGATCCGGCCGCGCAGGTCGCGCGACGTGCCGACCAGGCTCTCCGCCTCCGTCCGGATCGTTCCCACGAGCTGTCGCAGGTCGCTCACCGCTGGCCCGGCGAGGTGCTCCAGGATACGCAGGAAGGTACGCAGTGCGAGTACCGCGACCACGGATGACAGCGCGATCGCGATCGCCGCCAGCGCCAGGATCGCCAGGGAAATCCCCGTCACCACCGCCACCCAGGAAGGAATCATTCGCGGTCAGTCCGCCGAAGCATTGGTCGTAAGCTCGGGGC
>WNGM01002336.1_pt1 | contig 15229 bp, 10 predicted proteins | sample 5400571 | NCBI WGS metagenome assembly WNGM01 (sample SAMN13153378, study PRJNA577476) | soil metagenome | isolation source: 100 cm soil or saprolite under Garry oak tree replicate 2 | place: USA:California | collected 2016-06-15
AAGTCTCTAAAAGCACTTGGGAGTTTGACATGACAGCTCGTCCCTATCTACGTACCCACGATCTCGCCCTGGCTGGACACATCAGTGTTCAACAAGTACGCAATTACGAGGCGAATGGCTTGATCCCGCAAGCACAGCGGAGTCCGAGCGGCTATCGCCTCTACACGCAGCAGCATCTTGCTGCACTCAAAGCAGTAAAAAGCATGGTTCTTGGCTACGGCTGGCCCCGAACTTCAGCGATCATGCAAGCGCTTCACCGGGGCGACCTTTCCGCAGCGCTTGCGACAATCGACGAGCGTCACGCCGAGCTTGCCAGCAAACGTTTCCAGGTTGAGCAGACGCTCTCTGCCCTGCGTACATTAGCCGCTGGATCCGCCTCTTTGCAAAGCTCCTCCCATCCTCAACGGTTTCGAGTAGGAGAGGCGGCCAAACAAGTGGGTGTGCGTGTCTCTGCCCTGCATTTCTGGGAACAGCAGGGCTTGCTGCACCCGGTTCGCGAGCAGCACAGCCGCTACCGCCTCTATGACGAGCACCAGATGCGCCGCCTGCGTGTCGTGGTCTTGCTCAGAGACGCAGGCTACCCCTTCAACGTCATCCAGTTGGCGCTCGACGAATTGGCAGCGGGTCGGCCAGAAAAAGCCATCGTGGCTGTGGAGAAAAGGCGCGAGGAACTGACGAGGACAAGCTGGTCATGCATTGAAGCCTTGACCTTCTTTCAGCACTATGTGCGCGAGTTTGGCCCGCAGCACAGTTTTGCATCCAGGTGAGAGCATGAAGAACATTGCTCTCGGGCAAGAAGAGGTCTTTTCCTTTCGCCCCTCGCTTGTTTACTCCCTGTGATATACTGAAAATAAGGTAAACTAACATCAGGCTAGGTCAGACCCATCCGCCTCCTCACCTGAGCCTGGCACCCCTCAACCATCGTCCCACCATCAATGCCCTTCTTCAGGGCACACGGAATCACCCCGAAAGGACTTTCGCTATGACATCCAGAAACATGGACGACTTCATCCGGCGCGACCTCGAGCGCGAAATAGCCCACCACGAACGCTCCCTCAAAAAGCAGCAGCCGTCTCCCAAACCTCCTGCTCCCCAGCCATCCGCCCACTTCCTCTCCCAGGCACCCAGTAAACTCCTCACCTGGCTCTGGCTCGGTCGCATCCCCTACGGTCACCTCACCTTGCTCGATGCTGCCCCCGGCTCTGGCCTCTCCCTTGTCGCCCTCACCCTGGCCGCCTGCGTCTCCAGCGGCTCTCCCCTGCCCGACGGCACGCCCACCCACCAGGGTCACGTTATCCTCCTGGCCCTCTACGACTCGCCCACCGATATCCTCAAACCGCGCCTCGAAGCCGCTGGGGGCGATCCCACCCATCTGACGCTCGTGCGTCCCCTCGTCGAGGATACGTCGCTGGCCCTCGCCCGCACGCGCTCGTACGCTTTCCCCCAGGACCTGGACCACCTGGCCACCCTCATCCGTAACCTGAATGCCCGCCTGGTCATCATTGATCCGGCCAGCGCCATCCCTGGTCTCGCCCGCTGCCTGCCGGCCCTCGTTGAGCTCGCCCGCCAGACCAACTGTGCCATCCTGTTGACCCGCTCCCTGCGCCAGGCACCTGCCGACCCCTTGCACTCGTCAGGTCCAGCTTCTCCCATGCTGGAGGCTGCTCGCTCTCGCCTCCTGCTCACTCCCGACCCAACCGGCGACGGCCGCCAACTGCTGCTCACCACCAAACATGCCCTCTGCACGCAGCCGGGCATCCTGACCTACGACCTTCTCGCCTCGGAAGCAGGCATCCCCACTATCCACTGGCTGGGCCAACGTGACCACGACCAGCTCACGCGCCTGTGTACCGGTCCCATCCGCTCTCCCTATCGGCAAGCCATCCTCCGCTTCTTGCAGCACAGCGATGTCCCCCAGACCATTCCGGACGTTCTTGAGGCCACCAGCTACGACCGCGACGCCGGACGCAAAATGCTGGTACGCATGAAAATGGCCGGAGAACTGGTTTCGCCCGCCCGTGGTCTCTACACGACCGCCAATCATCTCCGCCTGCTCCACTTCACCAACGATCCTCCCTCTGTCTCAAATGTCTCAAATGTCCCAAGTGTCTCAAGTGTTCCATCTCCTCAAAGTCCTCCGCTAGCTAACTCACTGCAGAGCGATGTGCCACCTGCCCCAACCGTTCCTGTCACAGACCATATCAACAGCACTCTTCCTCCTGTCCCCAATGTCTCAAGTGTCTCAAGTGTCACAAACCCTGCCCATAGCACAAGCGAAGTCGAACAGCATATAGATACCTCACCCACGTCACTTGAGAGCCCACCGAAGGGCAATGGGACATCTTGAGGCGTAGGGGAAGCCTCTCCGAGGGACAGGTGTAAACCCTTGCGGTCGCCCGTCCGATCTACACCCATCTCCCTATTTGAAATGTATTGTGCGGTCGCCCGGCTAAGTTCGCTCATAGGCACTACCTGAATAGCCACATGATGTACAATAAGCTAGAAAACGCTACAAACAAAAAAGCCAACCGTTAAGCCCCAGGCGAGCAGCACAGGGGCATAGTAGAGAACGGTTCCACCAGCTCGCTGTAATGTAGGGGCGACCCTTGCGGTCGCCCGGCTAAGAGGAGCATACTATATGCGTGCTTTGGTTTATGCTAACGATTCCCTATCGTTTGAACCACATTATCCTGACCCTACCCTCGTGGAAGGTGAAGCTCTCATCCGTGTCTTGCAGGCCGGTATCTGCAACACCGACCTGGAGATTATCCAGGGCTATATGGGCTTCCAGGGAGTGCTGGGTCATGAGTTTGTCGGCGTAGTGGAGGAAATACTCGATACATCGGGTATCCCATCCGCCAGTCCCTTGATCGGCAAGCGTGTCGTGGGAGAAATTAACGCCGCCTGCCGCCGTCCAGACTGTTTCTCTTGCCAACACAATATGCCAACCCATTGCCCCAATCGCACCACGCTTGGAATTGTCAACCGCGATGGCGCGTTTGCAGAGTATTTGACATTGCCCATCGAGAATTTACATAGAGTACCTGACAACGTGAGCGACGAGGAGGCCGTGTTTGTAGAGCCACTCGCCGCCAACTTTGAGATGTTGGAACAGGTACATCTCAAGCCAACAGACAGTGTCGTCATTCTTGGTGATGGCAAAATGGGCCAGCTGGCCGCCCAGGTACTGACTCTAAGCGGCTGCGAGGTGATGATGGTGGGAAAGCATGAGGAGAAACTGGCACTGGCACGAAAGCGCGGAGTGCATACTTATATGCTTGCCGGCACGCAAAATTTCACATTAGAAAGCGGGCGACGCGTAGACATGGTGGTCGAAAGTACTGGATCGGCGCAAGGGCTAGAAATGGCGTTGCACCTGGTTCGTCCACGTGGAACAATCATCCTCAAAAGTACGGTCGCGGATAAGAGCACCTTACATCTGGCCCCCATTGTGATCGACGAGATTCGCGTGCAGGGATCGCGCTGCGGCCCGTTTGCTCCGGCCTTACGCGTGTTGAACCAGAAGCTTGTCGATGTACACCCATTGATCAGCGCGTGCTATCCGCTTGATGAAGGGCTAACTGCTTTCCAGTATGCGGCACAAAAAGGTGTGCTGAAGGTGCTAGTACAGGTATAGCTGCTTTCAACCAAAGAGTGTTCTTTCCGTCAGACACCCGATCTGAAAACTCAAAGCCCAAAAGGAGATTTGTGATTTCGTTCCCCCAATCATTCCCCCAATATGGTATACTATAGGGGTAATTGTATCCCTCTAGTCAGGTTGACAGGACCCATCGTAAAACACCATCCCTGGCAGATCGTTTTCTTGTGATTGTTCCTGCAAGGTACGATTATGGGAGGGCAGAATACGGAGATGGCAGTCCAAACGGTGATCTTTCTCATCAAGGCACATATAGGACTCACTCCCCACGATTTTACAAGGGACTTCAAGTAGAGAAGAGAGCAGGTTTAACAACCGCCTCAAGAGGATTCATAAGCCATGACCTATTCACACAGAAACATTGCTGAGGAGCAAATAGAAGCATGCCAGAAAGCAAAACAGATAACGGCCATATGCGAACAGCTCCATATCAAGCTTGATCCTATTGACTGGCAAAACTCTGGAATGCGGGCATGTGTAACAGTGAATACCATTGAGATATCTGATCTCTTGGACCTCTGTCAACTGGATAGCGCTTCCATCCTACGTCGAATTCAGATCAAACTGTTCGAGCGCGCTGCTCTCGAGACTATTCGCGCTCAACCAGGTCACAAGGCCCTGGTCTGGAGTCCTGTTGATGTGGTGCAGCCACAAGAATTTTCAAGTCTCTGGGTTATCACACTTGAGACGGATGAGCGCGTGCCTATCGCTGAATACATCAGAAATGGACAGCGCGTCTATGAGCACTATGAGTTCGATATGGACGATGGACAATTTCTCGCAAAGCTCTTTGGACCAATTTATAAAGGTGACTATCAGCTTGGTGATACGGTCACCATTGAGGAGCGTGAGCGTAAATGCACCGGAGAGATTGTCTACATTCTTCCACCAGGCAAGGCAATCACTAACCGTAAATATCCATCAAGGGGTCGCCATACCATTTTGGGGAAAACATACATGAACGACGTCTCATCAAGGTATATAGTCGATTGCCATGATGGTTTCCCGCATGTCGTCAATCAGTGGCAAATCACCAGTGAAACAAGCGAAAGTTAGGTAAAGATAGTAAGAACAGCGCCAGCCTGGTGCGGGCACCAGGCTGGCGCTGTTCTTACTTCTATTTATCCCGCTCGCCAGTCGTCAGGGCCGCCTGCGCAGCAGCTAGCCGTGCAACGGGCACGCGGAAGGGCGAACAACTTACATAATCCAACCCGACCATGTGGAAGAACTCGATGCTATCGGGATCGCCTCCATGCTCACCACAGATACCCAGTTCCAGTTGCGGGTTCGCTTCGCGACCCTTCTCAACCGCCATTTGTACTAGCTGGCCCACTCCTTCACGATCAAGCGTCTGGAAAGGATTGACCGGCAGAATCTTCACTTTCCCCTCGATGCCTGGCTCGCTCAAGCCATCGACGTACCTGAGCAGGAATTTGCCCTCGGCATCGTCGCGGCTGAAGCCAAAGGTTGTCTGGGTCAGGTCATTGGTGCCAAAGCTGAAGAAATCGGCGACTTTTGCGATCTGATCTGCTGTCAGTGCAGCCCGTGGCAGCTCGATCATCGTACCAAATTTGTACTCTACCGCGGAGCCAACCTCGGAAGTGATCTCTTTAGCGACCGCTTCAAGCTGGCGGCGCACTTCCTTCAATTCATTGACATGTCCCACCAGCGGGATCATGATCTTGGGATGAATCTTCTTGCCCTCTTTGGCCAGCTCCAGGGCGGCTTCGAGAATGGCCCGTGTCTGCATGACATTGATCTCGGGGAAGAGCAATCCCAGGCGGCAGCCGCGCAGGCCAAGCATAGGGTTCATTTCGCGCATGGACCCGACAGCCTCCAACAGCTCGCGCTTCTCCTTAAGTTCCTGCTCGTTGCCTCCTTTGTCCTCCAGGCGCGTTACCTCAACCAGGAGTTCTTCGTAGGAGGGCAAGAACTCGTGCAGCGGGGGGTCGATCAGCCGGATGACTACCGGATAGCCCTCGCTTGTTTTGGGGTTCACCATGGCCTCAAAGATGCCCTTGAAGTCACTGCGCTGGAAGGGCAGCAGCTGGTCCAGCGCAGCCTGTCGCTCTTCCTTGCTCTTGGCCAGGATCATCCTCTGTACGATGGGCAGGCGCTCCTGCTCCATGAACATATGCTCGGTGCGGCAGAGGCCAATGCCTTCGGCTCCAAAGGTTACGGCACGTTTCGCATCGCGGGGATAGTCGGCGTTGGCCCATACGCCAAGCCTGCGGTACTGGTCTGCCCATGAGAGCAACTGCTTCAGATCTGTTTCCTTGTCAAAATCGGGATCTACGGTCTTGATGATGCCCGCAAACACCTCTCCGGTGGCTCCGTCGATAGAGATGTCGTCTCCTTCGCGCAGCACGAAATCAGAGTCAACGACGCGGAAAAGATGCTCTTCTTCGTTGACGCGAATACCTTCACAACCCGCGACACAGGGAAGGCCGAGTCCTCGTGCCACCACCGCCGCGTGACTTGTTGCGCCACCCCGAGCGGTCAGAACACCCTTGGCGACCAGCATGCCATGGACATCATCGGGACTGGTCTCTGGCCGTACCAGGACGACAGGTACCCCTGATTTACCCAGCTCTTCGGCGCGGTCCGCGTCAAAGACGGCCTTGCCGCTGGCCGCTCCCGGCGAGGCATTCAGGCCCTTTGCCAGCAGGCGTCCCTCATTCTCAGCCTTCTTCTTTTCATTCTCGTCAAAGCGCGGCAGCAGCAACTGATAGACCTGGGTGGTGTCGGCCCGCTTGACGGCCTCTTGTCCCGTGATCAAGCCTTCATTGACCATGTCTACGAGGACTTTGATGGCGGCTGCGGCACTGCGCTTGCCTGAGCGCGTCTGGAGCATGTAGAGACGGCCTTTTTCAACCGTAAATTCCAGGTCCTGCATGTCGCGATAATGCTGCTCTAAGCGATGGGCAATCTCCTGGAACTGCCGGTAGACCTGTGGCAGATCCTGCTGCAGGCGGCTGATCTTCGAGGGTGTGCGAATGCCCGCTACCACGTCCTCGCCCTGGGCATTGAGCAGGTATTCTCCATAGAGTTCCTTCTCGCCTGTGCCAGGGTCACGGGTGAAAGCTACGCCTGTGCCGCTGTCATTGCCCATATTGCCAAAGACCATGCTCTGGACGTTAACGGCGGTGCCCAGGTCATGGGGAATCTTGTTGAAGTTGCGGTAGTCGATGGCCCGCTTATTGTTCCACGAGGAGAAGACAGCTTCGATGGCCTTGCTCAACTGCTGGTAGACATCCGTGGGGAAAGGTTCACCCGACTGGCGTTCAGCGATCCGCTTAAAATCAGCGACCATTTTCTTGAGCTCGTCGGCGGGAATCTCGGCATCGCTCTTCACGCCTGCGCGTTCTTTGTATTGATCCAGGACGTGCTCAAAGTCTCTGGGGTCGGTGTCCAGAACGATTTTGCTGAACATCTGAATAAAACGGCGGTAGGCATCGTAGGCAAAGCGTTCATCGCCTGTCAGCTTTACCAGACCCTGGACAGTCTCGTCATTGATACCCAGGTTCAGTACGGTATCCATCATGCCGGGCATAGAGAATTTTGCACCCGAGCGCACCGAGACGAGCAGCGGATTGTCCTTCTGGCCGAAGCCTTTGCCCGTCTGCTGTTCAACGATCTTCATGGCTGCCAGTACCTGTTCCCACATGCCAGGCGGAAAATCCTTCCCTGACTCATAATAGGCATTACAGGCCTCTGTGGTAATCGTAAATCCAGGCGGAACCGGCAGTCCCGCGTTCGTCATCTCGGCTACGCCTGCGCCTTTGCCTCCGAGCAGACCGCGCATGTTGGCATTGCCTTCGCTAAACAGATAGACCCACTTGTTCGGTGACTTTTTCACCGCTTCCTCTAATCCTGAATGTGTGATTTGCTGTGTCAAAATATCCTCCCAAACATACTTTCTTGGTGTCCTATAATTACGGATTCAAAACGATGTTTCTGGCCCAACGCAATACGTGCCGGGCACTTTGTAAATAGCCACTGGCCTGTTCTGCACTGATGACATCATCAGCCTCTTCTGGTGGCGTATCTGCGTAGAAAGATTCTGGATGAAATGGCGTTAAAATAGCCATTTCGTCTTGAATCTCCCTTGGGGCCCCTACTAATGCACCAAGTTTGCCCAGATCATGGTCGTACGTGGACATGCGACCAAAACGGAGCAGGCTGACCGCCTGGGCAGCCTTTTCTGCTACCTGGTTACAATAGTCTACACAGGCAAAATGCCGACCCAGCCCAAGCTCGACGCCTGCGGTAGCCATGTCCTGGGCAGCCTCTGCAAATAATCCTATAGCACCTTGAACATCCCCCCCCCGGGTCCCCACATCCCCGTCCTCGTCCTCGTCTTCTCTTTGTAAGGGTGGTGAAGCAGCGGGGGCTGCTGGAGCCTGGCTGAGAGTGACGCCCTCTACAAGCAGCCGTTCCAATTCATCGACATTGCTGTCATCGGAGTTACCAGGGTCAGCAGAATTACCTGTATGCATCTGTGGCATGGTACAAGATCCTTACTTGCGCTTTTTTAGATACCGTTATATTATTCCCGATGTCGCGTTGTGTCAATGCTTGCAAGAGAGTAGGGGAACTTCTGTGTTTTCTTCAACGTCTTACCTCTGAGCTGTTTATTATCAGGGAAAGGAAAAAGTAGGAGCATACTTTATGAAGACGGAAGATGCTATAGATGAGCAAATGACCCCAACAGGACCAGGGCAAGGCCATTCAAAGGGTACATCATGGCTAGCGGGCCTTGGAGCCATTGTTGTAGTAGCGCTCGTGATTGGTGCCAGTGCCATTGTCTTTGCCCAATTAGGCCAGCATCACAAAAGTCAGTTGCCAAACCCTTCAATCCCTCCTCCTGGTAAGTGGGTACAGGTGTTGAATGGCTATTCGCTGGCTTCCCTGGCAGCAGGGGATAGTAATCCATCTATCCTCTATGCATGCGCTGTTCACTCTCAAACCAGCACACCCCAGGCAACAACAGGCAATGATACCTCCTATACCATCCTGCGTAGTACGGACTTTGGTGGCCATTGGCAAGATATCGGCAGCAACACTGCGCTGGGAAGCAGTTGCCAGCTTGCCGTTAATCCTGGTAACAGTAATGAACTATATTCAATAGGCCTGCCCAATGTTGCGCAGGCTACGAGTGTTTTGAAGCACAGCACGGATGGCGGCCAGACGTGGACCACCATTGCGCCGGCGCTCAACATGCCAGGTAGCCAATCTGCTCCCATGTGGAATGTAGAGCAACTGAGCATGGTAGGGAATGCCTTGTTCGGTGTGCAGCTGATGCCAGAGAATACCAATCCCACGATTCATCCAGGGGTTCTTCCGAAGTATTATGCCCGTTTAAGCCGTCTGGTAACGAGCACCGATGGTGGGCATACCTGGACTGTGCTGGACCAGCAGTTTACAACATCCTGGCAAGCGGCAAGTAGCTATGCCGTTGATCCCTCAAACACCGGCACCATTTATGAGCTGGTAAGTATACCATCGTTGCCTGTTCAGCCAAAAGTAACTGAGCCGGGCGTTCCCCAAGTTTACGCAAGCAGTTTTGACCTCTATAAAACTACCGATAAAGGAGCCACCTGGCAACCGTTATTGAAGAACCTGCCTTTTGCGACGCAGGTCCAGTTGGCACGGAGTAATCCCCAGATAATCTATGTCGGTGGGACAAGGACTCCACTTCCCGCGTTACGTGAGGTGCCAGTATACGACAACATAAACACCTTTGGCTTCCATCTGCAAGTGAGCACTGATGGTGGAGCTACCTGGCGCCAGGTTCCAGATCTGCCGCAGACTTCCCAGGCGTTCTCTGTACCAGCCTGGTTTGTTGGCTCAAATGGACAGGTCTACTTTTACCCTGCTGGCTCCACAGCTTCCCCATCTTCCCCTGGTTCTCCCGCGTCGATTCAACGCTACGATCCTTCTCGTGATGCGTGGAGCGAGGTGACCAGGCCGCCAATCGACGGCACATTGCTTGCCGTGACTTCTGACGGTGCAACCAGTGATGTTTTGTGGTTTGTGGGAACCAGTAAAGGACAATCCGTCATGTATCGCTATGTTGTGTAAGTGGTGCATTCGCTCATTCCTGGGGGAACGTAGGTGCCGATTTATCGGCCCTGGTTCTCATCCACGAATTTCCCGAATGCACCGGTAACTGAGGTTCGAGTATCATCCGTGCCATTGCATAGCAAATTGTTTGGTGAGACCTAAGTACTGGTTTCCATAATGGACGCCTGGCTCAATCATTGCCCCCTCGAACCATTCGTTGAAGGTGGTGATGGTGATCCACTCAGGGTTACTGGCCATGGCCGCCGTCCAACTGGTGCGATACGTTGCGCCATTGTAGCGCTTGACGACATAGGTGAACTTGCGGCCTGGCACTTTGGTATCGTCGTAGCCAGGCAAGACGCCGGCCGCCCAGATTTTCTGCGTATGATGCGCCCGGTTGTAGGCATCGACTTTGCCGCGAAATTCCTGGTCGACTGCCCGCATATTGCCGTGTAGAATGCCCCAATAGCCCGCACTGAAGAAGTGGATCCCATCAAAGACATTCAACATACTGATATTCACGCCCTCTGCCGACCAGTTGGTCTGGTTCTTTGGGTCTACCTGGTGCCGCACACCGGCCCACATCGAGAGTGTGCGCCCGTTGCCAAGCGGATTCGTAAAGAAGATGACGGGTTTGCTGTGCCAGTGGAAGTAATGGCTATCATTCGTGTAATGCGCGATGATATAACGTAGCCCATTGACGATCTTACTCTCCGAGTCCAGACCATGTGAGTCACTTTCAAAGTAGATGGCCGAGGCAAAATGCTGACCTGTTGTCTGTTCTAACGAAGCCGAATGCGCCAGCAGCTTAGCAAAATTCTTATCAGTCGTACTTCCTGGCCCCCACCATGAACTGATAAAGCCACTGATGCCTGCATTAGCCGCCCAGCTTACCTGCCGGGCAATCGTTGCATCATCGCTTGAATCGTACCTGGTTGTTGGCAGGTCGGACATGTGGCACAGGCACCATGTCGAAGGTGTATACCACATATAATAGAAGGCCAGCACAGGGCGATTAGTATTCAGCCTGGTAGGCAGATGCACCTGTGTAAGAGTATGGGAACCTTTGACCGGTGGGTGAGAAACACCCGAGGACTGTACCCCTCCTTCACATCCTGCAACTCCCCACAGCATTATGAGTAACAGCACCGGCGTCAATATGCCCCTGACGATAGATACATATGTTTTGCGAAAGATGGGCACAACTATCCTCCTGAGAAGTTAGTGTACCCGAATCCTAATCGAACAAAGTATGATCCGCACTCACAACATATCTCTATGAGGCACACTACACATGATACACTCGGAGCCGGAGCTCAAAGATACATAGGAGGATAGTACTAAATGCAGTTATCCGCCTGTATATCCAATCACGTTGGTGCCACCCTGTGAGGCATTAGAGATACCAGCCGGCTGGAAAATGAAATATATAGGCCGTTCAGCTACGATTGTGCCTGAAAGAGCCTGTACAGCCATCGAAACCGAGCCAGATCCCATAGGATTAAGCAGATCATTGATATTGATGGTACTGCGAGTATGCGCTGCTACTACTATCTGCTCCTGGAAAACAAAACTCTGGGATCCCTGAGTAAAGAGCGTCACGGCCACCGTCTCGCTATTGCCCGTTGGGTTTTGCAGGGTCAGGAATTCCGAGAATGCGCCCCCCGTATAGCCTTCAGCGAAGGTATACACGTTTTTTGCCGCCGGTGTTCCAACCACGTCGGTGCCGCCAGAGATATGGGCACCGCCAAAGTGGAAGTACATCAGGCGGTCCGCTACGATGGGATTATCTGTCGATGTAATTTGCGCTGAAACGGAATTTGTCGCACCCGAGCTAAAGTGGGCGTTCACATCGAAGGCGATATGACTGTGAGCGGGAACTGTGACCGGGAAGGTATGGACAGCCCCATTGGTGTACTCTAGATTGATGTTCACATGAGCATCAGCCAGGCCAAAGTTAGCCAGTTCATAGTACTCCTGGAATCCACCGCCGGTGTAGCCCTCGGCGAAGAGCCAGTTAAGGCCGGGTTGCGTTGCGCCTACCTCGCTGGCTGCTCCTGTCGTCAAACCCGAGTTGGGGACATTGTCCGTGAAGTACATTGGGCGTTCGACCACAATGTTTTGATCCGATGCGACGGCAATCGCCAGTTTCTGGTGAAGTCCGACGCCGGCATCGTCCGGTGAAGCTGTTTGACGTGTCAAGGGGAGTAAGCTGAATGACTCCGTCGGGCAAACTGCCTGTCCTGTTCCTCCACAACTGCCAGTGTAGTACGTGATCGTCACGTGAGCCGTCGCTGAAGAGCTGGGATTGAGCATCGTCAGGAAGGTGTGGTAATTTGCCGAACCTGACTGTGTTTCATCTGCTTCAGGGAAGTAATACGATTTTCCTGGCGCGGTTGCTCCAACAACATCCGTGCCGCTGTGGACACCCAGAACGTTGAAGTACATCGGGCGTTCTGCCACTATACCAACGCTATTGGTAACCTGGACAATAGCTGCAACACTGATATGTGGACCAGTTGGACTATCATTCAGGTCCTTGTCCACATCGATGGTAAAACGTGAACTTGCATTCACGCTATGGGGTACGGTTCGAGCCGCACTACCCTGGATAAGATATGTTACGCTAACATTCGCGGTCTGTGTTGTACTGGGGTTTTGCAGGGTCAGGTATTCCTGGAAACCCCCACCCACGCTGCCTTCAGCGAAGTACCACGTCGTGTTAGCAGGTGCCGCACGCTGACCATTTTGCGCCTTTGCCACCATGTCTGCAGCCAGGGTAGCCGCGTTGTAACTACCCAGACCGGTTGCCATATCGTAGGCGGTAGTGGCCGGGTACTTCCCACCGTTCAGGTTGTTAAAATCATTGTTGCCGGCGCTGGCAGGGATGTCATGAAAGTCGCTACCATAGGTGCCACCGCTGGCAATCTGATAGAGCAGTGGATTGACGAAACCGATGTTGAAGCCACCCCTCTTCACTGACTCTTCGTTAGTCATTGCCATCATGGCTGCCCACATGGGTGTGGCTGCCGAGGTGCCACCGATGCCATAGAATCCAGGCTGAGGACAACCAGCTGCCGTTGATGAACAGTAAATCACATATGCTTCGTTTGGGTCGGCATTCAATGACACATCTGGTTCCTCACGGTTACCAATGGTGTACTGGTTCTGAACGCCAGGCGCGCTTTGCCAGGATGGTAGGGACCAGTACTGGCTGATGCCGCCCCCGGAAGCCCCGGTCTGATTATTCCAGACGATCTCACTGCCGTATGCAGAGCCGCTTATCGTGAGGGTGGTGCCGCCAACTCCGGTTACAAAGGGTTGAGAGGCAGGATCGCCTGCACTTAGTACCTGTGATCCAGAGCCACGCAGGCACCCTGCGCTACCTGTATCTCCCGAAGCTGCAAAGACGCTCTGTCCTTGTGCTGCCGCAGCCATGAAGAAATTGTTATTCTCGTATATAGCCTCGGATTGACCAAGGTCGGCTTCGCATGAACCCCAACTGGTACTGACTACCGGGGGAGCATCCTGGATAATTTGTGCCCATTCATCATTATAACCGGTACTATCATTGCTAGCTTCATAAATCTTAAGCTGGCCAAGTTTAGGAGCCGCGCTTAACACAAGTTCGGCATCCAGTTCAACTTCAGCTACTCCTGCGTCCGTCGGCACCGGCCCATGGGAAACGATGGTGTATATCGGGGTGTGACTATGACCATAGCATGACGCATAGGTAGTAAGATCGCTCATCTGGAACGTGGCTAACTCGAAGAGTGCCAGCGTCTGGCCTTCACCATTATAGCCCGCGTTATACAGCCCGTTCAGGTTATATGCTGATGCAGTCTGATCAGGTGTATAGTAGCCGTTTCCATGCCCCAGGCAAGTGACTGCACCTGAATTGGGACTGGTTGTTCCTGCTGCTAGACTACGTTTGGATAGCGGAGCATGGTGCCAGTGTACGGCATTGTTGAGCCCGCTGATGACCTGTATTTCTCTAACAAATGAAGCTGGCAGAAGAGGATCACTATCGTTCGAGTAGAAAGTTTCCCCGTTGGGAGCAGTGTAGTTATTGATAGTGATATGAAATACTTGCTCGGCCAACCCAACTGTACCGGCAAATGAAATCAACATACGATGCTTATAGGTATGGACAATTGTGAAACCAGAGCTCTGCAGGTACTGGAGCACTGCATCATGAGTTGCTTTTTTCGGCCCGAAGACCTCGGTAAACTGCGCTGGAGCGAGATAGCGATGGAAGTTAACGGAATTTGGACGAGAAATATCCTTTACATAGTTATTGAGCGCAGCGGCATTGCGCAGGCGCAGCCCAATCGATAATGTGATGGTTTGATTTGTATTGGCTGGACCAACCAGTTTGCTATGTGCTAACAACGAAGGGACTGTACCTGGGAAGGGAACGAGTATATCGGTAGGGGCAGCATGAGCAAATTCTTTTAGATACACTGTCAATGTTCCCGCAATGAGAACAAGAGCGAGCACTGGTATCACAATAATAGGGTAGATCGTCCGCGGTCTATTCCCATTACCCCTGTACGGAGAAAATTGTAACGGCATAAATCAGTCTACCTTCCTTAGTTCCTCTCTACAAGCCGACATTTCAACAACAAGAGTGAGCCAAAAAACAAACATATGAAATTGCCTGCTTCACTTTGGCATATACTCTAAACGTACACTTCTAAAAAAGAGGCTTAAGTCACTTTTTGGGTAGGAGGATGGTACTAAAACAGAGCCGTATACAGGCAACGGCCAACCAGTTAAAGAACATATCCCTGTAAAACCCCTGCTTTGACAACGTGGTAAGAGTATGTACCGTACATCAGCAATTTTTAAGGGAGGCTGGCATGTTCTATTCCGTGGTCATTCCTGGTATACTACTAGAAGGGCCTGTAAGGGAGACCGGGGTGGGAACCCTGTCTGGGGGACAGGTAACCCGGCGAAGAGAAAGTGTGCATGCCAGCATGACAGCGGAAAAATCTAGAGATGCATCATCGTCTGATGATGTAGATGCCTTGAGCGTGCTCTATGAGCAGTTCCGACGCCCAATACACTCCTACATTTATCGTCTGCTCGGCAGCCTGGAAGATGCTGACGACGTGACACAGGAAGTATTTGTGCGCGCCTGTATTGCTTGGGATGGCTTGTATGAACGCAATAACCTCTCTGCCTGGCTGTATCGTATCGCCACCAATTTGTGCGTCGATCTGCTCCGGCGGCGTAAGCGTATCTCCTGGTGGCCTCTCACCTATCAAAACTCCAACGATGAGCGTTTTGAAAGCGGCGCCAGCGATGATAGCTCCCCCTTTTTGCCAGATAGTGGAGGCATTCCAGAGATCGCCGAACGAGAACATATTCGCCTCGCGCTATCAAATATGCCGGAGGAATATGCTATTGCACTTGTCCTGAGCGCTGCCCAGGGAGTCCCGTACCAGGAAATAGCAGTCATCGTTGGCATATCACCCAACGCGGCCGCAACCCGTATTTCGC
>WNGM01002339.1_pt1 | contig 15222 bp, 13 predicted proteins | sample 5400571 | NCBI WGS metagenome assembly WNGM01 (sample SAMN13153378, study PRJNA577476) | soil metagenome | isolation source: 100 cm soil or saprolite under Garry oak tree replicate 2 | place: USA:California | collected 2016-06-15
CCATCAACATGCCCGCTGAGGAAATCTTTGCCTATATGAGCGACCTTGAGAACCTGGTTGACTGGTCAGGTGCCACGATCGCGGTCAGGAAAATCTCTCCGGGGGAGCTGCATGTAGGAGCGACGCTGCGCAATACCATGCGATTTTTGGGAAGGTGGATGGATATTACTTTTGAGATTGTCGAGTATGAACCTGGCCGCTGCCTGACCATCAAAAGCCTTTCTGGGGCCACTCCTTGCCTCTTCTGCTACCAGTTCGAGCCGACCGGAGATGGTGGAACCAATGTCTCCCTGGAGACGGTAATCCATCTTACAGGTAGAATTCTGGGGCTGGCGGATTCAGTGGTCACAAATATAGTCCGGCGCCAGATTAAGCATGATCTGCTGACGTTAAAGGATATGCTGGAGGCCAGTGCTGTTTCAAGTCGAGCCGAGACAGATCCTTCGCTGCGCTCAGGATGACAGAGGCAGCGCTCAGGATGACAGAGGCAGCGCTCAGGATGACAGGGTCACAAGCCTGTCGCCTCGCTGGAGGTGAGTGCAAGAGCGCTCATCTCTTCCTGGGAGAGGGCTTTGCCTTCTGTCCACCATTTTTCCCATGTTGTCTCATCGACCTGTGACTTTAAGCTGCCAAGATATGCATCATAGAGTGGGCGGTATGCTGCCGGCAGTGCGGTATTCAGGCTCTCAAAGAGCGCTTCTGCGCCGCTGCATACCCGTGCCGCATAGGAAGGCTCTCGGATTGTTCCTAACAAGCAGCCGAACGCGATCAAATCGATGGCAAGCATGTAGCGATTGCCCGTTTGCTGCGCGAGGAGCAACCCCTCGCGCAGATAAGTGTTGCTCTGTATCAGATCGCCCTGGGCAAGGGCCAGCACGCCCAGGTAAACAAGCGTGACATTGAGCAAACCCGGTTCACTATACTCACGCTGAAGCGTCAGCGCTTCGCTCAGATAGGTCCACGCCTGAGGAAAGTCGCCTTGCAAGGTCGCCATGGCCCCTAACCTGCTCAATGTAAAGGCATAGCTGTGCCAGTTTTCTTGCTCTCGCTGGAGGTGCAAGCTCTCTTCAAGGTAACCGGTGGCCAGCGTATATTCGCCTTGCATATGCCAGGTATCGCCAATGTGGAACATTGCCCAGGTTTTCCCCGCCATGTCTCCCACAGTTTCGTAGAGTACCAGGGCTTCCTGGGCCAGTTCTCGTGAATGCTCGTACGCGATTTCCCACAGTGTAATGCGTGATGCCGCCATCAGCAGTTTGGCGCGGACGGCTGGGGGCATCTCTTGTGTCATCTTGAGGGCCGCGTCTATCCAGCGATGAGCCTCCTGGAATTGGGTGCGTGCTTCCCAAAACCTCCCGAGAGCCCCGCACATGCGCTGGACCATTTCGGCTTCATCGTGTTCAATTGCCCACGCTAAAGCTGCTCGCAGATTGTCCTGTTCGCGGACCAGCATCGACACTGCCCTGACCTGCTCACGGCCAGACAGGTTTGGTTCGACGCGTTCAGCAAGCGCCAGGTAATGGGTTGCGTGCCGTCGTTGAATGTCTTCACGCTCTCCGCATGCCCCCAGTTGTCCCAGCGCATATTCGCGGATTGTCTCTAACAAATGAAAGCGCTGCTCAGAAATCTCCTCCAGGGGACGTTCTTCTAGCGCCATCCGTTTCACCAGACTGTGATCGATCAGGGCTTCCATTTGCTCAAGCAAATCATCCAGGGTAGTCGCCTGGTCCTCTGCTGCAGCGATATTCAGAGCCGCGTGCAGTGTCCAGCCGCCGAGAAACACGCTGAGGCGACGAAAGAGGCATTGTTGTCGTAGATCAAGCAGTTCATAGCTCCAATCCAGCGTATCGTGCAAGGTCTGGTGGCGTTGGAGAACGTTGTGCGCCGTGGAGCGCAGGAATGTCAGGCTCTGCCCAGTCCCTCCTGCAAGCCGCTGAAGGATCATGGGTAAAGGAAGTACTTTGGTACGCACGGCAGCCAGTTCAATTGCCAGGGGCAGCCCATCCAGGCGAGCGCAAATGCGGGCGATTGTCGCCGTATTGTCTTCTGTGATCTGAAAAGCAGGATTGACGGCCCGAGCGCGTTCGACGAAGAGGTGAACGGCCGAAAACTGAGAGACGTAGTCCGGGCTGGATGCATGATCGGGCGGGCAGACTTCGAGCGGAGGAACATCGAATTCATGCTCACCATACTGGTGCAAAACAGCCCGGCTTGTCACCATAACCTTCAGCGCCGCGGCAGTACTCAAGAGTTCGCTGATGAAAGGCGCGCTATCCGGGATTTGTTCCATATTATCCAGTACGAGCAGGAGTTCTTTTTCTCGCAGAAAACCTTTGAGCAAGTCTTCATGTGAAGAGACGCCCTGCCTGCCAGGATCACCTCTGGCGATAGGCTCCGACAAGTGCAGTGCCTGTACGATCGTTGAGGGGACAAGAGCGGCATCGCGAATCGTTGCCAGAGACACAAAAAACACTCCATCGGCAAAATCGTGATGAGCTGCGCGTGTCACCTCCAAAGCCAGGCGTGTTTTACCTACTCCTCCTGCCCCTAACAGTGTGAGGAGACGCACGGATGGTTGTAGCAGTCGATTCAGCAACATCTGCACATGATGTTCACGCCCAATAAGTGAGGTAGATGGCGCAGGCAATGGTGAGTATGCTACAGAAGGTGGAGAAGCCGCGCTGGATGTACTGGTACGAAGTGCTGACTCAAGCCGATTCAATGGAGCTGTGTTCCACTCCTCGTCGGAGAAGCTCTCCGCCCTCAAGCCCATTAACGAGAGGAGTTCGATAGCCTCGGCCCGCGTGGTGATGGCATCCCAGGTGGCCAGCGTTTTGATGATCTGCTTAACTTCAGCATGGGTTGGAAAAGCTTGCTTCATGCCATGCAGTTTGCGGCTCAGAACATGTGCATCAATTCCTAACGCGTCGGCCAGTTCTCTCTGAAGTTGCCCTGTTTGGCGACGAGCGGCGGCAACTTTCTCACGAAAGAGATCGAGATTAGTCGGGGGATGTCCATAGACTTCTGTAGTCATAGATGTATGGTCCTCTCGATCATCATATTGGGCGCCCCATAATCGACTCTATAATTGCCCCTATTATATCTCATGACTCTAGCCGCTGTTGAAGTGCAAAATGGATTTCTGGTTACTTTTGAATCACTTTTGAAGCATCTTAGCGCTTCTTTGTGGCCTAACCCCAGCCTTATACTTCATACGGCAAGGAGTGCTGGCGCAGGTGGGGGGAAGCATCGATATCGAAGTTAGCTTCGAGATCAGCAAGCCTGTCGCGGCAATCTTTGCCGAGAAAATGCTGGCTTCAAGGAGGAAAGAGGAGTATTTGTGTGCTGCGCAGTTTTGTTCGCAGTAAGGAGCCATAATGACCATCTTAATTGAAATCGTTTGTTCCGTTTCTCAGGAAGAGCCTGCGCAGGCCACTATAGAAGCAATTTGCAAAGATACAGGCGATCTGCTTATTGGTCGTCGCGTCAACGAGGAGACCCACGAGGTGCTACTTGTGGTCCAGTTCCTGCAAACGGTAAGCGTGAGCGGATATACGACAGCCCTCAGGCACGCACTGCACCAAGGAGTCATCGCGTCGTTCCGGTATGTGAGCAGTGATCTAGTAAAAATCTCCTTTGATCCATGGCGGGACCTGCGAGAGCAGATGAGAGATTTTCCCCTACGCCCTGGAGAGTCGTGGCTCCCTGCCATCCACAATCCCCATCAGGCCTACGTGTGCTTGAGTAGGCCCCTCATGCTAACAGAGCAAGCAGCATGGCTGCTTAGACGCCAACTGGAGTGGGCATTCGTGTGACCGGATGAGAACACCACTTCTTCACCTTACTTATTTTCTGGCGACGACCCGGTAGTACAAAAGAGTGGCAAACATGGATACATTCTTGTATACTAACTATGTACAGGGTGCTTTACCCTGGGATAAGCCCATGAGTATTGCCAGCGAGGAAAGTGTTATGGTGGCGTATCTGAGGTATGTATGAAGCGCAATCTCCTTCAAAGGGCTCTGATCTTTCTTCCTCTTGCCATCCTGTTGGCACTGACGATCGAGAGCGAAGTGACAGATGATAAAGCAATAGCGCTCTTCTTGCTGCTGTTGACTGCTCTCGTCGGTATACTTTTCGCTGTTCGCTACTTGCTTACTACACATGAGAACGAACTTCTCTTCCAGGAGCGAGAGCGACGGCTTCAAGAAGCTGAACTGCTCTACCAGCAGTTGCAGGCAGCCCATCAACATCTGCGTGAGCTTGACCAGCTCAAAGACCAGTTTCTGATGACGGCCTCACACGAACTGCGGACGCCACTCACTTCCGTGCAGGGGTACCTCGCATTGATGTCACAATTTCATGATCAGCTTCCACCTGAGAAGCATTGGGAATATCTACAAAAGGCACAGCGAAGCTGCGAGGTACTGGTGATGCTCCTCAGCAATGTCATGGATGCCAGTCGCCTGGAAGTTGATGCAGATATATGTCCAGCACAGTTTGAAAGCGTGTCGGTCCACGATATGATACAGAGTGTCATGAACATCATTGAACCGCATGTGACACAAGAACAGCGGGAGGTCCATTTCCACATTCCACCTCATCTCCACGTGCGAGCCGACACAGGATGTCTTCGCCAGGTACTTCTCAACATCAGCATGAACGCCCTCAAATATTCACCGCCACGTACACCCATAGCATTTTCTGCTCAAGTAGCCACTGATTCCAATTCCAATGCCGTCATCAGCGTGACTGACAAGGGCAAAGGCATCGCGCCACAGGATCAGGCTCGAGTCTTCCAACGTTTTGTACGCCTGGAGAGGGATAGGCATAGCTCTATACGAGGTTCCGGTTTGGGATTATATATCTCATATCGTCTAATCGAGGCCATGGGTGGAAAAATCCGGATTGAAAGTAAAGGTATTCCGGGGGAAGGCACTACTTTTCATATCCAGTTACCCATGGCCGAAGTGATTTAAGGCAATGCACTCACATTGACTTGAATTAAGCCACTTGATGGATATGTCCAGCCAAGCGCTTTGTCTACAGCCGGGCTAAGATCGATACTGGACTGGTTAGTGATCCCCTTATCAAATGTTCCCCCGCGTAACCATCCGCCGTTATGCGCATTATACCCATTTGGTCCTCCACCACAGGTAATCCCATCTTTATTCACTGAAGCCAGTGAGGATTCTGAACATCCTTGAGGAAGTGCGGTTGGCCAGTTGCCGTCGGTGAAATTGCCAGATGGCGAGTAGCCGGAAGGCTGAAAGAAAGGAAGTCCATTGTGGATATAGAGCAGATAATAATAAATTCTACGCAGATTCTGTCCATTTGGACAGATGCCGTTGACCAGGGGATTACTGGTAGCGTCTGGCGCAATCAAGGTAGAAGATACAGGACAGGTTGATGGCAGCGTTGCGCTTGTGCCATTCGCATCCCACCAGTTATCGTCTTCGTTCCAGGGTCCTACGTCAGTGACAAGCACATTTGATATATTTTTTGTACCATTTGGCGAGGAAATAGTGACCGACCAGGTCGTTTTTGTTCCATTTGGCGCGTAATATGGCTGATAGATGGATGGTATACTCGAGATATTGCCCCAGTTCGCGAACTTGAGATAGGCATCAGGCAGCGCCACGTATGGGCTGGTCCTTGATCTGAGACCATTAGGAAGTGATTTCTGTGTGAAGGAAGTCGCCCAAACCGTATAGCTAGTTGCGCCTGCTGGCAACAGCTGGTTCTTCGCCTGTTGTATAGAAACGTTCAATTGCTGCAGGGTCTGTTGTGTCTGTGCGAGCAGTGATGATTCTTTGCCCTGTGTCAATGAGGAGAGTTTTCCAGCCAGAACGTTGTACACCTGTGCTCTACCAACTGGATTCTCCTTCACACCGATCCGTCCTAAGGACGCCGGATCTACCTGCATTAAATCTAGCCAGGCGCTGCGTACCTCTGCACTGATGCCTGCACAACTACCAGATGAAAGGTGATCTGCCTGGCAAATATGCAAAGCTTTTTGTTGGATCGAAGTTGTGCCACTTGCCCACACGAAGATAAGATTTTGCATATCTGCCGGTTCAAGTGTGCGGCCACTCTGTTGTGTAGCGAGCGCAACGGGTGCTAGAGTGATCAACGAACTAACAACTAAGATGATTGTAGCTACTATAGCTGCTGAGCTTTTCACAGAGCAGAACCAATTTCCTGCTAATTTCATAAGCCTTCTCGTACTTCCTTTTCCAATGCAACCAATCTTGCTCAGAAATACGAATTTTCAGATAGATACTGAAAAACGCCAGGCGGCCCTGGGTGGCCTTTCAGCCATCCAGATTATCAAAGCAGATTCCCTGAGGGGAAGTCATTATATAAGCTACTTGAATATATGTCAATTGAAATGGCACAAAAATACTAAACAGACCATATTGTCCAGCTCATTACAGCCGTTGATGGGAAGCGTCCTGTCTGCTGACTCCAGCGTCGCGACTGGTGTCTTGCTTTCGACGTGTCCGGAGGAGGTGACTCAGTGGTGGTGGGAGGACACCACCGGTGGACAACCAGGACCCGAGGATGATCAGTAGAAACCCGATGATGATAGCCGCGTTGAGCGGTTCAGCGAGCAAGGTGACACCGAGGAGAACGGAGACGGCCGGATTGACGTAGGTGATGACGGTGCCACGGCTGGCTCCCACCTCGGCCACCAGCGCGAAAAAGATCAGATAGGCCACCGCCGTGCAGATCACGCCGAGCACAACCAGGCTCGCTATCACCTCCAGGTTGGGTATCTTGCTGGGGAGCCGTGTCACCGCCAGCGGCAACACCACGATGGTCGCGGTAACACACTCGAGGGTCACTACTCCCAGGCTGGGTAGGGTAGCGATGGCCGGTCGCTTCATGAGCAGGGCGCTCGCAGCGTAGCCCGCAGCGGCGAGCAGGACCAAAGCTGCCCCGAGCAACCGCTGCGCATCTCCGCCCACGTCAAGACCCAGCAGGGTCACCACCCCTCCCATGCCGATCAGCAGCCCGACCAGGCGCAGGCCACTCACCCGCTCACTCGGATCGAAGGGGAGCGCGAAGAGGACAACGAGCAGTGGATCGGCGGCGATGAGCAAGCTGGTGAGCGAAGACGCGATATGTTGCTCGCCGAAGCTGATCAACAGAAACGGTCCAACAATCTGCACGCAAGCCAGCGCGGCAATCGCAGGCCACCGCTTGCGCAGATGTCGCAGTACCCCGCGCTGGACTGCCAAAGGGAGCAGAACAACAGCCGCAATTCCGACGCGACAGAATACTACCACGGTTGGATCAAGTTCGCGCACGGCAAGCTTGATGAAGAGATAGGGAATGCCCCAGACCACCGACATCGCGATGAACAGCAGCCAGCCTTTGCGTGTCATGCTTCCTCCTGCGCGGCTTGCCAGAGCCAGCGAGAGCAAGCGCGGACCATCGTCTTGCCCTCGCGTGTGATGCGTTGGAACCTGGTAAATTCCTGTCCTGCCGTGGGGAAGGGTTCAAACCAGCTCTCTACTTCCAGGTGTTCACCGAAAAGAGGACTATCAGCATATTCAATGTCGTAGTGGCGGATCGTGAACCTGGCCCCGGCGGGGGTGATCCCACTCCTGGCCAATGCTTCCCAGCCCGCGTTGTCCAACATTTCCACCGCGGACGCATTATTCAGATGCTGCATGAGGTCGATCTCAGAGAACTGCACCACCGCTGAAGTGGTGACAGGAGGACGCTCAGGAAAGGCAGGAAAGGGCTGCTCTGGCTGGGGCGGCAGCCCCCCGTCAGGCAGCCAGATCTGAGCCGTTCGCTCTGGCAGGCGCACCGGGCGCCCATGGGAATCAACGTAGACCCAGAGGGTGCGCGCGGAAACCAGTGGTTCGTCTTGAGGCGCGCTAACGAGGTGTGCCTCGTATCCCCGCTGTGCGGTAATGCGTGTGAAGCCGATGCCAAAGGTTTTTAATTCAAGCCTCGCGTGAATGGGAATGGGCGTGGCGAAGGAGATTACGGTTCTTTTGCTGATCCAGTAACCATTTCCTTCGAGCCGGACGTCCCCGGCATCGCGCGCCGCGATATCTTGCATATAACGTAAAAAAGCGGCGGGCGTCAGAACGCCATCACAATTGCATTCGTCATAGCGAACGGTATGGGTCAGACAAAACTGTCGTCTCATGTATGCTCCTTGTTCATTTGTATCGCGTGCCTGTTTTTCTATTGTACTCTGAAACCGGGGGAAAGAGCACGTAGGCATGCCTCCTTGCGTGGAAAAAGTATATTGTAAAATAGTGTCAGTACTGGTGGAAAGAACTTCAATTTCTTTGAGAGGGAGTAACATGTCGAACAATAATTGGAACTCATCGCTCTATGATCAAAAACATGCCTTTGTCTATGAATACGGGAGAGGTCTCATTCCTTTGCTTGATCCGCAGCCGGGCGAATTGATCCTAGATCTGGGATGTGGTACAGGTCATCTGACAAAAACAATTGCCGAGTCTGGAGCTCGTGTCATTGGTATCGATAGCTCGCCGCATATGATTGAAATGGCACGCGCCACCTATCCCGAACTCGAATTTCATATAGCCGATGCTCGGAACTTCTCGTTCACTGATCCTTTTGACGCGATTTTCTCGAATGCCACGCTGCACTGGGTCCAGCCAGCTGAGAGCGTCGTACGTTGTATCTCAACGTCTCTGAAGACCGGTGGTAGATTCATTGCAGAGTTTGGCGGGAAAGGGAACATCGCAACAATTATCGCGGCCGTTCAGCAATCCTTTCGGGAACTGGCGCATAGTGAGGTGGACTTTGGATGGTATTTTCCCTCGATTGGGGAGTATGCGTCCTTGTTAGAGCAGTATGGGCTTGCAGTGAGAAGCGCCATTCTCTTTGAGAGGCCAACACCATTAGAGGATGGCGAAAAGGGTCTGAGGACCTGGATCCACATGTTTGGCGACCGAGTGTTTCATCACCTTCCTCATGATGTGAGAGAGCAAGTCTTAGAGCGGACTGAGGAAAAGGCTCGCCCTCACCTATTTCAAGGTAAACAGTGGTTCGCTGATTACATACGGTTGCGTATCGTGGCATTTAAAGAGTAACGGGCATGAGTTGCACACCCTCATACATGCCCCATTGTGACCGCCTGGTGTTCCTGGAGTCGCGCTTTCATCGCAGTGCATCCCTTGTTGCTACAAGCAATATCCCTCATGTCTCAGCAGCCAGTGCTTGCGCTCGATCCCGCCAGCGTAGCCGGTCAGCGAGGCATTGGCGCCCACGACCCGATGACAGGGCAAGACAATGGCGATTGGATTGAGTGCGTTTGTCCCCCCAACGGCACGAGGGGCGGTCGGCCTTCCAAGTTTTGCCGCCAGTTCACTATAGGTCATCGTTGTTCCCGGCGCGATGGTGCGCAGCGCGGACCAGACCTCCTGTTGAAAGGCTGTGCCTCCTGTACTCACCGGGATGGCGTCCAGGCAGCGATAATCGCCTGCCAGATAGGCACGGATCCGGCTGCTGAAGCCATATGGGTCTGTGGTCTGTACCAGGTGGATCGGCCCATAACGGTGCTGGAGCAATGTCAACATACGTTGTTCGTAGTCCGCGTAGTCGAGCGAACACAATCTATCGCCATCAACAACGATCAGGATGGTCCCAATGGGAGAGTCGATATGATCAAGTTGTAATGTTTTCATGGAGCTCCTTATCAAAAAACGCTTGCCTGTTCCCTCACTCCGCAAGCACTGTCCATCAAAACGAAGGATCTACCTTCGGCTATGTGTTCTTATCATACCCCAAGCAGTTGTTGTTTGACAGAGAACTCTTTGATTTACGCTTCGGCTTGACTCCTAGAATGTTCTCGACGGGGTGCTTTTTCTTTTCATCTGTTGCTACTGCTCGCGAAGATGAACTGCTACATCCGAAAAAAAGCGGTGAAGGGGTTCAACTGCATCGTCTATAGAACCATCCAGAATCAGCAAAAAGCAAGGGCGTCCCTGTTCTAGCATCGCCTGCCAGGTACTCACTGCTTGAGCACATAGAAAGGTATCGGTGTAGGTACCGAGGAGGCTCTTTTCATGATCGCGTGCCAGCACGCGCAGACTCACCAGGAAAGGCGGCCCGTCCATCTCACTCTGCTCGGTTGAATGATACGCTGCAGGCGCTCGCCGTAGTTTCACGGGTATGCTGAGCACTTCATTTCCGATAGTACGCAGACCTGCATCAAGAACAGAGACGGAACTTGCTGGCAGTTCACCATTGATTGTGAGATCAAGATAACCAAGCGAAAGGTATTCCGGAGATGCTAGAGCGGTTCGCAGCAGGACTCGGGAAAATGTGGAGGCAGGAGAAGCCTGTATCTCCACTCCTTGCGGTGCAAGTAAACTGTAAGAAATCCCACCGGAAGGATCTGTATCCGTCACCGTTGCAACCCAGTTCTTTGTGATCTGGAGTGGATTCTCTTGAGTCCCTAGTACGCGAGCACGAGCCTTGTAGTTTTCGACGGCAGGCTGTCCGGCAAAGGTGATATGTTGCAGGTATCCATAGAGAGCCATGCTCAATTGCCATCCAAGGAAACTTGCCGCCAGAGCAGCTAAGCGGTCCCGAGGTTCCTGGCTTGCGAGCGAGGGCTGAGATAGGACAAAGACGTTGTCCTGCTGAGGCGACGCAGTGCCAGTCATGACTTGCACGTGCAGCGTGCCTCTCGTATCAGAGGCGGATGACTGGCGGTTCAGTGGCTGCTCAGTAAAGACAACCACCCCCTTGTTCCCTTTGCCAAGGCTTTCCTCCATCAATTGCTCGATCCAGGGGACGATTGCCTGCCAGCCTTCTGACATGCTCAGCAACAGGCGACAGGCACCGTCCAAGCTGACATTACTTAGAGCGGCTGCCAGTTGCACGAAGGGATGAGCGGCGGGCCGCTCAGTGGCGAGGGCGAGGTCATACTCGTCCCATGCCCGCTGCAACATGGCCCGTAGCTGCCCGTGGTCCCCTGTAGGGACCCGATTTATCGCGTCCCCTGAAAGGCACGTGAGATAGAGGGCGGCTGGTAACAGGAAAACCCGTGTAGTGGGCGCACTCATCCGCCCACCGGTACCCGTCCCTCTATCCATTTGCAAGGGCAGTCTGGGTGCCTGCTGCTCCTGGGCAAAGCGGTCAAGATAGGAGCCGGGAAGCGTCATGATGAGCAGATGTTCCGCCGGGCGTAACCCTGCCTGTTGCAAAAGATCGGCGAACCATGCGAGGTGCGTGATCGGCTCTTCAGATGTCATACCCATCGAGACACCGATCATCAGTATGTCATCGAGAAACATTGGCAAGAAGGTTTGGACGGATGCTACTTCTCCAGTTGGCAACGCCAGATTCTTAGCTTTCGCTATCTTCCGTACAATCTCGTTGAGGGCTGCCGGGTCGGTGCTGTCCAACGGATAGATGGTCACGTGCCCTTCGTCGCGACCGCTGCAAAAGCCGAGATCGGTCAGGACACGTACAGCCATGATCGAGCCACCCATGCCAGCCCAGATCATGTGGCGGATCCCGCGTTGCCAGATGCCTCGCGCCTCGGCCTCTACCTCCTCCAGCTGTGTCGAATCGGCGAGCAGGCGTGCTATGCCCTCGACCCAATCGAGTTTGAGGACACCATCTTCACTACCTAATGTTGCCATCAGGCCGTCGCGCCGCCGCAACTGGCCGACGGCATCGTCCTCGATCAGTTGTTTGAGGGCTGATCGTCTAGCGTTGTCATTCATCATTGGTGCAATCTCCTTCCCCTAGATGCCACGAGCGGGGTAGAGCATCTCACCGGCGTGTGATACGAAGAGAATACCCTATGCGATCTTTGAGCTTTTCGTACGTCTCTGCCAGGGGCTCAGAGAAGAATCTGAACGGGTGATGCACGTCCCAGAGTACACCCACCTGGGGATGGTGAACTACTTGTAACACATCGAGCAGGTTGGGCACGCGTGCGAAATCACCGTGAGATTCGAGCAGGATCTGCACACCTGTTCGGTGGGGCGAACCAGGATTTCGCTAATGCTGACGTGTTCGGGCCGGGTGACAGCAAAGACGATGACGTCGGCGACATCCTCGCCGCCCGCATCCTTGATCCGCTTCACGATCTTTTCCAGGTGATCCGAGCGCCGAGCAAGCACCGCGACGCGCGCCCCCTCCTCCGCCAGAGCGATCGCAGTTGCCTCGCCTATACCCGACGACGCCCCGGTCACTAACGCAACTTTCCCGGCTAGTTTCTTTGCCATCGTACCCTCCTTTCTCCTACAACATTTGAGGGTTCCAAACAATTTCCCAGAGATGACCATCTACATCTTTGAAATACCCTGAGTAGATACCCCATGGTCGCTCGTGTGGTTCGTCAGTCACCGTAGCCCCGGCAGCTTCTGCCCGCTTCATCAGTGCATCGACTTCTTCTTTGTTTTGCACGAGATGACCAATGCTGAACTCGGTGGGACTGGCGACTCCAACAGGTTCTTTGGCATCTTTCGCTAATTCAGTCCGTGGATACAGTGCAAGAATTACCCCATTTTGGAGCTCAAACATGACAAGTGCTCCTGACGGATGGGTTTCATCGCCTTTGAATTCGGTGCCTATAATCCCGGTTGTTGGCAAGCCTAAGCCATCACGATAAAAAGCCAGTGATGTTTCCAAATCGTTTACTCCCAAGGTAATCACAGAAATTCTGGGTTTCATAGGGTCATTTGCCATGGTTCCTCTCCTCTCTGCTGACGCATGAGCTGTCCAGCAAGTGTCTTCTTTCCTAAAGCAGTTAGATGAGGACATTATAGTCTAGTTGAACAACCGTATGCAACGAAATTGCTTGTTTCGCCGCCTGCGGCGGCAGGAGGAAAAGCAGGTGGTGCAGGAGGGCTCGCCGCCCTCCTGCACCACCTGCTTTTCCGTCATGAAGGGACAACCAAAAAGCCCTGCCCAGTTTTAGATAAAACTTGACATTGCTCCGCATTGGTTTTATGATCGGATCATCTCCGTTTGCTACCGGAAGCCCATTCACAGCACGTTTTGGGAGGATATCATGACATCGGTTGCCGAGACTATTGCTCAAACGCTAAAGGCCTACGATACGAAGTACTTCTTCCAGGTGACCGGCGGTGATCAGCCACTCTGGATCGCTATGGAAGAAGCGGGAATCCAGATGATCCCCTGCCGGAGTGAAAAAGGTGCGACCTATATGGCCGACGGGTATGCCCGCATCAGTGGCAGGCCAGGGTTTGTATATGGACAATACGGGCCGGGCGTCTCAAACGTTGCGGCGGGGCTCGCAGATCCCTACTGGTCGATGAGCCCGGTCATTTCGTTCACCACCTCGATGCGCACGCCATCTAGAGACAGGTATGAGTACCAGGAGTTAGACCAGCTGCCGCTGCATACCTCCGTGACGCGATGGAACAAGATTGTGGCCCGCCCGGAACGCGCATCGGAAATGCTTCGCGGGGCTATTCGCGCTGCAACAGGAGCAATTCCTGGACCTGTGCATCTTGAGATTCCATCGGATATGCTCCGCGCCGAAACAACTGCGGTCCCCATTTATAAGGAGCCTCCCTTTGGGCATGTCCCGTCGCTACGCACTGCACCACCTCCAGAGATGGTGACGGCATTGATGGACGCTCTCCTCTCCGCACAGCGTCCGGTTCTCATTGCGGGAAACGGGGTCTTGCTATCAGAGGCATGGAATGAAGTACAGGAGCTGGCGGAGGCGCTCAGCCTCCCGGTAGCTACCTCTATGGGTGGGAAGGGGGCCATCCGCGAAGACCACGAGCTGGCACTTGGCGTGATCGGCCGCTACTCGCGCAAGGTTGCCAACGACATTGTACAGGAATGCGATCTTGCCCTGGTCATTGGATGCCGGCTTGGAGGGCTCGTCAGTAACTCGTGGAAGGTGCCTCCTCCTTCGACGCGCATTCTCCATGTCGATGTCGATACAAATGTGCTGGGCGCCACGTATCGGGAGGAGATCAGCGTACAAGGGGATGCGAAGCTGACGCTCCAGGCTCTTGTGAAGGAAGCTCAGAAGCGCAACCTTTCTGGTGAGCGCACGGCGTGGGCACGGCAAGCCACTGAACGCGTGCAGGCCTGGAAAGAAGAGCTGCAGCGCCTGGCTTCCCGGTCGCCAGAAGAGCCGATCCATCCGGCTGCCGTGATGAACGCCCTGCGTGCGGCACTCGATCCAACGGATATCGTCGTCGCGGATACAGGGTATATGGGAGCCTGGACTGGAGCTGCCTTTCCGGTCACCGCCCCAGGACGCAATTACATCCGAGCAGCAGGCTCACTGGGCTGGGCGTTCCCGGCTTCGCTGGGAGCGGCCCTCGGCGCGCCAGGACGTCACGTTGCGTGCGTCTCGGGAGATGGGGGGTTTGGGTATCATTTGAGCGAACTCGAAACTGCGCTGCGGTGTCATATCCCGATTCTCGTCGTGGTCATGAATAATTGTGCCCTGGCGTTCGAGTACCATGAGCAGAAGTACAACTACGATAACCACGTCATCCCCCATGTGAACGATTTCGTAGATGTTGACTACAGTATGGTTGCACGCGCATTTGGCGCTCGTGGCCACCGGATCACCGATCCTCGTGAATTGCCGGTCAGGATGCGCGAAGCCCTGCAAACGAATGTGCCTACGCTCCTCGATGTGATCGTTGACAAAGAGGTATATGCACCGGTGACGTCCTACGAACGTGTGGTGGCCCGAAGCATCTAACCAAAGGAAGACAAAGCTATGAAACGCAGCACCGAGAGAATCCTGACCACCCACACCGGTAGTTTGCCTCGACCAGACAACCTGATGCAATTGATGATTGCCAGAGAGCAGGGGCAGCCTGTAGACGCAAGCGAGCTTGCCGGAACCGTACGTAATGCTGTAGCCGAGGCGGTCAAACACCAGGTCGCCGCCGGCATCGACATCATTTCCGACGGCGAGATGAGCAAGATCGGCTTCGCCAACTATGTCAAAGACCGCCTGGCGGGTTTTGGCGGCCGGTCAAATCCCCTCACCGCACAAGATATCCTGGACCATCCAGACCTGAACGTGCACCTGTTGCGCCGCAAAGAAGGCGGCGGAGGCCGTAACTTTATACCCGCTTGCACCGGCCCCATCAGCCTGCGCGACCAGGATGCCGTGCACCGCGATATCGCAAATCTCAGGGCTGCTGTACAAGAAGTGCAGCCTGAAGGGGTCTTCATGCCTGCTGCCTCGCCTGGGGCAAT
>WNGM01007991.1_pt1 | contig 15222 bp, 11 predicted proteins | sample 5400571 | NCBI WGS metagenome assembly WNGM01 (sample SAMN13153378, study PRJNA577476) | soil metagenome | isolation source: 100 cm soil or saprolite under Garry oak tree replicate 2 | place: USA:California | collected 2016-06-15
GGCCAGCCCGAGATCGTCGGCACGCGCGCCGAGTTCCGCGGCCGCGGCCTGGTGCGCGCGATGTTCGACGTCGCCCACGCCTGGAGCGCCGAGCGCGGTCACCGGCTGCTGGCCATCAACGGCATCCCGTGGTTCTACCGTCAGTTCGGCTACGAGATGGCGCTGGAGCTCGGCGGCGGGCCGCGGCTCTACACGGTCGGCCTCGCCGCCGGCGTGCGGCAGGCGACGCCGCCGTACCGGCTGCGTCCCGCCACCGGCGCCGACGCGCCGTTTCTCGCGGCGACGAGCGCCCACGCTGGACGGCGCTACCTCGTCACCGCCCCGCGCGACGCGGCCGCCTGGCGCTACGTGATGAGCGGCCGCAGCGCCGGCAGCGCCGCGCGCAACGAGGTGCGCATCGTCGAGAGCGAGGCGGGTGAGCCCGCGGGCTATCTGGAGCACGTCCCGAAGCTCTGGGGGCCGGGGCTGCACGTCCGCGAGCTCGAGGTGGCGGCTGGTGTGTCGTGGCGCGCCGTCGCCTACCCCGTGCTCGCGTACCTGTGCGAGACGGGCGAAGCGTACGCGCGCGCGGCAAAGGCCGACCTCGGCCTGCTCGACTTCTGGCTGCTCGGCAGCGCGCACCCGTTCGCCGGGGTGGTCCAGTTCTCCTCCTCGCGCCGGCCGTACGCGTTTTACCTCCGCGCACCCGACCTGCCCGACCTGCTCCGGCGCCTCACGCCCGTGCTCGAGCGCCGGCTGGCCGAATCGCCGCTGCTCGGCCACACCGGAGACGTTCGGCTGAGCTTCTTTCGCGACGGGGTGCGCCTGATGCTCGACGGCGGCCGCATCAAGAGCGTGGAGGCGTGGCCGCCGCCGCGCACGGTGGCGGGCCTGGACTTCAGCCTGCCGTCGGCCGACGAGCGCCGTCCCTCCGCGATGTTTCCCGGGCTCACGTTCCTCCAGCTGCTGTTCGGCTACCGGTCGCTGGCGGAGCTGGAGGCGGCGTTCCCGGATTGCGTGGTGCGCGGGCAGGAGCCGCGGGCGCTGCTCGAGGCGCTCTTCCCGAAGCAGCCGTCGAAAGTGTGGCCGATCCTCTGATACCCTTGCGCACGAGGAGGACCGAACGTGGGCGAGATCCTCGGCCTCGGTCTGACGCACTACCCGCCGCTCGTGGGTCGCGACGAAAACATGGCCGGAATCCTGAGGACGATCCTCCGCGATCCCGGCCTGCCGGAGCGCTATCGCGATCCGGCCAACTGGCCGGCGCCGATGCGCCGCGAGTATGGCGACGACGGGGGCACGGCCTCCGCCGCCGCGCACCGCGCCTGGCTCGTGCGCCACTTCCGCGACGCCCGTAAAACGCTCGACGACTTCCGGCCGGACGTCGTCGTCATCTGGGGCGACGACCAGCACGAGAACTTCACCGACGACGTCATCCCGCCCTTCTGTGTGCTCGCGTACGACGCGGTCGAGGCGCGGCACCGCAAGCGGGACGTCGAGACCCCCAACGTCTGGGGCGAGGGACCCGACACGGTCTTTCGCATCACGGGGCATCGCGAGGCCGGCAAGTACCTGACGCGGCGGCTGCTGGAGCAGGGCGTGGACATGGCGTACGCCTACCGGCCCCTGCACCACGCGGGGCTCGCGCACGCGTTCCTCAACACGGTCATGTTCCTCGACTACGACCGCCGTGGCTTCCCGTATCCCGTGCTCGCCTTCCAGGTGAACTGCTACGGCCGTCGCGTGATCGCTCAGCGCGGCTATCGCAGCAGCCTCGAGCATCCGGTCGCAGAGGCGGATCTCGACCCGCCGTCGCCGACGCCGAAGCGCTGCATGGAAGTCGGCGCGGCCACCGCGCGGGCGATGCGCGAGAGCCCGTGGCGCACGGCCCTGATCGCCTCCTCCAGCTGGTCGCACGCGTTCCTGACCGACAAGCACCACCAGCTCTACCCGGACATCGAGGCCGATCGGCGGCTCTACGAGTCGCTGCGCGTGGGCGACTACGAGACGTGGCGCAAGACGCCGCTGGCGTCCATCGAGGAGTCCGGGCAGCAGGAAATGCTGAACTGGTACATGCTCGCCGGCGCCATGGAAGAGCTCGGACGCAAGCCCGACGCGTGCGACTTCGTCGAGACGTGGTCGTTCAACTCCAACAAGTGCTTCGCGGTGTTCACGCCATGAGTGCACCGAGCGTGAACGGCGTGATTCCCCGGCTGAGCGGCGACATCCGGCCGCTCATCCCCACGCTGGGCCTCCGCAACTACTGGTATCCGGCCGTGGCCGAGCGCCGGGTCGGCTCGCGCAAGCCCGTGAAGATCGCGATGCTCGGCGAAGAGCTGTGCCTCTTCCGCGGCGCCAACGGCGACGTCGTCGCCATCCAGGACGTCTGCCCGCACCGCGGCGCGCGGCTCAGCGAGGGCCGCTGCCACTATCGGGGGACCGTCGCCTGTCCCTATCACGGCTGGGTGTTCGACGAGAGCGGCAAGAACGTGGCCGTGCTCTCCGAGGGGCCGGACTCCGGCGTGTGCGGCAAGCCGGGCACGGAGGCCAAGGCCTATCCGACGCGCACGCTGAAGGGCGTCGTGTTCGTGTGGATCGGCGACGGCGACCCTGCCCCCATCGAAGAGGACGTGCCCGAGGAGTTCTTCGACGACCAGGCGCTGATCCTCACCGGCCAGGTCTACTGGCGGTGCAACTGGGAGGTCGCGCTCGAGAACTCGATGGACTCCCACGTCAACTACGTGCACCGCAACGCCCTGGTGGTGGCGCGCGCGGGCTTCATCGCGCGCGGCGCGCAGGGCGAGCACCCGATCTTCGTCGGCAACGGCTTCGGCGGCGACGTGGCGGAGAGCAACTACGTGCGCCGGAGCCCGTCCCAGGACGTGTACGCCAACGGCTGGCGCTGGCCGAAGAGCAACCTCCGCCGCTACTGGACCTGGCTGTTCCGTCCGTTCGTCGAGCGCGCCCGGCGCAACATCCCGCCGCCCCGCTCGCCGCGCTGGTGCGGCGGCCACCACCTACCCGGGATGTTCCGCGCCGAGTTCGCCTACGACCTCTACACGCGCATGTGCGTGCCCGTCGAGGAGAAGCTGACGCGCGTGTGGTACTACCACTACCTGCGGCCCGCGAGCGCGCTGGCGCGGCTCTGGCAGCGCGCGCTCTACTTCGCGCTGCATCGCTGGATCATCGAGTACAACTTCTCGCGCCAGGACGAGGCGGTGATGCTCCACCAGCGCTACGACACGCCGGAGAAGCTCTCGGCGACGGACGCCGAGGTGATCCAGTGGCGCCGGCTCGTCGTGACCAAGCACTACGGCGGGCGCGACGCGCCCTTCGAGTACCGGAACCCCGACGGGCTGGCGCCGGACGCGGTGCCCCTCAACCGCGTCTCCGTGCGCTACCTCCAGGAGGAGCAGCGGCCGAAGGCGCGACGCTGATGCCCAGCTGCTGCTGGGCGGCGCCGCGGCCGCCCTCGCCCGGCCGGCGCGAGCGGCCGCTCAGCCGGCGGAGTGGCGAGAGCTCGTCGCGGCGGCCAAGAAGGAAGGCAAGGTCGTCGTCAACACCTTCCCGGGCGACGGCTACGCGCGCGCGCTGAAACCCTTCACCCAGGCGTATCCCGAAATCCGAGTGGAGCAGACGAACCTGCACTCCCAGGACTTCGCGCCGCGCATTCTACAAGAGCGCCAGGCGAACATCTTCACGTGGGACCTCGCGCTGATCCCCACCAGCACGGCCCTGCAGGTGCTCCGGCCGGCCGGTGTGTGGGACCCGGTCCGGCCCGCGATCGTCCTGCCCGAGGCGAAGGACGACGCCGGGTGGGAGGGCGGCTTCGAGCGGGGCTTCGCGCTGGTCAAGGACCGCGCCCTCACCTACGGCTTCGTCGCGAACCGCGGCGGCGGCATCACGATCAACACCGACGTGGTGAAGGAAGATCAGATCCGGCGTCTCGTCGACCTGCTCGATCCGCGCTGGAAGGGCAAGCTGCTGCTGCCAGACGTGCGCACGATGGGCGACGCCTTCTGGCCGATGACAGCCGCCCGCCTCAACCTCGGCGACGACATCATCAAACGGCTGTTCGTGGACCAGGAGCCCGTCCTCAGCCGCGACACCCGGCAGATCGCCGAGTTCATGGTGCGCGGCCGCTTCCCGGTGGCCCTCGGCGTCAATCCGCTGATCCTCAAGCAGTTCCAGCGCCAGGGCCTCGGCAAGAGCCTCAAGCTGTTCCACTTCGCGGAGATGGACACCCAGAACTCCACCAGCAGCACGCTGTGGCTCGTCAACCGGGCGCCGCATCCGAACGCGGTGAGGGTGCTCATCAACTGGCTGCTCACCAGGGAGGGCCAGGTCCACTGGGCGAGAGAAGCCGAGGTGAACAGCCGCCGCATCGGCGTCGAGCCGGGCAATCCGCAGTTCGCGGTGCCGAGGGGCGCCAAGCTCTTCCAGGTGGACGCCGAGGAGAACCTGCCCGAGGTGATCAAGACGCAAGACATCGCCCGCGCCGTGATCAAGTAATCAGCCGCTTCGAGATCTCCTGGGTCTTGACGAGCTCCGGCAGCAGCTCTTCCGAATCGATCTGCAGCAGATTGAGTCCCGGCGGAACGATGGTGTGCGGATCGCCGGGCTCCACGCCGACGAAGCGGCTGTTCGTCTGCAGCTCCCTCGCCCAGGCCGCCTGGGCCTCCTTCGTGAGGAGCCAGTTGACGAACACCTTCGCCGCGTTCGGATGCGGCGCCCGGTTGAGCAGCCACACGGCGCTGCCGGACGCCTGATAGTCCAGCTCGGGCAGAAGGAGCGTCCTGACGTTCTTGCCGACGCCGTGGACCTGGAAGTCTTGCAGCGCCAGGGCGTTGAGACCGATGGCGATCGGGTACCGGCCGCGCACCATGAACTCCGTGAGCTGGTTGCGATCGCGGCTGAGCACCGGCTCCTGATCGACCAGGAGCTGCTTCATGATCGCGTCGCCCAGCTTCAGGCGCGCGACCGTCAGCGGCCAGAAGCTGGAGCCGATCACGCGAGGATCGGAGATCGCGATCTTGCCCTTCCACTTCGACGCGAGCAGATCCTTGACGCTGGTGAGCTCGCCGTCCTTCACCCGGTCGACGTTGACGAAGACGCCGACGGCGCGCACCAGCGTGAAGGCGTAAGCGAGCCGTCGGTCGCGGTCGAGGAAGCCCGCCTCGAAGCCCCCGCGCCAGCTCGCGTCGTTCCGGGCCTCGGGGGTGATGATCGCCGGCCGCACGGGATCCCACACGCCCGCCGGCTTCAGGACCTGGAGCGCGGTGCTCATCGGCATCGTGCACACGTCCCACGTGTAGAGGCCGGCCCTGCGCTCGGTGGTCACGCGCGGCACGAAGTCCACGGGCTCGAGGTTCGTGTGATCGAGCTTGATGTCCGGATGGGCCTGGCTGAACAGCTTGAACACCCGCGCGAAGCCCTGTCCGGTGAACGTGTTGACCGCGACCTTGCCTTCCTTCTTCGCCGCGGCCACCGCCTGCTCCCACTCCGTCGCCGCGCTCCCGCGCGCGGCACGGCCGAGCGCCGCGGCGCCGCCGACCACGAGGCCGCCCAGCAGGCGCCGCCGTGTGAGCGTGAGTCCCGCCCGATCACTCTCGGTGTCGTGCATGGTTCTGCTATCTTACTCGGCACTCTCCGACGGGGGGCCTCGATGAAACGCAGCGCCGAGCGCATCCTCACCACGCACGCCGGCAGCCTGGCGCGGCCCGACGACCTCCGCGACATGCTCACCGCGAAGGACGACGGCCGTCCGTACGATGCGGCCGCCTTCGCGGCCCTCGTGCGCGCCGCCGTCGGCGAGGTCGTCCGGCGCCAGGTCGCGGTGGGCCTCGACGTCGTGAACGACGGCGAGCAGTCGAAGCGCAACTTCACCACCTACGCGCGCGAGCGGCTCGGCGGCATCGAGGAGCGGCCGCTCGCGCCCGGCGAGCGCGTGCTGGCCATGATCTACGGCCGCGACGCCGCGGAGTTCCCCGAGTATTTCGCCGGCCGCGGCAACCTCGCGGGTCGCGAGGCGGTCTGCACGGGGCCGCTGACGTACATCGGCCACGACGCCGTGCGCGCCGACCTCGCCAACCTCGAGGCCGCGCTGAGGGGCGTCGAGGCGGCCGACGCCTTCCTGCCCGCGGTGGCGCCGGGCACGATCGAGCACTGGCTGCGCAACGAGCACTACGGCAGCGACGAGGCCTACCTGGCCGCCATCGCGGACGCGATGAAGGCGGAATACGACGCGATCGTGGCCGCCGGCTTCCTCTTGCAAGTGGACGACCCCGACCTGGCGGACGCCTGGCAGATCCATCCACAGATGAGCGTGTCCGAGTACCGCGCGTTCGCCGCGCTGAGGATCGAAGCGCTCAATCACGCGCTGCGTGACATCCCGCCGGAGCGCGTGCGCTTCCACGTGTGCTGGGGCAGCTATCACGGCCCGCACAAGCACGATCTCCCCCTGCGCGAGTTCGTGGACCTGGTCCTCACCGTGCGCGCGCAGGGCTATTCCATCGAGGCGTCGAACCCGCGCCACGATCACGAGTGGCGGGTGTGGGAAGACGTCACGCTCCCCGCCGGCAAGATCCTCATTCCCGGCGTCGTCGGCCACGCCAGCGACTTCGTCGAGCACCCCGAGCTCGTCGCCGAGCGCCTCGTGAAGTACGCGCGGCTCGTCGGGCGCGAGAACGTGATCGCGGGGACGGACTGCGGTCTCGGACCGCGCGTCGGCCATCCGAAGATCGCGTGGGCGAAGTTCGAGGCGCTCGTGGAAGGCGCGCGACTGGCGACGCGACGGCTCTGGAAGCGCTGAGCGCGGCGCCCGTGATGGTCCTGCGCCTCGACGGGGTGACTAAGGTCTTCGGCGCCGTGCGCGCCCTGGACGGCGCGTCGCTCGAAGTCGAGCGGGGTGAAATCTTCACGCTGCTCGGCCCGAGCGGCTGCGGCAAGACCACGACCTTGCGCCTCGTGGCCGGACTCGAGCATCCCGACGCGGGCGAGATCGCGCTGCGCGGGCGCATCGTCGCCTCGGTGCCGCGGCGGGTGTTCGTGGCGCCGCACAAGCGCAACCTCGGCATGGTCTTCCAGTCGTACGCGATCTGGCCGCACATGAACGTGTTCGAGAACGTCGCCTACCCGCTCCGCCTGCGCGGCGTGAAGCGCAGCGTCGTCGCCGAGAAGGTGACGCGCGTGCTCGACCTGGTCGGCCTCGCCGGGCTGGACGAGCGGGGGGCGACGCTGCTGAGCGGCGGCCAGATGCAGCGCCTCGCGCTGTGCCGCGCGCTCGTGTACGAGCCCGACCTCTTGCTGCTCGACGAGCCGTTCAGCAACCTGGACGCCAAGCTGCGCGAGCAGATGCGCGTGGAGCTGAAGGTGCTGCAGCGCCGGCTCGGCGTCACCGTCCTCTTCGTCACCCACGACCAGATCGAGGCGCTGAGCCTGTCCGACCGCATCGCGGTGATGCAGCGCGGGCGCGTCGAGCAGGTGGGCGCCCCGCGCGAGCTGTACGAGCGCCCGGCCTCCGCCTTCGTGCGCGACTTCCTCGGCCAGACCGTGGTTCTGCGCGGGGTCGTGAGGGAGCCGGGCGCCAGGGACGGCACGATCACGGTGGCGCTGGACGGCGGCCTGGCCGGCTCGACGCTGCGGGGTCACGCGGGGCCGGCCGCCGCGCTCGCGGCCGGCGCGCCGGCGCACCTCGCCATCCGGCCCGAGAACATCGAGGTGGCGGGGGACGGGCGATCGACGCCGGAGGCGAACACGCTGACGGGGACGATCGATGCGCTGCTGTTCGTCGGCGACCGGTACGAGGCACGCGTCGTCCTGGGCGGCGAGCAGCGCATCCTGATGCTGCTGCCTCGCGCGCGCGAGTGGCATGAAGGCCAACGCCTGCAGCTCACCTTCCCGCCTCAGACGGTGAGCGTGTGGCCGGCGTGACGGCCACGCGGGCGGACGAATGACGACGGCCACGCCGGCCGTTCCCCTGCGCCGGGTCCCGCGGATCGAGACGCAGGCGGTGCTCTGCACGGTCGTGCTCGGCATCGTGGCGTTCTGCGTCGTATTCCCGGTGCTGCTGGTCATGCTGCAGAGCTTTCAGGTGGCGCCGCCGGGCCAGCCCGCGAAGTACGGCCTGGACGGCTGGCGCGCCGCCTTCGACGAGCCCGGCCTGCGCGGGGCCTTGCTCAACACGCTGAAGGTCACGTTCGTCCGGCAGCTCCTGTCGCTGCCGCTCGCGGTGCTCATCGCGTGGCTGCTCGCGCGCACGGACCTGCCCGGCCGCCGCTGGCTGGAGTTCGCCTTCTGGGCGGCGTTCTTCCTGCCGAGCTTCACGGTCACCCTGAGCTGGATTCTCCTGCTCGACCCCGAGTACGGCCTGATCAACACGTCGCTGGCCAGGCTCGTCGGCACGGCGCCGTTCAACATCTATTCGTTCTGGGGCATCGTCTGGGTCCACGTCCTCACGGGCTCGCTGACCGTGAAGGTGATCCTCTTGACCCCCGCCTTCCGCCACATGAACGCCTCGTTCGAAGAGGCCTCGCGCGTGGCCGGGGCGAGCACGCTGCGGACCGCGCTCCGCATCACGGTGCCGGTGATGGCGCCGGTCATCCTGTCGGTGCTGCTGCTCGGCACGATGGTGTCCCTGCAGACGTTCGAGGTCGAGCAGGTGCTCGGCCTGCCCTTCCGCTTCTTCGTGTTCAGCACGATGATCTACGACCTGCTCGTGACCCGGGTGCCGCGCTACGACGCGGCCACCGCGCTGGCGGTGGTGATCCTGGCCGCCATGCTGCCGCTCGTGCTCGCGCAGCAGTGGCTGACACGCGGCCGGCGCTACACGACGCTCACCGGGCAGTTCCAGAACCAGCCGCACCGCCTCGGCCGCTGGCGGGCGCCCGCGCTCGCCCTGGTGCTCGCGCTGGTGTCGATCGTGCTCGGGGTCCCGGTGGTGTTCGCGCTGCTCGGCACCTTCATGAAGCTGTTCGGGTTCTTCCACATCGCCGATCCCTGGACGCTGAACAACTGGAAGACGGTCCTCACCGACGAGCTGTTCTTGCGCTCGCTCCACAACACCGTCGTGCTGGCCGTCGGCACCGCGGTGGCGGCGGTGGTGGTGCATTCGCTCATCGCGTACATCGCGGTGCGGACGCGCTACGCGGGCCGCCGCGCGCTCGACTTCATCTCGTGGCTGCCCTTCACGGTGCCCGGCATCATCCTGGGTCTGGCCCTGCTGTGGCTGTTTCTCGGCGTCGAGATGCTGAAGCCGCTCTACGGCACGACGACGCTCCTGATCGTCGCCGGCGTCATCGCCGGCATGCCGCTCGGGGTGCAGATCATCAAGAGCGGCCTGCTGCAGCTCGGCAGCGAGCTCGAGGAGGCGTCGCGCATCGCCGGAGCCTCGTGGTGGGCCACGTACCGGCGAATCGTGCTGCGGCTGATGGCGCCGACGCTCATGGCGGTGGCGATGATCACGTTCGTGGGAGCCGCGCGCAACATCGGCAACTTCGCGCTGCTCACCACCAGCGCCAACCGCCCGCTGTCTATCTTACAAATCGACTACATCGCGCAGCGCAAGTTCGAGGAGGCGGTCGTGGTGGCCTGCATCATCATGTTCATCTCGCTGGCCGGTGCGCTGCTCGCCCGCCTGCTCGGGCTCCGCAGCGGCCTCGGATGAGCTCGTGACGGTCGCACGCGCCGCGAGCGTCGTCGTTCTCGTTCTGGGCACGCTTCTCGCACCACTCACCCGCGAGACCCAGCAGTCGGGAAAGCCGCTGCGCGCCGATCAGGTGATCCAATGAAGCTCCAGGGAAAGATCGCGATCGTGACGGGAACCAGTCCCAACATCGGCGGTGGCATCGCGCAGGGGCTGGCCGACGAGGGCGCCACCGTCGTCTGCGTGGACGTCGTGCCCGCGAACGCGGAGCAGTGCGCCGACTGGATCAAGGGCCGCGGCGGCACCGCGCTCGGCGTCACGTGCGACGTGACCGACGAGGCGCAGGTGGAGGCGATGGTGGCGCGTGTCCGCGACACCTATGGCCGCGTCGACGCCCTCGTCAACAACGCCGGCATCCTCGGCGGCCTGAGCGTGCTCGAGATGCCGCTCCCGCGCTGGAACCGCCAGATCGCCGTGAACCTCACCGGGACCTTTCTCTGCACCAAGCACGTGGCCCGCTGCATGGTCGAGCGCGCCACGCGCGGCAGCATCATCGTGATCGCCTCGACGGCCGGGCACCAGGGCCAGGCGGGCAACATCGCCTACTGCACGAGCAAGAGCGGGCTGTTGAACTTCACCCGCGCCGCGGCGATGGACCTGGCGCGGCACGGCATCCGGGTGAACAGCCTGACGCCGACGGCGACCGACCCCGAGGAAGGGATCGAGCGTGGCGTCGCGTGGGGACGCCCGCGGCCCGAGCAGCGTTCGAGACTCCTGGACTTCCCGAAGATGGTGCCGATGCAGAAGCTACCGAGCCCGCGCCACTATGCGCGCGCGGCCGTCTTCCTCGCCTCGGATGACGCGGAGATGGTCACCGGCCTCGACCTGCGCGTCGACGCCGGCGCGATCGCCAAGTACTGGCCGTGGGTGCCCGGCGCCTGATCGGTCGCGTCCCGGCTCACTCGCGCGTCGCGGTGAACGGGCAGATCTGGCGGTACGCGCACCAGCGGCACGCGTTGCGCGACGGCGTGGCCTCGAAGCGGCGCGCGCGAATGCCGGCGGCGGCGGCCTCGACGGACGTCAGCGCCTCGTGGACGTCCTCCTCCGTCGGCGTGTGGCGGCCCACGACGTGGGATTCGATGAAGCGCAGCTCCACGCGCTGGGGCAGGCGGCCGGAGCTCTCCCGCCACGCGAGCGCGTACATCTTGAGCTGCAGGCTCGCGGCCACGCGCCGGTCGGCCTCCTTCTGCTTCGTGACCTCGCTCGTCTTGTAGTCGACGATCACCGCGCCCAGGAGGTCCTCGTCGACGCGGTCGAAGCGGCCGCGCACGCGTGTGGGCCCGAGGCTGAACGCGAAATCCTTCTCGATGTACGTCGGCTTCACGCCCGCCGTCTCTTCCTGGTTCCAGAAGCGCGTGAGCGCCTCGCGGCCGGCCGCCTTGCGCGCCTCCTGGTGCTCCCAGGTGAGGAAGCCCTGGTTGACCCACTTCGTGTCGTACTCGGCCAGGAGATCGTCGAGCGAGGTGTAGTTGCCCTCCACGCGCCGCTTGAGATAGAACTCCACGACCTCGTGGATGGTGGAGCCGTACACGAGCGAGTGGTGACGCAGGATCGGCACGCGGAGCTGATGCACGTAGCGGTACTTCAGCGGGCAGGTCTGGTAGTCGTCGACCTGCTTGTGGCTGATCGTGATCTCTTCGTCGGCGGGGATGGGCGGCAGCGCCGCCTCGTCCTGGGCCGCCGGCGGCGCGAAGCGCTCGATCTCCTCCACGGCCTTGCCCTTGAACGGCCGGGCCGCGTCCCTGGGCAGATCGAGCGCCTCCAGCACGAACTGGCTCACCTTGCGCTCGCGCGCGCCCCCGTAGTCGCGCGCGCTGGTGAGGATCAGCGCGTCGCGGCGCTTCTGCGTGGGGAATTTCCCCTGCACGAGGTGCACGAGGAAGACGACGGGGAATTCCAGGCCCTTGGCCTTGTGCACGGTGAGCACGCGCACGGCCGGCGTCTCGACGTCGGCTTCGGCGACGGCCGGATCCTCGCCGGCGTCGATCAGCGCCTCGAGGTGCTTGACGAACTCGCGGACGTTGTCGTACTTCAGCGCCTTCGAGGCGTCCTGGATGCGCCGGAAGAACTTGGAGATGTTCTGCACCTCGGCCTCGTCGCGCGCGGTCACCGCCTTCGACATCCGCGCGAGCCAGCCGGAATCCACCAGGAACTGGTAGAGCAGCTCGCCCGTCGGCATCTCGCGGCCGAGCTCCATGTAGCGAACGAGGTCCGATACCAGGTGGCGTATGGCCACCCGCGCCTCCTCCGAGAGCTCGGTGGCCAGCTCGGGGATCTGCTCGGCGTCCTTCAGCACGTCGAAGAGCCAGCGGTGCTTGCGGTCGGCGTGCGTCGCGCAGCGCGTGAGGTCGACGATCGGCACCTGGTAGAGGTCCGACGACGCCAGGTAGTGGGCGCTCACGGAGTCGTCGGGGTGTGCGACGGCGCGCAGAAACGCCAGCAGCAGCCGCACCTCGGGCCGTCCGTACAACCCCGCGTTGCCCGAGAACGTCCACGGCACGCCGCGGAGATTGAGGGCCCGGAGAAACGGATCGCCGTCGTCGTTGGAGCGCACGAGGATGGCGACGTCGTTGTACGACCAGTCGCCCTGCTCCACGCGGTCGCGGATCGTCTGCGCGACGCTATCGGCCTCCTGGCTCGCCGTCTCGTAGTGCCAGTGACGGGGCTCCGGCCCCGGCGCCTCGCGCACGGCCGTGAGCCGCTTGACGATGCCGCTCTTCACCTCGAGCCGATCGGGGTTGTTGTACTGGATCAGCGTGTAGGCCGCGTCGAGGATTGCCTGGTGCGAGCGGAAGTTCTCCGTGACCACGATCTGTCGCGCGTCGGGATAGTGCCGGAGGAAGCTGAGCACGTTGGAGATCGCCGCGCCGCGGAAGCGGTAGATCGCCTGATCGTCGTCGCCCGTGACCGCGACGTTTCCGTGGCGCGCCGCGAGCAGCTTCACCAGCTCGAACTGCGCGTAGTTCGTGTCCTGGAACTCGTCCACGAGGACGTACTTGAACCGGCGCTGGTACGCGTTCAGGACGTGAGGACGCGCGCGCAGCAGCCGCAGCGCGAGCACGATCTGGTCGCCGAAATCGATCTTGTCGTGACGCGCCATCAGCTCGTGGTACTTCGCGTACGCCGCCGCCAGCTCCTCCTGAGCGCTCGCGCGGTCCAGCTTCTCGTCGTCGTCGGCCGCGGACCGCAGTCGCGCGGCGCACGCGAGGTATTCCGCGGGCGCGATGTCTTCGTCCTTGCAGCGGCTGAACAGCGTGATGAGCGATTGTAGATATCGCGTCGGGTCGCCGAGCGGCCGGTACCGCGCCAGCGGCAGGTCGAACAGCCGGTCGCGCAGGAAGATCACCTGTTCGGCCCGGCTCAGCACGCTGAAGTCGTTCTGCAGCCCGATCTCCAGCGAGTGGCCGCGGAGCAGCGCGTCACCGAACGCGTGGAAGGTGGCGATCTCGACGTCGGCGTAACCGTACGGCACCAGCTCGTCGACCCGCGCCTCCATCTCGGCGGCGGCCTTGTCGGTGAAGGTGAGGGCGAGGATCTCCTCGGGCCGAGCCTTGCCCTGCGCGATGAGGTGGGCAATGCGCCGGGTAATGACGGTCGTCTTGCCAGTACCGGCGCCGGCCACGATGAGGAGCGGGCCGGTGTCGTGGGTGACGGCCTCACGCTGTGCGTCGTTGAGGCCATCCAGGATCCCACCCGCCATGCGCTCCGACTATAGCATCAGCGGCGGACGTCCGGCCCGCCGGCGAGGGCGTCCTCGACATCGCGTGGGCTGATCAGGGCGACATCGCCCCAGGTCGAGCACTTCAGCGCAGCAACCGTCGCTGCGACGTTCACGGCTTCCTGCGGAGCCCGTCCACCAAGCGTTGCCCAGAGGTAGCCGGCGACATAGGCGTCGCCTGCCCCGATCGGATCCACCACCTGAACGGGGTGACGGACGGTCGGACGCCACACCCGGCCTCCATCGAGCACCGTAGAGCCGTCCCCGCCTTGCAGTAGGGCGATAGTCGCCTTGGGCGCGCGTCGCGCAAGCGCGTCCAGAACGTCCTCCGCACCGCCGTCCAGTCCGAAGACAGTCTGCGCCTCCGTGCGGCCAAGGAAGACGTACCGAGCCCGCGGCAGCACGGACTCGGCGAACACTCGCGCCTCAGCTGGCGTCCAAAGAGCCGAGCGGTAGTTGATGTCAAACGACACAACGGCGACTTGGTCGAAGATCCGCTCGACGAGCGTGCGGGCGTGGACGCCGAGCGCAGGCGTGATTCCACTGACGTGCACGAGCCGCGCACGCTGAATGGGCGCCCAGTCCACGGCCTCAGGTGTAAGACGGGAGAACGCGGAGTCACGGCGGTCATAAAGGACATGCACCGGGCGGGGCGCCACGCCGTACTCGAGGAAGTAGAGGCCGAGGCGCGTGCCCGGCAGCATCCGCACGTAGGCGCAGTCGATCCCGTGGCCGACGAGTTCTCGGCGCACGCGCTCGCCCCAGGGATTGTCCGGGAGCGCCGAGATCCAAGCGGTCCGTAGACCGAGCCGAGCACACGCGGCGGCCACGTTGGCTTCGGCACCACCAATCTGCACATCGAGCGCGCGCGCCGTTTCAAAGCGCGCCGGCGAGGGAATGGCGAGGCGAAGGAGCACCTCGCCGAGGGTGACGAGATCGTGCATCAGTCGCCGCGCATCAGGCGGCGCCGAGACGGATCGTCACCGAGGAACCGAGAATCATCGAGGTCGTGATCAACTCGGGCCGGCGATTTATACCGAAGACGATGCGGGCGGGGCGGGAGGGCCGCATCCATGACGAGAATGGGCTCAAATCGAAGAGAGCGCTCGACTTGCCGTTCTCTGGATCTGGGGCGAGCTTCGCCTCGAGCGGCGCCAGCTCGGCACGGTAGCCGGTCGCGACCTCGTCAGGCCCCTCGTCCGGAGCCTGGCGGCGGCGAACCACGAAAGTGCGGAGAGCGCCATCGCGCGGCGACCACAGTCCGTCGGCATAGTTGAGGGTCGCGCTGACGGCGTCGTCCACATGCGTCCCCGTCGGGATGGCCACGACGTCCTCGACCACTCGCAGTCGGCGCAGAAAGAAGGTCTCGCCGCGTGCTCGATACGCGATGGCGCGGCGCGCGTGGTCGTAGTCGACCTCAGTTCGCGACAGCCGACCCCGTACCTTGAACCACGAGCGGCTACGGACGGGAGCCCACCGCCCCTCGCGCAGCAGCCCCCAGGACTCCAGCCGGTTGGAGATCGAGGCGCCGTCCCCCGCGATGACGACGTGATACTGCCCAGCTGTGCGGTCAATCGACTCCTCGATCGTGCCGTCGAGGTGGAAGGTCAACATGTCGTACAGGACCCCGACGTCGGCCGCATACTGCTCCCGGCGGATGACCGGCTCAGCACCCACCCGGGCTAGCGGAGCCAGCAGAAGCGCAAGGGGGAGTGTCAGAAAACCGCGGCGGCCAATCAAAGGCGTAGACATGGTCGATCCCGCTGCTCTATTCTAACAGCCTCGTGCGGGGAACTTGGTAGTTCAGAAGGCCCCATGCTAA
>WNGM01002340.1_pt1 | contig 15216 bp, 12 predicted proteins | sample 5400571 | NCBI WGS metagenome assembly WNGM01 (sample SAMN13153378, study PRJNA577476) | soil metagenome | isolation source: 100 cm soil or saprolite under Garry oak tree replicate 2 | place: USA:California | collected 2016-06-15
GGCGAAAGACCGCGAGCCTCCCGGGTCACCTGCGACAGCCACCTGGCGTTGCCAGTCCCACATAGAAGCATGCCGCGGCGGTAACCTGCCGTTTACCGTTCGGTCCATATCATCGTGAGGATGGATACGACCCCTAACCAAAGCCCTCACGCCGCCCTGAGCTCGCTCGAAGCCGCAGCCATATCGGCGCGGGGCGGGTTTGCCTGCATGTTCTCGACGTCGGACGAATATGAGACCGCACTGATCACCGAACGGCGCGCGCAGGGCCGCTACGCGCCACCGCGCAGCCGATGGCCGCTGCTCGTGTTCGCGGGCTGCGCCCTGATGGTTGCCGGCGCAGTGCTGCTCTTGAACTGAATAGCCAGCGGAGCAGGGGACGTCGGGGCGCCGCGAGGCGCCTTTTTCCTGGCGACTGTCTAGGTTAGAGACCTAGGAATTCTCAACCAGAGGCCGCAACCCATGATCACCGAAATCGCACAAATCGACGTCAAGCCGGGCACCGAGAAAGACTTCGAAGCCGCGGTCGCCAAGGCGCGCCCGTTATTCCTGCGCGCCAAGGGTGGCAAGGGCTTTGAACTGCACAAGTCGATCGAGAAGCCGTCACGCTACCGGCTGATGGCCAAGTGGGACACGCTGGAAAATCACACCGTCGATTTCAGGGGATCTGAAGATTTTGCGGCATGGCGCGGGCTGGTCGGGCAGTATTTCGCGTCGCCGCCCGAGGTCGAACATACCGAGACGGTGCTGACCTCGGCGGGTTGAAGGACGGGCGGTGGGCGGTCTCAGGCCGCCACCGCATCGGCTGCGATTTCATCGGCCTTGAAATAATCGATCATGACTTTCACGATCGCCATCAGCGGCAGCGCCAGCGCCAAACCCCAGATGCCGAACACGATGCCCAGCAGGATCTGGAACGCGAACAACGTGGCTGGGGGAATGTCGAGCGCATGGCGCTGGATGATCGGCGTCAGAATGTAGCTTTCCATCGCGTGAACGCCGAGGAAAAGCACGAAAGCGCTGGCCGCGGCGACCCACCCGGACGCCAGGCTCGCAAGCACCACGATCAATCCGCCGATCAGTGCGCCGACCGTCGGAATGAAGCCAAGCAGTCCTGCCTGGATGCCCAGAATGAAGGAACTCTGGATGCCGATGATCGCGAGGCCTATCCAGGTTACGAGAAAAATCGCGAACATGGTGATGATTTGCGCAATCAGCCAGCGCTCCAGCGTTTCGCCGATGCGGTCGACAATCACGGTCGCGCGTGCGCGGTGCCGAACTGGCGCCATGAACAACAGCCCCGTTCGGTAGACGTTCGGCTGGGCGGCGAACGTCAATCCGAGGAACAATACAATAAAGAAGTTTCCGACCGCGCTCACCGTACCCAGAAGCAATTTCAGGGTCTGGCTCACGATCGCGCCGCCGCTTGAAGCGATCGCGCCGGCGCCGGGAAGATTATGTGTCGTCGGCGCACCTGATGTTGCCGGTGTCGATGAGTCCGTGAGGGGCGCGGCCGGACTGCCGAGTTCGAAATAGCTGGTATCGATGCCGTGTCTGTCAAGGAAGGCTTTGACGCCGACCAGTTGCGACTTGATCGTGCCGCTCAGCACCGTGGCTTGTTGCGCGATGGTAGCGCCGCCGAGGAACACCACGCCCGACAGCAGGCCGGCAAGCACCAGACAGACAATTGTCAGCCGCAGGGAATGAGTCAGGCCGACAACACGGCCGAGCATGTTGGTCATGGCGTTGAGCGCGACACCGAGCAGCATTCCGGCAAAGATCAGAAACAGCGTGGCGGCGAAGTGCCAGCTGAAAAGCAACAAAGCAGCAAATCCGACGACACCGATGCCGCCAACCGATATCGCCCATGCCAGGTCGTTGCGGGCCGCAAGACGATCCTTGGCCGAGACTGCCACGTTGATTCCTTTTCCAGCCATATTCGACAGCACTCTTTAGCCAAACGCGTCCGGGATCAAGCGCAGAAGGCGTGCCGGTTTGACGCTGGCATGTTGGTTGTGCAAAGCGATGAATGGAATGGGATCGCGGCATGGCGAGAGGCTGAAAGCATGAATTTCAAATGGGTCGGGCCGCTTGCATTGCTGGCAGCCCTGGTGATCGGCGATCAGATTCGCATCAATCGGCCCGGTCACAAATATCGGCTGACGGTTGAGGTGGAAACGCCGGAAGGGATCAAATCGGCCTCCGGCGTCATGGCCGTTCATCCCGACAGGAGTTATAGCCGTGGCGGACATACCCTCACCAGGGGCGATGCCGTGTTCGTTGACCTCGGCGGTGGGAAAAATCTTCTCGCGCTACTGGCGCATATCGACAACAAGTCGGTCGATTTCGACGGAATGAATTATCTGGCGCTACGCGCCTACAACGCGGCCGGCCGCAAGGTCTCATTCAACGAGATGAGCAGGACGACCGGCGTCGTGCCTGTGAAAGGCGCGCTGGTGCCGGTTCTCGTCACTTTTACTGATCCAGGCGATGCCGGGACCGCACGTATGGTGCTGCCGGATGATACGGAAGGGGCGTTAGGGAAAGGCTTTCGTGTCGGCTCGATTTCAGCCGAGGTGGTGCCGAACGGTTTGTGGCCGCTCGATTTCGGCGGTCCGCTCGGCGAGCCGGTGACTCGTGGGATCGAGGCAAAATTGCCGTGGTGGAACGGTGCGGATAATCCGGCGGGGAAGGCGCTTCAGGCGGCGGGATTGCAGACTGGCGAAGCGTTCGATCCGAAAGAGACGTTTACGCGGAAGCAATGACCGCGAAATTAGCTCCGACTCCGCCCGAGTGCCCGCGCCAGCGCGCGCTCGGCTCCGCGACGCGCGAGCGGCCTGATCAGCGGCGAGGTGAAATACGCCTGGTTCGATTGAAGCGCGCGATGGAGATCGGCGATGCGATATAATTTGCCAGCACAAGACCGTACTCGGCGCGTATCTCGACGCCAAACTGGCGAGATTTCCCGCGTAAGCAGGCCGTCTCTCCTGCATTCGACCTATGCTGACCCATGCCTGGCCAAGCAACGTGTTGATCCGGCGTCGGCGGCGAGGCATGATCCACCCGATATTTGCGGCGTGAGATTGGATAGCAGGCGATGAGGAGGCCGGTGGTCGGTGTGATTGGGAACGCCTATCGCATCGAAGATCGATTTGCGACGCAGTTGGTCGGTGAGCGAAATCTTCGCGCGGTGGCCGAAGTGTCGGGTGCATTGCCGCTGATGTTCGCCGGGTCGCCTGACATCACGGACATCGGCGCATTGCTGGATGCGGTCGACGGCGTGGTGCTGACCGGCGCCCGCGCCAATGTTCACCCGACCCGCTTTCGCACCGAGCCGGATTCCCGCCACGAACCCTACGATCTTCATCGTGACGATCTGGCGCTGGCGTTATCGGAAGCATGCGTCGACCGCGGCATACCGCTGTTCGGTATCTGCCGCGGCCTGCAGGAGATGAACGTCGCCTTTGGCGGCTCGTTGCATCCGGAGATCCGGGAGTTGCCGGGGCGCATGAACCACCGGATGCCGAGGCTGGAGACCGGCGAAATCCATCCGGACCCGGATGTCGTCTTCGCCGACCGGCATGACGTCAGTCTGGTTCCCGGCGGCGCCTTCGCACGGCTGCTCGGTTGCGAGACCATCCGCGTCAATTCGCTTCACGGTCAGGGCATCCTGGAACCGGGCGGGCGGGTCGTCGTCGAGGGCGTGGCGGAGGACGGCACGATCGAGGCGATCCGCATTGCCGACGCATCCGGCTTTGCGCTGGGCGTGCAATGGCATGCGGAGTACGATCCGCAGCACAATCCCATCAACCGCGCCTTGTTCCAGGCATTCGGCGAAGCGTTATCGGTACGTAAGTACCGTTCCTAGCCGTCCGCACGGCTTCGCTTCAGCCCGACAGAAGCTCAAGGCGCTTCCTGGATGTTTTTGCACACGATTCTTATGAGCGGAGACGTCAACCGCCGCAATTTACCGGTGCCGATAAGCTATGGTGACTGCGCCGCCGATTGCGTGCAGCTGAACATTCAATCTTGCAATGAAGATTTCCATTCGAATGCCTTTACTGCTCGGCCGCCAGGCGCAAAATATCGAGGGCAAGGCGAGGCAGGCAGTTAGCGGCACCTCGCTGTCGACCCGGCTGGGGCTCGCGATGGTGTCGCTGGTCGTGGTGACGACGGCCGTACTCAGTCTCTTCACATATCACTTCGTTACCGAGGCGGCGATTCCGCGAGCGCTTGATCGGCTTGCCACCAAGGCAATGTTGTGCGGGACCAAACTGGAGACGGCGCTGAACGTTGCGCGCCAGGACGTCATGGTCGTTCAAGGTTCGACCGGAGTAATCCAGATGGGTGTGGCGCGGGCAGCAAACCCGTCCGAGCCAGTGTCGGATAAGCCATTGAGAGACAGCATTGCCGCGCGGTTTTTGGCGGCGCTGGTGGCGAAGCCGGATTATGCCCAGTTGGGCATCATTGGCGTCGCTGATGGGGGGCGCGAACTGCTCCGCGTCGACCGCAGGGGCCCGGGCGGCACACCCCGCATCGTTCCCGAAGCCGAACTCATTCAGACGGGCGAACGCGACTATTTCAAGCGCACGATCGGCCAGTCAAAGTCCGACGTTTACGTATCGCCCGTCGAGCTGCAAAAAGGTGGCGAGACCGACGGTCCCGCGGTTCCGATGCTGCATGTCGCAATACCTCTCTGGACCCCCCACGGAGAACCATTTGCGATCAGCGTGATCGATTTCGATATGGGACCGCAGTTCGATCGCGTTCGTGTCGAGGGGGGTAGAGGGAATCAGGTCTATATTACAAACGGAGCCGGTGACTACCTGCTCCATCCAGACCGAAGTCGCGAATTCGCGTTTGAGGCCGCGATCCCGGTGCGCATTCAAAACGATTTTCCCGGATTCGAAGAGGCCTTGGCAGGCGGAGCGGCCAACGATAGCGGAATCTGGACCGATCGAAGTGGCGTACGATTCGGGGTGGGTTGGGCAGCGGTGCACCTGGCGGGCGGGGCTGGACTGACGATCCTGGTGGCCACCACCTATTCAAACCTTACGGTTGGTCGGGCAGCCGTCAACAGTTCGGCGCTGACAGGAGGCGCGATTGCCGTTCTGCTCGCGATTTTCTTCGCACTGGCGATTGCAAGGTCGTTGTCCAAACCGTTGGTGCAAATAACCCGTGCGGTTGAGGGTTTGTCGCGGGGGGAATTGATGGCCATGCCGTTAAACGGCGGCCGGGAGATCAGTGTTCTTTCCGCGACGTTCGCCGAGATGGCAACGCAAATCCGAGCGAAGCAAGCGCTGCTGGAAAATACCATCGAAAGCATCAGCGATTCGGTTCTGGTCGCCGACGAACGCGGGCAAATCGTGGTCGCCAACGCCGCCGCCAAACAACTGCTCGAGATCGTTCCTGGCGCCGGCATGACAAGAAAGCTCAACTATTTCTATCCTGACGGTGTGACGCCCATGCCGGCTTCCAATTTAGCGCTGGTGCGGGCACTGGGCGGCGAAAGCGTTGAAGATCAGGAATTCATCGCTGTGCCGGAATCTCCGTGCATTCCGGCATACATCGTCGCGAACGCGCGGCCGCTGAAGGACGAATTCGGCAATCCACGCGGGGCGGTGACGGTTCTTCGCAACGTGACCGAACACAAGCGAGCGCACCAGTCCCTGGTCGATAGCGAGAAAATGGCGCAGGCCATTATCAACACCGCGCTCGACGCCTTTGTCCAGACCGACGAGACCGGCGTCATCCTCGACTGGAGCCCGCACGCCGAAGCGATGCTCGGATGGACCCGGTCGGAGGCCGTTGGTGCGAAGGCGGAAGATTTGATCGTTCCCGAGATGCAGCGCGACGCGAACAACCAATGGGTCAAGCAATTTCTGCATGATGTCGGCATCGGCGCGCCGGGCTGGCGATTCGAAGCGCCCTTGCTGCATCGGGACGGCAGAGAGATTTTCACCGAGATGTCGCTGACGGAGCTTCGTCGCGGCGAAAATCACATCATCAATGCGTTCATTCGCGATATCACCCAGAAGCGCGCGGCCGAGGAACAGCTTATCCAGGCACAGAAGATGGAGTCGGTGGGTCAGCTTACCGGCGGCATCGCGCATGACTTCAACAACATGCTCACCGTTATTACGGGGACGATCGAAATCCTGGCTGAGGCTGTAAAGGGCGAGCCTCATCTCGCGCGCATCGTGACGTTGATCAGCGAGGCGGCCGACCGGGGATCGGAACTCACTGCAAATCTGCTCGCATTTGCCAGAAAGCAGCCCTTGCAACCCGTCGAGATCGACGTGAATGCGCTTGTGAACGAAGTGGGCAGATTACTGTCGCCGACGCTGGGCAGGCAGATCGAGATCAAGTCGGCTCTGCGCGGCGACGTATGGCCAGCCCTTGTCGATCCAGGCCAACTCAGTTCCGCGCTCGTTAATCTCGCCATCAACGCCCGCGATGCCATGCCCGACGGCGGAACGCTGACGTTCGCGACCAGCAACATCAGGTTAAACGGTCGTGACCCGCAAGGGGTCAGCGGCGTCGATCGTCCGGACTACGTCGTCGTGGAGGTAACCGACACCGGCACCGGTATTCCGGAAGCCTTCCGCGACAAGATTTTTGACCCGTTTTTCTCCACCAAGGAATCCGGCCAGGGCACCGGGCTTGGCCTCAGCATGGTGTTTGGATTCGTCAAGCAGTCCGGCGGCAATATCGAAGTTCAGAGCGAGGAAGGCCATGGCACGACCTTCAGGATTTATCTGCCAAAGGCGGACATTGAAGCCTCGCAACTGCCATCGGCAGACAATTTGCAAGCAACGGGCGGAACCGAAACCATCCTGTGCGTCGAAGACGACGCCAACGTCCGGGTCTACGTCGTCGCCCAACTTGAGAGTCTTGGCTACAAGGCCATGGCGGCCTCGAATGCGGCTGAAGCTCTTGCAATTGCCGACGGAGGCGCCGAGTTCGATCTGCTGTTCACCGATGTCGTCATGCCAGGAAAAATGAACGGCAAACAGCTTGCCGAAAGAATGAGATTGCGGCGGCCCTCGCTGAGGGTGCTGTTCACCTCCGGCTACACCGACGATACCATCATTCGGGATGGCCGAATTCTGCGGGATGTCTTCTTCCTGTCGAAGCCTTACCGAAGGCCGCAGTTGGCGCGGATGGTGCGCCGGAGCCTCGATGCACCGCCGGTCGCCTTCGTCCACGGCCAGCCCAAGACCGCATGAGTCGCGGGCAAAATCCGCTGCTCCGTTCGGGAGCGAAGCAATCCAGCGATCGCACCATCGTCTGGATTGCTTCGCGGAGCCTATGGTCGTCGGCGCATTCGCGCCACCCGTTGGCGCAGCGATGACGATCCGAAAACGCCGTTCAGGCTGCCTTGCTCGTCTTCTCTACTTTCACGCCGCCGCCTTCCAGCAGCATGACCTTGTTGAGAAGCTTCACCAGCGCGTAGACCGCTTCGATCGCAGGCGCCGCCGTATTGGTCAGCTTGGCCATTTCCAGAATTGAGCCGATCAGCGCTTCGGTTTCAAGCGAGCGGCCGGCTTCGACGTCCTGCAGCATCGATGTCTTGTGCGCGCCGACGGCTTCGGCGCCGGCGATGCGTTTGTCGATGGTGACCCGGAAGGTGACACCCAGTTTCTGCGCGATGTCCTGCGCTTCCTTCATCATGTTCGCCGCCAGTTCGCGCGTCTCGGCGAACTGGCAAATGTCCACCAGCGTGGCGTGAGTCAGTGCCGAGATCGGGTTGAACGACAGATTGCCCCACGCCTTCAGCCAGATCTCGGAGCGGATATCCGGCAGCACCAGCGATTTCAGCCCGGCCTTGACGAAGACATCGTGCAATTCCCTGACGCGCCCGGTCTGCTTGCCGTCGAGTTCTCCGATCGGGAAGCGGTCCCCCTCGACATGGTGGATCACGCCCGGCGCGGTGGCCGCCGCCGCCGGATAGACCACGCAACCGATGATGCGGCTCGGGTCGATATTCCCAGTGAGAACGCCAGACGGATCGAGGCTCTCCAATCGGTGATTGTCGTATTGACCGCCAAGCTTCTGGAAGTACCACCACGGCAGACCGTTCTGGACGGTCAGTACAACGGTGTCGGGACCGAGCATCGAATCGATATCGCGCACGACCTGATCGAGGAAGTGTGCCTTCACCGCCAGCACGACGATATCCTGCTTGCCGGCATCGGCCGCCTTGTTGACGGCCTTCATTCTGGCGGTCTGGACCTTGCCGTCATGCCACTCCAGCTTGAGGCCATTCTTCTGGATCGCGGCGAGATGTGCGCCCTGGTCGATGACGGTGACATCCTCGCCCGCGAGCGCAAATTTGGCCGCCAGCAGGCCGCCGATGGCGCCCGCGCCGACCACGCAAATCTTTTTCTGCCTGGGCGGTGCGCCGAGCAGGTATGGGCTCGGCAGCACCTGGTCGAAAACATTGCTGAGGCTGCCGACGCCATCGATCACGATGTCGACGAGGTTGTGGGCGTCGCCCATCGTGCCGGCGCCGAGCGAGGTGCCGCAGGCGATGATGTCGCCCGGCATCAGCGTGACGTCCTTGGAAATGGCGGCGACGAGCTTGTGCGGCGGGAAAAACATGTCGGCGACGGGGTAGTTCTGTCGCTCTTTGCCGTTGAGGATGGTCTTGACCGATAGCTTCATCGGATCGACGCCGGTCGCGATCACGGGACCAAACACGCCAAAAGTGTCGAAGCTCTTCGCGCGCGCCCATTGTTCGAACGACTTGTCCTTGCGCAGGAGATCAACGGCGGTGACATCGTTCACGCAGGTATAGCCGAAGATATAATCGCCGGCCTCGGCTTCGCTGATGTTGAAGCATTTCTTGCCGATGACGACGCCAAGCTCGCCCTCATAGATGATTTTTCCGGCATAGGTGGCGGGACGCTCGATCGGCCGGTTGGCGGGCCAATACGAATTCGGAGCCTTCAGGAACCACAGCGGCTCCTTCGGTTGATTGAAATCGTTCTTGGCTGCGAGCTGGTGGAAATTATTCCACAAACAGATCATCTTCGAAGGCTCGCACGGCGTGCGAACCTGAACGTCGGAAAGCTTCAGCGTCTGACCGCTCGGTTTCGCGCCTGCGAACATATCGCCGGTATGAACCGCGATCGTATCGCCTTCCAGTGTGCCAATGCCGATTTTTCCACCCTGCTCAAAGCGAATCCATTTTGTCATGTGCGGTCTCCCCGGGGGTAAAGGCCGCGTCATTCGATCGCGCGGCCGTTGCCTTATTGTAGTCTGCATGCCGATCCCCGCAATCATGCACTGCATCATTGGGGGCGCGGCCGTTGTCCGCTATAGAGATATTCATCGCGGGCCAGGGAATGGTCACGCAACCATGGGGAGGATGATGTGCAAGACCGGAAATGGTCGAGGCGTGAGGTGCTTAACGCGTCCGCGGCATCAGCCGTCGGTATGGTTTTCGCCGAACCGCTGAGGGCCGCCGCGCCACCGCCGACGGAGGTGACGTCAGCCTTGGTCGAGGCCGCGCGCAAGGAAGGCAAGGTCTCGTTCTATTCCGCGCTGGAACTCACCACCGCTGAACGGCTGAGCCGGATGTTCGAAGCAAAATATCCCGGCATTGCCGTGCGCGTCGAGCGCTCAGGTGCGGAGCGGATTTTCCAGCGTATCGCGCAGGAGCAGGGCAGCGGCATCCATGCGGTCGACGTCGCCAACAGCACCGACCCCGCGCACTATCTCGACTGGAAAAAGCATGGCTGGCTTGCGCCGTACGTTCCCGATGACGTCGCCAAGCACTTCCCCGCGGATCAGGTCGATCCCGATGGAATGCACGCCACCTCCTGCGCGTGGACCGAGGCGATCGGCTACAATACCAATCTGGTCAAGCGCGAGGACGCGCCGAAAAGCTACGCCGACCTGCTCGATCCGAAGTGGCAAGGCAAGATCGTCAAGGGTCATCCCGGCTACAGCGGCGCCATCCTGACCGCGACCTTCGTGCTCGCGCGCGATCTGGGCTGGCCTTATCTTGAAAAGCTCGCGCAGCAGAAGGTGATGCAGGTGCAATCGGCGGCGGATCCGCCGAAGAAGATACTGCTCGGCGAGCGCGCGGTCATGGCCGACGGCAACGATTACAATCTGGTGCTGCTCAAGGACCAGGGTAAGCCGGTCGAGGTGGTGTACGCGACCGAAGGTTCTCCCCTGATCATCGTTCCCTCCGGCATATTCCAGGGCGCCCCCAATCCAAGCGCCGCGCGGCTGTTCCAGAGTTTCTTCTTCAGCGCCGAGACTCAGCAATTGCTGGTCGATGGTTTCGCCCATCGTTCGTTCCACGCGCAGGTGAAGGAGAAGGGTGCTCACATCCCACTGGCGGAGCTGAAATTACTCAAGGCCGATCCCGCCGCGGTGCAGGCGCAGAGCGAGGAGATAAAGGCGCGCTACAGCAAGCTCTTCGGGGTGTGAACGATTGTGAGGCGGTTCTTGCGGCGAACCACGCGGAAGCAGCTTATCGCAAGGTAGCTGCTTCGGCGAATCTCGGCGCGCAATTGGCAAGCGTCGTTGACACGATTGAAAATCGGTCTTGTACTCTGGAACGACAATTATCTACTCTGGAACGCCAATTATCCGTTTGCCCGCTACCGGTATCCCGATTGCCTGCTAACCGACAGGAGAAGTCCATGTCCAACATCAATCGACGTGACGCCTTGAAGATGTCTGCCAATTTTGCGCTGGCGGCGGCTGCCGGTGGATTTTCCTGCATCGAGACGGCCAAGGCAGGTCCCATCGACGTGCCGACGATCGACAAGCTCAGTGTCCGCGTTCTGGTCGATAGCGCGAGCGACATCTTCTTCAAGCCGCAGGAAGCGAACGGGGTGAAGACAGAGCCCGGCCGCTCTGCGAACTCAACGCGTCCGCTGCACAGCGAATGGGGGCTGTCGTTGCTGCTGGAGCCGCAGCGCGGCGATGAGAAGCGCACCTTCTTGCTTGACTATGGCTGGACGCCCGAGGTCATCAACGGCAACATGGACTTGTTGAAGGTCGACGCGTCGAAGATCGACACGCTCATCATGAGCCACGGCCACTTCGACCACTGGGGCGGTCTGCTCGGATTTCTGGACAAGCACCGCAAAGACCTGCCTGCCGACCTCACGATGTATGCCGGCGGCGAGGACAATTTCTGCCAGCGCTACGCCCGGGCCGGGCAAGGCGAGCTTAGCGACTTCGGGATGCTCGACCGCCGCGATATCGCGAAGCAGAACGTCAAGCTTGTCCTGTGTGAGTCACCCGTCGTGATCGGTGGCCACGCGTTCACGACAGGCAAGATCAAGCGCGGCAGTATCGAAAAGGTGCTTCCGAACACCATGGTGGAGTTCAAGCTCAAGGACGGCGCCGGATGCAACGCCAGCCACTATCTGCCGGCGGAGATGGAGGGCAAGATTGTGCCCGATGAGCACATCCACGAGCACGCGACCTGCTTCAACCTGAAGGACAAGGGTCTCGTCGTGATCAGCTCCTGCGGCCACGTCGGTATCGTGAATTCCGTGCGCCAGGCGATGGAAGTATCCGGCGTTCAGAAGATACATGCCATCATGGGCGGCTTTCACCTGGGGCCTGCGCCGGCGGATTATCTTACGCAGGTCGTAGGTGAGATCGGCAAGTTGAACCCGGACGTCCTCATTCCGATGCATTGCAGCGGGCTGAACTTCACCCAGGAGGCGCAGCGGCAGATGCCGGGCAAGGTTCTGACAACGACGACGGGCACCCGAATTAGCTTTGGTATCTGATCCGGGACCACGCCATGGTGGGTTCAAGGGCGTGCGGGCTGTTTGTTATCGCGTCTTTGCTCTGCTGTGGCTTGGCAGCGGCGGCCGAACAGCCGTCGGCGGCACAGATGATGGATGATTTGATGTACGGCCGCGGGCGGGTCGGTGGACCGTTCACGCTAACCGACCAGACCGGGAAGCAACGGAGCGACACCGATTTCCGGGGCAAGCTGATGATCGTGTATTTCGGCTATACTTATTGCCCCGATGTGTGCCCGACCGATCTGATGGCCATCACCCAGGCGCTCGACGCTTTGGGTCCCGCCGCAGAAGGCGTCCAGCCGGTCTTCATCACAATAGATCCGGAGCGGGACACGAAACTGCTGGCGGACTACGTCTCTGCCTTTCATCGCAGCCTTGTGGGACTTACAGGCTCTCCAGACGAAATTCGAAAGGTCGCCAACTCCTACAAGGCATTTTACGTGAAGGTGCAGGACGAACGGAGCCGGGACTACTCGATCGACCATGCCGGCGTCATCTACTTGATCGGCCGCAACGGCGAGTATCTGGGGTTCATGCCTCCGCAGACCAATCCCGACCGGTTGACCGAGGTACTGCGCAAGAATCTTGCTAACTAACGGATACCCTGATCGCAGCCAATGAGAACACTGACGCCGCGCCTTTTTCAGATTCGATTGTCAAACGGCAAGGGGTATGGGTCCGCATTCTCGCGGCATGAAATGCCCGAGGTTTGCATAATTTTTCGCCCTCAGGAAAAGTAGAGGGCGCAGGGAAAGCCGGGTGCGCGCTGCACCCGCGGTCTCGCGTGCAAGATGCACAAACAAAAACGCACACGAGCATACAGGTTCAGCGGAGGCAATCCGGCCTTCCCTGCGCAGTGGTTTACGACTTACTTCGCGCTCTCCCCGGTGAGCCGAGCTCTTTTGCCACCGTCACTTCGCAGATCATCTCCACAAAGCTTAGCGCCAGCGTCGGGCGCCAGGACCACACGACTTCGCCGTCCGCTTGAGCCACGCTCGTCAGTCGCAGCTTTCGCGTCCACCGCATCCCACCGCACGTTCGTGACGATCGCGAGCCGCCCCTCTCATCGGGTGAGACGCGCGGAGTTAAATCAGTGATTTGCCCGACGTGTTAAGCAAAATATTTTTTCGCGAAGGGGTGGACAAGGGGTTTTGAAAATCGGCAACTGATTTGCCCGTCGGGCAGATTGCCAGTCATCAGATTTGCTCTGATGATGCATTTTCAGCCAAACTGCGGCAAGCTATCATCGCTCAACCCTTCGGTCCGGAAGAAGGATTGCGAGAGACCATGAGAGCGCAGCTCGTCTTTTTTTCGGCCGTCATGTTATGCGCAACGCCCGCCTTCGCCATCGGCAACGACGATGTGCGCGCGGCACTCGAGCAGCGTTTCAAGGGCGATCGCACCGGCGCCTGTATCGCGGCCGGGGTCATCGACGACGGCACGATCGCGACGGCCTATTACTGTGCAGATCCGAATTCGCAACGCCCATACGATGAGCACACGGCGTTCGAAATCGGCTCTGTCACCAAGACGATGACCGCCGCGCTGCTGGCCGAATTCATCGCACGCGGCGAAGTCGCCCTCAACGATCCGATCGCAAGCCTGTTGCCGCCGGGAACGAGTGTGCCGTCGTTCAACGGTCGCGAAATTACCATCGCTGAGATCGTGACACACACGTCTGGCCTGCCTGCGGTCCCCGCCAACTACCGCCCGCCTGACATGAACAACCCTTACGCAGCCGCGACCGAACGCGATTTGCTCGACGCCCTGGCCGCGACCCGCCTGACACGCGAGCCTGGCTCGAAGTGGGAGTATTCGAATTTCGCGATGATCGTGCTGTCCTATGCGCTCGCCAGGCGCAGCGGCAAGGACTACGAGACCTTGCTGCGCGAACGTTTGCTCGTCCCGCTCGGGATGAACGAAACCTATGTGGCCCGGCGCCCGTCGCAGGTTCGTTTGGCCCAGGGGCACCTCCCCAACGCGATGCCCGCGGTGCCGTGGGATTTTCATCCCGACATGGCCGGCGTCGGAGGCGTGCGCGCGACGTTACCGGACCTGTTGCGCTACCTCGAAGGCCAGCTTGGCATGCGCGAGAGCGCGATCACACCCGCATTGGCGCAAACGCAGGAGCAGGTCGCCAGTGTCGATGGCCACCGAATGGGCATGAACTGGAATCTGTTCACCCGGAACGGTCACACGCGCATCTCGCATGAGGGCGGCACCGGCGGTTACTCGTCCTTCGCCGGGTTCGATCGTATGGCGAAGCGCGCCGTGGTCTTGCTCAGCGATACAGCGTTGACCGCTAGTGGCGGCCTCGGATCGCTTGGCTCGCATTTGCTCGATCCTTCCATTCTCGTCGGCGCGCCGCATGTCGTCGCGACGGCCGATGCCAAACTGATCGATGCGCTCGTCGGCAAGTATCGCTTGCAGGGCGGCCTCGGCATCGAATTGCGGCGCAACGCCAGTAGTTTGACCATCCAGGCGGATGGTCAGCCTGAATTTGAAATGGGCTACGACAGTGCGGGCGACTTCTATCCGCTCCAGTTCGATGCCCTGTTGCGGCCGAAGCGCAAAGCGGACGGAACATATGCCTTCACCTGGTTCCAGCTTGGTGGCACTTCGGAGGCCGAGCGCATGGGCCCGGCTGCGCCGGCCGCGAGCAGATGGACACCAACTGAAGCGCAACTCAAAGACTACGCCGGCAGCTATCCGCTGATGCCCAACTTTGGGCTGCGTGTCTTCTCCACAGGCGCGAAGCTCTTTGTGCAGGGTACCAACCAGCGCTCGCTCGAATTCGCGTCCGTCGAAAGGGATGTCTTCGTCGCGGAGTCCGTTGGCGCCGAAATCGACTTCGAGCGCGACGCCGGCGACAAGGTGGTCTCCCTGACACTGAAGCAGCGGGGACAAGTCTTGCAGGGCGAGCGACATTGAAGCGCCGGGTCCAACAAGTGACATTCGAGATGAAAGAGGCCGCCCCAACTGAGGCGACTTCACTTTTTGCCAAGACCAGCAACCGGCGGCAATTCCGTGTTATGGTCGGTGTAGGGCAAGCCCGGAGCTGTTAGCCATGCCAAACTGGCTGATCTTCCAACTTTTTGCGATGGCCACGATGCCGGCTGCATATGACATGGCTCGCGACCGTGGCAGATCGACCAAGGCATGGCTCAGCGTGGCATTGATTTTTGGGCCGCTCGCACTTTTAGCGCTGCTTATTCTCGGCAGGCGCGCCAGCGAAGCAGACCATTCCGCGCCAGGGAATTAGGCCACTGACAAAATCAAGCTAGGCCACTGGTACCTGGAATCACAAATCGGTATTGCGGCCCATCCTTCGAGACGGCCACGGAGCCTGTCATCGGGCGCGCATTCGCGCGACCCGTTGGTGACCTCCTCCAGCGATAACGGCGAAGCCGTTACGCGGGGATGAGGTCTA